>Ga0210406_10000131_pt1 | contig 113597 bp, 94 predicted proteins | sample IncBWC30MmetaG_FD_155454 | JGI IMG/M metagenome (GOLD analysis project Ga0210406, IMG submission 155454) | Forest soil microbial communities from Barre Woods Harvard Forest LTER site, Petersham, Massachusetts, United States - Inc-BW-C-30-M | ecosystem: Environmental > Terrestrial > Soil >... | reverse complement strand
TCCACTGGATTCATTCGCCGAAGTTCTCCTAATGGCGCCTCAAGTGACTTGCTGCGCGTAAGGATCACCGCCCGTTCAATGAAATTTTCCAGCTCACGAATATTGCCGTGCCAATCCCAAGCGGTGAGCCCCTTCATGACGGCCGGGGAAATGGCTTCAATCTTCTTCTGCATTTGCTTTGCAAACTTCTGGACAAAGTAACTCACCAGTTGCGGAATGTCTTCCTTCCGATCCCGCAGAGGTGGTATTCGGATCGGAAATACATGCAAACGGTAGTACAAATCACTTCGGAATTCGCGGTCCGCGATCATTTGTTCGAGATCGCGATTGGTGGCTGCTATGAGGCGAACATTCACTTTGCGGGTGTAAGTGCTCCCCAGCCGTTCGAATTCACGCTCTTGTAAGGCGCGCAACAGCTTTGGCTGGATCTCAATCGGAATGTCTCCCACTTCGTCCAGGAATAGAGTCCCTTGATCCGACAGCTCCATTCGGCCGACTTTCTGAACAATCGCTCCCGTAAAAGCTCCCTTTTCATGTCCAAACAGTTCGCTCTCCAACAGGCCGGTAGGAATGGCGGCACAATTCAGCTTCACAAACGTGCGATCTTTGCGTCTGCTGCGATCGTGAATGGCGCGGGCAATTAGCTCTTTCCCTGTGCCTGTCTCGCCCAGCAGCAGGACTGTTGAATCACTGGAAGCAACCGTTTCCACCAGTTCGAGAACATTTTTCAGCGCGGGGCTATTCCCAACGATGTTCTCGAAGTTGAAGTCACTGCGGATTTCTTCTTCGAGGTACAATTTCTCCTGCGCGAGCTTGTCCTTGAGCTCAGAAATTTCCCGGTACGCCATCGCGTTTTCGATAGCGATTGCTATCTGCCCGGACGCCCGGCTGAGGAAATCAACATCTTCCGGGGAAAAGGGGGTTTCCGTCGTGCGGAAAATCGACAGAATTCCCAAGGCCCTGCCGTGATTTGCAAGTGGAATATTGCAAAAGGTCTTTATGCCCTCAGCAGCCACTATGTCAGATACCTCAGACGCGAGCTCGTTAGGTTCCCACGTGTTAATGACCACTGGTTTCAAGGTGTCTAGCGCTTTTTTGACGGCCGCACTTGGCGTAACGAGCAACTCTTCCTTGACGACCCCCTTTCCACGCGGAAAATCCATGGCCAATACCCTGAATTTCTCCGAAGCGGCATCGGGCAGTCCAACTGTTACCGCGTCGGCGTGTATGACCTCGCGTATGTTCGCGGCGATCGCACGCAAGACCTCCCGCAGGTCGAGGCTCGATGTGATCCTGGCCGTCAGATTGAGGAGCAACCCTAGGCGCTCGTTCTGATTTCGTAGCTCCGTCTCTACGCTCATGTTCATTGCGGAAGCACCCAAGTAGGGTAGGACAAAAGTCTAACGCACTCGGATCACGCTTTGAAACGTCGGCTGAAACGTAGACCCCTTTCGTCTCTTAACTCACCACGCTTCGGAAAGAGCCCCAACCCCTGTTGCTCGCTGGGCATTCTGGCACTCCCGTCCATAACAGCAGTCGCACAGGAGAGCCGATCAGAAATTAGCATCCGGGGCGCGGGGTCTTCAACGAAGGAACACCGACGGGAACGGGATTCAACAACCCGCTACCGATACTGGTGGGTTTCTGGATCATCTAGCACTTGCGGCACCGCCCTCGGTTTCTTGGTGCGCCTGTCCTAGAAAGGCTAAGTTACGTTTTCTCAGCAGCTTGACAAGAGGACAAAGCCGTCATATGCTTCGCCGCCAGAAAGTGTTCTTCCTCCGGGGGCGTTGGAACCAAGCAGATGACAGAGCGGCCAAATCAAGTTACAGAGTTGCTGATCCGGTGGCGCGGCGGCGATCGCGAAGCCCTCGACGCACTCATGCCGCTGGTCTACAAAGAGTTACGCAAAGTTGCTCACTTCTATCTGCAGGGCGAGCGGCCTGAACACACGCTTCAAGGCACCGCCCTGGTGCACGAGGCTTATGTCCGTCTGGTGGGACAAGCCTTGCCGCAATGGCAAAATCGTGCACATTTTTTCGCGGTTGCGGCCCAGATCATGCGGCAGATACTGGTTGATTACGCCCGCAGCCATCGTGCCGCCAAGCGCGGCAGCGGCGTCTGCCGGCTCACGCTCGACGACGCCATCGACCTCCCTGGGCAGGAGAATGTGGATGTCATCGCACTCGACGACGCATTGAAGGTCCTTGCCACGATGGATCCGCAACAGAGCCGCATTGTCGAACTGCGCTTTTTCGCCGGCCTGACCGTAGAAGACACCTCGGAAGCCCTCGGGATCTCGCCAGCAATGGTGAAACGCAGTTGGACGAGCGCTCGCGCCTGGCTGCACCGTGAAATGGGCCGGGAAGCGGCGCCATGAATCCGGAACGCTGGCAACAGGTACGCGAAGTTATGGAAGACGCCGCCTTGCTTGATCTCCCGGAGCGTTCCCGCTATCTCGACAAGGTTTGTGCCGCGGATCCCGAGCTGCGGCGCGAGGTCGAATCTCTCTTGCATTCCCACGATCAGGCGGGGACCACGTTTATGAAGACTCCGGCTTTCGATCTGCGCCAGCCACCGGAGACTGACTCGTGCGCCCCCAGTTGGGATGGGCGGCGCATCGGCGTGTACCAGATCGTCAACGAACTCGGACACGGTGGCATGGGAGAGGTGTACCGGGCGGCCCGGGCCGATGGGCAATATAAAAAGGACGTCGCGCTCAAAGTGGTGCGCGGAGGCTTTGACAGCGCAAGCGTCCTGGAGCGCTTCCGAAACGAGCGGCAGATCCTGGCGAGTCTCGACCATCCGAACATCGCCCGGCTGATGGATGGCGGTGAAACTGAGGACGGAACACCTTATCTCGTGATGGAAATCGTCGAAGGCGCTCCCATCGACAATTATTGCGATCAGCGCCGGTTGAACATCACGCAGCGCCTGCAACTCTTTCGCGAAGTATGTGCCGCGGTGCAGTATGCACACCAGCGCCTGGTCATTCATCGCGATATCAAGCCCGGCAACATCCTGGTGACTGCCGAGGGAATTCCAAAGCTTTTGGATTTCGGGATTGCGAAGCTTTTGGATCCGTCGGCGCGACCTCAGACCACATTCGCCAATCCCATGACGCCCGAGTATGCAAGCCCAGAACAGATCCGGGGAGAAGCCGTCACTACCTCGGCTGACGTCTATTCGCTGGGTGTGGTGCTTTACCAGCTGTTGACCGGGAGATCGCCCTACCCGGGGGATACGCGGCTGTCGCATGACTTGGCCCGGGCGATTTGCGAATCAGAACCGGAACGGCCGAGTTCGGTGATCCTCAAGCAACAAGACGTTCAGCAAAACGTTGAGATTGCGCAGTTTGCCCCGGAAGCAGCCAGCGGCACGCGCGAAGGCTCAGCGGCAAAATTGCGACGCCGGTTACGCGGGGACCTCGACAACATTGTGTTGAAGGCCCTGCGAAAAGAACCACAGCGCCGCTACACATCGGTAGAACAGTTTGCTGAAGATATTGGCCGTCACCTTAATGGCTTGCCAGTCGCGGCTCACAAGGGTTCGTGGAATTACTACGCCGGCAAATTCATAAAACGGCACCGTGCGGCGATCGCCATCACAGCGCTCATGATGACAATGCTGATCACGGGAGTCATCCTCATTGTCCGCGAGGCGCGGATTGCAAGAGTGAACGGACAGCGCGCCGAGAAACGCTTTAACGATGTGCGAAAGCTGGCCAACTCGCTAATGTTCGAGGTACACGATTCGATCAAAGACTTGCCGGGTTCCACCCCCGCGCGGAAGCTTCTCGTCAGCCGTGCGCTGGAATATCTGGACAGCTTGAGCCAGGAAGCCAAAGGCGATCCATCGTTGCAAAGAGAACTGGCAGCCGCGTATCAGAGAATCGGCGATGTGCAGGGCCAGCCGCGGCAGGCGAATCTGGGCGATCAGCCAGGAGCGGCCGCGAGCTACCGGAAAGCAGTTGCAATCCAGGAGTCGTTGCTGGCGGCGGATTCCGGCAATCAGGAAGTGCGCCGCGAGATCGTGAGGAGCTATGGAAAGCTGAGCGATCTGCTGCACGACATGGGAGACATCGCGGGCTCGGTGGAAAATTCACGCAAAGAAATGGTGGCAGCGGAAGCTGTGTACGCCGCCGATCCGTCGAAGCCGGAGAACCGTCTTCTGTTTGCTGTGTATCGCATGGATTACGGATACAAGCAAGCAGTTGTGGCCGGGGACAAAGCGGGAGGACTGGAGAACCTGCAGCAAGGGTCGAAGCTGCTCGAGCAAATTGTGGCGGAGAACCCTGAAAATCGATACGCTCGACGAATTCTCGGTCTCAGCTACAGTCGAACCGCGGAAGTCGTTGGTCTCAATCCGGACACTCGGACCGAGGCACTCGCTCTCTATGGCAAAGCCCTTGTATTAAAGAAGGCTTTGGCGGCAGAAGATCCCAACAATACCGATTACCAACGCATGGTGGCGTACGACGAACTCACCATGGCACAACTGATGGCCGATATGAAGGACGCCAAAGGAGCGCTGAGTCTCGAGCGCGAGGCATTGGCATCCTTTCAGCAATTGGCGGCCGCTGATGCCTCGAACGCACAATTCCAGCGGGACATTGCCGAGCTGCGGGCAGATATGGGAGCGACGTTGATCAAAACGAGAGATCTTGCTGGGGCGATCCAACAGTTGAAAACTTCTCTTGACTTAGCCGAAAAGATGAAAGGCGCCACAAATCCGCAGCTGGCTCCAGGGCGTATCGCGGCCAGCGATGAATTCACGATTGGCAAGGTTTATTTCCTTATGGCCTCGGCCAAGGGAGCTTCTGCCCGACAGCGGGCAGAGGATTGTCGCCAGGCGGAACGGTGGCTGCAGAAGAGTCTTCCAGCAATAGAATTCTTGAAGAATCATCCCACGCCGCAGGGGGACGACGCAGCCCGCCTGGCAGAACTTCAGCATGCAATGGCGGAGTGCCGCAGTCGAAACCAGTCTCTCCAATAGCCGATGCGAGCCAGGATTTCAGGAAATAGGAAAACACGTCGTTCTGTTACGCATCGCCTTCACTTTGACTTCTGTTGCGCGATCCATTTGTCCGTGCGAGCCTCCAGGAGATCGAGCGGGAGCGTTCCGCCGTCGAGGATCTCGTCGTGGAAGCTGCGAATATCAAATTTGGAGCCCAGCTCTTTCCTCGCCCGCTCACGCAGTTCGCGAAACTTGAGTTGGCCCAGTTTGTAGCTCAGGGCTTGTGCGGGCCAGGCGATGTAGCGGTCGGTTTCAGATTGGATGCTGGGCTCGTCGATCGCACCGGACTTGCGGAAAAACTCCACGACTTGGTCGCGGGTCCATCCTTTCGAGTGAATTCCGGTATCGACGACTAAACGTACGGCGCGGAAGAGTTCGGAGGAGAGCCGGCCGTAATCCGAAACCGGATCCTGATAGAAACCGACCTCTTTGCCCAGTTGTTCTGCATACAGGGCCCACCCTTCTACGTATGCATTGAAGCCAAGACTATGAAGCCGGAACTTGGGCAGTCCGGCGAGCTGCTGCTGCACCGAGAGCTGCATGTGATGCCCGGGAATGCCTTCGTGGTAGGCAATGGCCTCGTCGTTGATGAGCGAGCGATCCGCAAAGTTCGAGGTAGCAACTACCACGCGGCCGGGGCGCTTGCCGTCCGGGGTGCCGGTGACGTAATGAGTTGCCGCAGCCGCCTGGAACGCGGGAATGGCTTCTACGGTAACCGGCGATTTAGGCAGGAGCGTGAAGAGCTCTGGGAGCTTTGGCTCCATCTGCGCATTATAGCGGCGGAAATCGTCGAGGATCTGGTCGGCAGAAGTCGGGATGTATTTGCGATTGGTTTTGAGAGAATCTCGGAACGAAGCAAGGTCGGCAAAGCCCTCCTTCTTGGCAATAACCGTCATCTCGGCCTGAATCCGCTCAATCTCGCGCAGACCGAGCTGATGGATCTCGTCTGCCTTCATGTGCGTTGTGGTGCGCGCATAGATATCGTTTTCGTAGCGCCTCTCGCCATCCGGCAAAGAGATGACCGCAAGCGTGGTTCGGCCCTGGGGCGCGTATTCTGTACGGACGAAGGCGGCAAACGTCTTGTAAGCGGGAATGACGTCGCCGTTGATAGCGTCCGTGATTTGTCGGGTCAAGCGCTTCTGGTCTTCGACAGGAATGCTTTCAGGATATTTCTTGGTGGGCAGCAAAAAGGGATCGGCATCGATGATGCCTTGGCACTGGACCGGAATCTTCTCCAGCAGGAATCGGACAGGCATGAGCTTGTCCTTCATGCCAGCGCGCAAAACCTCGGTGGTCTGACTGAGGGCACGCGGAATCTGATGAAGCCGCGCGATGTAGTCCTCGTAATGCTTGACGGAGTCAAAAGGCACGGAAAGCGGCAGGTCCGCGAGGCTGGTGTGGATGCCATTCTGCTGGTTGATCGGCATCTCGTACTCTTTGAAATCGAAGTCGGTGATGCGCTGCTGAAGAACACGCATGAGCAGATCGTGGGAGAGCTGATCCTGGTCGGAGAAGCCCGTACTCGGAATGGCTTCAATCCGCGCAAGGAATTCCTGGTCGGCCTTGTGACGTTGGGCGATGGCGTCGAGTGAGTACTCGGCGAGCTTGTCATTGTAGCGATAGTCGCCGAAGGCGGTGGCGCGCTCCGGGAAGTTGCGCAGATCGGACTCGTACTGCTCTTCGAAAAGCGCGTTCTGCGCGGCAACGCGGTCGGGAACTGGTTTGGAATTTTGGGCGAATATGGAACTGGCTAAGGCAAACAGAAAAAACAGGCTCAGATGAACGCGCATAGTGTATGCAGAGTACCAAAGTCAAGCGCATGGCGGAAGCGAGTGGGAGTCGAACCCGCACAACCACGGCATGTTCGACCTTAATTTCGGTATAGTGCTGTGGGGATGGCACGGAAAATAATGGAAAGCCGGAAAGTGCCGGGCTTGTTATTCATCGGCAAAGTGGTGGATGTCACCGGCCATCTCGGCGGCTTCAATTTTCAGTAGGCATACGCGCCTGCGAAGGCAGGGGAAGGCAGCTGCGGACGTCATTCCCCGTGCATTGTCGCGCGAAGTCCCTAAGCCAAAACTGCCTGATACTCTTCGTACGCGCCCTTGAAGTCAGTAAGCTTGTGGTCTGCCTCGAAGTGCCAGATCCTGGTGGCGACTTCGTCGATCAAATCGTGGTCGTGCGTCACCAGCAGAACCGTTCCCTGATAACGCTGAAGCGCGATATTGAGCGCGTTAATGGACTCGAGGTCCAAGTGGTTGGTCGGTTCATCGAACACCAGAACATTCGGCTTCTGCAGCATGAGCTTGCAGAAGAGCAACCGGGCCGCTTCACCTCCAGATAGCACGTCGGTACGCTTCAGAGCGTCCTCGCGCGGAAACAACATTTGACCGAGCAGGCCGCGGATCTCTTCATGAGCGGCCGAAGGCTCCCACTGATGCAGCCATTCGAATGCTGTCATTCCGCCTTCGATCAAGGCGCGGTGGTCCTGCGCGAAGTATCCGACCGCCGCTTCGTGTCCCCAAATTACTTTTCCGCTGCTGAGGAAAGGCCCGTCATAGCCGCTGGTCTTGCGCAGTTCGGCGTCAGGGACGGTGGGAGAATTGGCCAGCAGCGCATTCAGCAGGGTCGTTTTGCCGGCGCCGTTCCGTCCCATCAACCCGATTTTCTCTCCCCGCGTCACGCTGGCGGTGAAGCCGCGAATGACTTCAGTCTCACTGTAAGATTTCGCAATGCCTTCCAGTTCCAGAATGTGTTTTCCCGAAGGACGCTTCTGTTCGAATTTCAAAAATGGACGCTGGATGTTCGACTTGGCAAGTTCCGTAACCTGCAGGCGCTCGACTTCTTTACGCCGGGACTGAACCTGGCTGGAGCGAGTGCCCGCCGAGAAACGCGCAATGAACTCGTTGAGTTGGGCAATCTTCTTTTCGCGCTGCGCATTTTGTCCCTCAACTTGCGAGCGAATCTGCGTCTTGGCGACCACCATGTCGTCGTAGCTGCCGGTATACGTGATGATGGTTTGGTAATCGATGTCGGCAATGTGGGTGCAAATGCTGTTGAGAAAATGGCGATCATGCGAGATCACGATCAGTACGCCGTCGTAATTATTGAGGAACCCCTGCAGCCAATGAATCGAGTCAAGGTCGAGGTGGTTGGTCGGTTCGTCGAGCAGCAACGCGAGCGGGTGTCCGAAGAGGGCTTGTGCCAGCAGGACGCGAACTTTCTGTCCGCCCTGCAGTTCGCCCATTTTTCGCTCGTGCAGTTCGTCGGGAATGTCGAGCCCTTGCAGCAGAATCGCAGCGTCGCTCTCGGCGGTATAACCGTCTTCTTCCCCCACGATGCCTTCCAACTCTCCGAGCTTCATTCCATCTTCATCCGTCAGGTCCGGCTTGGAATGAATTCGGTCGCGTTCTTCCATGGCTGCCCACAGGCGCTTGTTGCCCATCATTACTGTATCGATCACACGATAGGCGTCAAAGGCAAATTGATCCTGACTTAGCACGCCAAACTTCTTCGGGCGCACGACGGCTCCCTTTTGAGGGTCGAGGTCGCCGGTCAGAAGCCTCATAAAAGTCGTTTTGCCGGCGCCGTTCGGCCCGGTCAGGCCGTAGCGCTTGCCCGGAGTGAACGCCGTCGATACTTCTTCAAACAGAACTTTGGCGCCGTAGCGCATGGAAACATTGCTAACTGAAATCATGATTTCCCAAGGAAACTGCGGAAAATTTGCCCTAAAGGCGAGGACGCAGCTGCTGTCATTAGGATATCACGACCACCGGCTCAGCTCATCCCTTCACCTCTACCAACGGCAATCGAAGGTCACGTGTTAGCCTTTTCTGGACTCGTTACTCATTCTCCGAGGAATTCATGAAAGACGTTCGCTCTCCTAATCTCGACCTTCAGGCAATCGCAAAGCAGATCATGTTGGCATACGGATTCGAGCCCGACTTCCCTTCGTCTGTCCTTCAGCAGTTAGCGCTCCTGAAACAGCGACCGCCACAAGTAGCGGCCGGCAGCGATGTCCGTGACCTTCGGATGTTGCTCTGGTCTTCGATCGACAACGACACTTCGAGGGATCTGGATCAGATTGAAGTGGCCGAGCGTTTACCCAACGGAGACATTAAGGTGCTGGTGGGCATTGCAGATGTGGACGCCTTCGTGCCGGAGCATTCTGCAATTGACGAACACGCCACGAAGGAAACGACTACGGTTTACGCTGGTGTCAAGATTTTTCCCATGTTGCCCGAAGAACTTTCCACGGGTACGACGTCACTGCTCGAGAACGCTGACAAGCTCTGCGTTGTAATCGAGTACGTGGTCAGCACCGCCGGTTCCGTCAGTTCGAGCAGTATCTATCGGGCGATTGTTCGCAACAAGGCACAACTTGCTTACAACGCCGTAGGCGCATGGCTTGAAGGAACGGGGCCGGCTCCGGCGAAATTGGCCGCATCGACTGACTTGCAAGCTCAGCTCAGGCTGCAAAACGAGGCTGCGCAAGCCCTCAAAAATCAACGCTACCAGCGTGGCGCTCTCAACCTCGAAACCACCGAGGTACGCCCTGTGCTAATCGATCAGCAGGTTGTCGATGTGGTGAAACAGGAAAAAAATCCCGCCACTGATTTGATTGAGGATTTCATGATCGCCGCCAATGGAGTCGTAGCGCGGATGCTGGAGAAAGTATCTTCCCTGCGCCGCATTGTGAAGACACCCGAGCGCTGGGACCGGATTGTCCAGTTGGCTGCCACGCATGGCGTAAAGCTTCCTCCAGATCCAGATTCCAAGGCCCTTAACGATTTTCTTCTCAAACGCAAGGCAACCGATCCCGATCATTTTGCGGACCTGTCGCTGGCGGTGATCAAGCTGATCGGGCCGGGCGAATATGTTTTGGAACGTCCCGGAGATCCAGAACAGGGCCACTTCGGCCTCGCAGTTCAGGACTACACGCATTCGACCGCGCCCAACCGGCGATTCGCGGATGTCGTCACCCAAAGGCTGATCAAGGCCGTACTGGCCGGCCAACCCGCGCCTTATTCTGATGACGAGTTAGCGGCCATCGCCAGCAACTGCACTGCGAAAGGAGACGCTGCGCGGAAAGTTGAACGGCAGATGTCAAAACGGCTGGCGGCGGTAGCCATGAGCCACCGGATTGGGGAAGTATTCAACGCTTTGGTCACGTGGGCCACACCAAAAGGGACTTTCGTTCGAGTGCTGCAGCCTCGTGTAGAGGGGTTGCTGGCGCAGGGAGATCAGGGATTGGACGTAGGCGACAGGTTGCGCGTGAAGCTGATCCGCGCGGATGTGCAGCGTGGTTACATCGATTTTGCTCGCGCGTAAGTCGTAGCTTTGCTACATCTCCTTTTTCTGTTCGAGCTCAGCCCAGCGCGCGTAAAGGTCATCTGCGACCTTCTGGGCCTCGTCCATTTCAGCGTGCGCACGTAGAAGACGAGGTCCATCGCTTGCGATCGCGGGATCCTCGAGCTGAGCACGTTTTTCCTGCAGCAGTTGCTCGGCTTTTTCAACGCGCTGTTCGATGGTGGCATATTCTCGCGCTTCCAGATACGACAGCTTCTTCTTGTTGGCCGGTGCTGTCTCAGCTGCGATCATTGGGCGGCAGGTTGATTCCCGCTGGACCGAACTGCCTTCGCCGGCTGCTTTCTTTCTGCCTGCCAGGACTCCCATTGCGAGTAATCGGCAAAACTGTCTGCTCCGCCCTGCCCATCCAATCCCAGCACAATAGTTGAAACGCGATCGAGCATGTAGCGGTCGTGCGTGACCAGAACCAACGCGCCGCGATATTCGAGCAGGCTTTCTTCAAGAATGTCGAGGGTTGGAATATCAAGATCGTTGGTGGGCTCATCGAGCAGGAGCACATCGGCAGGCTGAAGCATAAGTTGCGCGATCAGCAAGCGCGCCCGTTCGCCTCCGGATAGCCGGCCGATGGGTTGATTGAGTTGCTCGCCCGTAAACAGGAATCGCGCTGCCCACGATGCCACGTGAGTTACCCGGTCCTGATAAATCACAGAGTCGCTGTCGGGAGCCAGCGCGCGGCGCAGAGTTAGATCCGGATCAAGTTGGCGAGTTTGATCGAAATACACGATTCGCAGCCAGTCAGCCCGGCGGATTTCGCCGGCAGAAGGCGCTAATTCCCCCTTCAGCAGACGAAGCAATGTAGTTTTGCCGCTGCCATTCGGTCCGACTAGTCCGACCCGCATCCCGGCTGTGATTACGAAATTAAGCTTGTCGAAAAGCGTGCGATCGTCGATCTCGTAGGCAACTTCTTCCATTTCGATCAGCCGTTTGGTTTTTCGGTCGGTGGCGGAGAAATCGATGTCCGCGTTTGCAGTGCGCGTTCTTGCATTGAGGTCAGCCAGTTCACTCATCAAGTCGCTGGCCTTATCGATTCGTGCTTTGGATTTGCGCGTCCGGGCTTTCGCCCCACGACGCAGCCACGCGATTTCATTGTGTACAAGATTTTCCAAGGCTTCCTGGCGCTTTGACTGCGAGTGGAGAAATTCCTCCTTCTTCTCCAGAAACGTACTGTAGTTTCCACGCACGCGCAGCAATCCATTCGGATAAGCCCGATTAAGTTCGGCCATCTCGGTGGCAACATTCTCAAGAAAGTAGCGGTCGTGGCTCACTACCAGGCAGGCGAATGCCGCATCTTGCAGGAGTGCCTCAAGCCACTCGATTCCAGCCAGATCCAGGTGATTTGTGGGTTCATCGAGCAAGAGAATATCGGGGCCCTGAACCAGCGCCTCGACGATTGCGAGACGCTTTTGCCAGCCGCCCGACAACGCAGTCGCCGGTGCTTCGAGATCGTCAAAACCAGCGCGGCCAAGGGTCTCGGCGAAGCGAGTGCCGCGCTCGTTCGACGTTACAGCGGCGCGCTCTAACGCTTTCTCGACCACGGACCGAACGGTTACCCTAGACGCAAATTTCGAATCTTGCAGCACCGTGGTCAGCCGGACACGCTTGCGAATCGCGATTTCCCCGCTATCCAGATCTTCATCGCCTGCCAGAATTCGCAGCAGCGTGGACTTCCCCGAACCGTTTGGGCCGATGAGGCCGATGCGGTCGCCCTCGGAAACGGTGAAGGAAATATCTTGAAAAAGCACAGTCGATCCGAAAGCTTTCGAGATGCCCTGTGCATTGATGATCGGCGGCAACGGCTTGGGTCCTACTTCCTTTTGAATTGTTGGAAGGACTTGCTGGAACTGGCTGGGTTCGAAGGTTCAGGCTACTTTATCGCTTTCGAACTCACATCACTTCCTGACTAACTCTATCATCGCGATCTCCGGAGGACAGTTGTAGCGCACGGGCAAGAGGGAGCAACCAACGCCGGCGCAGGTGTAACCAATCATGCCGCCGTGTTGCCAGACTCCCTGCCTGTACGATCGCGGGCAATCCGCGTTGCTCAGAATGCTCCCGATGACTGGCAGGCGAATCTGTCCGGCGTGAATGTGGCCGCAAAGACAAAGATGCACCCGGGCAGACGCGGCCTCTTCAAATATTTCGGGCGAGTGGGCAAGTAGAACTTTGAAAGCGTCCGCGGGCACGGCCTCAAGCGCGCCATCCAGGTCGTCAAAGCCGTAGCAGTGCGGATCGTCCACGCCAACCACCCACAAGCTGTTTCCACCCCTCGTAATCTCGATTGACTCATTGATCAGCATCCGCACGCCCAGTTTCTCGATTTCCCCGGCCATCTCAGACTCGTCGTGATTACCCATGACGGCGACAACGCCGTGGTGCGCTTGGACCCTCGACAAAATGGTTCGCAGACGCGGGTAGACCTCGTCGCATGGACCAACAAGCTCGAACCGGTAGTCCCCGGTCATGACGCACAGGTCGGCGGGCAAGCCCGCAACGCGCTCCGCAACGATCTCAACCAGACCGTCCATTCCGTCGATATGCAGGTCCGCAAGTTGCAGTATTCGGAAACCGTCGAAGCTCGATGGCAAGTCCTCAAATTCCAGCCGCAGATGCCGCACAACCGGCTGCAGGGCGTTTTGGATTCCGCGCGAGTAAATCCCAGCCACCTTCAAAAGCGTGCGCAGGATCGGCCGCGCAATGCGCTCACGGATGACCAGCGAATCCTTGTGAGCATGCTTCAATTCGCCTGAGCTCATGGCCGCTTCAATGGCCCGGCGGGGGGCCAGACGCTTTTCAAGATCGTGGGCTAGTTCAAACTCGCTGTTGGACTGGATCATTGGTATGTGATGAGCGAAACAAGACGAGCGTTGCGCGTGAACCGCAGGTCTTCGACGGGCAAGAACAAGACTACAACTTTGCGGCAACTTCATTCCGACGCCGTCTTGCTCGTGAATTACCTCGGTAACTTGCCCCTGACACCTGCGGGTCTCTACGCTAAATTCTGGACCGCTATGCAAGCTTTGCTGTTTTGCCAGGATGAGAATTCGGCACGCGTATTAATCCCGCTCGTTCAAGGACTCGACATCGTAGTCATGCACGAAACGGAAGTGTTTTCAGCCATGCGAACTCTCATGGCTGAGCGCTTTGATTTCCTAATCATCGATTACAAAGATGAGCAGACGGGCAGAATTCTTCTGAAAAATGCGCGGAGTTCCGCGAACAGGACAGCCTTGGCTGTGGCCGTCGTCAATCCGGAAACCGGTGCTAACGCGCTTCGTCTGGGCGCGGACTTCCTGGTGACAAGGCCGATCAATCTGGGGCAGGCCGGAGGAGTCCTGCGACTCGTCCGATCTGCTGTGCTTCGGCAGAAAGTCCTGCCAACCGAAAATGCATCGAAGGCGGCCGCAGCAGAACCGTTCCACCTTCCCCAGGAAACGGCTGTTTCCCCGCATGAGCCGAACACAGCGATCTCAAATGGACTTCTAACGGTAAACCTGAGCTTAACGGATTCGCTAGCCGTGCCCTCAGCGCAGTCTTCGGTCGAGGGAATTTCTGCAGAACGCGTAACCCTGTCTTCGGGCCCGGTTGAGCCAGCGAATGAAACTGCGAACCTCGCAATTGATGCCATGACCGTCGTGCGTACGCACACTGAGCATGAGCAAGACCGGAATGTGACGGAAACCGACGAAGAGTCTCGCGAGGACAGGGCCATCGTGTTGGCGTCTCCGGCTCTAGACGCAACGCCTGAGGCTCTGCCGAAAAATGCGGCTGCGAGGGGCGAGAACAAGCCACGGCGACGATTCCTGGTTTCGATGGTAGCTCTAGCAGCCATTTTGTTGATCATGGCGGCGATCCTCTGGCACATGCGTACGGAGAACTCATCGGCTAAGATGCGGGCAATAGCTAGATCTGCTGTTGCCAATTCGCCTGCGCAGTCAACAGCGAACACATCTGAGCCTGCTGCAGTTACATCGCAGGCCGCTTCGGAATCGCAAACGGAGGGACTGACGACGCAAGTGCCTGCTAATCAAACTGTTGGTTCAGCGCCGTTGAGCATTCCGCAGGTCGCGAATACGCAAACTCCTCAGGCGGCTACAAAAAGCCAATCATCTTTGAAAGCGGATTTGGCTCCGCTGACCGCCACCGTATCACTGAATAGCGATCCGGCAAACGCAGCCGTGTGGATGGATGGAAAGGACACCGGACGAAGCACTCCCGCGCAAATCTCCGTGGACAAGAGCGGCACTCACAACATCATTTTCAAAAAGCAGGGCTATCTGGACGAAACCGCTACCGCGAACTTGCGGATCGGACAAACATTCGATTTCGCGCCCAGATTGCGCCCGTTGGGGCGCACCGATGAGATAAAGATGGTCGGCACGTTCAGGAGAATTCTTGGGGGCGGCGAGGAAGCGGGACAGGGCATAGTAAGCGTCAAAACCGAGCCCAAAGGCGCCCAGATCGCGGTCAACGGCCGAACTATCAGCAAACCTTCGCCAGCAAGGTTTTATCTGAACCCCGGAAATTACGCGATTGACATCACGATTGCCGGGTTCAAGGTTATCCATCGCGTGGTGAGCGTAGACAAGGGCGGAACGACCACGATCGACCAAGTTTTGGATCCCCAATGATCAACTTTAGTCTTCTCTATGTAGTTCCTCTATAAACAGACACCATGGCCCTGGCGCCGAGGTGTCGCGATTTCAACTGATTGTGTCTATCGACGGGCCAAGCCGAGCAAACTGACAAGGAAGCTCGACAGAACAATCTGGAATCCTAATGTAATCGCGGTAACCGAAGGAATGACCACCCGCAAACTACTGGAGAAGTCCAGCGGTCCAAAGTTGTGAGTACCCCAGGCGTAGACCGCATAGGCTGAACCCGCCAGCCCGCCCAGGATGAAAACCACGCCTGCCGCGATTCCTTTTTCCAGGGTGAATATGCTGAACAATCGGTTAAGCAGGGCATCCTCCGGGAGCAGTCCCTCGGTCACGGCAAAGGTGCGGGCGAAGACGGCAAAACAGGTCGCCTGAGAACCGATCAGGACAGCCATAGCTGCATAGAGCAGGGTGTGTGCATCGAAGGTCACTCCGCCGACGGCTCGAGGCTGCGGCATGAGCCACACTCCTGTTAGCAGGCCTGCTGACATCAGCAAAACTCCAGGATAAAAAAAGAGCCATCGCGGACTGTAAAGGAGCATGAATCGGAGCGTGCGCCATCCATCCAGCCACGTCCGCAAATGCGGCCGCCGAGTGCGGCCGGCCGGAGACAAGGTGGTCGGAACTGCAGTGACGCGCAGGCCCAACAGGGTTGCTTTGACCACCATTTCAATGGCGAATTCCATTCCCGTGGTACGCAGATCCATACGCAGCAAGGCCTTCCGGTTGAAGGCGCGCAGCCCGCAATAAATGTCGCCCGTTGCACAGTGAAAAAAAACTCGTCCAATCCAAGTCAACCCCGGATTGCCCAAATAGCGATGCAAGGGCGGCATGGCTTCGGGTGCGATCCCGCCCAGGAAGCGGTTTCCCACGACGAGATCAGACCCCTCGCGCAGCTTTTCCAGGAACCTTGGCATATGAGAAAAGTCATAGCTATCGTCGGCGTCCCCCATGATCACGTACTGTCCTCGCGCCGCCGCGATGCCGCTTATCAAAGCACTCCCATATCCCTTTTTTTCGACATTCACCACCCGAGCCCCCAAACGATGCGCAATCTCGCAGGAACCATCGGTACTGCCATTGTCGGCAATAATGATTTCTCCAGCGATCTGGTGCTCTCGCAGCGCACGCTGGGCTTTCCTGATGCAGGTTTCCAATGTCTCAGCTTCGTTGAGGCACGGCATCACCACCGACAACTCAACGGTCGAATTCTCTTCCTGCACAGTTTCTCGAAGGTTGTGGTCTTCGTGCACGTCTGCGATAACTTCGGTGTCTTCTTGCATAGTCTACCGCTCTTAAGTCTCTGCAATGAGCACGACGTACTCGCCCCAAATTATCTCTTTATCAAACCTTTTAAGGAAGGGCAGCAAGAATTCGGGGGTGTTATTTTGAGAGATCATACCAGTCGTCATCACGGATACACATTTCATCCCGCCTTCTTCAACCAGGCGTTTCAAAGTTCGCGCGGAAGAATTGAGGCCGCCGCGCTCCGCGGGTACAACCAGAGAAAAGGCGAACATGACCGGATTGAGCCGGTTGGGCTCTATCAGAACCACATAACGGCGAGTGACCCGCCTCATCGCGGCGATCACGCTCTGGCGATCGCTCACGTGGTGCAGTAGGTTGGCCTCAAATACCATATCGAACGAGCCGTCCGCGAAGGGAAGGTTGACGGCATCCCCACATACTTTCAAACGGTGCCGATTTTGAGCCAGAAGATTGCTGGAGAAATCGAGTCCGATGACAAAGTCAGAAATGCGAGCCAGGTGATAAGTAAAGACGCCGCCTCCACAACCTACATCCAGAACCTTCGCGTTGGGCGGCAACGTGACGTTCTTCAAAACATAGTCGATCTTCGGATGGGCATAGGCCTGCACGACGGGGTGGGTGGGATCGCGGTACTCCACCCCACTGAAATAATCCATTTGTTTGGCGCGGTTTACTTCCATTGCAGTCTCGGCCTTTCGCCGAGTTGCAGGGCTGCCTGTTGGGGTTTTTGATTGGTGGACCTGGTCGGGTTCGAACCGACGACCTCTTCCATGCCATGGAAGCGCGCTCCCAACTGCGCCACAGGCCCACTAAGGGACAATCAATCGTCCGGAGCAGGAATCAGGACCAGACAAAACAATTCTCGCTTACCCGGTAAGGTTAGTCAAACTTTGCCGCAAACATAAGCCGCATCGTTTGAAGCTGCGGACGTCTCCAGTTTTACGAAAACTGCGAAAATAGATATGCTGAAAGACTAGTATCTTACCTCATGAAATCTTGCCTTACTTCCGTTTGGCTATTGCCTGTTCTAATGGCTGCATCGACCGCCCAAGTGGTGGCGACTTCCCCTTCGCCCGCGGCATCTGCGCCACCGGTTCCCTACGCTTCGGTCAGTCAACTGAACCTGCTGCTTTCGCAGTTGGAACAGGTCGCGCAGGGGACGCTAGGGGATCTGGACAAGCTGCGAATCGAAAAATGGAAGACCGATTCGAACACCAGGCGCAGCACCGCGGACGATGTCCAGTCTCTGCAGCGCAACCTGCAAATGGCGCTGCCCGAGATTGTTGCTCAATTGCGAGCGTCTCCAGAGAACATCTCGACCACTTTCAAGCTCTATCGAAATCTTGACGCGCTCTATGATGTGTTTGGGCCGGTAGTCGAGTCGGCTGGAGCTTTCGGCTCCAAGGACGAATTCCAGTCGGTGCAGAACGATCTCAGCTCGCTGGAGAGGTCGCGGCGAGCGCTGGCGGAGCGGATGGAGACTCTGGCCACCGCGAAAGAAGGGGAACTGACTCATCTGCGAAGTCAAGTTCGTGATCTGCAGGCTGCGGCGACTCCTCCCCCGACTCCCAAGAAGGTGGTGGTGGACGATACCGAGCCAGCAAAGCCAGTTAAGAAAAAGTCGGCGACAAAATCCACGAAGCCGACTGTGCCGAAGCCACCAAGCACGACCAGCAACTCCCAGCCACCGGCTCAGCAAACACCACAACAGCCCTAATCCCCTCTTTGCTCGTCTGTTATGGTCTGAGGCTGCCGGTACGTCGTCAGGGCGTCCGGCTTAAGAACCGAGCGCACGAAAGGACTGTGATGACAGGATTGCCGCGCTCTTGCCGCCGCACAATCACGTTCCTATTGGCGCTGATTCTCGTAGCGGTCGACTCCTCCGCGTACTCCGTTCTCACCCATGAAGAACTGATTGACTTAGCGTGGAACGATTCCATTCGACCTTTATTGCTAGCTCGATTCCCGAGTGCGACTGACGAGCAGTTACGCATGGCACACGCCTACGCCTACGGCGGCTGCGCCGTCCAGGATATGGGTTATTACCCGTTCGGCAAACAATTCTTCAGCAACCTTACGCATTACGTGCGCTCGGGCGACTTCATTGCGTGGCTTTTTCGGAATGCTCGCACAATCGACCAATACGCGTTTGCCATTGGAGCTTTGGCCCACTATATGGGCGACACAATTGGGCACTCGGAGGCAATCAACCCCGCCACCGCTGTCGCATTTCCCGCGCTGAAACGTAAGTTTGGTCCGGCTGTGACCTATGACGAAAGCCCTCACGGTCACATTCGAACAGAATTTGCATTCGACGTTGAGGAACTTGCTGACGGGGCGTTTGCTCCTCCGGCATATCTCCAATCTATCGGTTTCGAGGTGCCAAGAAAGTTCTTGGAAGAGGCTTTCGTCAGTACGTATGGATTTGATATTCACGAGATTTTGGGACGAGCCCGGCCTGCCCTCCGGAGTTATCGCACCTCGGTGCGCAGCTTCATTCCAGCCTTTGCGGAAGCCGAAGTAGTGCTGCATCGGCATCAATTTCCCCCGCATCCCAACGATGAGGAGTATCGTATTTTCGCCGAGCGCGTGGCTCGCACGAGTTATGAGCGAAGGTGGAAGCATGCATACCGGGGGCCCGGGTTCAAGGCGCATCTGCTGGCGGTTCTGGTTTTGATTGTTCCGAAGATTGGCTCGGCTTCCGATCTGGCAATAAAGATTCCGACTCCGGATACGGAAGAATTGTATTTGCGTAGCGTCAACCACACAGTGGATGCGTTTCGCGTGGTACTGCATAAATTAGCAGCGGACACCAACGTCCCTCTCACATTCGCGAACGTTGATCTCGACACTGGGGATCGAGTCAAACGCGGGGATTACCCTTTGGCCGACAAAACCTACGAGCAACTGCTGGAGCGTTTAACATCGAGACCCGACCGAATTATCCCTGCGGACTTAAAACGAAACATTAGCGAATATTACGCAGGCTCCGCCGCAATTGATCCAGGGCAGCGAGTGAACGCGCGATTAAATGTGCTGAAGGAGATGAAGACAACGAATGGGTTGCACTGAAGCCTGGCAGAGAACGCTAGTGCCGGAGGGTTTGGTATCCAAACGTCAGCCTCCAGCGGCTGAATCCGGACCTGTTTTTCGCAACTCGGTATGCCTGAAGGCATATCCTGATACGAATCGAGGCTTTTGCGGCAGCCATTCGAGCTATGGCGCGCGGGCAGGAATGTGCGGTAACGCCATCGCGGTGACATAAGTAACCCGGTGTTGGAACCTGCTGGGGGTCTTTGGGGTCTATATGTGTAGGACAGAGTTAGGCTTTTAAGGCGGGCTTGGTTGGGGAGTATGGGTCGAATTTTGGCCAAGGCTTGCGGGCGAAAGCACCTATAATGGAGGTCGGGCCATGAGCGTCATGGCGGGAGCAACCACTGTGGGTGATTTAGCGGGAGCAATCGGAGTCCGGACCGAGGAAGCTGCGATCGTGGCCGAATTGAAGGCTGGATCCGAAGAAGCGTATGCGTGGCTCATCGGAGAATTCCACCAGCCGATCTATAGCTTGGTTTACCGCATGGTGAACGATTCGGCGGATGCTGCCGATACGACTCAAGAGGTGTTTCTGAAGGTCTTTCGGGGAATGAGGCATTTCCACGGAGAGTCGAGTTTGAAGACTTGGATTTACCGCATTGCTGTGCATGAAGCGTCGAATCGGCGCCGCTGGTGGTTTCGGCATAAATCGAAGGAAACGTCCATTGAGCCGACAGGTGCGTTCGGAGAAGCAGGCGTGGCCTCGGCGATAAAAGACTCGCTGGTGGATGGAGCAGAGTCACCGTTCGATCGGATTGCGCACGAGGAGGTTCGGGCGCGGGTTGAAGAAGAATTGAAGAACGTTTCCGAGCCTTATCGCACTACGCTGATTCTTCGCGATCTCGAGGAAATGTCTTACGAGGAGATTGCTGAAGTTACGCAGGTTTCGCTGGGAACGGTGAAATCGCGGCTGACGCGAGGTCGCGAAGCGCTGCGGCAGCGGCTGACGGCATATGTTCAAGAAGTCGGATCGGAACTGGGACTGCAGGCTGAAGGACGAAAGGCTAACCGCTCCCGAGGCTCCTGCAAGGGTCGGGAATTCGAGGTGGCGTCATGAAATGCATGGAAGCTAAATCGATGTTCTCGCCTTATCTGGATGGGGCGGTGACGGGTACAGAGATGCTCGCTTTGACGCGGCATCTGGATACCTGTGGAGATTGTCAGCGCACCTATGCTTCGCTGCGCCGGTCGCAGCAACTGTTGGCAAGCGTGGGACGACGGAAAGCGCCTGATGACTTATCCCTGCGGCTGCGTCTCGCGATTTCGCGAGAGGTGGCTCAAGCACGGCGTCCGTACTTCCATGATCTTCAAATTCGGGTGGAGAACGCCATTCAGGCGTTCATGGTTCCAGCGACTGCGGGACTGGCAACGGCAGTGGTGATTTTCGGATTTCTCATGGGCTTTCTGGCTTTGCCATTGCAGGCCGATAACTCTGATGTTCCCTTAATGTTGAACACCGCGCCGCAGTTGCAGCAATCCGCGTTTGGAACAGCTCTGGAATCCATTGCGGACGATTCTCTGGTGATTGAAGCGTATGTGGATTCACACGGCCGGGTGCAGGACTACCGGGTGTTGTCGAGTCCGCAGGATTCGAAGGGCTTGCCGTCCCAGGTTAAGAACATGCTTATCTTCACGACGTTCCGTCCGGCGACGTCGATGGGTCAGCCGCGATCGGGGCGCGCGGTTCTGTCGTTCTCCAAGATCAGCGTGAAGGGGTAGAAATCAGATTTCAGCTCTTGGTATCCCCAAAAGACCGAGAGCCAGAAGCTAATGGCTGCCTTTATTGACCCTCCGCGTAGAACCTCTTAAACTGACAGTGTAACCGCACATCCCAGCGCTCTGCAGGAGGGTTCCTGAATCATCGCTTTCGGATTTCGCTGTTTGTGGCCTTGCTCGGGCTGGTGTGGCAGGTCTGCCTGGCTGACAACTCGCCCAAGGTTTCGTTAGACAACAATGAAGCGTTGTTTACGGTTCTGACGGCCATCAACACGTGTGGCTATGATTCGGAACTGAACTCTTCCGATCCGTTGCGGGCCCAGATTCGCGGTGAGGTGGCGAAAACGATTGATGCTTCCGCTGAGGCGAAAGACTCGACTCAGATCATGTGCCAGTTTTATGGCGAGCATCGACAGGACGATTCAGGTCGCACATTAGCGCAGTACGTGTCATTGGCGCTGTTCCTGAATGGTCCGCCGGACCTCACGCTGAAAGTCAAGGAGGCCGACATCCCGCCCGACGCGAGCTACGTGTCGGGATTGGTGCCGATGCTCCAGAAGTTCTATGGGGCAGCCGGATTGCACGCGATCTGGACGCGTCATCAATCAGCCTATTCCGACCTAAACGCACGCTATCACGAACCACTGGCCAAGGCACTGTTCGATACCGAGGTTTATCTGAAACTGCCGTCGGCTGGATTTCTGGGACGCGCCTTTACGGTTTATCTGGACCCCATGGGTTCGCCTGCGCAAGCCAATGCGCGCAATTACGGAACCGATTACTACGTGGTCATTTCTCCTGGCACTGGATCCGGCCTCAAGATGGATCAGATCCGGCATACGTATTTGCACTACCTTTTGGATCCTATGGCGCTGAAATATCCCGCTTCGATGTCGCACTTGAAACCGTTGCTGGAAAATGTCAAGGGCGCGCCTATGGATGAGAGTTTCAAGACGGATGCATCGCTTCTGGCGACTGAGTGCCTGATACGGGCCATCGAAGCGCGCACCATCGGGTCGAGCAAAACTCCTGAGGCGCAGAGGCAACAACTGGTCGAACAGTCGGCCGAGCAGGGGTTCATTCTGACGCCTTATTTTTATGAGGCGCTGGTGAAGTTCGAGAAGAGTCCGGCGGGGCTGCGCATCGCGTATGGAGATCTGATCAGCGGCATCGACGTGCGCAAGGAGCAAAAGAATGCGGCGCAGATCAAGTTCGCCAGTAAAGCCGATCCGGAATTGTTGCACTTGTCGCGTCCAGTCGAGGTCAAGCTGCTGATGACTGCCGAGCAGCGTCTGTCCAGCGGAGACCCTGAAGGCGCCAGGAAACTGGCGCAACAGGCGCTCGACGAGAAAAAAGAGGATCCTGGGCGTGCGCTCTTCATTCTGGCGCAGGTAGCTACGATGAACCGCGATATGCAAGGCGCACGCAATTATTTCCAGCAGGCGCTGGGCGTTGCGCACGAACCCAAGGTGTTGGCGTGGTCCCATATTTACCTGGGTAGGATCTTTGATTTACAGGAAGACCGGGAGGCCGCGCTCGATCAGTATCGGGCAGCATTGAGTGCCGGCGGAACATTGCCGGAGGCGAAAGCCGCGGCTGAACACGGGATTGAGAAGCCTTATGAGCCTCCGAGCCATCCGCAGTGAAGAGCGATGAAAAGTTTTTCATGACCTGCGACCAGGAAGCCAGAATCTCACACTAAGGAGAAAGCATGAAGCGAGCAGCCATGATATTAGGGATGCTGGCAGTAGCAGTTTTAGCTGCTGCGCAGCAGGCGCCCACCCAACCAACGCAACCTGCGGGAGCGCAGGGTGGCGCGGCACAGCAAGGTTCGGCCGCACCCGGGCTGCAAGGCAAACGTCCGCCGCAGGCCAAGACGCAGCCGGAATACGAGGCCTATAACGCGGCAGTTGCGAATCAGAAGGATCCGGCCGCCATAGAGAAGGCGGCAGACGACTTCGCGGCGAAGTTTCCGGACAGTGAATTAAGAGTTCTGCTTTACAAGGCAGCAATGCGCGCTTACCAGAATGCGAATAACGGCGACAAAATGGCGGAGATGGCGCAGAAACTGCTGAAACTCGATCCGGACGATCCGGAGGCGCTGATTGCTTCCGCCGAGGTGATGGCGGAGCGCACGCGTTCGACTGATCTGGATAAGGATCAGCGTTTCGGCCAAGCCACCAAATCCGCAGAGCATGCTTTGGAAACCATCGACACCGATGTTCCGATTCCTGCAGGAACAGCGCAAAGCCAAATCGACGCCTACAAGGGATTATTGCGATCCACGGCATATTCCGTCCTCGGTACGATCCAGTATGATCAGGAAAAATATGCTGACGCGGAGGGTTATTTTCGCAAGTCCATCGATGCTTATCCCTCCCAGCCGGACCCGGTAGTTGTGCTGCGCTTGGCCCTGGCGCTGGATAAGCAGGGAAAATATCCCGATGCACTGAAAGAGGCCAACCGGGCAGTCGAATTGACTCAGGAAGGAACGGCAGCGGGAACCACGGCACGTCATGAGCGTGACCGCTTGATGCAGTTAACAGGCAGCGTTATTCCGAGCAGCAGTCCTGCTCCTGCGTCCAAACCGCCGGCTCCGGCAACTCCCGAGGCAAGTCAACCCCCGCATTAGGCAGAGGAGTCTAAGCCAAGGCCAATCCTCGCTGGGGAATACGTGGCAACCGTCGCATGGGCGCGACTAGGCGTACGGCGGATATACCGATGCAACCAGATCGTTCAAACAAATCATGAAGCCTCGGAACATTTCGGAATTGGAGCAAGCTCTGGGGTATCAATTTTCTCGACCGGAATTGCTGGAGCAGGCTCTTACCCATAGCTCGCAAGCTCGCGAGCTCGAATCGCTGCAACCTCCCACCGCCACGCGCGTAGGAGACAACGAGCAGCTCGAGTTCCTGGGAGACGCCGTCTTGGGGTTAATTACGACCGAGGAGTTGTTTCACCGCTTTCCGCATTTTCGTGAAGGAGAGCTCTCCAAGTTGCGGGCGCATCTGGTGAGTGAAAAACATCTGATCCAGGTAGCGCGACAACTGGAACTTGGACACTACCTGCGCCTGGGACGCGGCGAGGAGAAAAGTGGAGGGCGCAACAAAACCGCGCTGCTGGTGGACGGCTTGGAAGCCGTACTGGGGGCCATGTACGTGGATAGCGGGCTGGAGACAGTCCGGGGCGTAGTGTTGCAGCATGTCGTCGCTCCCGAGATTGAAAATCTGGCCCAAAATGGGAGCAGCTTGCCGCTTACCGACTACAAATCGGCCCTGCAGGAAAAGCTGCAAGCTACCGGACGTTCCCAGGCATCTTACGTATTAGTGAAAGAGCTGGGCCCGGAACACAGCAAAACATTTACAGTTGAAGTTCGGTTGCAAGCGGTTGGCAATCACGGCGAAACCGAGTTTGTGGGCCGGGCTGAAGGGTCCACCAAGAAGAATGCCGAACAAGGGGCGGCCCACCAGGTGCTGGAACACCTGGCTTCGCTCGCGGATGATTCGGGCGGCAAAGGACGTTCCTAGCCGGAAGTATATGGGGAAAACGCCACGCCCGGACTGGTTGATCTCTCTCCAATCGCTGCTGACCACGGTGGTGATCGCGGTTTTTGTGATCACGTTTATCATCCAGGCTTTTCAGATTCCGTCCGAGTCCATGGAAAACACCTTGCTGATTGGGGATTACTTGTTGGTAGACAAGTTCTGTTACGGAGGCAGCAGGTTCCTGGACCGCATCCTGCCCTACCGCACGGTGCATCGCGGAGATATCGTGGTTTTTCACTATCCGGTTCATCCCAGTGAACACTTCGTGAAGCGCGTCGTCGGCGTGCCGGGAGATCGCATACGCCTGATCAATCGGCAGGTTTATGTGAACGGTACTCCGTTGACCGAATCGTATGTCCGCTACAGCTCGCCGGTGCGTGACATCTTTCGGGACGAGTTCCCCCGCACGGATATTCCGGTTCCTGGCTTGGAGGGTGGATGGTGGTTGCAGATGAAGAAATTGGTCGAAGACGGCGAACTGATTATCCCGGAGGGCCACTACTTCGTGCTCGGCGACAATCGCGACGAGAGCCTGGATAGCCGCTACTGGGGCTTCGTTCCACGGGAAAACATCATCGGGCGCCCCCTGCTGATTTATTGGTCGGTGCGGAGTACGGATGATGACATGCCGGTTTCTTCCACGCCGGGTGATAAACTTTATCACTTCGCGTACGCGGTCAGCCATTTGTTTCAGCTCACTCGCTGGAATCGTACATTTCGAGTAGTCAACTAAGGGCGGACATCGCCGATTACATGGGAAAAAACCTAGTGGCCACAAAAGAAAATACGCAGGCGGAAAAACCGCGCGAGACCACAGTCGAGTTTCTTGCGTCTCTGGCGGCGGTGCTGGTAACCGGTCTATTCATCATCACCTTCATCGTGCAGGCGTTTGAGATTCCTTCCAGTTCGATGGAGAACACTCTACTCATTGGAGACCACGTTTTCGTGAACCGCGAGCAGTTCGCTCCGCGGACGAACTGGCTTGGTCCCATTCTGCCCTACCGTCAGATACGCCATGGGGACATCGTCGTGTTTCTCTCACCAGCGGAACCTGGGCTCTACGTGGTCAAGCGAATCATCGGTATTCCCGGAGACCGCATTCATTTGCGCGACGGCGTGGTCTATCGCAATGGGGAAAAACTGGATGAACCCTATGTAATCCATAAAGGCGGAGAGGCCAGCTACAATCCTTACCGCGACAATTTCCCCGCGGTGGCACCGACTGAATTCAGCAACGTCACACCGGACTGGGAATTGGCTTTGCCGCAGCACATTCAGGGCGACGACGTCGTAATCCCTCCCAACAGTTATTTCGGTATGGGCGACAATCGCGACGTGAGCTTGGATAGCCGCTATTGGGGCTTTATCCCGCAAGAAAATGTGATTGGGCGGCCCATGTTTATTTACTGGTCCTTTGAGACGCCGGCGGGGCAGTATCTGGAGCGAGAAGTCGGCCAGCGAGTTGGGTTTCTGGCGCACGTGGTGATCCACTTTTTCGATGAGACTCGCTGGCGGCGTTCGTTCAAGGTGGTTCAGTGAGTTTTTGGCGATCGAAGCGCGGAGTTGTGACGCTGGGCATTGTCCTGGTCCTCGCGCTTTTTCTGGTACGGCCGGGGGCAAATCGCTTAAGAGCCCGCGTTGTCAATTCCATAAGTCTGGCTTTGGGACGGACGGTGGATGTGTCCGCAGTGAAGCTGCGAGTGCTTCCCCAGCCGGGTTTTGATCTCGAGAACTTTGTAGTTCACGATGATCCGGTCTTCGGTGCTGAACCGATGCTTCGCGCCTCGGAGGTAACGGCGTCGTTGCGCATCGCTTCACTTCTCCGCGGACGAATCGAGATCGCGCGGCTAACTCTCACCGAACCCAGCCTCAACCTGGTACGGAATCCCGCAGGACATTGGAATCTGGAGAATCTCATCGAGCGTACGGCCAGAATCTCCGTCGCTCCCACGGGTAAGGCGAAGACGGAAAGGCGCCCCAGATTTCCCTATATTGAAGCCGACCGGGGCCGCATCAATTTCAAGTTCGGACCGGAAAAAAAGCCTTACGCCCTTACCGAAGCCGATTTCGCTCTCTGGCAGGATTCCGAAAACGCTTGGGGCGCGCGACTGAAGGCGCGACCGGTACGCACCGATTTCAATCTCAGCGACACCGGCACGGTTTCTGTGGATGGGTCATGGCAGAGAGCAGCAACCCTGCGCGAGACGCCTCTGCAGTTCACTCTACAATGGGATCGCGGGCAACTCGGCCAAGTCACTAAGCTCACCTACGGCAACGACAAGGGCTGGCGCGGAGGACTCAACGTTTCTCTGAAGCTGACAGGCACGCCCGCGAATCTGACGATAGCAGCGGCGGCATCCGTGCAAGATTTCCGGCGCTATGACATTCTTGGTGGTGGAGCTTTACAGCTGGCGGCGCAGTGCAGCGGCCATTACAGTTCTGTGGATCTCGCGCTGTCCGAAGTTGCCTGCACCGCTCCCGTCGGGGATGGCACGGTTCTCATCGCTGGCAACATCCACGGTCCCTTCTCCTCTCGCGATTACGATCTCGTTTTGACGGCCCGGGATTTGCCAATTCAGTCGCTGATCGCACTCGCACGCCACACCAAACAGGGTTTGCCGGACGATTTGATTGCATCGGGCCAACTGGATGGAACGGTGAAGGTTCGGCGGGCCGCCAATACACGAGCGAACAGCGCGACTTGGGAAGGTAGTGGTGAAACCTCGGGCTTCGAACTTCGATCAAAAGGGAACAAAACGGAGTGGGTGCTGGGCAACATTCCGTTGGCGGTGTCTTCTGGGACAGATTCGAAAGCATTGGCAGCTTTCCGAGAACATGTCGCGTCGTGGACAGAAGCTCGCCTTGACGTCGGTCCATTCAATTTAGCTTTGGGGAGGCCGTTCGCTGCAAGCGTACGCGGCTGGGCTTCGCGTTCGGGATACAGCTTCGCCATTCAAGGTGATTCGCAGGTGCAGCACCTGCTGCGATTGGCGCGGATGGTGGGGCTTCCGACTCCCCAGCCAACCGCGGAAGGCCTGGCCAAGATCGATTTACAAATTGCCGGGAGTTGGTCGGGATTCGTGGCGCCGAAAGCCGTCGGGAGGGCACAACTGCATTCGGTTCGCGCCGAAGTACGCGGGTTGAATGCTCCTTTGGAAATTTCATCTGCGAATCTTGTCCTGACTCCGGACCAGATTAGCGTTCAGAACCTGACGGCTTCGTTGGCAGACACTTCGTGGCGCGGGTCTCTAGCGCTTCCCCGGCCGTGCATCGTGCCGGACTCCTGCCCGGTTCGCTTTGATCTGCATGCCGGCGAGATTTCAACGGATCGGCTGAACCAGCTAATCAATCCTCATGTTCGCAAACAGCCCTGGTACCGTTTTCTTTCTTCAGGGGCGACCGGAGTTCCCTACCTGCTTACTATCCGGGGCGCTGGCAAAATCACGGCCGATCGGGTGGTCGTTCGCAGACTTATCGGGAACCGAGTCTCGGCGAATGTCGAACTGAACAAGGGGAACCTGCGATTGTCCGATCTGCGTGGTGATGTCTTGGGCGGCAAGCACGTTGGCGAATGGGAAGCCGACTTCACCGCAAAACCGCCGGAATACAGCGGGAGCGGGACGCTGGAGCGGATCGCACTCGATCAGCTTTCCGAAGGCATGGACGATGACTGGATCACAGGTTCGGCGACGGCAACGTATCGCGTGAAAACATCGGGCCTCGACGCAAGCGAATTATTTGCTTCGGCCACCTCCACATTGAAGGTTGATGCGCGGGACGGCCTTCTACGCCACGTTGCGCTGACCGAAGGGACCGGTCCACTTCAGATGCATCGTTTGTCGATTCATTTGGCACTGCACGATGGCAGGTTTCAAATTGACGATGGCAAGCTTGAGACTATTGCGGGTAGTTACCAGGTCAGCGGCACAGCATCTCTGACTCGTATCCTGAATCTGAAACTGACCCACGAAGGAGCCCCGGGCTTCAACATTACGGGAACGCTGACGGAGCCGCACGTGTCGCCAATCCTAACCCCGGAGACCCAAGCGGCGCTCAAACCGTAAACTGATTGTCTCCAGACTGTGCTCAGTCCCCCTTTACGCCGCAAAGACTCTTCCGACGTTGACATAGGTTGACGAGCATGGTATAAAGTCATATAGATTATATGAGGATTCAAAAGACCTTTACCTTAGAAGAATCCGTGCTGGCAGTTGTGGAGCGTACCAAAGGCGACCGATCAGCGAGCGAACGCGTCAATGCATTACTGAAGCGAGCCCTGGAACTGGAACGGCGCGATGAACTGGAACGGGAGGCAGCTCTGTTCTACGCAGGCGCCGGCCAAAAGGATAGGCAGGAGGAGCGTGCGTTTCAAAAGGCTTCGCTGCGCTCGTTGAAGAGAGATTGATGTGACGGCATTATCTGCTCCCGCCGGCTGGTTTCCTCGACGAGGCGACGCGTACTTGGTGCGCCTAGACAAGAAACGCCCCGCCCTCGTGATTTCAAGCGACACGCTGAACAGGCACGCGCTCGATGTTTGTGTCGTCCCGATCACATCCGTTGAGCATCGCAGATTCTCCATCAGGGTAGCCCTTCCTCGCGGGGAGGGTGGATTAGACCACGCCTCGTGGGCTAAGTGTGACCAGGTTACGACCTTGCCGAAGAGCCTGATTGGGTATCCGCCGCTCGGTCGAGTGTCGGAGCCAACAATGGCGCGGATCGAATTCGCAATAAAGACAGCATTGGACCTAAGTTAGGCGGCGCGCCAGGTTCGGTCTTACGGCACGTAACCCGGGCCACGTAGCACTTTCCCTGGCTTCGCTCCCGTCATCTTCCGCTGATCTATGACCAGCACTCCGTCGACCAGCACATATTCCATTCCCTGCGACAACTGATTGGGATTGTCGAATGTAGCCACGTCACGCACCGTTGCCGGATCGAACACGACCACGTCGGCCCACATGCCTGCCTTCAACACTCCTCGATCCGTCAGCCGCATGCGCTGTGCAGGCAGAGCTGAAAACTTGCGAATGGCATCTTCTAAGGTGAGCTTCTTCTCCTCCCGAACGTACTTGCGCAGGATGCGCGGGAACGTTCCATAGGCCCGCGGATGGGGATGTTCTCGGCCCAGGATTCCCTCCTGTGACGTTCCTTCGGAATCGTTATCGATTGAAACCCACGGCTGCTGAAGCGCGAGTGCAACGTCGGGTTCTGACATGCCGAACACCGCGACTGAAGTAAATGCCTTGTCTTCGATCAGCAGGTCGAAAAGTGCATCGATCGGATCTTTGTTCCATATTTTCGCGATGTCGGCCAGCGTCTTGCCTTGTAGCGGCAGCAGCTTCGGATTCTGTACCACCCCAATCAGTACCGACTCTGGACCCGGAATTTCCTGCCATTCGTTTTGCCACTCGGTCGAGGGAGTCATCAGATCCTTGCGGATGCGGGCGCGCATGGCCGGATCTTTCAGACGCTCAACCAGCTTCGCGTCACCGCCGTCGTGCGCCCAGGGCGGAATAAATGCCGACATGGTATTGAACCAGGCGGTGTAAGCGTAGGTATTCGCACTCACGTCAACGCCGTCCGCGCGTGCAGCACTGATCTTCGCCACCACCTCCGGCATACGTCCCCAATTTTCTTTGCCCGCAACCTTGATGTGCCAGATCTCGACCGGAATGTGGGCTTCGCGTCCGATTCGCAAAGCTTCATCAATGGCAGGAATCACACGATCTCCTTCATCACGCATGTGCGTGGCGTAGATGCCGCCGAATTTCGAGGCTTCTCCAGCTAATGCAATCAGCTCTTCGGTTTTGGCGTAAGGAGCTGGCGCATACTGCAGGGCGGTGGAAACGCCGACTGCGCCGTCACGCATCCCCTGCCCCACTAGCGATTTCATCCGATCGAGTTGTTCGGGCGTCGGCTGTTTGTCATCGTCTCCCAAGACCATGCGGCGAACTTGAGTGGCTCCCACATAGCTGGCGAGATTAATTCCGATGCCCTGCTTCTCGAGTCTGGCAAAATACTCTCGGAACGTGCGCCAGTCGGGAGTAACGTGATAGTGATCGTAGCCAGCGTGATCGCCGCGAATGATAGATTCGTTCAGCGGTGCAGCGGATTGACCTTCGCCGGTGATTTCCGTCGTGATACCCTGGTAAATCTTCGAGGGCAACCGCGGATCGACCAGGATCGTCAATTCAGATTGGCCGAGCATGTCGATAAAACCGGGCGCAACAACTTTGCCGCCAGCGTCGATGGTGCGATTCCGCGACTCGTTGGCCAGAGTGCCGATGGCTGCGATCTTTCCGTTGCGGATCCCGATGTCACCGGAATACCAGGGCGAGCCAGTGCCATCGATGATGTGACCGTTGGTGATCACCAGGTCGAAAGACTGTGGCAGCGGTACAGACCGCAGCGAAGACTGGAAGCTTAAAACGATCAGAGTTGCCAATAAGGTTTGCAAGCGCACGGTTCGGATCACAATTTCCTCCGTCAGTATTTAGTCTCGATCAGGGCCGAGTTTCCACAGGAGCACCCGCGACAGCTCTCCGCCGCCAGCTCAGGCTGAGTCCAATCAGCGTCCAGATACCCAGCGCCAGCCATTCGTATCCACTGAAATGCCCTGGAATGCCGGGAGTGATTTTCATTAAGATCATGAGCAGTCCGACGATGACTCCCACAGTCGCGACGATACGTTCGCGTGGCGCCGGACCCATCTGGTAATACGCAGCGCAGGCCACCAGCCACCCAATGGCAGAAGCCACCGAGCCAACTTCGGAAATGGGCACTAGAATCGCGTCACCCAGAAACATGCATGCGGCCGTGGACAGGCCAATGCAGAGGACGGCGGCAGAAGGCGTCTGATTGCTTGCGTGTATATGACCGAGGCGTGGATCCACGAACCCACGCCGCCCTATGGCGAACAGCAACCGGCTGGCGGCGACCAAGTTTCCGTTGAACACTTTGAAAAGCGAGAGCAGTGCCGCGGCAAGTATCGCGCTTACGATCCAACGCGAGCCCACGGTGTGCTGAAAAGCCACTGCAGTCATGAATCTTTCATTTGTGAATTGCCTCCATGGTGCGACGTATCCCACCGCGGCGATCACGGTGATGTAGAAAAGGATGCCGACTACAATCGCCATCCAGATTGCTTTGAAGAACCCGCCGGACCGAAATTCAGGGTGGGCCTCTTCCGCTCCCTTGACCACCGATTCAAATCCGGTCATGAAGTAGGGCACAATTTGCATCACCAGGAGCACGGACACAAAAGGGCTATGCGTGAAGAGCGGGGGGAAATTTCGAGGCGACCCTTTGCTCACTCCGAAACTAACAAACAGACCGAATAGCGTCAGCGTTCCGAAGGCGGTCCAGGTCTGAAAAGTCGCGCTCAATCGGATGCCAAAATAATTCAGCAGCGTAAGCAGACCAGTCAAGCTCAAGCCAATGACCAGGTGCGGCAGGTAAACTGGGTGGCCCGCGAGGCGGTACAGTTCCATCGAATCCAGCGCGGGAAAGATGTAGCCCGCGATTTTGCCGACTGCCACCGCCTCCCATGGACAGACGATGAAATATGCGAGGATCATCATCCAACCCGTGGCAAAGCTAACCGATCCTGGAAAAACTTTGGCAGTGTATGCGACTTCACCCGCCGCATCCGGCATTGCCGTGACCAGTTGGCCGTAGACGTAGCCGATCGGCAACAACAGTGCCCCACCGATTGCGAAGCCCAGGATCGCGCCCAATACGCCGCCACGCAGCAACCAGTCATCCATCACGACCAGCCATCCGACGCCGACCATCGTGCCCCAGCCTAGGGCAAAGTAGTCCACCACGCGGAGTTTGCGGGCGAGAGTGAGCACGCGGCGCGAATTATAAAGCATTGTAGCGCGGTGCAGCTTCGCTCTTGGCCAATGGCACGGTTGGCGGGATTGCAAGCCTCGCGTGTTAGTATCAAATTCAACGCCTGATGACCCTGCAGATTGTAGACAAGTTGTTTAAGTTTATCGTTTTCCTGTTCGCGATCAGCGTTCACGAGTCGGCGCACGCCTGGATGGCAAACCTTCGTGGCGATCCGACCGCACGCATGCTCGGCCGAGTCACGCTAAATCCTATCAAGCATATTGACCCGGTTGGCACGGTGCTGCTGCCACTCGTCGGCATGTTCTCTAATTTTCCAGTGCTGGGTTGGGCCAAGCCTACACCCGTAGATCCGCGCAACTTCAAAAATCCCGTGCTCGACGACATTTTGACCTCCGTGGTTGGACCCGTGAGCAACTTTCTGCTGGCAACTGGCGCTCTGATTGTGCTGGTGGTCATCAAACTCTCGTCTCCCTTGGGACAACAGATCGTCTTCGGCATTCCGATGGGCCAGGTCTCGCCCGAGATGAGCTCTGTTCTTGTCCCTGCTTGCTTGCTGCTCTATGAGTTGATGATTATCAATGTTGTGCTTGGAGTCTTCAATCTGATTCCAGTTCCGCCTCTCGACGGCAGCCATGTGTTGCGCCACTTTCTGTCCCCTGAGGTGCTGCGGATTTACGACACGGTGGGAATGTTCGCCCTAATGGCTCTGGTGTTTCTGGGCGGGGGACTTTTGGGCAAACTGATCTTTCCCGTGATCGGGATTTTTAATTCCATCCTTTTGAGAGTCTGATGCCTTCTGAATCGAACCAACGAAAACGCGTGGTCAGCGGGATGCGCTCGACCGGCAAATTGCATTTGGGCAATTATGTCGGCGCTCTGCAAAACTGGGTGGCCATGCAGGATCATTACGAATGCTACTTCTTCGTCGCTGACTGGCACGCCCTCACGACTGACTACGCCGACACTTCGCGAGTAAAGGAAAACTCGATCGAGGTTCTGCTCGACTGGCTGGCGGCGGGGCTTGATCCCGAGCGCTGCACCATGTTCATCCAATCGCACGTGCCGCAGCATGCCGAATTGCATCTGCTGTTTTCGATGATCACGCCCTTGGGCTGGCTAGAGCGCGTGCCCACTTACAAGGAACAGCAGCAAAATATCACTGAGAAAGACCTGACCACTTACGGCTTTCTGGGATATCCAGTGCTGCAGGCGGCGGACATTCTTATCTATAAAGGCGATTTTGTACCCGTGGGCGAAGACCAGGTACCGCACGTCGAGCTAACTCGCGAGATCGCGCGCCGTTTCAATCTGTTTTATCCGCGTCTCAGAGGCGCGGGCATGGGTATCCCACAACCCGGACCAGCGGGACCGGAGACAGATAAGGAGCGGCTCCGTCGTTTTTTCGTGTTCCCGGAACCACAGCCGCTGCTGACCAGTACGCCCAAGCTCCCCGGAACGGACGGGCGCAAGATGTCGAAATCGTACGGAAACACGGTCATGCTCACCGATCCTGAGCCGGTGGTGCGGCAGAAGCTGAAGACGATGGTTACGGATCCGGCGCGAGTACGCCGCACTGACCCGGGGAACCCCGATGTTTGCCCGGTCGGTGACCTGCACAAGATTTTCAGCGATCCGGTCACGATGGCAAAGGTCAACGAGGGATGCCGTTCCGCCGCAATCGGCTGCATCGAGTGCAAGGGCTGGGTTGCGGACGCCCTAGTTAACATCTTGAATCCCATGCAGGAGCGGCGCAAGAAATATGAAGAGAATCCGCGGCTGGCTTGGGATATTCTGGAGGCGGGCTCGGCTCGGGCCAGCAGGATTGCTGGGACAACTATGAACGAAGTCCGTGATGCTATGGGAATTTCGCTTGAATACGCGGCAGCGCGAACTCCCCAGGGTGCGAAATAAACGAAGACCACGATGAGCGAAGAAGCAAAAGGTGCCTTCGACGGAACAGCAGCATTGGATCTTGGTCCCACGCTGGTGAAGAGTTCTGCGCCTCAGGGGGAAGTAAGAAATAGGAATGAGGAAAGCGACTTTCCTTTTGCTGTGACCGTCGGCGACGTCTATGAAGGGCCGCTTGACCTGCTGCTTCATTTGATTCGCAAGCAAGACATTAATATCTACGATATTCCTATCGGAAGAATCACCGGTCAGTATCTGGCGTATGTGGAAAAACTGCGCGAACTGGACGTGAACGTCGCGGCCGAGTTCATCTACATGGCCGCGGTACTGATTCACATCAAATCGAAAATGCTGTTGCCGCGCCATCCTGCCGCAGCTTCGGATGCGCAAGACGACCCGCGCGCGGAGCTGGTCAACCGCTTGATAGAGCATGAGAAATTCAAGTCCGCGGCGCAGATGCTGATGCAGAAACAGCAGATCGAAGATGCGGTGTGGTCGAACCCTGCGCTGAAGGAGTTTAAAGACGCCGAAGGCACGGAGCCAGAACTTGCGGCTGACGTGATTGACCTGGTGAAGACGTTCCAGCAAATCCTCGACCGCGCCCGCAACCGCCCGATGATCCGGGTAGACGAAGAAACGGTTACCGTGGGACAAATGATTGAGTATCTGCGGCGGCGCTTGTCGCTGGAAGACCGGCCCATCCGACTGAAGCAGATGTTGCGTAACGTTGAGTCGCGGCAGGCGCTGGTCTGCATGTTCCTTGCGCTACTGGAGATGGTGCGTTTGCAAGCGATCCAGTTACGTCAAGACCGCTTGTTTGGTGAAATCCTGCTGCGCAAACATGTAGGGTTCGAGGCGGTCATGGCAGAACAGGCCACGGTACGGGACGATTGGAGGTAGATCCAGCAGCTGGAAACTGCGAGCTCATGAGCCTTAAAGCCAAACTCGAAGCCATCATTTACGCCGCGGAAACGCCGGTGACGCTCGACCAACTGATTGAATTAGTCAAGGAGTCGGTCACGAGCGAAGGTGCTTCCAATGGCACAGAAATCAAGTCACGCGTGCGTTTAGCCCTCGAGCAACTGGTCGCCGATTACTATGCGCCGGATCATGGCATCGAAGTTCGCCAGGTCGCCGGCGGATATCGGATGTCGACCAAAGCCGAACATCACGATATTGTGCGATCCTTTGCCAAGAGCCTGAAGCCGCCGATTCGACTGTCGCTGCCCGCGCTCGAAACTCTCGCGGTAGTTGCGTACAAGCAACCGGTGACGGTGCCGGAGATCAGCGAAATTCGTGGGGTGGACTCCAGCGGAGTGATTGCGACTTTATTTGATCGCAAGCTGATCACGACTGCGGGCCGCAAAGCGGTAATCGGTAGGCCCATTCTTTACAAGACCACAAGGGAATTCCTGATGCGCTTCGGCCTGAAAGATGTCGGTGAACTGCCCAGCATGGAGGAGTTCGAGAAGCTTGTCGCGGAATCATTCCAGAGCGATTTGTTGCCGGCGGAGAGTGAACAGGCTGATGTGACACCCGAACCTGAGACTGAAGCTGTCAGCGGCGAAAGCGCGTCAGCGCCGTCCGAACCGGCTCAAAGCGAAGAATCCGACCTGGCCATGGTGGAAAAGCAGCCTGCGGACAAAAGCGATTCGGCCGCTTGAAGCATCAACTGACCCACTCCTTACGCCACTTTCCGGTATTGAATTGCTATGCCTGCTGAACGTCTACAGAAGATTATCGCGGCTGCTGGAATCGCTTCCCGGCGCAAAGCTGAGGAACTAATTACCGGTGGACTGGTATCGGTAAACGGACAGACGGTCACGGAACTCGGCAGTAAGGCGGATTCGGAACGCGACCATATCAGGGTAAATGGAAAACTGCTGCACGGCCCGGAGCGGCACGTTTACCTGTTGATGAACAAGCCCAAGGGATACGTCACTACTCTGCGCGATCCCGAACGCCGGCCTACCGTGATGGATCTCCTGCACGGCGTCGGTGCGCGGGTTTATCCGGTTGGACGTCTCGACTATGCGAGCGAAGGCCTGCTGCTGCTTACCAATGACGGCGAGTTTGCAAATCGCCTGATGAAAGCCGCGTCTCATGTTCCCAAGACTTACATGGTCAAAGTCGCCGGCAATCCCCCCGGAGAGGGATTGGCCCGCTTGCGCGAAGGTATTCACATTCCATCCGATCGCGGAAAGAGAGTGAAGACTGCTCCTGCCAAGATTCGCGTGATTCGTGAATCGGCGAATCCATGGTACGAGGTGACGCTGATCGAGGGCAAGAATCGGCAGATCCGGCGCATGTTTGAAGAGATCGGCCACCACGTGGAAAAGATCAAGCGGGTGCGCTACGGTCCGCTTGAACTGGATGTGCATCCTGGGAAATTCCGCAAGCTTACGATCGAGGAAGTCGCTAAATTGAAGTCGCTTGCCAAGTAACGCCACAGAAAGATGACACCTCCCGAGTAACATGGTAAAGATAAATAGCCGCCCGATGAGTGACTACGGCCAGTTTGTGCCCGAACACGTACAAGACCTGAGCGGGTACACGCCGGGCAAGTCGCTACGCCAAGCGCAACAGGAGAGCCGCGTGAACTGCATCAAGCTGGCCTCGAATGAGAATCCGTTTGGGCCTTCACCCCTAGCAGTGAAAGCGATGCAGGCCGTGCTCGCCGAGAGCAACTTCTACCCCGACAACGATGCTATCGAGTTGCGTCAAAAGTTGGCGGAGCGCCACGAGGTTGAGCCGGCACAAATCGTCCCCACGGCTGGTTCGACGGCATTGCTGGGCATTATTGCGCGCACGTTGTTGTCTCCGGGACTCAACGCGATCACCAGCGAGCGTTCGTTCATCGTGTACCCGATTGCCACGCAGGCGGCGGGAGGACAGCTGATCCGGGTTCCGATGCGAGAAGATGGATTCGATCTGAATGCAATCGCTGCGGCGGTTGATCAGCACACCCGCATCATCTATATTTCAAATCCCAATAATCCGACTGGCACGCTTATTCCCGCACAAGAGCTTGATCGATTTCTCGACAAAATGCCTGAGCACGTAATCGTGATCCTTGACGAGGCCTATTACGATTTCGCACAAAACTTTGCGGCCCTCCGCCGGGTAGACTATTCGCACGCGCTCGACTACGTGAAACAGGGCCGCAGAGTGGTCGTGCTGCGTACGTTCTCAAAAGTGCATGGCTTGGCAGGAGTCAGGGTTGGATATGGCATCGGTCCCGCCGCGCTGATGTCCTATTTTGCGCGCATGCGCACGACATTCTCTATTTCGTCAGTAGCCCAGGCAGCCGCCTTGGCCGCCCTCGACGACGAAGCTCATATCAAGAAGACACTCAAGAACAACGCTGAGCAAGCCGAGCGGCTTATCGCGGGGATTGCCGAACTTGGCTTTCAGCCGCTTCGGACCTGGGCGAACTTTGTGTATTGCGAATTGGGCGATGACGCCGCAGCTGTCGCCAAGCGATTCCAGGCAGAGGGCGTCATTGTGCGACCGCTGGGCCCCTGGGGGGCACCCACCGCGATCCGAATCACGATCGGAACACCGGAGCAGAATGACGTTTTCCTTAATGCATTTAAGAAAGTATCGGAACAGGCGACCGTGCGGTAACGCGGGACGCTACCTTTATTTCTGGCATTTGGGACAGTAGTGGCTGCTACGGCCGGCGATCACGACACGCTTAATGGGACTCTTACACACCAGACATGGCTCGCCTTGCCGTCCATATACGCGGTGTTTAAGTTGAAAAAACCCTTCCTCACCATCGGCGTCCACGTAGTTAGAGACGGACGAACCGCCTAACTCAATCGCTTCTTTGAGAACCTCCTGGATGGCGGCATAAAGACGTGGCAAATCCTTGCGGGTAAGAGAGGCAGCTCTGCGCCGGGGCCGGATGCCGGCGCGGAACAGGGATTCGTCGGCGTAAATATTGCCTACGCCGCGGAGCAGCTTTTGGTTCAGCAACGCGCTTTTGATCGAAGTTTTGCGGCCACGGAATAGCTTAATGAAAGGTTCTAGTTCGACTTCGAGTGGTTCGGAGCCGACAGCTTCAAATCCGTGGGCCACGCTTAGACGTCCAAAGCGTCGTGGGTCGACGAATCTCAGTTCCCTTCCCGAGGCAAGCCTCGCAATCGCGTGCGTGTGTTTCTCGGTCGGTTGGTTCGGATTGCAAACCAGCATCCGCCCGGTCATGCCGAGATGCACGATCCACTGAGCTGACAGAGGGTCGGGCATTGTCGCCAGCGTGTTTGAAGATTTCGCGCGAGACTTTCTCGGAACAGGGGACGACGCCCGCTGTCCATTTTCCAGATCGAATACAATGTGCTTCCCTACGCGCCGCACGCCCGCAATACGCTTGGATTCGAGAGCCGCAACAATCTCAGACGCCGCCGACTTCAGCGGTTCGGGCTTGGATCCGAGCCACACGGACTCGATCACGTCGCCAGTCACCCGGTTAGCCAAGCCACGAGCAATGGTTTCGACCTCAGGAAGTTCCGGCATGAACATAGTTTACAGGGTGCAGGGTGGAGGCTTCGGGCTTCGGGCTTCACAGTGAAACAACCGCGGGAGGGCGGGAGTCGCGATCCAGAGTCAGGGCGAAACCCGAAGCCTGATGCCTGACGCCTGAAGCCTGCCCGCCTCATTGCCATCTCTTGCCTGCTAGGGTTATCATTACCAGTACACATCTGTTCCGCTTATACCCTTTGTAATTTCAGCGACTCGTCGATTCACCGCGGGCAACGAGTGTGTGCGACCCGCATTTGCGGCCGGGGTGGCCGCACCATTCGGCTTCCAAGGAGTCTACATTTGAAGAAGGGCAAAGCTGCGGTTATCGTAGGCGCGCAATGGGGCGACGAGGGCAAGGGCAAGATAGTTGATGTCCTCTCGAAGAATTTTTCCATCGTGGCGCGCTATGCGGGCGGGCATAATGCCGGCCACACCGTCATCATCAATGGCAAGAAGTTCGTTCTGCAGTTGGTTCCATGCGGGGTTCTGCGAGCCGGCTGCCGCAGCGTCATCGGCAATGGAGTTGTGCTTGATCCCATGGCATTCCTGAAAGAGGTTGCCGCGTTGCGCGAGACCGGAGTCAAGGTGGATGGCAATCTGTTCGTCAGTAATCGCGCTCACGTGATTTTGCCGTATCACCGCATGATCGAGTTGGCGTCAGAAAATGCGCCGGGGCGAGTCAAGATCGGTACAACGTCCCGCGGCATCGGTCCCGCATATGAAGACAAGATGGGACGCCGCGGGTTGCGTGTGGCTGATCTGTTGGATTTGCAACTGCTGAAGACGCACATTCAAAACGCCTGCCACGAAAAGAACATGATCGCGCATGCGCTGTTCAACTCCGAACCGCTCGATGCGGACAAAATGTTCGAGGAGTACGCTGCCGCCTCTGTAAAGATTGCGCCGTTCGTCTGCGATACCGCTGCGTTGTTGAATAAAGCTCTGGCACACGGCGACTCTATTATCTTCGAGGGCGCGCAGGGTACGATGCTTGACATCGACCACGGTACCTATCCATTTGTGACTTCTTCAAGCGCCACTTCTGGAGGCGCCGTTACTGGGACCGGCGTCGCTCCCACAGTGATCGATACGGTCATCGGCCTCACGAAGGCCTATTGCACCAGGGTTGGGAGCGGCCCCTTCCCCACCGAAGCTCTAGATGCGAACGGTGACCTATTGCGGAAACGAGGCAACGAATTTGGTGCCGTAACCGGACGCCCACGGCGCTGTGGTTGGCTCGACTTGCCACTCTTGCGTTACGCTGGCATGATTAACGGAATCTCCTGGCTCGTCGTTACCAAGTTGGATGTGCTGGATGAGTTGGCTGAGATTCCAGTCTGCGTGGGTTATAAGATTAACGGCAAAGAAACCGAAGATGTGCCGGCGCAAGATAGCGGCTTCGGTCAGATCGAATGTGTTTATCGCAAGATGCCGGGCTGGCGAACTGCGACCCAGGGGATTACGAAACAGGAGAAACTGCCGAAAGCCGCACGGGAATATCTGGCTTTCGTGGAGAAGGAAAGTGGAGCACGCATCGGAATGGTTTCAACCGGGCCGGGGCGTGACGAAACAATCTTTCTCGATGAGTTTGCAGCGAAACTTCGAGAGTTGACGGGTTCGAAAACCAGGGCGCAAGCAAAACTTTAACAACGGAGCTCGCGATGGTGGTTCTGGCTGTGACGTGGATGGCGAAGGTCGGTCGTGAGGCGGAGGTTGCCAGTGTGTTTTCCAAACTAACTGAGGAGTCCCGCAAGGAACCGGGCTGTCTGCTGTATCAGGTGCATCGGCATAAGACCGAGCCGCGCCGGTTCTTCATTTACGAGCAGTATAAAGACGACGCCGCGCTCGAAGGTCACCGCGCTGCGCCCCATTTTTTGCAGTATGCGAAGAAGGAATTGCCCAAGTTCGCCGATCGAGTGGAAGGCCACTTGTACGAACCGCTAGGATGAGTTCGTGGGCAGGCGCACCCCCACCCGTAGGGACGCCGATCACTTCCCTTTGTCTGCCATCAGTACGCCGCCCGAAGCGTAACTTTCCTTTGAAACCTCATGGAACGCGACGACGATGGCCTCGCGTTTCGCCCCGGCTTCTTCCACCATGGCATCGGTTATGCGTTGCGCCAGCTTGCGCTTCTGGTCCGCCGTACGGCCGGTCAACATTGTGATTTGCACGAGAGGCATAGGTCACCTGGGGAGATCCCTCACTACGTTCGGGATGACGGCGCGGCGGCTCGGACGCCGCGCAATCGCCGTCAGTTAGCCAGCTCATATCCAGCAAAGAAATAACTCAACTCGAAACGTGCGGTCTCGTCCGCATCCGAGCCGTGAATCGCGTTGTGCTCGATGTCGCTGGCCCATTTCTTGCGGATGGTGCCTTCCTCCGCGTTAGCGGGATTGGTGGCGCCCATGAGCTTACGCAAGTCGGCAATGGCATTTTCCTTTTCGAGTGCCAATACAACGATTGGCCCACTCGACATGAAATCGGTGAGCGAACGGAAAAAGGGCCGGCCGGCGTGGACCGCATAAAACTGTTCCGCCTGATGCTTTGAGATTTCGAGCATCTTCATGGCCAGTATCCGGAAACCGTTTTTCTCGAACTGCTCGATGATGTCGCCAACCGCATTCTTGCCGACCGCGTCCGGCTTGATGATGGTAAAAGTACGCTGCAGAGTCTTCATGGTTCGATCGTTTATCCTCGGTCGTTCGTCATTGGTCCCTAATTTCGGTGTCTACGCCTTCGCCCCCACACCCATTGCCGCGACTACCGTGTCACCAATCTGAGCCGGCGATTTGGCCACGCGAATGCCGGCCCTTTCCATCGCTTTGATCTTCTCGGCGGCAGTTCCCTTCCCACCGGAAATGATTGCGCCCGCATGGCCCATGCGGCGTCCCGGAGGCGCGGTTTGACCGGCGATAAATCCGACTACCGGCTTTTTCATACGAGCCTTCACATATTCGGCCGCAGCCTCTTCCGCGTTGCCACCGATCTCGCCGATCATCACTACAACTTCGGTTTGCGGATCCTTGTTGAATAATTCGAGCGCATCCAGAAAATTAGTGCCGATGATCGGATCGCCGCCGATGCCAATCGCCGTGGACTGTCCGACTCCACGCGTAGTGAGCTGATAAACCGCTTCGTAAGTTAACGTCCCCGAACGCGAAACGATCCCGACCGAGCCTTCGAGATGAATCCGCGCCGGCATAATACCGATTTTGCACTTGCCCGGCGAAATGATGCCGGGGCAGTTAGGCCCGATCAACCGCGAACGCCGATTCTGCAGGTATTCCCAGGCACGCACCATATCCAGCGTCGGAATGCCTTCGGTAATGCAGACGATCAGTTCTATCTCGGCGTCTGCCGCTTCCATAATCGCATCAGCGGCGAATGGCGGAGGCACGAAAATCACAGATGCATCTGCCCCCGTCTTGTCGACCGCTTCCTGTACAGTGTTGAAGATCGGCCAACCTTCGTGAGTAGTGCCCCCCTTGCCGGGAGTGACTCCGCCGACGATCTTGGTGCCGTACTCTGCGCAGGCTTTGGCATGGAATGTGCCTTCCCGCCCGGTCAGCCCCTGCACGATGACTCGCGTCGATTTGTCTACCAGAATGCTCATAAAATTATCTTTTCGTAGAGACGTAGCTTGCTACGTCTCCCTACTCCCGGCGCAGGCAGACGCAGCAAGCTGCGTCTCTACAGCAATGAATCACGCTGCTGCCGCGGCTACCACTTTCTCTGCCGCGTCCTTCATGGTTTCTGCCACAATAAAGTTCAGTCCCGACTGCTTGAGGATTTCGCGCCCGGCTTCGACGTTTGTTCCCTCGAGCCGCAGCACAATCGGTAATTGAATCTGCGTTTTCTGCGCGGCTTCCACTACTCCAGTAGCCAGCGTATCCACGCGCAGGATTCCGCCGAAAATATTAATCAGCACCGCCTTCACGTTCTTGTCACTGAGCAGGATCTCGAAAGCATGCGTGACTTGTTCGGCATTGGCTCCGCCGCCTACATCAAGGAAATTTGCCGGCATTCCGCCGGCGTATTTGATGATGTCCATCGTGGCCATGGCTAATCCTGCGCCATTCACCATGCAGCCCACGTTTCCGTCGAGCTTGATGTAATTCAGGCTGTACTTAGAGGCCTCGACTTCGAGCGGGTCTTCCTCGGTAGTGTCGCGCAGTTCACGAATTTCGGGATGACGAAACAAGGCGTTATCGTCAAAATTGATTTTGGCATCCAGCGCAAACAAGCGGCCATCGCTGCAACTGACGAATGGATTAATTTCCATCAACGAGGAATCCGTTTCTTGGAAGGCACGAAAGAGCCCGGTCATGAGACGCACGGCTTCGTTAATCTGCGGCGGCTTCAGCCCCAGCTTGAATGCTAGCTTGCGCGCCTGGAACGCTTCCAGACCCATCCCCGGCTCGATGTACTCTTTGAGGATGGCATCGGGATTTTCCGCCGCGACCTGCTCGATTTCCATGCCGCCCGCAGCTGACGCCATGAAAACCGGCTTCGCTTCGACACGGTCGATCACGATTCCCAGATAAAGTTCCTTCTCGATGGGCAAGGTTTCTTCAATCAGCAGACGCCGAACCACGCGTCCCTCCGGGCCAGTCTGGTGCGTGATCAGCGTCATTCCGAGAATCTTTGATGCAAGCTCAAAGGCTTCCTCCACCGACTTCGCAACCTTCACTCCGCCGCCCTTGCCTCGGCCCCCGGCGTGGATCTGAGCTTTGACCACAACCCCGCCAGCACCCGAGTCAAACAACTTCTTGGCAGCGGCTTCAGCTTGCTCGCGGGTTTCAGCCATTTCGCCGCGTGGCACTGCTACTCCATATTTTTTCAGAATTGCTTTGGCCTGATACTCATGAATTTTCATAACATTCCAGGTTCATTGTGATGTTGGGCAGGACGTGCTTGCAGCTTTAGAACCGCGGCCAGCAAACATTTGATTCTATAGAACGATTGCGCATTGGGCAAACACAACGGCACATACCACGGGTACGGTAGTCCATTTTGGAGCAAGAAGCTTTAGCCTACGAATCGGGCCTTCGCGATGCTAGTCTGGTACTTCATAGGATGATCGTCGACGCGCTCCATCGCATTGCGAATCACCGCCAATCGCTCTCCCGCGAAGAGGCGCGCCTGGTCATGGCGCAAGTGTTGGCCGGCAAATGCACCGATGCTCAAATTGCGGCCCTGCTGGTCGCGCTGCACATGAAGGGCGAGACGGTTGAGGAGATCGTGGGTTTCGCCGAGGCCATTCGCGCTGCCGCTGTCCCGCTGGGCTTGCCCCCGAGCCATACGGTGGACGTCAGCGGCACCGAGCGCGACGCCCTGGTAGATACCTGCGGCACTGGAGGCGACGCTAGCGGCACTTTCAATATTTCGACCGCCGCCGCGCTAGTGGTTGCCGGCGCAGGCGTGCGCGTGGCCAAGCATGGGAACCGGAGCGTGACATCGAAATGCGGGTCGGCTGACGTAATGGAAGCTCTGGGGGTGAACATTAACCTGCCTCCCGCCAGGCTCGCCACCTGTCTGAAAGAGGTCGGCATTGCGTTTCTTTTTGCGCCCGCCATGCACTCGGCGATGCAGCATGTCCAATCTGCCCGCCGCCAACTGCGGCTGCGCACGGTCTTCAATCTGCTCGGGCCGCTCACGAATCCGGCCCACGCTTCCGCTCAAGTAGTCGGCGTATATTCCGCTGCCCTGGTTGAAAAGTTGGCGGAAGCGCTCAGCATGCTGGGCTTGCGCCGGGCCTTAGTGGTGCATGGACTCGACGGGCTGGACGAAATCACCATAACCGGCGCAACCCGGATCGCCGAAGTGCGCGAGGGGACAGTCCGCACTTACGAAGTCACGCCCGAAGAGTTTGGGATGGACCGCGGCACGCTGGATGAGATCTCTGGTGGCGATGCTACAGCCAATGCCGTCATTATTGTTGAGATTCTCGGAGGTGAGAAATCGGCGAGACGCGACGTGGTCCTTCTGAATGCGGCTGCAGCCCTGGTCGCGGCAGCAAGGGCGGACCATTTGAGAGATGCTCTGCCGCTCGCCGCGAAGTCAATTGACTCCGGTTCTGCCGCGGGTAAACTGGAGGCGCTGGTGCGCTTCACCAACGCTAACCACTGATCTTGATACAAAGCACGGGCGAGGACGCCCGCGCCACGGATTTCCTAAGCCGCCTGTTTTTTCAGACGCTCAATTTGAGCGAGATGAGTCGCCCCGTGTGTCCCCATTTTTTCCACATAGTCTGCCACCGTGACATCGTGCTTGAGTTCCGGATGGAACGCCGATTTCTCCAGGTCACCCGGTTTAAGGCGGCGCAACAACTGCAAATTGTAATGCCGATTTAATCCGTAGAGCGCAACCAACTCCGGTGCGGGCGTCTCCATGTACCCGAGATTCTTCGCCCAGGCATCCTGATCCATGGGCGCGATGACCGGTTTGGCATCGGCCAGCATTTGTCGGAGGCGGTACGCATACACGATCTCAATGTCCGCCAGATGGCCCAGAACTTCCAGGATGCACCACTTTTCCGTCGATGGCTTGTAGCGCAGCGTTTTATCCGGCAACCCGGAAACCACCGCCGCAATCTGTTTGGGACTCTTCTCCGCCGCGTCGAGATGTTTCTTCAGTTCCGCTTCGGTCATGGGATCCTCTAATCTAGTAATTGATTAAGTCTCAGCCCCCTGTTGCCAACTTCAAATGGATCACTTCGCCACGACCGGTGGCGGAATCTTGAAAACATTATTGCTTAGGTCAGTTTCGGGCACGCCGCCGTCGTTTACAATTACTTCCTGCGGCGTCGACGGTGCTTCGATCCGGGCCGCGGCTTTAGATTTCGCGTGCACTTCAAGTCGCCTCGTAACTTCGCCGCCTTCCATTCGCAGTGTCACTGGCACCTCCGCTCCGGCGTCTCCAAGATTCTCGATCGTGATGGTTACGATGTAACCGCCGCCGACTTTCGCGCGGGGATAAGCGGACTCAACCCGAAAGTCGGGCAAGCCGCGGTCACGGTAAATCCAGTCGTCGAAGAACCATTCCAGATCGCGGTGGGCTTGGTCTTGGATCAAGTGCTGCACATAGGCAGATTCCTTATCTTGATCTGAATGGTATGCGGCCAAGGCTTTTTTTAGCGCCGCGTCGCCGATCATGTCGCGCAGCATCCACCACACATACATCGCCTTGCTGCGGTAAAACTCTTCGATGCTCGTATTGATGAGGGATTCATTGGCTGCCACATTCTGAGCGTGTGCCGCCAGAAGCGCTTTTTCGGTTTCGGCGATTGCAGATCGATGGCCTCCCATAAAAGCCAGCGCGGCCCGCCGTCCGTCTTGTTGCTCTCGCTCTAACGCTTGAGCAAAATGTGCCAGCCCCTCGTAAACCCACGGACGCGGAGAATTGAACGCAGCGTGAGTAAGCTGATGAACCGCGGTTAGCTCATACCTTGTGGAATCGGTACTGCCAAGAGGCATCAGAAGAGCGCCGCCGCTGTCAAAGGGTGCAGCCTCCGGGTCGGCTAGCTCTACCGTTTCTGCTTTTTGCCTTGTCGCGCCAAACCATTCGACTACGAGCGGGAAGGCCAGGTCCGCAGCCAGCGCGTAGTTCTCGGCGCCGGGCTTGTGTCCTGGCAAGAAGGAGATATTCAAACTCGGTCGCGCCAGTGCGTCATAGCCTCCGACCACAAAAAGAGGCCCCGAAAAGCCCAGCGGGTCGAATGAGTATTCCGACTGGACCAGGGATGATCTTCCCATTTGTTCGTGAGTTTGCGCGCCGCCTTTGCCGTTGCAGAACAATCTCGGAAGGTTTGCGGACGTTTCACCCGCCTCGACCAGTCTGATCTTCAGACCTGCCTCGGTTTCCCGTGCCTTCCATCGCCCCACAGTTTCGAATAGGCTGTTGCCTTCCGACAAGTTCGCCGACTCCGTCGCCACCGGATACCACGCCACGTATCCAATCCCGCGCACAGCGGTGAAGGATTTACTGATCTGGTCCCAATCCGTGTGTTTGGCTTTTTCTTCAGGCACACCAATTCGCGTGAGACGAGTGGCATCGAGCGGAATTATTCCTTCGTATCCGACGTCGAGTTCGATTGTGCCCTTGGGCGGAACTTCACGCGGCAAAGTCACGATCGCTTCGGACAGCGCGCCGGTGTGATCGATATCGGAGGTGTATTCGTGAGTGACAAAGTCCACGGCTTGTCCCCCGATCTGAATCGATTTCCAATCCAAGGTGGAGGAAATCTGCAGCGCAATCCTTTTCTGAGGATTCGCTGAGTCATTGCGCAACGTAATCCTGCCTCGCACGCCTAAACGCTGCTGCTCCGGCTCGACGCGTACATTCAGGTCGTAGTGGGTGAAAGTGAATGCCTCGCGATCAAGGGCAAGACTAGGAATAATCAGGCCCCAGGTGACGCACAAAACGCGGAGAAACTTCATGCCGACTTCTTTCTCCGCTGCCGCACGATCTCATACAGCATCACTCCCGCCGCCACGGAGACATTCAGCGACGGCACCTTCCCGAGCATCGGGATCGAAACCAGGAAATCGCACTTCCTCGCGACCAGGTCGTGCAAGCCCTTGCCCTCCGCGCCCAGCACGATAGCGCAGTCCATGTTGAAGTCAAGGGAGTCGTAGGATTGTTCGCCACGTTCGTCCAGGCCAACCGTCCACACATTCTGCGCCTTCAATTCTTCCAACGTGCGGGCGATGTTGGTTACTTTTGCGATGGGCAGGTGCTCGCTGGCGCCGGCCGAGGCCTTGGTTACCGTCGCCGTCACTCCTGCGGCCCGGCGTTCGGGAATCACTACGCCGTCAGCTCCGGCCGCGTCGGCGGTGCGAAGGATCGCGCCCAGATTGTGCGGATCCTCCACCCCATCGAGCACTACGATGAGCGAATGCTGCCCACGCTTCGCGGCGACCACATCCTCGAGATCGTTGTATTGTTTCGCCGAGGTGACGGCGACCACGCCCTGATGGGCATTGTTACCGGCCATGCGGTCGAGTTCGTCGCGAGGCACGAAACGCACCGCAACTCTCTGCCGACGGCACTCATCGACGACATGTTTCAGGCGCAGGTCATGACGCTCTTTTGATACGCCTACCCAGGCAAAGGTGCGTCCGCGCGCCTTCAGCGCCTCAGCGACGGCGTTGATTCCGTATATGTAATTCATCTTCTTGTAGTTTAATTCAGTGGGCGATCCTCAATGTTACGCTTCCCTAACTTTGACTAAACTGAGTAGATGTTCAGAACCAGATTTAAAAAGGAAATAGTCGCGGAGTTCCTGCCCCCGGCTCGCTCAAGCAAGCAACAGAAGGTCATCATTCTTTGCGATGGCATGCCATCGATTCCCAGAAAGCAGGCCCTTGTCGAGTTTCTATCGAGCAAAGGGTATTGGGTGTTTTACCCGCGGTGGCGCGGAGCTTGGGAGAGTGGAGGGCGATTTCTCGAGCGCTCCCCGGTCGAGGACATTCTCGATATCGTCGGCGAGCTGCCCAAAGGAATTCAAGAGCTCGCCTTTGGCCGGCGATTCCGTTGCTTACCCGACAAGATCTTCGTCATCGGAGGAAGTTTCGGCGGCGCAGCTGCAATTCTTTCCTCCTTGGACGAACGGATAGCCAAAGTGATTGCCAATTGCCCGGTTGTGGATTGGGCCATCTTGCGGAAGGAACAAAAGAAGGAAACTTCGAACCCAAGCTATCCTGCGTACATCCGAGCCGCCTTCGGCAACGGATACCGCCTCTCCGCCGCCAACTGGAACAAACTATACGGCGGCGTATTTTACAATCCCGCGCATCACCTGAAGGAACTAACGGCGTCGAAAATATTGATGTTCCATGCCAAAGACGATCCCTACATTCCCTGGAAGCTTGTCGATGGTTTTGCCAGACGCGCTGGTATAAAACTGAAACTTCTTTCGCGCGGCGGGCACCTTAGGACTGAATACGTCGTGCACAAATATTGGCGTCAGATGCAAATGTTCTTCGATTCGTAACCGCATCCCCGACTGTCCTTCGAAGCTTTTAACTGCGTCGTCGCATCTAAGCCCGTGCTCATCGAATGCTAGACTGAAAATTGGAGGCTCTATTGCCCGACGTTTATATTCTTTCTGCAGTGCGTACGCCCATCGGTAAATTTGGAGGCTCGCTCGCTTCTATGACCGCAGCCGACATGGGAGTGGTTGCAGCGCAAGCTGCCATCGAGCGCGCCGCAGTTCATCCAGATCAGGTCGAAGAGACGATCTTCGGCAATGCCCGTCAGGCCGGCGGAGGCCCGAATCCGGCTCGCCAGATTTCTATCCGCAGTGGCGTTCCGCAGGAGGCGCCGGCTTACACCGTGAATAAGGCTTGCGGCTCCGGCCTGAAGTCCATTGCGCTTGGATATCAGGAGATCGCGACCGGCAATCTCGATTGTGTGCTGGCTGGCGGAACTGAGTCCATGTCTCGTCTGCCCTACTACCTTGACGGCGCGCGCTGGGGCTATCGCTTGGGCAACCAGGAACTCGTTGATGGCATGTACCGCGATGGATTTTTCTGTCCGCTGGCAAAAATGTTGATGGGGGAAACCGCTGAGATATTAGCCGAGCAGTATAAAATCACCCGCGAAGAGCAGGACGCATTTGCTCTCTGCTCCCAAACCCGGGCGGCGGCGGCGGTTGACGGCAAACGATTTGATAGCGAGCTCGCACCCGTCACTCTTGAAAACAAGAAAGGCACGCAAACTTTCGCTCATGACGAGCACTTGTTTCTTGGAGCCACCATGGAGAAGATGGCCAAGCTCTCTCCTGTGTTCTCGAAAACGGGGAGTGTCACGGCGGCAAATTCTTCCGGAATCACTGACGGCGCCGCAGCCGTAGTACTTGCCAGCGAGAACTTCGCCAGGAAAAATAATCTCAAGCCACTTGCACGGATTCTGGCTGTAACCTCGGCCGGCGTGGATCCGCGCATCATGGGGATTGCTCCAGTACCAGCGTTGCGCAAGATGGAGCAAAAGCATCAGCTCCGTTTGTCTGATTTCGACTTAGTGGAACTGAACGAAGCCTTCGCCGCACAGGTTCTGGCCTGCGATCGGGAGTTGCATCTCGATCGCTCGAAACTTAACGTGAACGGTGGTGCGATTGCGCTCGGCCATCCCATCGGTTGCACCGGAACGCGAATCACGGTGACGCTGCTGCATGAGATGTTAAAGCGTAAAGCCAAACGGGGCGTTGCTACTTTATGCGTGAGCGGCGGCCTGGGCATGGCGCTGGCGATTGAGAATGCGGTGGGATCCTGAATCCATTGATTCAGCTCAAGTACACAGCGCTGGCAGCCAGTAACCGCCGTCCTCGCCGATTCCGGCGCATACTGAATTAAACTCGCCCAAAGAACACAATGCTTCTCGGAGCCCCGGTTTTCTGTTATTCTTGCGTGCGTTTCAGCGAGCACTGAAGCTTCTGCGCCTAGGAGGCTAACCCCATGGACCATAGACTCTGTCGTATGTTTTGCGTGATGCTGTTTTCACTTTTGACCACTGGCCTTTTTGCGCAGCAGGACTTTTCCGCCGACGTGGTGGACAATTCAGAAAAAGATTCCTCGACCCCAGCCAAAATTTATGCCGGCAAAGACAAGATCCGTATCGAGGGAAGCGAACGGAACGGCCGCTCTGGCGCGATGATCATCAACTTTGCCACGCAAACCACCGACATTTTGGTCGCTGGACGAAACATATACATGGAGTCCTCAGGAAACGGACCGAGTAGCCAGCGGGCATTTCACTTCTTTCGGGCCGCTGATCCAGAAAATGCCTGCGACGAATGGCGAAAGATGACAGCTAAGCCCGGTGGAAGCTGCCGCAAGATTGGAAAAGAAGCTGTGAATGGCAGGAGCGCCGTCAAATATGAGGGTGCAAACGATGATGGCACTACCAGTACGGTTTGGATCGACTCGAAGCTGCATTTTCCTGTGAAATGGCAGGGCAGGAACGGCAACGGTGGCGAACTGCGCAATATCAAGGAAGAATCGCAGCCCGCCAGCCTCTTCGTCATTCCCGCTGGCTATCAAAAGTTGGATGTGGGAAGCATGGGTATGCCCGCCGGAGCCAAGCCTCATTGATGAGCAGCAAGTCTCTCTTCTATACTCTTTCTTAGGACTTAGGAGAGGGAATGCCGTTATCGGCTGTTATCGTGGACGACGAGCAACTCGCGCGCGACGAACTCGCTTTTCTGTTGAAGAATGTTGGCGATGTCGAGGTTGTTGCCCAAGGTAAGAACGGCCTCGAGGGCGTGAATCTGATTCGCGAACACAATCCCGACATGGTTTTCCTCGATGTTCAAATGCCCGGCCTCGACGGCTTTGGCGTAATCAAGAAACTTCTGGATCGAAAGGTCGCGCTGCCCAAGATCATCTTTTCCACCGCCTTTGACCAGTACGCGGTTAAAGCATTTGAGGTGAACGCCGTCGACTATTTGCTCAAGCCTTTTGACAAGAAGCGGGTGGCGCAGTCGGTCGCGAGGGCGAGGGCCAAGATCGAGGGCAACGGCTCATCGTCCGAGAAATTAGACACCTTGATGCGGATGCTGGAGTCGCAGAAGCCTCAGACTTCGAAAATCCTGCTGAAGGCGACCGGCCGACTGTTCCTGGTAAATCAGAAGGATATTTGTTTCGCTTCCATCGAAGACGGCATTATCACCGTGGTAACGAGTGGCGCCAACGGCATGGAAGGACAATCCAACTGCCGCACGCTCGAAGAACTGCTGGATAGCCTCGATCCCAATCTGTTCTGGCGGGCCCACCGCTCGTTCCTGGTGAATATAAACCGGATCAAAGAAGTCGTTCCCTGGTTTAAGAGCTCGTATCAATTGCGTTTGGACGATAAGAAACAGACAGAAATCCCGGTCAGCCGCGCCCAAACCAAGCGCCTCCGGGAACTCTTTAATCTCTGACCTTCCGTGCTGCAACTTGACCGCCGCGGCGTGCATCGTAGCAATAAGCCGTGTTATACCTAGAGTTGCAATGGGGCATTCCAGTTGATTTCGTTTGGATACAAGTCGCGCAAAGACAAATCTGTTGCGGCTCTGTCTTTGTTATGTATCCTGCTGGTCACCTTAACCGGCATCGTCCAGGCCGTCCACGTCCACACTGACGATTCCAAACTTTCGAACCATGAGTGTTCGATTTGCTCCGTTGCCCATTCAGGAGTTCTCAACACCGCCACGTACTGCCCAGTCCCGCATTTTGTACGTACTGTTGTCGCGGCAGCACCGGAAGGCGCCCGCAGTTCGTTCGGCTTCGTCTCCTCTCTTCGCATCCGACCTCCGCCCGCAGTCTAGGGATCAAAACGCGAGAATTGACTCTTCCTTGCAACGGTAATTGTCATTTCCATCTCTAGTCCTTTTTGGAGGAATTCATGCGGCCTTCTTACAAGAAGTCGCTTCATGCGGCTTTTCTGTTGGTTTTCTGTTTGTCACACGGTCTTCGCGCCCGGGCGCAGTCCAACTCTGCATCCATTACCGGCACCGTCCTGGATTCTTCCGGCGCTGTCGTTCCCAATGCCACCGTCCAAATTCATAACCCAGTCAGCCACCTGGACCGATCGACCACCACCGATGGTGCCGGGCGGTTCAGCTTCGCCAATGTCCCATTCAACCCCTATCACTTGAGCGTGACCGGCACGGGTTTTGCGCCGTATGCGCAAGATGTCGAAGTGCGCTCCTCCGTACCTTCGGATATCAGGATCAACCTGCAAGTAGCCGGATCGTCCGAGAGCGTAACCGTCGAGGCCGCGGGAGCTGACCTCCTCGAAAACGATCCCACATTCCATACCGACGTAGATCGCGAGCTCTTCGACAAGCTTCCCCTGGAAAGCCAGTCGTCATCAGTAAGTTCGCTAATAACACTCGCCACCCCCGGAATCGCTTCCGATTCCAACGGACTCTTTCACGGGCTGGGCGACCACGCCGAAAACTCGTTCTCCGTCGACGGCCAACCCATCACCGATCAGCAAAGTAAAGTCTTCTCGAATCAGATTCCCCTGGACTCAGTGCAGTCCATGGAAGTCATCTCCGGCGCGCCCCCCGCCGAATATGGAGACAAGACGAGTGTCGTGATCAATGTCACAACTCGTTCCGGGCAGGGAGTGACCACTCCGCACGGCAGCGTAACCGCATCGTATGGATCGTTCGGGTCTTCGAACCTCGGTTTCAACCTCGCCTACGGAGGCAAGAACTGGGGAAATTTCATTTCAGCCAATGGTTTGAACAGCGGACGATTTCTTGATCCACCTGAGTTTGCCGTAATGCACGACAAAGGTAACGAGGAAAATTTGTTCGACCGGCTGGATTTTCAACTTTCCGGCGCGGATTCCATTCACCTCAATTTTGGCTTCACGCGCTCCTGGTTCCAGACCCCGAACACGTTCGACTCCCAATTTGCAACCCCTTGGAATGGCGTGGTCGTCAACAACGGGGGACTTGACCCGAACGGCAACGTTGTCGGTCCGACCGACCAACGTTCTCAGATCAAAACTTTCAACATCGCACCCTCCTGGACTCGACTGCTCAGCAGCACCGCGGTATTCACCCTCGGCGCTTTTGTACGCAGAGACCAGTTCAACTATTATCCCAGTGCCAATCCATTCGCCGACCTGGGACCACTCAATCTCCAGAGAGAATCGGTCGGCCAAGACCGCACTCTCACCAACGCCGGGCTGCGCTCAGACCTCTCCTACGTCAAGGGAATTCATAACATCAAGGCTGGCGCCGTCTATGAGCAGACATTTCTGGACGAAAACGATACTCTTGGAATCGTCGATCCAACCCTGCTCCCCTCGCTCACAGACGCAAACGGCAATCCCTGTTTCGCAGGCAATGTTGCTCTCGCTTCTCCCTGCACAAATCTCTTGCCCTTTGACCTGACTCGCGGAGGAGGTCGGTTCACCTTCAACGGCCACACGGATGTGAAGGAACTTGCGCTTTACGTCCAGGACTCGATCACCAAAGGAGCCTGGGCATTCAATCTCGGCATTCGTGGAGATTTTTACAATGGCCTCACGACACACAAAGAGCCCGAGCCACGCCTGGGGATTGCATACAACATCAAGAAGACGAACACCGTTCTGCGTGTCTCCTATGCTCGAGTGTTGGAAACTCCCTTCAACGAAAACCTCGTGCTCTCCAATAACGGTTGCGCCAACCCCGTTTTGAATCCCCTTCTCGGCTGCACGGTTTCAGGTATAACGCCGTTTAGTCCAGGCTGGCGGAATGAATTTCATGCCGGTTTGCAGCAGGCATTTGGCAGGTATGTTGTGTTCTCGGGCGAGTACATTTGGAAATATACCCACAACGCCTATGACTTCAGCGTACTTGGTAACACCCCCATCACCTTTCCCATCGCGTGGGACAGATCCAAGATTCCCGGTTACGCTGCCCGCGTTAGCGTACCCAACTACCACGGGTTCTCGGCTCTGGCAGTGTTCTCCAGCGTTGCAGCCCGCTTTTTCACCCCGCAGCTCGGCGGAGCCGGCGCCGTACCCGCAGTGGCGGCTGGCGCGATCGTCTCAACCCCTTTCCGGATTGATCACGACGAAAAGTTCAATCTGACCACTCATTTGCAATATCAACTGGGGAAGACCGGGGCATGGGCCGGGTTCAATTGGAGGTACGACAGCGGTCTCGTAGCCGGTCAAACACCTTGCTTCGGCGGAAATTGCGCCCAGACCACAACTCTCAACGGCCAGCCGGCCATTGCTCTGACGGATTCCTTCGGGACTCCTTTAACCGCCGATCAAGAGTTCGAGTCGGGTCTGTTTTGCGGCACGCAGCGGGCAACTCCGTCTACCCCCCTCCCCAACCCGTGCCTGGTATCGCAATTCGGATCGACGCTGTTAAACGTTCCGGCTCCGAACACCGAAGACGATGATAAGAACCCGCCACGCATTGCTTCACGTAACCTGTTTGACATTTCTGTGGGCCACGACAACGTGTTTCATGGAGACAGGTACAAGTGGAGCGCGCAATTCACTGTCATTAACCTGACAAACAAATATGCGCTGTACAACTTTCTTTCCACCTTCAGCGGCACCCATTACGTCACGCCTCGCGCGTTAACCGCTGAGATTGGATTCCACTTTTAGCGGAGTCGATAAGAAGGTAGACGGCCGGGGAGGATGGCCGGCCGTCTACCGGCGGCTGCATCCGTCACTATGCAGCCAGCGCTTCCAACGCAGTCCGATTGCGGATCACCAGGGTTGATCCGTCTAAGCGAATGAATTCCTTCTTTTTGAGATCACTCAGCAACCGGGTCACGGTCTCCCGCGACGAACCGATCATCTGCGCCATCTCTTCATGAGTCAGGCTCGCCCGGATGCGAATTTCCGGGGGGTCGAACTGCTCTCGTATCGGCGTCCATGAGAGAAGCAATCTCGCCAGCTTGCCCGCGGAAGAACGGGCCAGTACCAGATCATGGATGTCCCGGTACGCCGACTGGAACTCTCGGCTTAAAGCTTGTGACGCGTGCATGCCCAGTTCCCCATTCTTTTCCATCAGCCGCATCAACGCATCACGTTCCACGAAGTTTACCTGGCACGGCCCAGCGGTCTCAGCAGTTAATTCAAAGGGCTCGCCCGATATTACGGCGCTCAGCCCGAGCACCTCTCCGGCTTCGGCGATCTTCAAAATGAGCACCTTGCCCTCGCGCGAAGTCGTCGAAAGTTTCGCTTTCCCCGAACACAGCACAAACGCCCCTCGCGGCGTCTGCCCCTCGACGAACAGGAGAGCGTTACCGGGATATGTGCTCAAATGGCTGGCCGCGCTCAACAGTTTCAGAACATCCGCCGACAGGCCGCAGAACCAGTGGTCCTTCCGCAACTTGCAGGACACACAACTGTCCACGATTTCCAAGCCGTACGGTGTATTCATTTCTGCCACCTTACTGGGCTTTTGCCCCCTGCGTCTCACCACGTTTCGGGTTGCCGGTTTATTGAAACGAGCTTGGGCTCGTCTCAGATCCCGAACCAAAATGCACGCGTGTTCGGCCTTGGCGAGCAAACTGGCCGCCACCGCCCGCACATCTTTATCCGGCGAACGCAAGAATTGGATCAAGTCCCAACCCGCGCTGGCGTCTCGCTCTTGACGCCACAACACTCCGCAAGAAAACAAATACAAGGGGTCGACGGATGCGCCGAGTTTGTGCTCGGGGGTTACCTTGCACGCCAACCTGGTTAAATCCGCCGGCTTTGCTGAATCACTTTGAACTAATACCGGTAGCGACGCCCGCTGGCCGGCCCGCTCGCGCTCCGCCCCTCCGACTCTGCCAGATGGGACTGCCTCGGCGGCGCTGCGACAGCTCGGAGTACCCAGTTGGATGAGCAAGGAATTCTCCTGTCCTTCTCGAACTCCACGCAAGCGTCGTTGGGGGACAGGCGCTCCACAGCCGTGCGACTAACTCTTCCCGATCGCATTACTCCTCGATCTGGGTCTGAGCAACCATGTGAATCCCGGATTCATCGGTTCGCTCGGCGAGGTCCTTCGCAGTCGTCATGCCAATCTCAAACACGGCTGCAAGTGGCAGGAAATATTGAGAGTCTAAGGAGAAATCGACGTGCGAATGCACACTTCCCAGGGCAAAACTGCCGAGGCTGCGGCAGAATGCCGACATATCGTCTTTCAGGAAACTGGGCGCGCCTTGCGATGTTGGAACAATCTTAGTTTTCGTAGTCTGTGCGGGTGATTCCCATCTTCTGCATTCTGGATTGGAGTGTGGTTCGCTTCATTCCCAGCCGGACCGCAGCTCCGCGCATACCTGAAATCACTCCCCCGGTTTCGCGCAGCACGCGAAGGATGTGCTCCCGTTCCAGACTCTCCAAGGTGGCATCGTGACGAGCGCTCTCGTACGTAGGTCGCAACTCTGATAATGGAACATTGAGAATCGTCCCCTGCGAGAGAATCACCGATCTCTCGATGAAATTCTCCAGCTCTCTTACGTTTCCCGGCCACTCCCATCGTGTTAGAGCCTGCATCGTTTCGGTGGGAATGGTTTCAATCTGCTTGTTCATGCGACGGGAAAACCTCTGGACAAAATAACGCACCAGTAACTCAACATCCTTCGCCCGCTCCCGCAAAGGTGGCATGTGGACCGGAAAGACATGCAGCCGATAATAGAGATCGCTGCGGAACTCCCGCGCGGCCACGCTCTTGGCGAGATCCCGATTCGTAGCCGCAATCAGCCGTATGTTTACGCGGATCGTCCGAACTCCGCCCAACCTCTCAAATTCTTGATCTTGCAGCACCCTTAATAGTTTTGGCTGCAACTCCAGCGGGATGTCTCCCACCTCGTCGAGAAACAGCGTTCCTTTGTCCGCCAACTCGAGCCGTCCGATTTTTGCGCTGACAGCTCCGGTAAACGCGCCTTTCTCGTGCCCGAAAAGTTCACTCTCCAACAGCCCAGTCGGGATCGCAGCGCAGTTCAGCTTGATGAAACTGCTGTCTTTCCGGGAACTCATACGGTGAATGGCGCGCGCAATCAGTTCCTTGCCTGTTCCCGTCTCGCCTAGAATTAACACCGTCGCATCGAGGGGCGCCACCGTGTTGACCTGTGTCAGGACATGCTTGAGAGCCGCGCTTTCGCCTACGATTTCTTCGAAGTTCAGCACCGAACGGATTTCATCTTGCAAGTAGAGCTTTTCTTTTTTTAGTTTATCGGTGAGTTCGGCGATTTCCCGATAGGCGCGGGCGTTGTCCAAGGCGATGGCCACTTGGGCCGCCACTTGCTTCAAAAAGCTTACGTCTTGGGGCGCAAAGGCGTGGTCAGCCCTGCTGCCCAGGTTCAGCGTTCCCAGCCTGCCCTTTCGAGTGATCAGAGGAGTGGAGCAGAGGGATTGGATTCCCAGTTCCACCATTCGCCTCATAACCGGAGAATTCACGGCCACCAGATCCTGGCGGTTGCAGACTTTGGTCTCCCCTTTCAAAAAAGCCGATCCCGCAGCCGACTCCGCGATCGGCACCACCGTGTCGGGAGCAATCACTTCATCCCCAAATGGCGAGTCAAGGGCATATATCCGTAAGCAGCGGTGGGATTCTTCATAAAGTGCAATGCTGGCATAGTCCTGCCGGACCACTCTTCGAATGAGATCTGAAATCGCTGGGAACAATTGCTGCACATCCAGGTTCGACATCAACGTCGTGCCCACTTGCAGTAGAACTTCCAGCCGTTCCTTCTCCTCCAGCACCGCTGCCCGGGTCATGGCGTTTTCTAGCCCCAGCGCCACCAGTTCTGCAACTCGCCGCAGAAGCTGCACATCTTGGTCGCCATAGGCGTTGGGACGGGAACTCCCCAACCCCAGCGCCCCAAACCGCTTTTGTCCAGCGGTCAGAGGCAGTCCGCAATAAGATCGAATTCCCTTTTCGATCAGAATATTCACTGCTTGCTGAAAGCGCGTCTCCTGGCGCAAGTCGGGCCATATGATCGGTCGCTGTTTCTCCCACACGAAGCCGCATGCGGATTCTTCCACTGGAACCTCGGTGAGATCGGAAAGCCGTTCGCTTCCTTCCCAGAAGTGGATTCGCATTACATTCTTTTCGGGGTCGTAGAGAGAAAAACTGGCTACTTCAAACGAGGCCACTTTGCCCAGTCGCTGGGCAAGTTCGGGTAACAGCTTAGGCACATCACGATGGTGGACTACAAGGTCCGCCATCTGCAGCAATGCCTCATAACGCGTTACATCTTCCGCTTCGAAGTGACGCTCAGGGCCCATTTGCGCGAGACCGCATAAGGAAGCCCCCCTCGAGCAAACCTTCCCAGATAACCAACCGCTTACCCCAGATCATAACGCAATTTTCTCTCGTGCAAGGACCTTTATTTGCAAAGGTGTCATGTTTGGTGCCAGCTTGGCACTTTTGTGGTCATTACGCAATGGTGGCCCACCTATTTTTATAGAGGAAAGTACCATGAAACCCATCGGGGATTCCCCGATAACAATTCGCGCAACTTACGCTCTGCGCCATGATTCTCTGAACCACGATTCGCGGCTATAATTTTCCGGTGGCGCGAGGATGGGAGAGCAAGTCGGTCGAGCAGCAGCAGGCTGAAGCCGTCTCCGCTCGCAGCCCCGCGATGCCACCGCTGACGCCCGCCCAGATTGCCAGCCAGCGCCGCCGGCAGGGTCTGATGTTGTCCCGCCAGCACGTGCTCCAGCAGCTCGAAGCAGCCCACAACCCTCGTCATCGCGAAATCCTGCAAAGTGCGCTGGCAGACTTGGACGCGCAGGTTGCCCGACTGGTCTAGGCCGGTCGTGCACCGCCCTGGCGCGCCCCTGACGTATAATGAGGAATCCCCCATGAAAGCTTACGTGTACGTCTCGTTGAAGAAGAGCGTTTTGGATCCTCAGGGAAAGACCATCCAGGGGGCTCTCAGGAAAATGGGCTATAAGGGCCTGGAGGAGGTCCGCCAGGGAAAGTACTTCGAACTCACCCTGGACGGCGGCCTGACCCGGGCAGAAGCTGAAACGGAAGTTGGGCGCATGGCTCGTGAAGTTCTAACCAATCCGGTCATCGAAGAATTCCGTTTCTCGCTGGAGGAGTAACGATTTCCGCGGAAAGCTGTCAGGTACTAAAACGGTGTCATCCTGAGCGGAGTAGATTCTCCGCGCAGCGCAGAATCTGCGGAGTCGAAGGACCCCAGCGCTGCCTGGCTCCCCAATAAGGTGTCAGGGAGTTCCGGCACCAAAATACGCGGCCGTGATTTGAGTCCGTCAATAGTCAATTAGCATCGGAGCTAAACATGTGCGGCATTGTGGGATATGTGGGCAAAAAGAGCGTCGTGCCCGTCATCATCGACGGATTGAGGCGTCTTGAATATCGCGGCTACGACTCCGCTGGAATCGCCGTGTGCGGCAATGGCGAAGGCCTGCAGATCCGCCGTGCTGAGGGTAAGTTGCGTAATCTCGAAGAAGTCATTCGCCTCAAGCCCCTCCATGGAACCTATGGCATCGGCCACACCCGCTGGGCTACGCACGGTCGCCCCACCGAGGAGAATGCGCATCCCCATCGTGACTGCACCGGAACCATCGTCGTGGTGCACAACGGCATCATCGAAAACTATGTCACGCTGAAGAGAAAGCTCATCGAAGAAGGCCACAAATTCACTACCGAAACGGACACCGAAGTCATCGCCCACATGGTTGAGAAGTATTACCTCAAGACCGGCAACGGGCATCGCCCTTCTCTCGAAGAGGCCGTACGCAAGACCGTTAAACAACTGACCGGCGTCTTCGCCCTGGGAGTGATTGCAGTAGATGCCCCGGACACGATCGTCGCGGCCCGCAACGGTCCCCCAGCGGTAATCGGCTTGGGCAAGGATGAATTCTTTGTGGCCTCCGACGTGCCCGCGATTCTCTACCACACCCGCGACCTGTTCTTTCTCGCCGACGGCGATCTCGCACTCATAACCCCCGACGGCGTAAAGATCACCGATTTCGACGGAAAACCCCTCGAGCGCAAGGTCCAACACGTAACCTGGGATCCAATTCAAGCGGAGAAGGGCGGGTTTAAGCATTTCATGCTGAAGGAGATTTATGAGCAGCCTCGGGCCGTGCGCGACACGACTCTGGGACGCATCTCGCAAGAGACCGGGCATATTTTTCTTGATGAAATGGAAATCTCTGAGGCGGAGTTTAAAGCTGCCAAGAAGATCAACATCGAGGCTTGCGGGACCAGTTGGCACGCGGGGCAGGCGGGCAAGTTCATGATCGAGAGCCTGGCGCGTGTTCCGGTGGAAGTGGATTATGCGAGTGAGTGGCGCTATCGCGATCCGATCGTCAGCCCGGCTACGATTACGCTGGTGATTTCGCAGTCGGGAGAAACCGCCGACACGATCGCGGCCCAACGCGAAGCCAAGGCAAGAGGATCGAAGACGCTCGCCATCTGCAACGTCGTGGGCTCGATGATCACGCGTGAAGCTGCAGGCACGATTTACACACACGCAGGACCGGAAATTGGAGTGGCCTCTACTAAGGCGTTCACGGCCCAACTCACCGCTCTTTATCTGTTCTCTCTTTATCTGGCGCAAGTGCGCGGCAGCATGAATAAAGAGCAAGCCGCGAAGGCGGTTCATGAACTCACTTTGATCCCCGGCAAGCTTGAGCACTTGCTGACGCATGACGAAGAATGTGAACATCTGGCAAAACAATACGTCCGCGCGCAGGATTTTCTGTTCCTGGGTCGAGGCATTCATTATCCGATCGCACTCGAAGGCGCCTTGAAACTGAAGGAGATTTCCTACATCCATGCGGAGGGCTATCCAGCGGGCGAGATGAAACACGGTCCCAACGCCCTCATCGACGAGAACCTCCCAGTCGTAATCGTGGCAACTCGCGACCCGAACAATCAGCTTTCGATGGTGCGCTACGAGAAGACGATTTCAAATTTGAAAGAAGTAAAGGCCCGATCCGGCATTGTCATTGCTCTGGCCACCGAGGGTGATGAAGACATCAAGGAAGCTGCTGACCACGTGCTGTACATTCCGCCAGCGCCGGAAGAACTGTCGCCGATTCTTGAGATTGTTCCGCTGCAGTTGCTGGCGTATCACATCGCGGTGCGCCGCGGCTGTGATGTGGATCAACCGAGGAATCTGGCTAAGTCGGTGACGGTGGAGTAGGAGGGCTTCAGGGCTCCAGGCTTCTCATGATGAGCGTAGTAGAAATTCCCTGAAACGGTGCTGTTACTCCAATCGTTGCGGGATCCTTCGACTGCGTAGTCGCCCGGTTCGCGAACGCCTACTCCGCTCAGGATGACAGGTGTTGGATAATGCTGCTCGTCGCGTCTTCGTCATGCTTTTCCTCATCTACATAAGCGATGCCGTTTCAAACTTTCACCGCGAGACTCGTCCGCTCGGTTCCACTCTCTGAACTAACCAAGCATCTTGAATTCGAAATGCAGGGCCTGCCGCGATTTGGTTTCGTGGCCGGGCAATGGCTGTCGTTCAAAACGCACAGGTCCGATGGCGAAGAGATCGTCCGCGCTTATTCCATCGCTTCTTCACCAGAGGACAACAACCGCTTCGCCTTGTGCCTGAATCGGGTGCAGGACGGGTTCATGTCCAACTTTCTTTGCGACATGAAGGAGGGTGAGGAGATCGGCTGCCAGGGGCCGTTCGGGGATTTCATTCTGCGCCCGCCGATGCGCGATACGATTTTCATCGCGACCGGAACCGGGATTGCTCCTTTTCGTTCCATGCTGCGGTGGTTGTTGAGTGACGAGTCGCGTCATCAAGGCAACCAGCTGTGGCTGGTTTTTGGCAATAGGACAGAGCGAGACATTTACTATCACGACGAGTTTCTGGGTCTCGCGACCGAGCATGCGAACTTTCATTACTTGCCCGCTTTGAGCCGGGGCGGTCCGGAATGGCAGGGCCTTCGCGGCTACGTGCAGGAACATGTTCCAGCGATCGCTCACGGGCGGACCGACATGCACGCCTACATCTGCGGCCTGGACAAGATGGTCAAAGCCAATCGCGAACTGCTGAAGTCGATGGGCTGGGAGCGTAGATCGATTCTGTATGAGAAGTACGATTGAAGGGTCGGGTGGTCCATTCAAGCCGCACTTTGACTTGAGTGGGGCAGTTCGCGGCGTCAAGGGGCCCCACTCTAGTCGCAAAGAACGCGACTAGAATGGGCCACCCGTCCTCTTGTCGGCTCACACCGGCCACGGAAGCCAGAGACAGACGGGACTGACACCGATTTCTAAGTAAGAAACTAGGTGAACGTCCCGTCTGTCCCCATATTTAGGAAAAAGCTGTGACATCTGACCTTGCCGCCCCCACCTTTACAAAAAACGTAAAGGTGGGCCAGCCCCCAACTTTATCTTTGTGGGGAGCAGCGTGCCAACTGCCAACATGCCAACAGTCCGTTTGAGATTTTCGTTAGGCACAGTCGACCTTATTCAGCGGGTTGTTAGCGACGTAGGCATATCTGTTCCAGGTCTGCGGATTGCTTGGGTCTCCGGAAAGAAAAGGTCAGTTCAAATTTGAAAGCTTGAGTCCGACTAGCCAATACTCAATGCGGAGTGCAATAGTGAACGCGACAGCCCAGAGAACTCCAAACGAGAAATAGCCTCGGAGTGAGCTGAACACAACTAGCACATCCTCCTTTCTCGTCGAAAGATACCCAGACACTGCAAAAGTTAGAATCAGGTAAACAATACAGGTCACCATGGCCAATCTAATGAGGGGCATGCCTAACATATCTCCTCCTTGACAAGTGTTCATCCGTGTATGGAACGCAGGCCGTCTGCGCTCGTTCTCAGTTCTTCAGTTCTTACCATAACACTTGGTAATGCTGTACGCTGTACCTGGCTCGCCAGTGATATCGACGGCACTCGGGCAGCTCTTCACCCCTGGACAGGCATTTTCGATCTTTTCCAACGATGGTCTTATCGCGGCGACGCCCCAGGTGCCATCACTGGGCCTACAGACGTAAGAGCAGCTATTTGGACGCAAAATGGGTATGCCTGTAAAGCCGCACGACCAAGGTGTGCCACCTGTGGGAGCCTCTTTTGGTGGCTGGCCCACCTTTACGTTTTTTGTAAAGGTGGGGACTCATGCTGCCGGCGTCCGGGTTTTCATCTTGGCCTCGCTCCACTGATTGATTCGCACCGCGCCCGCTTCCCCGAAAGCATAACTCCGATAGCTGCTCCATGGCCAGGGCTCCGGTTCTTGCACCAAGCCTCGCGCCACCGGATTGCGGTGCATGTAGCGCAGCTTCTCGATCCGTTTGCGTGCTGTCCATACGTTGAAATTATAGAAGCGGCGCTGCCACACGTGCTCGCTGCCGACCGCAAACAATTCCAACTGGGCGGCTACACGGCGCTGGCGTAGGGACTTCAGGACGCGACGGGCGAATCCCTGCTTGATGGCTTGCATGACCCGCGAGGGATCGCCTTTCTCCGGTTCGCTGATCAGGAGATGAATGTGGTCGGGCATGACGACGTAGCCTACGACCACGAAGTCATAACGCTGGCGGACTTGCTCGAACACGGACAGGAACAGATCGCGCCGCTGCGGGCTCGCCAGCCAGGGTTGGCGATGATAACAGCTGCAAGTGATGAAATGCAGCTGCTTGGTGCCGTAGTAGCGCCGGGGATGGTTCGACACAAGGGCAGCTTACTCGCGGCGCAAGGAAAAAGCTGTGACATCTGACCTTGCCGCCCCCACCTTTACAAAAAACGTAAAGGTGGGCCAGCCCCGTGCCATTTGAGTGAAATGCTGGGCCAGTCCCTGCTGTTTTTGGATCACTTTTGCGATTCCATTAGCTTTTGAACTTCTGCTACAACCTCCTTAGAGCCATAATCAGGTCGGAGGTCAGAGCCTTCTTCTGATCCGAATAGCGACAGTCTGTCTTTTGGGCAAACCCACTTCTGAATCTGTTCTTGAGAAACCGCAATATCTTCTTGGTACAGGAGCTCTGCCCCATGTTCCAAGTTGTCATGTATGACATCCAAGCCACCTAGACCGCGAAAACGCGTTTGCACGAGCGCGCCCTCAGGATTCTGGTGAGAGCTCTCATACCGTTTTCCGATCTCAATAGCCTTCTCGTAAGCTTCCGTCGGTGAATCTGCTCGAATCAACACGACGTTCCTGTGTACGACATTGCGGGAGTCTCCCTCCACGCCAATTTCTTCAATCACCTCCGCCCAATACCAGATTGCATTCTTGGGGACGTACGCCATGTTACCCTCCAGATGATCTGCCCTGCGGAGCATAAGACTATCTATGTCGCCGACAGTTCCATTTCTTTTGCTGAGATATTATCCTCTGAATCTTTGCGGTGTCGTTGGCCCTTTTTGCATCGTCCATGAGTAGGTGGCTGGCCCACCTTTACGTTTTTTGTAAAGGTGGGGACTCATGCTGCCGGCGTCCGGGTTTTCATCTTGGCCTCGCTCCAACTGATTGATTCGCACCGCGCCCGCTTCCCCGAAAGCATAACTCGGATAGCTGCTCCATGGCCACTGCTCCGGTTCTTGCACCAAGCCTCGCTGGGGATGGTTCGACACACGGGCAGCTTACTCGCGGCGCAAGGAAAAAGCTGTGACATCTGACCTTGCCGCCCCCACCTTTACAAAAAACGTAAAGGTGGGCCAGCCCCCCGATCTATCACCCTGAGGGCGTTCTGTGCTACATCGCCGTTGCTTGAGCGTCTATGCATGGCCTACTAGGTGCTGCCATGAAGAAAAAGTCCAAAACAATTCCTCTAGAAGCAGCGCATTGTTGGCGCAGCAAGCCTCCCGGCACTGGGATTGTTTTGGCGTTTAATCGTCCGGCCTCCATCACTCTTATCAGAAAAGATGGCGCGAAAGCGTCCGGTCATCCTGTCCTGTGGCGAAAGCTAGATAAGCACCTGAAGAAAAAACACATCCCTTAAATTCAAAACAGCCCACTACCCACGGGGCAGTCAAACTGAGCGGCTACCGCGAGGGGGACGGCCTAGACATTTCGGATCGGTGACGATTGAGCTGATCCGTTCTTGCCTGGGCCAGGGTGGCGGATTTCTGCCATCGGCCACGACGGTCGCGAGTCAGCTTAATGGGGATTTCTTTTGGAGCCCGTTTCAGGTTGCAGAGTTTACAAGCGGCGAAAGGATAGTTTTGCTGGCGTTTGAGCAGAAGGCGGGTTGGGCAGATTACGTCGCGAGGGCAAGCCATCTGGCACCAGGCTTCACGGTACTTTTCGTGCCGGAAATGGCGGGTACCGTGGGGAGAAACATACATCTGGCCGCGAAACGCGGCGACGGAAATGGGAATCACGTACCACAGATTTTCCGGAACGACATAAGCGACGATAAAGTCGATTTCCTTGGCGGTATAGGGCGCCGCGCCTTTGAGTTTGACGATGTAGCGGGAGCCGTCGGAGCGGCGGGAGGACTTGACCTGGACGCGCCAGAGCTTCTTGCCGGAGTCGACGATGAAGTCGTAGCGCTCGCTGTCTCCCCAGCTTTTGGCGACGCCAAAGCCCAGGCTGGTGGCTTTGGCGAGAAAAGCGGCCTCGGCAGCTTCGCCAAGCGCTTTGCGTGTAGTGAGACCGACGGCGTTGATTTCTGGAATAGGTCGGGTCATGAAGCCTTTCAGGGATCGCGGAAATAAGAAGGCGCGAGCCGGATTTCCGGTCGCGCCCGTTTGTCTTGTCTTCTATTTCCAGACTACCAAATCGGAGGGGGAACTAGGATATGATTTCGAACTTTCTTCATAACGGAATCAGCGTTTTCCCAAATCGGGAACCGATCGAACTAACGCGGCCTGGTGCCGGTGCGGAAACTCCCACCCTGTCGTAAAGAACGTGTTCCGTCTCATGACATCCTTTACAAAACGTCTCGGGACATCCTTTACACTTCCGCGCGAGCGTAGCGAGCGCGGGAGTGTAAAGGATGCCGTGGCAGACCATGGATGTCGAAGAACAGAAAGTCCGGTTCGTAGTGGCGGCGACGCGACAGGAGAAGTCGTTTACCGCCTTGTGCCAGGAGTTCGGCATCTCTCGTCCCACGGGATGTCTCTGGCGAAAGCGTTATCAAGAAGCGGGTTTGGCTGGGATCGCAGAGCGCAGCCGTCGTCCGCGGCAGAGTCCCACGCGAACCACGGCGGAGTTGGAGCAGTGCGTGGTCCAGATGCGCCAGCGCTATCCCGACTGGGGCGCCCGCAAGCTGCAAGTCCTGCTGGCGAGGGAGAAGGTGGAGTTAACTCGCAGCACCATCCACCGCGTTCTGTTGCGTCACGATCTGGTGCGGGATCAGGACCGGCATTCCCAGGCTACCAGCCGGTTTGAACGGAGCGCTCCCAACGAGTTATGGCAGATGGATTTCAAAAGTCCGAAAGGCTGGAACGCGGCCGTCGGTCCCTTGTCGGTGCTGGACGATCACAGCCGCTACCTGCTGGTGTTGCAAGCGGTGTGGAGTGCGCACGGCGAGTTGGTGCGCGAGCAACTGGAGTCCGCGTTTGCCACGAGCGGGGTGCCGGAAGCCATGCTGATGGATCACGGCATCCCGTGGTGGAGTGCGCGGGCGCCCACGGGCGCGACGCGATTGACGGTATGGCTGATGAAGCAGGGCATCCAGTTGCACTGGAGCGGGTTTCGCCATCCCCAGACGCAGGGCAAAGTCGAACGTTTTCACGGCGCTCTGGAACGGGCGCTGCAGGCCCGCGGCGCGCCGCGAAAAGAGCCGCAGCCCTGGCTCGACGCTTATCGCTGGGAGCACAATCATGTGCGTCCCCACGAAGCGCTGGGCATGCAAACTCCGGCCAGCGTGTGGCATAAGAGTGGACGCAGTTACGATTCCCATCCTCCGCGCTGGGAGTATCCCACGGGAGCCCACGTGTTGAAAGTGGGGAGTCATGGAAACCTCGACGCGTATGGCGCGCGCTGGAAAATCGCCAAGGCGCTACGCGGAGAGTGGGTGCAACTGGAGCAGGTCGAGCAACGAGTCTTGGTGTACTACTGTCGCACCCTGGTCCGGGAACTGGATCTAAAAACTCGCTACTCGACAGCAGTCGAACGCTGGCTTCCGAACACCGAAGCTGAGGAAAAACTGTAAAGGATGTCCCGGGACAAACTGTAAAGCATGTGTTGGGACTGGACACGTTCTTTGTGGAAGAGTGGGAGGCGAGGATGCAAGCAGTGTCTGGGACCGAAACGTCGCAACTTAGATATTGGCCTCCACCAAACGGATTGATTCGTAGGTCGCCCAGCCGCACAGCGGAGGCATGTGAAAAGCCCGGCTGGTGGCCCAGGTAATGTGCCAACGTGTGGTGGGCAAGCACTGAGCCACATGGGAGAAATTGTGAATCCGTTCACACCCGGCGCGTCAACAGCCACCGAAGCTGTGGCTCCTGTGGCACAGGCAGTGGCAATAAATCAAGGCATAGCGCAGACGCAGGCCGGAATAGATGCTTACGTCGCGACAAGAGGATTGATCGTGCCACTCCGATCAAGCGTCGTTCGAGCGATGGCGGCGGAAGGAGCAGAAGGTGCTGTCGCAGCAGGCGCGCGAGCAAATCTCGCTCTTCAAACGCTTGTGGTGGACTACGCGGCCATCAATAGCACGATAACTACTGCTGGGGAGGCTCGGAGCGGGCAATTTGCGGCGGCCTTTCCGATCTTCTAGGGGAAGATGGAACATAAAACCAAAGATAACCCCATCTACCTTGCGGTGGCCGGAACAATCGCTGCTGCGCTGGCGTTTTACCTCATCTACACCGACAAGACAATGGGGAAGAGACCGACGATCCCAGGGCCGCTTCTCTGGGGCGTTCTCTCTACTCCCGGTATTGTTGCTCTGATCCTAGAACGATTTTGGCAGCATCGTCGTCTCCGTGCCTTGTGGATCATATTGATCGCTGCTGCCTCGATTAATGTCTCGGCGATGGTTGCCGCAAATTCGTGGCAGTGGAATCCGCCTGTGATCCTTTGGAGCACGATGACGGCGCTTTGGGTGGTTGTCGTATTCGTCGTGACTGAAAAATTGCTATCCTGGGAACGCAGTAATCGAAAGAGTTCCCGCTAGTTTCGTTGTGGGCCAAGTGTTTCTCGCAAACAATTGGTTGGTGCAGACGGCAAAAAGTTCCCCTCATACCCTCATATCACTCAAGTTGGACGGGTGGCCCGCTCGAGCCTTCTTTTTGGCTTGAGTGGGGCAGTTCGACAGCCCGGTAGCCAGCGCACCTTAACAGGTAAAATCCGGACGTAAACCCAGGGGACAGACGGAGACATCTCCTGATCTTTCTGCAACCGCCAAGGTTTCCTGCGAGGCCAGCACCAAAGAAAAAGCCCTCGAACCTCTCGAGGGCTTGAAATCACTTACCCGGAGAGCCGCTACTCCCGGACCGAAGAGGGCACGCCCGCCTTGCGAGCGTCTTCCTGCATTTCTTCGAGTTGCTGTTTGGCGGCGTCGGCGGCTTTCTTCTTTTCCTCGATCTTTTTCTTATAGTCTGTGTCTTCCTTGTCCCATGAGCCCGAATTCCGTAGACGGTTGCCGGCATCCGCATACATTGCGGCCGCTCGCAGTTGATACTCGCGTTGCTCCACATCTAACTCGCGCGCCGCCAAATCGATCTTCGCTTTCTGCGCCGCAATCCGGTCCTTCCAATCGTCGTAAGTCTTCTGCCGGTCTTCCGGCGATTCTCCCGGCTTGGTCGCCGGCGGTTTGTCCTCCGCCTTCTTATCGGACTGCCCCGCGTCCGCCGCCGCAGTTTGCGCCGGATCGCCGCTCACCGCGCCAGCCTGGCCGTCGCCCGCCCCCGCCGCGCCGCCCACCACACTGAGCTTGTCATTCAAAGGCAGATTATCGTTGTCGAATTGCTTGGGGGTGGAGGTTTTTTTGTCTTTGCGGACGGTGCGGGCGTAGTCTCCCAGCGATTGCTGCGGTGGGGTTGAATCCTGGGCGTTGGCGAAAGACGCCATCAGTCCCGCGAGGGTGAGTCCTGCGATGCAAACGTGTGTGCGTTTCATATTTATTTCATCCTCCGTGCCGCGGCCCGCATGACTTCAGAGGCATACCGGCGTTGATGCAACTCAAGCTTCTGCGGCTTTCGCGGCTCTTGCGCCCGCGAGAAAACCGCCAATCGTATGATCCAGGTCGGCTGCTTCCGACACAATATCGACCGCCAAGTGCCGCACCAGCGCCGGATCGCGGCTGACCGCCAGTTGTTGCGCGTAACTGGAAATCGTGGCCAGCGAATTCCGCAGTGCCAGGGCCATCTCGCCCGACATTTCACCGCGCAGATCCTGTTGCCGCTGGATCGATGCAAATTCCGTTTTGTCCGTGATCAGGCAAGCCGAACCCAAGGCCTCTCCGGAAGGCGCGTACACGGGAGAGATCGTGATCTCGAAAATCCGGCGCTCGCTTGCAGGAGTGAGGTAGTCGGCTTCCATGCTTCGCGACCCGCTCGGCTCTCGCAAACTCGCTCGCACGATGGCAGCCAGTGTTTCCTGACTCCCCGCAGACGAAGCCGAACTCAGTCTTGCCTCCCGAAATATTTCATTGACACTCATTCCCACCGGCGACGCAAATCCGAGAATGCTCTTGGCCGCGCCATTGGCATTGCGCACCAAGCCATTCGTGGTCACGAACAACACTCCGCTCGAGAGGTTCGAAAGCACGGCCGCGCTGATATTTTCCGAAGTCTTGGCCCGGCGCCGCTCCACCTGCTGCTCGCTCATCAATTCATGTTTCTGCTGCTTCAGTTGCTGAATCACTGCGTTATAAGTGTGCAAGGGAAACTGCTCCAGCTCGGGAGCCGGATCAATCTCGAACGACTCCTCCGTAAGCACCCGGCGCATGCGCCGCAACAACAAGGTCGCCACCCAACAGCCGAAGCCCGTGATAAAGAGCATGACGGCCATGCGAACCACAATCGGGTTGCTGAGCAGCTTCACAGCAACCTCCAGTACCAGCGGAAAAACTGGTCGCCAAAGAATGAAGCCACGATCGCCATGCTGCCGAGAAACACTCCAAACGGCATGGGAAACCGGCGCAGCGCAATGCTGGCGGACTCCCACCCATGACGTCGCGCCAGACGCGCCGGCTCATGATTCCGAATCATGCGCCGCCGCGTACGCTTGATCCACACCACCAGCACCGTCGAAAGTCCGGCCAGCGATCCCAGAATCGACGCGCTGAACAAGGTAAAGATGGTCAAGCGGATTCCCAGAAACGCGCCCACCATCGCCATCAACTTGACGTCGCCAAAACCCATGCCCTCGACGCCGCGTGCCCGCAGGTAAATCGCGCCCGCCCCGTAGATGAATGAAGCCCCCAGCGCCGCTCCCATCAGCGCCTGCAACAACGAGAGCCAGGGACTGGAAGCGCTCGCACCCGACTGATAGACGAGACCGAACAGCATCTTCGAAAGCAAATCGTTGACTGGAACCACCAGGCTGAACAGCAATCCTAAAACAATTCCCGGCAAGGTTAATTTGTCCGGCAAGAGCTGGGTCTCGGCATCGGTAAAGATCAAGCCCAGCAGCAGGAACCCGAAAACACAATATTTCAGCGCGGCCAAGTTAGGTCCGAAGTACGCATAGCAGGCCAGAAACAGCGCGCCCGTAATCAGTTCCACTACGAGATAACGCGCCGAGATTGAAGCCTTGCACTGACGGCAGCGTCCCCGCAAAATCAGCCAGCTCAAAACCGGAACATTGTCATAAAAGCGGATGGGCCGCTCGCACTTCGGGCAAGCCGACCCCGGATGAATCACCGACAAATCCCGTGGCAAGCGATAGATACACACATTCAGGAAGCTGCCAAAGGCCAGCCCCAGCGCGAAAATCGCCAATGCCATTGCAGGATCCACCGTGTGCTTTGCCCACTCCTAGCCAGAATTATGCTGGTTTCACCTCGATTATACGGTGCTTAGGAGGGCAGGACCCGGGTACTAAAGGGATTGTCCCGAAGGACGATGAGCGAAGAGAGCTCGATCCAGCGGCAGGTAAATTGCCCTTCTGGGATGGCGAAAACATGCCCCCCAGGAACGACGCCGATCCAGCGAGCCTCCGTCCTTTTATCCAAGTTAAAATGAAATTCGATTACCTCTTGAGGTGGAACTCATTATGCAGCAGGCATTCGGACTAAATATTCCGCAAACCCTGGACGATGTTTGCGATCCGGCGCGACTGGCTCTCGTCGTCTACGACATGCAGGTCGGAATCGTGAAGCAGATCGAGAATGGTTCGCAGATTACGGACAGAGTTCTTCAGGTTCTCGAAGCGGCCCGCAAGGCGGGAATCCGGGTCTTTTTTACGCGCCACATGTCTCTCCCCAGAGAACTCATGGGAGTATCTCAGCTTCGCATGGCCATGGCTTGGCAACGAGTGAAATCGGTAGACGAGGTCCAGCCCTGGTTCTTGCGCGACGCGCCGGGGTTCCATCTGATTCCGGAGATGAATCCACTGCCCAGCGAAGCCATCTTCGACAAAATCGCGATGTCCGCTTTCGAAGGCACACCCCTGGACATGGCATTGCGCGATTGTGGCATCGTCGCGTTTGCCATCGTCGGCATCGCCATGGAAATTGGTATTGAACCAACGGTGCGGCATGGGGCTGACCTTGGCTACATTCCGGTTGTTGTCACGGACGCTTGCGGCTCCGGACACCGCGACGCGGCAGCGCGTTCCATCGCCAGCCTTGAATTCGCAGGTGATGCTTTGCTCGCCACGGTTGACAACCTATGTGCCCGGCTTGGACGTAAGCATTCGTCGTAACAGTTTTGACACCCACATCTAACCGGTCGTCGAGGGAGCCGGCTTCGAGCCTGTGTTGCCTCAGGAACGCACAGCGGGACTGAAGCGGCTTGGCGGACGGGCCGGGGTAGCCTCGTTGGCCGCGACCCGCCAGGGTGGGGAATTAACTCGTCCCCTGTCCTCTAACTTCCGATCCACGTTGACACCTACCCAACACGACCCTAGACTGGAATTGCTTTCGACCCGTTCCGCGTGGATTTGGATGCAAAGCTTGTAACCGGAGATCGAGGACGCCTCATGGCCTGGCTGCAAAACAAGTTCGAAAAGAATTTTCTGATCACTACGGTGGATTACGTCTTCAACTGGGCCCGGAAGTCGGCAGTGTGGCCCATGACGTTTGGCCTGGCTTGCTGCGCGATCGAAATGATCGCGTCTTCGACGGCGCGGTTTGATATTGCGCGCTTTGGGTCGGAGGTGTTCCGTCCCAGCCCGCGGCAGAGCGATCTGATGATCGTAGCCGGCACGGTTACATTGAAGATGGCGCCGGTGGTCAAGCGAATCTATGACCAGATGCCCGATCCCAAATGGGTGATCTCGATGGGCGCGTGCTCCTCGGTAGGTGGTCCGTTCAACACCTACGCAGTCTTGCAAGGCGTGGACAAAATCGTGCCGACAGATGTGTACGTGATCGGGTGCCCGCCGCGCCCGGAAAACCTCTTCTACGCGCTGCTCAAGCTGCAAGACAAAATCGACACCATGACGCTGGCCAAGAAGCCTACCGAGGTGCGGCTGGATCAGAATATGGTGGAGAATTTCAAGCGGCAGGTCATGATCGCGCAGACGCTACAGCCGAAATAGCTGTCAGCTGACTGCTGAATGCCGAATGCTCACTAAGCTCACCACGCAATCCGAACTTCCTCCTGAAGGCGAAGCCAGGGAATTTGCTTGTGGCGACAAGGTTATTTGTGTCGCCAACGTGAATGGGACTATCTCGGCGATGGACAATGTTTGCTTGCATCGCGGCGGGCCGCTGGGGCAGGGCGTTATCGAAGCGAACAAGCTGGTTTGTCCATGGCACGGATGGCAGTGGGATCCGAAGACCGGAGAGGCGGCGCACAATCCGGGGGCGAAGGTTGCGGTTTATCCGATTAAGGTGGAAGGCGGCGACGTGATGGTTGAGTTGTAGGCCTGTTCGTTTCTATCCCAAATACTTCAAGAACCTTCCTGGCTGATTGTCGAAGCCTGGGAAGACCTGATTCAGCGCTTTGTTTCCCAAATGTTTGAATACTGCCTCTCCCAGCACCTGGCGGAAGTCTGTGGTTACGGCGAGGTCGCGGCCTTCGTAGAGTTGGGATTGGTCGAGGCCGGGCCAACGGCCGTAGACTTTGCCGCCTTTGAGTGGGCCACCCATTACGAACATTACGTTGGCGTGTCCGTGGTCGGTGCCGCGGTTTCCGTTTTCGCGGGCGGTGCGGCCGAACTCGGACATCGTCACCACCACCGTGTCTTCGGCTAGATCGCCGAGATCGGTCCAGAAGGCGGCTAACGATTGGGAGAACTCGCGGAGAACATTGGCTATCTGGCCTTGGGTGCTGCCCTCGTTGACGTGATGGTCCCAGCCTCCGATATCGGCGAACGCCACTCGCACTCCAAGATTCGCTTTGATCAGTTGAGCCAGTTGCCTCAGGCTATCGCCGAAGCGTCCGTTGGGATAGTCGGCGGCGGCGGCGGGTTTGTATTTTGCCGGGTCCGCGAACTTCAGCATCTTTACCGCGTCGAACGTTTCCTGACCGGCGCCGTGCAGCACGGCATCGACCGAGTGCTCGTACATGGCCTCGAACGTATTGGCGTTGGAAGTGCCTTTGGGATTGTTCCCGCCTACGCCGAAGTCGTTGATGTTGTTGATGGCGACGGCGGGCTCGCTGCCGGAAAGAATTCGCGGCATGGAAGGTCCGAGGGCGATGGCGCGAAACACAGATTGGTCGGCCGCGGTAGACTGAGGCAAAGAATGTAGTGCCCGGTTCAGCCAGCCGTCTTCGGTTGCCTTCAGGCCGGGAGTGCCGGATTCCATGAAGTCCTGCGCGTCGAAGTGGGAGCGGGTGGGATCGGGGGAGCCAGCGGCGTGAACGATCGCGAGGTGGCGCTGCTTCCAGAGCGGCTGTAAGGGAGAGAGCGATGGATGGAGTCCGAAGAATCCGTCGAGATCGAGGACCGCGTTGCGGGGGATGTTGATCGACGGACGCATCGCATAGTAGGCGTGCTCGCCGTGCGGCACGACGATGTTGAGGCCGTCGGCTGCGCCGCGTTGGAAGATTACGACCAGGCGTTTGTTCTTTGCGGCTGCTGACTCAGCCGCATAAGCGGCACGAGTCAGGAATGCGGGAACGGCGGCGGTGCCGATCACGGTTAGTCCACCGTTTATTAGAAATGCGCGCCTTGTGATTGACATTTGTGCTCTCTCTAACGAACCGCTCCGCGGTCGCTTCGAACATTCTGGCTCAGTGCGAATTTTCGTTCGGTCCGCACCGGCGCGGACACCCGCGACCTGCACTATTTCCTTTGAAACTCTGGTGATCCTAATAGTAAACCTGCGATCAGAGTGTTGTCCGAAACTTGGGATGAATCGTCCCGCTTGCGGTTGCTGATCTTGGAATCTTGCAACCGTGCGGTGATTGCGTCTTGCGTCTGCTTAGAAACGTCTCCTGCCAGTAGACCGTTTTCCAGTGTGACCACGGTTTGTTGTGGATCAGCGGGTACATGCGTGCCTTTTACTTTTCCTGCGGTGAGCGCCAGCGCAAAATTCATGCGGCCCAAAAGCGCGGAGGAATTGACCCAGGCATCGGCCTTCATGGAATAGCCCGTCGGCGGCTGCAGTCCGTAGAGCGGCATTCCCATGGTCTGCAGCTGACGCGCAATGGGCTTGGCATCGGTTACTTCGGCGCCGCTGGCTCGCACGGCCGAGACTACGAACTCCAGTGGAGTTTTTACTTTGGCGCGATATGCGTCGGGCGCCCAAAATTCGGGTGAGTCCAGCATCGTCTTGAGCACTTCGCGGATGTTCCCGTCTTTTTTCAAGAATGTTTGGGCCATGCTATCGACCAAAGTTGGCGGTGGGTCGTCCGAGACGAAACGCATTGCCAGTTTCGTGCACACGAACTTCGCAGTCGACGGATGATGAGCCAGGATATGCAGGACTTCAAGGCCTTCCCTCTCGCCTTTTGGTTTGATGCGGTGGCCGAGGACGATCTTGTCTCCGGGCTCATGAGTGTGTTCTTCGAACGTGAAGCCGCCGCCCTGCTTGGGTTGCTTCAGCGTCCATCCGGTGAAGACGCGGGCTACCTCGGTGACATCGTTTTGGGTGTAACCGCCATTTACGCCGAGGGTGTGCAGTTCCATCAGTTCGCGGCCATAGTTTTCGTTCAGGCCATTGCGCTTGCCTTTGGATTGGTTGGTTTGACTCTTATTTCTGATCCGCTGCTTCACTTGTTTGTTGGCGCGCTTCGGAATGCCGTTGGCAACGTCGGAGTTTGGTCCAACGCTCAGCCAGTTGTCGAGATAGAACAGCATGGCCGGACTCTGCGCGGTCGCGACCAACAAATCCTCAAATTTGCCCAGGGCGTGCGGGCGAATGACGTCGCGCTCGTAGCTGGTGAGTAGGTAGCGGTCGGCGCCTTTGCCGAGGAATACGTTGAAGTGATTGAACCAGAAATCGGTCATCACTTCCTGCAGCTGGCGATCGCTGTAGATGGCACGCAGCAATTTGCCCTCGACGAGTTCGTCGGTGACGACTTGTTGAGGATTGTCGAGCGCCATCAGGGTCTCTTGCTGCTCCGGACTCATACCCTCCAGCAGTTCGTCGCGCTTATTCGCGTTCAGCGACGCGGTTAGCACTCGCTGCTCTCCAGGCGGCATCTTGAGGACTGCCTTGAAGCGCTGCCCGGGTGACATATCCAGGAGTTGCTCCGCATCCACACGGTTTTCTCCCGTGCGCGCGCGATCGTCGCCAGTCATCTTGTCTGGCTTGCCGCTGTTGTCAGGGACAGCAGCGCCTCCTTGAGGGCCATCCTGCTTGCGTTCCATTTTTTCCTCATAACGTTCCAGTTGCGCCTCGTAAACCGCCCGCTGGAGCGGGCCGGATGGAAGTGACTGTTTGCCGTCCGCGATTGCCTTGATCCGCTGCTCCGGTGGAAAGTGTGCGACTAATTCGACCGTGCCCATGCGCAAGGTGCGGAGCGGAGAAAGGCGGGCTTCGAGCATGCCGTCGTCTATCTTTTCGGGGTGAAGTTGCTCATCAATCCACTTGTCTACGCCGATGGCCAGCACATGATCAACGTCGCCGGGCCGGGGGCCGAAGGTCAGGCGGTTTAAGGCGTGCACAGCCTGCTTCCGCTGGTCCATGTGTGCGGCGGCTTGTTTGTCTTTTTTCTTGCCGAGTGCCAGTTGGGCGGAGATGGTAAATCCCAGCAAACCCAGTACGAGGCCGATTTGGAGGCGTCCAAACTTCATGCGGACACAGGCAGGTTATTAGAATTATGAACCCGGTGGGGAAAAAAGGTTGCTGGCAACAAGGTTACGGGAGGGAATCAGCACAGAGTCACAGAGAACTTCTTAAGCTCTTTCTTTGTAACTATGTGTCTCTGTGGTGATTCGGCACGAGTGAAATCCGAAACCGGTGGCGTCCGGGGCTACGTTGCCGGTTGCCTAGTTTGCACGTTCGGCTTTGATGATGACCGAAGTGATGTCATCGTCTTGCAGATCGCCTTGGGCGAATATGCGGGCTGCTTGATAGAGGCCATCCGCGATATTTGAAGCTGGATCGAGGGTGTGGGCCTGAATGTAATCAAGGACACGCTGGGTGCCGAATTGATGTCCGTCTGGCGTGGTCGATTCGGTGACTCCGTCGGTGAGGAACACTGCAATCTCTCCTGGAGCCAGTTGAATTGCCGGCTGCAGCGTGAACTTGCTCTCGGGGAACAAGCCGAGCGGTGGGCCGGTGCTTTCCAAGGAGCATTTCACTTTACCGGAATCGAGGTGCACGAAGCCGGGAACGTGGCCGGCGCTGGCGTAGGACAAAGTTTGATGTTCTGGATTCAGTCGGGCCAGAAAGAGGGTGACGAAATGCCCGTGTTCCAAATCTCTTAGCAGCATCTGATTGACCCGAGCCAGAATGTCATTGAGTTCCAACTGCATGGCAGCGAAGCAGCGCACATAGGCTCGGGTGAGCGCCATGACGAGTGCGGAGCTGAATCCGTGCCCTTTGGCGTCGGCTACCGCGATCACAAGCGAGCCATCGACCATGGGGATGAAGTCAAAGTAGTCGCCTCCAGTTTCGTCGGCGGGATGGGCGGAGGCGCCGATATCGAAGCCAGAGACGACCGGCGCTGCGGCATAGAAGCGCTGCTGAATATCGCGAGCCAGCTGCAGCTGAAATTCCTGCTCCTGCTTTTTTCTGAGTTCGGTGACGTCCTGGGACACGGAGACGAAGTGGGTAAGATGGCCGGATTCATCGCGCACGGATGTGATGGTCTGTTGCGCCCAGTAGAGTTCACCGGACTTCTTGCGGTTGATGACCATTCCTTTGAAGGAAAGGCCGTGAGTGAACTGGGCCCACATCTGGCGGTAGAATTCTGCGTCATGGAGGCCAGACTTCAGGATTCGCGGAGTCTTGCCCAGGGCTTCGTCCCGGCTATAGCCGGTCGTCGTCTCGAATGCTGGATTCACGTACTGGATCACGCCTTGGATGTCGGTGAGCACAACGCTGTCGGCGGTTTGTTCCACGACCCGCGAAAGCAGTATGAAACTTTGAACCGCCTCGCGCCCCTGGGTGAAATCGTGAAACATCATCACTCCGCCTGATACCTCTCCGGCAGAATCTTTGAGCGGCCAGGCGTTTACTCGAATCCACGCTCCGGGACGGTTTTGATAATTGCGCAGGTAGATGAGCTCGTCGAGTACTTCCTGGCCGCGAATGGCACGAACCAGCGGTAAGTGATCAGGTGGCACAACGGAGATCTGGTCTGGCAGGTACCAGCCTTCGAGAGAGGCGGTGGCAGCGGGTAGAGTGTCGGCGATGCCAATGCCCAAGATTTTTTCGGCAGCCGGGTTGGAGAACAGAAATCTGCCCTCTCGATCCGCCACGATTACGCCCCAGGGCAGGCTTTCAAAAATTACCTGCAACGCGTCGGATTGCTGGGCGAGCGCTTCGTATCGATACTCCATCGTGGTTGCCACGGTCATCTCTGTCGGTTCCCGACCGCTTTAGGTTTGGCCTCTCCTGGCAAAAGGGTGGTCCACGGGGCAGGCTGGTTTGTGTTTTGATCGAAGGTACTGGTTGGTACAGGTCAATGATCGGCGAGTCTCGGCGGAACTTTAGCGGGCGGGGTGCGTTCTCATGATCCGCGAATGGTTCGGCCAACTTCTGTGGAAAGTACCGTAAAACCCAAAGAAACTGGGTGAATTCACCGAAGCAACAAGAAACAGACGGAGAGATGGGCGTGATTCTGGCTACGTCAGGTACAACTCATTTTGTGCTGCAGGCTGGCGGCGAGTTGATCAACGTCGGCGGCGGCGATGTCGCCCATACGATCTTGAAGGAAGGGCGTGCGGTTGCTGCCAACGGTATCGCGGCGGACTTGCAGAAGCAAAGCGTGTACTGCATTCGGATCAAATTTTTGCGGAGTCAGTCGCACGATTTCGTTTAACGTACTGCCCAGCGAAAGACGCTCGCGGTAAGGGCGCTCGCTGGTCATGGCGTCGAAGGTGTCAGCCAGGCCGACAATGCGCACTTGCATGGGTACATCTTCAAGAAGCAATCCGTCGGGATAGCCGGAACCGTCGCTGCGCTCGTGATGCCAGCGCACGATCTCCGGGATGCGGGGCCAGGGAAACTGAACGCCACTCACAATCTGATGGCCAACGATGGTGTGGTCGGCCATTTCGCGGAATTCTTCGGCATCCAGAGAAGTTGGCTTGCCGAAGAGACGCTTATCCACGGCAACCTTCCCAATATCGTGCAGGTAACCGGCCGAGCGAAGCGCGGCAACTTCGGCCGGATCCATGCTCATGGCTTCGCCGATGGCGGAGGAGTAGCGTCCGACGCGCAGCGAGTGTCCTTGAATGTTGATGTGTTTGACGTCGATGGCAGTCGCAAAAGCTTCCAGTGCGTTGTCGTAGAAGCCGTGCAGGGACGCCATGAGGTGGAGATTTTCGGAGACGCGCTGGGCGAGCGTCTGGGTCAGCGCGTGATTGTGAATGGCGAGAGCGACATAGTGGGAGAGCAGGCCCAGGGCCTCGAGTTCGCTGGCATCGTAGAAGCCATCTCCGTCGCGACGACCCAGGGTGAGGATGCCGACAAGTTTGCTGCCGACCTTCAAAGGGACGATGCACTTGAAAAGTTCCGGAGCAACATTTCCATTAGCGCTTATATACAAGTCGTAGGAGCCTGCGTCTAGGACTACCGGTTCGCGGGACGAGACCAGGGCGTGAACATGTCTTGGCAGCAGAGGGATGACGGCGGGTTCCGGCATTAGGATGAACCCGTCGGCTGCAATGGAGGTGAGCAGGGAGGGCCGGTCGCTATAGATGAACAGCGCGCCTTCGCGAGCGCCACCAGCCTCCAGCGCCGCGGACAGCATGGCGCGCGCGGTTTCAGGAAACTCGCGCGCGGCGGTCATCTCGGGACCGAGATCGGAGAGAGCTTCGACCGTTCGCAGAAGACGCCGAAAATTGTCTTTTTGCAATGCCACGCGCTGGGGGAAGCAAAACCAGAGCAGAAAAAGAGTAACACGCATCAGTTATCGAACTTGTTAGTACTTTGGTGCAGCAGTTAGCCGAACGGCAAACAGACCTGCGGTCACATTGCAGTTGCACTAATGGCGAAGTGCCGGACGCCGGATAGCCTTGAATGCCATCTCATTCGCGGGGCTGCCGGTCTGCTTCTTCCATTCGAAAAAGAGTTCCGAATAAGTTGCGGTGATGTAATCCCTGCGCTGGATTTGGAGCAGGTGCGCGCTGCGATCAATCCAGCGTGAGGGGCCTTCGATCTCACCGAAGTTGCCGATCGGAGTTTCGTCCACGACGACGTGTCCTTTGCCGTCACTCCACTCGGCACGGAATTTCTCGTACCGGAAGGTTGGGGTAAATCCCAGAGCGCTCAAGATGGCGTCCATCTTTGCGCCATCCGCGACTTTGGTTTCAGTCTCCACTCGTGTTTTGTGGCGTCCGGCCTTGCCTTTCGCTTTGTGAGTTAGCACCCACACTGCGCCGTATTTGCGCAACCGAAGCAATTCGCTGCGCTTGCGTAGGAATTGGCCGGGTAAATCATAGAGCGTATTCATTTCGTGGGTGCGGGGAGTAATCAGTCGGAAGCCAGATTTTCGCAGCCGTTGATTGAAAGTTCGTACGTTGTCGACTCGAAACTTAATTTCGATTTCGTTATAGGAGGCCATGAGAAGAAGTATAAGAGGAAATCACTACGCGAAGGTTGGCAGCTTTACCAAATCGCTTGGAGGCACGGGCTCTAACGGTTCACCGGCCTTCTTCCAGGCAGCCACCCCGCCCACGATGACGAACGCGTTGAATCCCTGTTCCCGCAGTTGCAGCGCCACCCGGGCGCTGGTCGCTTCGCGGGCTCAAGTACAGTAGACATAAATGTCTTTATCCTTGGGGAGAACTTTGAGTTCCTCGGAAAGGTTGTTGGGTTCAATACGGATTGATCCCTTGATACGCTCCGCCTTCGCATCGTAATAGCCGTGACTGCGGACATCGAGGATCAGAACCTTATCTCGTTCTTGCGATTCCAGCTTGCGCGCCAGTTCTTCCACTTGTACCCGCGGAACCACGCGGTAGACTTTGTTTTTGTGGTAGAGCCAGAAACGGTAAGCAGTGTAGGCGACTGCTGCTACGAAAAGTACTTCTCCAAATACATGGCTCGCAGTCTGGAATCCGCGGGTGAGTGCGGCCAGAAAATCACGAAAGAGAAATCCGAGTCCGCCATAGGCCAGGATGTATAACGACGCGCCCGCAGAGTCCAACCGGAAGAACGTATGGGCAGGCATCCGCATGCTACCGGCGAGGGGCGGAGCCATGGTATTGACGCCGGGGATAAACTTGGCGATCAAGAGCGTGGTCTTACCCCGTTTGTAAAAGGACTCGGCTGAACGCAGGACACAAGACTCTGGATTTACGGACAACCGGCACAGCAGACCCAGCAGGCTCCAGCCCATGTAGCCGCCCAGAATGAAGAGCAGCGAGTCTCCGATGAGCATCGCGGTGATGGCGGTAGCCAAGGCCTTCGGCAGGCTCAAAGTATGGCCCGCAACAGCGGCGCCTCCGGCCACCAGGGCCAATGCCGCGGGAACCGGCAGTCCGATCGCCTCGGCCAGCACCACCGCGAAAATGAGGACGTACCCGTGATGCGCGATCAGTGAAAATAGGTGGTTCATCGACTCGTCGCGTTAGACTGACATATTAGATAGACCGCAAGGTCAAGGAGATTCAAGGTCAACGAGGAATAATCGAAATGCCGGCAAAAACCAAAATCACCCGCCGCTATATTAATCTCTCCGATCGCAAGACCCAACTGCCCTTCAGTGACGCCGTGCTCGTAGGTGACACTCTTTATCTTTCTGGGCGCATCGGCATCGATCCCGCGACGGGCTTAGCTCCGGATGATATCGATCGGGAGTTAGCTCTGTTGTTTGACGGTTTCGATGCCGTGCTCAGCGAGGCGAATATGAGTATGGATGATCTGGTTTGGGTGCACGTGTACTCGCCGGATATTTCGCTTTGGGAGCGGTTCAATGCTGCGTATCTGAAGCGCTTCTCAAAAGAGTTGCCAGCGCGCGCTTTCATCGGTTCGGGACAGCTATTGTTGGGGGGGAGATTCGAGATGATGGGAGTTGCGATCAGAAGGTCTTAGACTATTTGTCTCTCGCGACTACAAACTCCGGGGCCCACAACAAGGCTCGCTTGATTTCGCTGTCGGGGAAACCGCAAATCGCGTTTCGCGCCAGCCCGGCGTACTGCGTGGCCAGAGCATTGGCGGCTTCAACGGAGCCGTAGCGATTGAGAATGGCGAGGATTTCTCCGTGGGTCACGCCATCGAATGCTCGTTCCCGCACCACCTTGTCGATGCGCTCCCGTTCGTGAGACGTGCAGCGTTCCAGAGCGTGGATCACGGCCATCGTCACCTTGCCTTCACGCAGATCGCTGGCTACGGGCTTGCCCAGCACGTCCTCGGATGCAGTCAGGTCGAGCACGTCGTCGACAATCTGAAACGCCATGCCGAGGTCGCGTCCATACTGCGCCAGGTTTTCCTCCTGCTCTGGAGTTGCACCGCCCAGAATCGCCCCGATCCGCATGCATACGGAGAACAAGCATGCGGTTTTGCGGAAGATCAGGTCGAAGTGCTCATCGGAGGAAATCAGTTTACCCAACTTCTCCATCTGCAAGAGTTCGCCCTCGACCATTTGCTGGGTCAGATCAATCAGCGTGTCAAGGATGCGAAAGTTACGCTCCTGCACGGCGATCTTGAACGCCTGCATGTAGAGCCAATCGCCGGCCAGCACGCACTTGGAGTTTCCCCATTGTGTGTTGGCGGCGGGACGGCCACGCCGGGTCTGGGCTTCATCGATGATGTCGTCGTGGACCAGTGTGGCGGTGTGAATGATTTCCACGACTGCGCCCAGTTTGATAGCTCCACGTCCCGGATAATTGAAAAGCTTGGCTGACAGCAGCAGCAGCATGGGACGAATGCGCTTGCCACCCCCGCTGCGCAGATACTCGCCGATCTCGGTGATTGCCTCAACGCCGGAGACGGTATCCCGCCCGAACTCGCGCTCGATGGCCGACAGATCACCGCGCAGCAATTCGAAAATCTCTTTTCCGTTGATGCCGGCCTGCGCGCTCAATTGGTTCGTCCCCAAGTCCGAAGCCTCAACCGTAGAATTCGCAGAACGTACTAGTTTGTTCTGTAATTTGTAAACTGCGTATCAATACCAAAATCCTGGGCGCGCAGGAGCGCGATGATTTCCTGCAGCGCATCACGATCTTTCCCGCTCACCCGCACCAAGTCCCCCTGAATCGACGCATTCACTTTCTTTTTGGAGTCCTTAACCAACTTGACAATTTGGCGCGCCTTCTCGATCGGGATGCCCTGCTGCATGGTGATCTTCTGCTTTACCGTCCCACCGGCGGCGGGCTCCACTGCGCCATAGGTCAATCCCTTGAGGGAAACTCCGCGTTTCACGAGTTTCTGCTGGAAGATTTCGGTAACAGCTTTCAGTTTGTATTCATCGGCGGAGTGCAGATTGATGGCGTCTTTGCCCTCGAGTTCGATGTTCGACTTTGAGTCTTTCAAATCGAAGCGCGTATGAATTTCCTTCAATGCCTGCTGGATGGCGTTTGCGACTTCCTGCAAGTCCAGTTTGCTCACGATGTCAAAAGTGTTCTCTGGCATATCCTTATCTTCTAATCAATAGATTACGTAGTCTAACGGAAAGATGCTCTTAACAAGCTAAATGGAGTTGAGCTTTTCGTGAAGCGAAAAGAACCGGTAGAAATTGTTCGTAGTCTGCAAGCCGATCTCCTCGGTCGAAAGCCCGCGCAATTCGCCCAGTTGCCGCGCTACTTCTTTTACGAACGAGGGTTCGTTGCGCTTGCCACGATGTGGAACCGGGGCCAGAAACGGTGAATCGGTTTCTATCAGAATGCGGTCGAGCGGCGCTTGTTTGGCGGTCTCGCGAATCTGCTGAGCTTTCGGAAAAGTTACATTCCCGGCGAAGGAGATCATGAAGCCCATGTCCAGGGCCTGGGTGGCATGCGCCCAGCTTCCGGTGAAGCAGTGCAGGATGCCTCCAACTCCGCCTTCAGCCCAATGCTCTCGTAACAACTTGAGGCAGTCCTCCCAGGCATTCTCGCTCCGGTCAGATGGGCGGCAGTGGATCACAATCGGCAACTTGGCCGCTTGCGCCAGTTGCAGTTGCTTTAAGAATACCTGCTGCTGCACGTCTCGCAGTGAATGGTCGTAGAAATAGTCCAGCCCAATCTCGCCCCAGGCGATGACTTTGGGCCTCTTTGCCAGTTGCGCCATTTCTTCGAAGTCAGCGTCGCTGGCCAATTTTGCCTCGTGAGGATGAATTCCAATCGTGGCATAAATGAAATCGTGTTGATTGGCGAGTTCGATGGCGCAGTCGAGAGACCCTGGGCCGGTTCCGCTGCCAATGGCGAGAATGGTTTCAATTCCGGCATCCTGGGCGCGCTGCAGCATGGCGGGGCGGTCTGGATCGAACTGTTCCATCTCGAGATGTGCGTGGGAATCGACGAAGATCGGTCGTTGGTCGGTGGTCATTGGTCGTTGGCGGTGTGGTGACGGACGACTCGCCCGTCCGGGGTCGACTAGTTTGTCCGAGTCAAAAGCTCGCGTTACTTCAATCTTGTTCCGACCGGCACGTCTTCGAGAAAGCCCGCCAGCACAGCCTTTCCGCCCTCGGACGAGGCGGCCACGATCATCCCATTCGATTCCAGTCCTCGGAGCTTCCTGGGTGCGAGGTTGGCCACGATCACTACTTTCCTTCCGATCAACAACTCCGGCGCATACGACTCGGCGATTCCGGCCACAACCTGTCGAACTTCCGTGCCCAAATCGACTTCCAGACGCAGCAACTTATCGGCGCCTTTGACTTTCTCGGCGGCTTTCACTTGGCCGACGCGCAACTCGACCTTTGCGAAATCATCGATGCTGATCTTGCCATCTGCGACGGTCGCTGCAAGCTTTGCGGGGGGCTGTGCAGCCACGGCCTGCGTGGCGACAGGAACAGTCGCTGTCGCCTGTGGTGAAGCGTCAGGTTGCGGTACGGTTGTGCTCGGTCCGCCTCGTTGCTGCTCTTCCATCGTCTGCATCCTTTCGATTGTGCTTTTGTCGGCGCGCGGGAATACGGGTTCGACCTTGCCTAGCTTTGTACCCAACCGGAGCTGTCCCCACTTCAAATCCGAGAGAGGAAACGTACGAATATCGCCAAGGCCCAACTGCGACCAGATCCTCGAAGTCGCGTCGGGGATCACGGGGTGCACTAATGCGGTGACGATTCGCAACGCTTCCGCGCTGGTGTATAAAACCGTGGCCAAGCGCGAGCGGCTCTCTTCATCCTGCTTTTCACCCAAAGCCCAAGGCTCATTTTCGACAATATACTTGTCGACTGCGGCTACCAGGCCCCACGCAACCTCAAGAGCACGCGAGAACTGGTATTGATCAACCAAATCGCCGTACTCAGCGATTACTTTGCGTGCGCTCTCCGCAATCGCATTGTCGCCCGCTTTGTGAGCGACCGCTGCGGAAGGATAGGGCACCTCGCCACGAAAATATCGGGTGATCATGGTCAGCGTGCGGCTGGCGAGGTTGCCGAGTCCGTTGGCCAAATCTGCGTTGTAGCGCTGGACAAGCGCGTCGAAGGAAAACGATCCATCCTGGCCGAAGACGACTTCACGCAGCAGGAAATAACGCAATGCGTCCGCGCCCAGCACATCGAGAATGGTTTCGGTGCGCACGATATTTCCGCGCGACTTCGACATCTTGTTTTCCTCGAACAGCAGCCAGCCATGCGCCACGATGCCCTTGGGCAAGGGAAGGCCTGCTGCCATGAGGAACGCGGGCCAATACACGCAGTGGAAGCGAACAATCTCTTTGCCGATCATGTGCAGATCAGCCGGCCAGTATTTCTTAAATGCCTCCTGGGCGCCTTCGTGCGACGACCCGTAGCCGATGGCTGTGATGTAATTCGCCAGCGCATCTAGCCAGACGTAGATCACGTGCTTCGGATCGTCAGGTACCGGAATGCCCCAGGAAAACGTCGAGCGGCTGATGGAAAGATCCCGCAGGCCGCCACGCACGAACGACATAATTTCATTCCGTCTTGTGTCAGGACGGATGAAGTCTGGGTGCTCGGTGTACAACTGCAGCAGCATGTCGGCAAATGCTGAAAGCTTGAAGAAATAGTTCTCTTCTTTCACCGTTTCTGTGGGACGCCCGCACTCCGGGCAAGGGGCGCCGGGACCGACCGCATCCACATAGAGTTCGTCGAACACGCAATATTGGCCAGTGTAAGTGCCCTTGTAGATGTGGCCGTTGTCGCGAATGCGCCGAAACAGTTCCTGCACCCGTTTTTTGTGGCGTTCCTCGGTGGTACGGATAAAGTCGTCGTTGGTGATGCCCATCCGGTTCCACAATGCCCGGAACTGGGCCGAAACTTCATCCGTGAAGTCTTGCGGAGTTTTGCCTGCTGCTTGTGCCGCTCGCTCGATCTTTTGTCCGTGCTCGTCAGTTCCAGTGAGGAAAAACGTGTCCGCGCCCAGCATGCGCTGGCGCCGCGCAATCGTGTCGCATGTAATCGTAGTGTAAGCGTGGCCGATGTGCGGCCGCGCGTTCACGTAGTAAATCGGCGTCGTGATGTAGAACTTCTTGCTCATGGTGCGTGCTTCCAAGGAATAGGACCGATCTGCTCTTAGGTTTTGCTTTGTGAACTTTCGTGCCTTTGTCGGCTGATGACTTTCAGCGTTGACTGTTTACGTAAAGCTGCAGAGCCTCCTGCATGACCCGCTTCAGCGGTATGTGGCGCTCGGTTGCGATGCGGCGGCAATCTTCATATTCCGGAGCACAGTTCGTTACCGTGCCATTCATGCTGGCGACTTTCAGACGCACGTCCCCCCAGCGGGTTGCGACCGTTACCCATTCCCGGGCCAGGGTCTGACGTTTCTCCTCGCGGCGCCGCACTCCCAGAGTTGTGGTTTCCGCGAAAATCAGATCGGTCAATTTTGAAGCGTCCTCGGTGCGGCATAGAACGGTTAGCAGCATGCCCGGACGATTCTTCTTCATCTGCACGGGCATGCCAAAGGCATCCAGTGCGCCTTCCTCCAGCAAACGATCCATGACATAGCCGAAGACTTGCGGATTCAAATCATCGATATTGGCTTCGATCACTGTGATCGTTTCCTGGAAGATGTTATCCACAACCTCAGCCTCGGCCTCGCCGATCGTGAGCCGCACAACATTCGCATGTCCATCGAAGTCACGGGTTCCAGCTCCGTAGCCGGTTTTTTCGACTTTCATTCGCGGAAATGGAGTGAATCGTTTTGCCAGCGTCTTGACGATGGCCGCCCCGGTTGGGGTAACCAGTTCAGCTTGAATTCCGGACGCGTAAACCGGTGCATTTTTCAACAATTCGAGCGTTGCAGGCGCCGGCACTGGCAAGATTCCGTGGGCACATTTCACTGTGCCGCCGCCTACGTTGAGCGGCGAGCAGACGATTTCGTCGACGCCGAGAGCTTCGGCACCTACTGCCGCGCAGACAATATCCACCATGGCGTCGACTGCGCCGACTTCGTGAAAATGGATGCGCTCAATGTCGGTGTTGTGGATTTTGGCCTCGGCTGCGCCCAGCGCTTCGAAAATAGCGATCGCAGTCTTTTTTGCGGCCTCGCTGATCGTCGCCTTGCTTATGATGTCGCGGATTTCGTTCAGTCCGCGGCCATGTTCGTGCGGATGGCTGTGGTCTTGCTCGTGTTGATGCGGCACTGCAGAGTCCTCAGCGCCACGAGTCTCGATGTGTTCCGGGGATGCCACTCGCGCGCGCGAAGTCGTGGGCACTTGCAATCCGTAATTGTGTTCCAACAGGGCCACCGGCTGCGCTGCATTCGCATGGGCGTGGGCATGCTCCAGAGGGTGTTCGCTACTTCCGTGGGCGTGGGTCGATTGTCCCGATCGCCCCGCCTGCTGCTCCCAGTACAGTTCACGCGGCAAATCCTTTTCGCCGCAGGAATGGACATCGACCTTGGTTGCGCTTATGCCGTTGCGCTGAACGCGGGAAACTTCCAGCCTTGCGCCGATGTTCAATGCCACAACCGTCTGCTCCAACAATTGCTCTGGCACTCCGGCGTCGACCAGAGCGCCGAGAAACATGTCGCCGCTGATGCCGGAGAAACAATCGAGGTAGGCTATGCGCATAAAATCTTGTCGTTGGTCCCTGCCGCTGATCTTACGAATGATCAGCGACGAACGGCCAACGGCTGATTTTCATCATAGGGAAGCCCGCACATGGCGTCAAACCGCAGTGCCGCGAACCCTCTGGTACAATCACTATTTTCCTTAACCGCCTAGAGGGACTCTTGTATCGTCATCTGGAACGCCGGCTTGCCCAGCAAATACGCGAGTTCTTGCGCCGCAGCTATGGCCTCGACTTACCGAAAATTGTCATCGAGCAGCCGCCTCGGGTAGAACTTGGCGAATACGCGCTCCCGCTTGCTTTTGAATTGGCTAAGAAGCTGCGCAAGCCACCGCGGAAGATTGCCGAAGAGATCGTTGCTGGCATCGGCGCGATCGAGGGCTTCGAAAAGCTGGAGATTGCCGGGGCTGGCTACATCAATGCCAGGGTGAACCGCGAGCGTCTCGCCACCGCAATTGCTGCTGATGAGAGACCGAAGATCGACATTCCAGAGGGTAAGGTTTTGGTCGAGCACTCCAGCATCAATCCCAACAAGGCCGCGCACGTTGGACACCTGCGCAACGCAATTCTCGGCGATACCTTTGTTCGCCTGCTGCGTTTTGCGGGCAGGGAAGTGGATGTTCAAAATTACATCGACAACACGGGTGTGCAAGTCGCGGATGTGATCGTGGGATTCTTGCATCTGGACAAAAAGTCGCGCGCAGAAATCGAGGAACTCACCAGGCAGCCGCGTTTCGATTACTACTGTTGGGATTTGTATGCCCAGGTTTCCCGCTGGTACGAGCAGGATAAGCAGAACCGCGATGCGCGTCAGCAGGTTTTGCATGCCCTCGAAGAAGGCGGAAACGAGACGGCCGCAATTGCTGACCTGATTTCAATTGCCGTACTGCGCCGCCATCTTGAGACGATGGACCGGTTGGACATCGAATACGACTTCCTGCCCCGCGAGAGCGAAATCCTTCATTTGCACTTCTGGGATGCGGCCTTTACCAAACTCAAAGATGCCAGCGTGCTCTCCTTCGAGACCGAGGGTAAGAATAAGGGTTGTTGGGTGATGCGACGGGCGGGAGCCTCGAAAAGTAGCGTTGCAAAGGCTACTCAGAAATCGATGAAGGCCGCAAAGCAAAGCAATGGTTCACAGCCAATCAGCGAGGAGGAAGACTTGCTCAAGGTAGTCGAACTCCGTCCTGGCGTTGATTTACGGGTTCACAACGAGCTAGATGAAGAGGTCTCCGAAGAAGACCAGAAAGTGATTGTGCGCTCTAACGGGACCGTCGGCTACGTCGGGAAAGACATCGCTTACCACCTGTGGAAGTTCGGATTATTGGGACGCGACTTCGGCTATCGCAAATTCTATCGTTATCCAAACGAGCACGATTGTTGGATTTCGACGACAGACGGCGAGCCCGACCATCCGCATTTCGGCGATGTGGCTGAAATCTACAACGTGATCGATGCCCGGCAAGCCGAGGCACAGAACACCGTGATCGAAGCCTTGCGCGGACTTGGCTACAGCCAGCAGGCTGACCATTACACGCATTTTTCTTATGAGATGGTCGCGCTTACGCCACGTTGCGCGGCCGACCTGGGCTATCAGTTGTCGGATGAGGACAAGGGGCGGTCCTACATCGAAGTTTCTGGCCGCAAGGGCTTCGGGGTTAAGGCCGATGACCTGATTGACACGCTGATCGCTTCGGCGAAGAAGGAAGTCGATTCGCGCCATCCACAAATAAGCGAAGAAGAGCGGATGACCATCGCCACACAGATTGCGGTTGGGGCGCTGCGATATTTCATGCTGAAGTTCACCAAGTCTTCCGTGATTGCGTTCGATTTCAAGGAAGCCCTGAGTTTTGAAGGCGAGACCGGGCCGTACGCTCAGTATGCGGTGGTTCGCGCCAGCAACATTTTTCGTAAGGGTGGACTCGATCCGGACATTTTCGCTGGAAGCGTAGCAAGCTACGTTTCTACAGACGACTTTGCGAAGTACGTGAATGGCGCGGATGGGGATGAAATCTGGGAGCTATGGCTGGCGTCTTCGAAGACCTCTTTTGTGGTCGATCAATGCATTGCGACAACTGAGCCGGCTTATCTGGCAAAACATGTTTTTCAGTTGGCCCAGCTATTCAACACCTTCTACCACCGGCATCCCATACTTGCGGAGCAGGACGAGGGCCGTAAGAGATTTCTGTTTGCGACTGTCGCAGTGGTGCGTCGTGAACTCATCCGGGCTTTGGCAGTAATGGGAATCACGGTCCCGTCGGCTATGTGACAGAGCTTAGCTCTTACCTCGTCCGGCGATCATCATACCCGCCCCAACCACGACCAGCACCACGCTGAGAGCCGGAGGCAACCGATCTTCATGAGTGGTCACTCCAAGGTGGAGGTCGCCGGCGCTGACACCGTGGTGTTCCGAATGTGGTACGGGGACGAAGAAGGAAAGAATTCCTAGAACCAGCACCACGAGGCCGATACCAAACAATGCTCTCATGAAAGATCTCCTGAGTGCAGACAGATGGGCTAGTCAGCGCAGCTTCAGATGCCGGCTACCTCCAAGAAGCTGCTTGGATAGTTTAGCCCGCGAATCCTCTGGCGAACTCCACCAAGCTTCTGACCGCGATCCCCGACGGTCCCTTGGCGATCCAAGGTTTATTCTCTTCCATCCATGCGGTGCCGGCGATGTCGAGGTGCAGCCAGGGAGTGTCTTCGGCAAATTCCTTCAGGAACATCGCGGCGTTCACGGCACCACCCCAACGACCGCCTGAATTCACGATATCGGCAATGTTCGAGCGAATATTTTCTTTGTACTCGTCGTCGAGCGGGAGGCGCCAGAACTTTTCTCCCGCTTTCTCCATGGCTCGATTGAGGCGTTCGTACATCTTTTCGTCATTGGCAAAAACCCCGGCGTTGACGTAACCAAGCGCAACCACAACTGCGCCGGTCAGCGTGGCGGCGTCGATCAGGTGAGTGCACCCGAGTTGGCGGGCGTAGCAAAGACCATCGGCAAGCACCAGGCGGCCTTCGGCGTCGGTATTGATAATCTCGATCGACTTGCCGGACATGGCGATCTGTATGTCGCCGGGCTTTTGCGCTTTGCCCGAAGGCATATTTTCGGTGGCGCAGATAATCGCTGTGACTCGAACTTTCGGCTTGAGTAGTGCGATGCCCCGCATGGCGCCGATCATCGCAGCGGCACCGGCCATGTCGTATTTCATCTTCTCCATGCCATCGGCAGGTTTGATGGAGATGCCGCCGGTGTCGAACGTAACCCCTTTCCCAACCAGACCCAGCACCGGGGTCGCAGGCGCGTCTGCCGGCTCGTAACGCATTACGATCAGCGCGGGAGGTTCATCCGATCCCTGGGCAACGCCCCAGAAGGCGCCCATTTTCAGGTCTTTGATCTTGTCGCCTCCGTACGCTTCAAATTTGAGGCCGACTTCCAGCGCCATTTTACGGGCGCGCTCCGCAAGAATGGTTGGCGTCATTCGATTGCTGGGCTCGTTCACAAGGTCGCGCGTGAAATTCTGCGATTCACCAACGATGCGGGCTTCGTCCATCGCCTTCTGCAATGCGGCCTGGTCGCCCCGCGTAACCACGGTCACGGAGTCGATCTTCTGATCCTTGCGGTCACTCTTGTACGTGTCAGGATCGAAGTTGCCAACGAAAGCCCCTTCCACGATGGCCTTCACGGCTTCTTCACTTTTGGTATTCTGCGGAGCCAGAAAGCTGAAGCTGCGAATCCCCTTGGGCTTGAGGAAGCGAACGGCTGTCCCCGCCAGCTTGCGCAATTCCGAAGCCGTAAAATTCTTGGCCTTGCCGCCTCCCAACAGCAACAGGCGTTTTGCCTTCAGCTTTGCGGGACGATGCAGCAGCGTGGTTTCAAATATCTTGCCCGTAACCTCGCCGCTAGCCATCAGCTCGGACGTGACGTCTTTAACGACACTGTCGCTGGTTTCGACGCTGACTTCCTTCTTATCTTTTGGGCCATGATCGAGAACCACCACGGCCAGGCATTCGGTTTCGACCTCTGCGGGATTGGCAAAAGAAAGGTTGGTCTTCATAATTTGTGGTTCCAGTATCGTCGGCGAGTGGGGAAAAACGCAAGGGTCTATGCTTTCGCCAAGCTCAGAATTTCCCGGGGTGTTCTTTTTGTCTCTGTCCCGCATCTTAAATAATTAGGAGTGCATCAATGGTCAGGATGGTCTTCAGTTTGAAAGGAGAAGTCCATGAAGAAACATTTACTGGTGCTTGAGCTGACAATCGCAATCACCGTTCTGTTGTCGAGTGTGCAATTGATTTTTGCTCAGGAAAACCCGGCCGCCGTGGAGCCTGGAGTAAATCTCTTGGTGACGGTCGAGGCTCGGCACGGCTCGAATGTTCCCGACATTACCCGCGATGACGTGATGGTATACGAAGGGAAGGACCGCGACCGGGTGACCGGATGGCTACCGCTGCATGGCGACCACGCGGGACTGGAATTCTTCATTCTGATCGACGATTCATCGAGCGTCAGCCTGGGCTCGCAATTGGAAGATATTCGCCAGTACATCAATGCGCAGCCCCCCACTACGAAGATTGGAGTCGCGTACATGCAGAATGGCACCGCTCAGGTCGTGCAAAACCTCACCAATGACCACGCGCTGGCAGCCAAGGCGTTGCGGCTTCCCCTGGGAAGCCCCGGCGCCTCCGCGAGTCCATATTTTTCTTTAGAGGATTTGATCAAGCGCTGGCCCGCAAGCGAAGAACGCCATGAGGTTTTGCTGATCACCGATGGCATCGACCGATACTGGGGCAGCGGTCCGGACAATGCGTATGTCGACACGGTGATCGAAAAAGCCCAACGCGCTGGGGTGATCGTCTACAGCATCTACACACCGGGCGAGGGGCACTTCGGCCATAGTTATTGGCGCACTTACTGGGGGCAGAATTATCTTTCCCAGCTCTCCGACGAGACTGGTGGCGAGAGTTATTACCTGATTGGTTCCGCTCCGCCGGTTACGTTTACTCCCTATTTGGAGGACATGTCGCGCAAGTTAAACCAGCAGTACTTGCTGACCTTTATCGCGAAGCCTGAGAAAAAGGCTGGCATGCGGCGCATCAAGCTTCAGACTGAGGTGCCGAATGCAGAGCTCGTGTCTGCCGACCGAGTCTACGTTCCGGCTACACCGCAGTAGAGCGAATCTCGTCTGACCTATTCGCCAGCCGCCTGGGAGTATCTGCGGAAGAAGCTATCCTGCTTCCACTGCGGCCGGTGAGGGTCTTGAGCGACCGAGATCATTAGCCCGCGAACTACTTCTTCATAGAGCGCCGCGGCCGGCAGATCCACTGGCTGATTCAAATCGTCGGAGGGCGCATGATAGCGTTGGGTGAGCCACTCTTTGAAAATCTTTTGTTCGGGAGAGCCAGGAGTAGCGCCGACTCCCATCGCCAACGCCGGAATTCCGTGCCGGATGAAGTTGTACTGATCGCTACGAATAAAGATATTTCGCTGCGGCTCAGGATCGGCTTGCACACTGACACCATGCGCCTGCGCGACTTCCTGGGCCATGTCTCCGAGGTCGGACTCCGCCAGCCCGAACACGGTAAGCAGCTTAAGCGGAACAATGGGCAGGAACATGTCAACGTTGATATCCGCTACCATTGACTTCGGATCTACCGTGGGATGCGCGGCGAAATATTTTGAGCCAAGCAATCCTTTTTCTTCTCCCGTAACAAACAGGAACAAAATCGAGCGATTGAGTTTTTCGGGCGACTTCTTCAGCGAAGACGCGATGTCCAGCAGTAAAGCGCTTCCAGACGCGTTATCCATCGCTCCGTTGTAAATGCGATCGCCGTTGATGGGCTCGCCGATGCCGAGATGGTCGATGTGAGCTGACAGCACAACGTATTCATTCTTGAGTGTGGCGTCGTTCCCCGGCAGCCTTGCGATCACATTGGCCGACTCCAGGTCCTTCTTTTCAAGCTTGACTTTCGCCTTGATCGAAGCCGTCAGCGGGAAGCGGGGAAGTTGTTTCCGGCCCTTGGCTATGTTTATGAGTTCTTCAAAACTGTGGCCGGAACCCTCGAAAAGCTTTCCAGCACTCGCGGGATTGAAATACAGGGCGAGCTTTTCGCCTTCCGTGTCGTTGAATTCCGGATCAGCTAAAGACATGCTGGGACGCGTACGGGCCAGCGACATACGGGACCAGGGAATATCCATGGACGCGGGATTAGCAATGCCAATCATTCCGATTGCGCCAGCTTTGTGCAGAGTTTTCCAGCGTTCGGCAGTAGATTGATAATGAGAGGCAAGGGGGCCGGGGACGTCGGCGGGCGAACCGTTCAAAATCACGGCGACTTTGCCATGCAGGTCGAGTCCGGCCAGGTCGTCGTAATTTTTCTCGGGAATGCTCAACCCATATCCGACGAAGACCAATGGCGCTTCTACTTCGGGCGCAAGGTCAACCCGCGTGCTGAAGAAGGCATCCTCGCCGAGGGTGAGGGGTTCAAGTTTACCGTTACGCACCAGAGCCAGGCTGGAATCTTTTTCGACGATCGCGCGGGATGTAAATTTTGCCGTTTGGTAGTAGCCATCGGTCCCGGCCGGCTGAAGCCCCGCCTGTTTCAATTGATCGACAATATAAGTCTCCGCTCTGCGCAACCCTGCGCTGCCGGTCTCACGACCTTCCATATTGTCGTCGGCAAGAACCTTGACGTAGTCCCACCAGCTTTTGCCGTCGAAGTGGGTGGGCGCTGTTTGTTGGGAGAACGCCGAGGTCGCAATCAACAAAGCCGAGATGTGCAGAAGCTTCTTTAGCATTGACTAAATTCCTCCACGAACATGTTTAGAAAAGAAAATCTCACCACACCCTGCATTGATTAGCCCGCACCATCCGGTCGCCTTTCTTGCAGGAGAAGGCTTGCTGAAACTCGGGCATGTTAGAGACAACATTATTCACCCGGTATTTGGGGATGGAGTGCGGGTTGGTCAGCACCACGGTGCGCATCAGCTCAGGGCGATACTGCTGGCACCAAGAGTTGGCAAAGGACACAAAGAACTTTTGTCGCGGCGTCCAGCCGTCGGCTTCTTTATCATCTATCGACTTGCCTTCCGTCTGAAGCTTACTGGTCACGGCCATCAAGGACAGTCGCAGGCCGCCGTTGTCGGCTGTGTCCTCGCCCTGGGTCAAATGTCCGTTCTGCTTGACGCCAGCCTCCGGTATTTCCTGGGTGTATTCGTCGGCAATGCACTCTCCACGCTGTTCGTAGGCCTTCGCGTCCGCTGGCGTCCACCAGTCGCGAAGATTTCCCTGGGCATCGAACTTGCGGCCTTCGTCGTCGAATCCGTGCGTAATTTCGTGTCCGATTACCATGCCGATGGCGCCGTAGTTCACTGCGTCTTCCATGCCGCTGTCGAAAAACGGCGGTTGCAGGATCCCGGCAGGGAAGTTGATGGTATTCAACTGCGGATCGTAGTATGCGTTGATGGTAGGTGGCGTCATGCCCCACTCTGAGCGGTCGACCGGCTTGCCAATCTTGCCGAGTTGCCGATGGAACTCGAAGGTCGTCGCCTGATGAACATTGTCCAGATAGCTGGTGCGGGCGATCTTCACCGAGGAGTAATCGCGCCAGTGATCGGGGTAGCCAATCTTGTCTTCGATGGCGAGCAACTTGATTTTTGCTTGTTCCTTGGTAGCCGGCTGCATCCAGTCAAGACTGGTTATGTCCTGGTCCAGCGCATGTTCGATGTTGTGCACCATCGCGACCGTGCGTTGTTTGCTTTCCGGCGGAAAAGCAACAGTCACGTATGCTTCTCCCAGAGCCATTCCAAGGTCACGGTCGGCCGCACGCACGCAACGCCGCCAGCGAGGGGTTTGCTCCTTTGCTCCAAGTAATGTGTGGGAATAGAAATTCCAATTCTCGTCGACAAAAGCTTTCCCCAAGTATGGAGCCGAACCGTGGACCAGGTGCCAGCGCAAATACACCTTCCACTCATCCACCGAGTGCTGTTGGATCAGCGAGTCGAGATTGCGGAAAAATTGTGGTGAGCTTACCAGGTAATGCGGCGAAGAAGGAGGCGCTGCAATCACTTCGATGTAATGCTTCCAATCGAACGAGGGCGTCAAGGCCTGGACTTGGTCCAAACTCATCTTGTTGTTTAAGTTCTTGGGATCGCGACGCGCAACATTGTCCATCTGGGCCTGCGCCATGGCGGTTTCTATCGTAATAATCGTTTTCGCGTCGGCGGCCGCTTGGGTTGCGCTTTCGCCTGAAAGCGCCAGCATCTTGCTGATGTGGGCTTCGTACTTGGTGCGGATTTCCTTCGACTTGTCGTCTTCCTTTACATAAAAGTCGCGATTCGGCAGTCCCAACCCGCCCTGATCGATAGCGGCTACGACTTTGCTTGCGTCGTCGAAATCTTGTTGTTGTCCGAAGCCCAGGAGTGCAGCCCCAGTCTGATTGTCATCGCTTTGCCAGGCGCCAGGAATGGCTTGATGAATACGGGCAACCTGGTCGGCAAGCTGAGACTTGTTTTTCATCTCATCAATGCGTTCCAAGCCAGCTTTCAAATCATGGGTTCCGGCTGCTTCGATTCCCGATTCATCCATGCAGGCGGCCCAATAGTCGCCGATTTTCTGGTCATAGTCCGTGCGCTTGCCAGTCTGCGCCGCGGCCTTCTCCATGGCCTCCCGCAGAATATTTTCATTCCAGTACCGCAAGCCGCTGCCCGTCCCCCAGGCCACCTGGTCCGCGGGAATGGGGTTTGCTGCATTCCATTTGCTGCACGCATATTGATAGAAGTCCTGGCAAGGATCGAGCGACTTATCGACCAGGCTGGGATCGAAGTGCGCCAGTTTGGGCGCGCTTGATGACGCGCTCGCGGTCTGTGCCTGGGCGCAAACTATACCGGGCAGCGAACAAAGCAGAATGGCTATGACGCAGAAACGTGAAATACGCATCGATGAGCTCCTGAGGATCGACAACAGAAATGCGGGACTGGCGCTGCAAAACGATTTGGCTTGAGGGTATGCAAGTTCTAAATATCTGCGCCAAGAAGTTTATCGCAGTTTCCAACCCTCTGCGTGTGCTTCGAATATTTTTGACTCTTTGGAATAGAGATGGAAGAGGAAAGACGGGAGAAAAGTAGGGAGCTTCGCCGACAGGCTTGAAGCTCCCTCACGGGGTTGACAACCCGACACTAGCTCGTGGGACTGATGTCTGAAATATGGATCATGCTCGTGCTGCTATCGAGGGTGCCATTGATTTTTACCTGCTGGCCTACGAACTGCTTTGCTTTGTCCTGATCATCCAACTGATAGTTCATGTCGCTCGTCCTTAACACATACTTGCCAGCTGCTTTTACTACGGTTCCGGTGAAAGCGGTGCCTTGAGTGCTTTGCATCGAAGAGGACGAATCCTGGGATGGCGAACTCGGCTGCGTGCCTTGCGTGTCCGGACTTGTCTGCTGCCCATTCTGCATATCCGAGGTTGGTTGCTGGGTGCTGGGCTGGGCGGACTGATCTTGCTGAGCGAAGCCGACCGCGGAGAGTGCCATAGCGAGTGCCGTTGTAGCCATTACGGTAATGAGTTTTTTCATTTCTTATCCTCCGAATTTGGACCGCTTTAGAGCGAGCTTTATTCAATTCAGTGCAAACGCAGTGCCAATTCCGGCCAGGAGCAATCCCAGTCACATAGCCGGAGAGCGTACAGTCGGTCTGCATGAAGTCGGAGGTTTTTGCCGAATAAACATGAAAGTTATTCGTACAGGGAAGACCGTAAGTGGGCCTTAGGTGCCGGCCGATGTGTGTGCCCTAGTGCAGCGGCGACACGAGCCAGCGCGGTCTTCAATTCTTCAGGTTTAAATCCGAAGGGACCGGGCTTGCTCTTGTAAGCAACACGCCCGGTGGCGTCGATCAGGTAGAGGCGGTCCGGCCATCCAGTGTAGGCGTGGTCCGTGGAATTGCCGAATTCATCCAGCACTGCGGGAATCTTTATGCCGAGTTTTCGCACGCAGGCTCCGGCTACCAAAGCGCGCTCCTCTTCGCTTCTTGGGCTGGCAAGAACCACGTTGTCTTTGAGATTGCTCTGCATCTGCCAAACGTCGCTAGGGTGCGCTTCGGTAATGTAGACGATCAGAAATGCGACTTCGCCTCCGTACTCTTCGTAAAGCTGGTTGAGAGCGGGAACCTCCCGCCGGAATGGAGGTCAAGTGTAGCTTCCAAATATCAACACCACCGGCTGTCGTCGAGCGGTGAGCGCGGACAGCTGTATTTGTGCGCTCTTGTCGAGCTTCATCAGCAAAAAGTCCGGCGCGGGATCTCCCACTTGCAACTTGCCAGCGCGAGCACGTGTCCACAAAGTTTCGAACGGAAACACGAGAAAGGCAACGGGACCAGGCACTCGCGCCATGACCCGGGCAAATGTATCGGGCGATCGTCTCATGATCACGAACAGCGAGGTACAGGCAAGCACCCACAACAGTGCGAACACACCCAACACAGCGAGCAATTTTCTCGCCGAATTGCGTTTTGAGTCTGAAGGCATCGGTCGTGACAAGTTCCGCGAAGTTGTGCCCACTAGAGTGACGCGATTATAAGGACTGCTGGCGCACGAGCAATAGTATGAAAATAGTAGCGATATATTTTAGCGATCCGAGATGTTGAGGTCGCAGATTGCGACCTCAAGTTGTTATCGCGCCACGCTGGAACTGCGACCGCTCGCGTTATATGCTCGGAGCGTGCTGCAACCCCCCGCGTCTGGCCGGTCCCCGACCCCAGGTTTGTTTTTGGGACTTCTCATTACGCTCGCTGCGGTAATGGCCTATTCGTGGTACATCACGGTGCAGATTTCGGGTCTTCGTGAACTGCAAAACGATCTTGCTGGCCGGAATCGAAAAGATTCGCTGCAACTCTTGCGTATCCAGAACGACTTGAATTCGCTCGCTCTGGCCATGCGCGACATGCTCGACAATGACGAACCATATCCCCTGACGGCGTGGTCGGCACAATTCCAACGCATGCGCGCGGATCTGGACAATGCATTAAAGCTGGAAGAGCAAGTCGCTGTCGCCGAGCGCACGCCTGAGCAAAGAGAATTCCTGAGCAACTCCATGGTTCAATTCTGGGACGCGGTCGATCGCACCTTTGCGCTCGCTCGCGATGGCAAAGACGCCGATGCCCGCGCGCAGATCCGAGTGTCGTTACAGGCGCGTCAGGCGGCGCTGAGCACGGCGGTTGCCCGGCTGCTGGTGCAGAACAATGAAAGCGAAGAGCAGGTAGCGCTGCGCATAGGGCGGATCTACGATCGCGTCCAGCGCCAGGTATACATATTTTTTGCGGCGATCTTGAGCGCAATCCTGCTTACCAGCTTGTATCTGATCCAATCCAATCGCAGGCTGTTCGCGCAACTTGCTACTCTTTCCGAGCAGCGCAGCGAACTCGCACAGAAACTGATTTCGACCCAGGAGTCCACGCTGCTACATATATCACGCGAACTTCACGATGAGTTTGGACAGATCCTGACCGCTATCGGTTCCATGTTGAGTCGGGCGCGAAACCATGTGCCGGAAGACTCGCCGCTGCGCGCTGAGCTACGAGAAGTCTCTGAGATCGCGCAGTCTACGCTGGACAAGGTCCGTAGCCTTTCGCAGGCCCTGCACCCAGTGATGCTGGATGAAGCCGGTCTTGAGAGTACGATTGACTGGTACATTCCGGTGGTAGAAAGGCAAACCGGAATTGAAATATCGTATGAGAAATCAGGAACGCCGTTTCCGGTGGATGCCAACGTCGGCATTCATATTTATAGGATTCTGCAAGAGGCTTTGAACAACCTGGCTCGGCATTCCGGAGCTCGCCGGGCTTGGGTGCGGCTTCGCTTCCTGCCGCACAGCCTGGAACTTGAGGTTGAAGATCATGGCGAAGGATTCGTGGAAAGATCTGCAAGATCGGGCATGGGGCTTGTCGCCATGCGCGAACGAGCGGAATTATTGGCCGGGAGCGTCGAGTTCCTTAAACCCACGCAGGGCGGAACTTTGGTTCGCCTGAAAGTCCCAATCGAGAAAACGGAAACGCATGTCCAATAAGATCTCGGTTCTGCTGGTCGATGACCATAGCCTGGTGCGCCGCGGGTTTCGACACATTCTTGAGGACGCGCGTGACATTGAGGTGGTCGGGGAAGCTGGCGACGGTGCTGAAGCGATTAAGCTGGCATCCCAGTTGCGTCCGCAACTGATCGTGATGGACTGTGCGCTTCCGGGCATCAGCGGATTGGATGCAACCCGGCGCATTCTCCAGAAGTTCCCTGAAATCGCTATCTTGATGTTGAGCATGCATTCCGAAGATACCTGGGTCCATCAGGCGCTGGATGCCGGCGCCCGCGGCTACATTCTGAAAAGCGCCGTGGATATGGAGTTGGTGACAGCTATCCGCAGAGTGGTAGAGGGCGAGATCGTGCTCGACCCGCAAATATCTCGCGCCAGCACTCTGAAAGGTGAGCGGAATTCTGGACTCACGGTACGCGAACTCGAGGTGCTCAAGCTCATTGTTGCCGGCAAGTCAAACAAGGAAATCGCCATCGACCTCGATCTCAGCGCGAACACGGTGGCGGTTCACCGCGCCAATATTATGGATGCGCTGGGAATTCATAAGACCGCCGAACTGGTGGTCTACGCTATTCGTAGCGGCTTGGTGAACATTCGGTGAACCGCAGATCTTTTTTGCTCGGGCTCGCAAGTGCTGTCTCGGCTTCGGCTGTGCGGTTAGAGTTGTTCGCGGGGCCTGCGCCGGAAGCGTCCGACCCCGGCTTCCGGTTGGTCGATGTTACGAGTTCCGCAGGCATTCGATTTCAGCACCACAGTGGCGCCTACGGCGGCAAGCTGCTTCCGGAAACGCTCGGCTCAGGCTGCGCCTTTCTCGACTACGATCGCGATGGCTGGCAGGATATTCTGCTTATTAATGGCATGGATTGGCCCGGCCACAAACGGCAAACATCCACGCTCCGCTTGTATCGCAACAACCGCGACGGTACGTTTGCCGACGTAACCCGCAAGTCGGGCCTCGATGTCGAGATGTATGGTATGGGCATTGCCGTGGGCGACTACAACAACGACGGTTTTCCCGACATCCTGATCACATGTGTTGGTCAGAACCGGCTCTTCCAGAACACCGGGAAAGGAACTTTCGTCGAGGTCACGAACACCAGCGGCCTCGGCCATCGCCAAGCAATTAGCACATCGGCGTTGTGGGTTGATTTCGACCGCGACGGCCGGCTGGATTTGTTCGTCTGCAATTACGTGAAGTGGTCGCCGGAGCACGATGTGTTTTGCAGCCTGGATGGAAAGCATAAGTCTTACTGCACACCCGAGGCTTATCGCGGGGAGACCTGCTGGCTGTTTCACAATCGCGGCGATGGAACCTTCGAGGACGTCACAGCCACTAGCGGCATCTTTGACAGCAGTTCGAAATCGCTGGGCGTGGCCCTGCTCGACCATGATCAGGACGGTTGGCCTGACTTGCTGGTGGCCAACGACACACAACCGAACAAGCTTTACCGAAACGCGCGCAATGGAACTTTCAAGGACGTGGCCGTTGAGGCCGGGATCGCTTTTAGTTCGGACGGCAAGGCGCGCGCTGGGATGGGGGTAGACGCGGCCGACTTCGATAACTCGGGTCTTCCCGGTGTGGCCATCACGAATTTTGACAACGAAATGATTGGTCTGTATCGGGCTCTCGGCAAGGGTACGTATGAGGACGTGGCGACCCAGTCTGGCGTCGGACTTCCGTCGAAAACGACGTTGGGATTCGGGTGCATGTTCATGGATGCCGACCTAGATGGCGCTATAGATTTGGTTGCAGCCAACGGGCACATCGATGACACCGTGCGCAGCATCCGAGGGAATGTTGGATATGCTCAACCGCCCCAGCTTTTTCTGAACAATTTTCTCAGCCAGGGAAAAAGGACCTTTCGCGATGTGAGTTCGGAGGTCGGCGAGGCATTCCGTCAGCCCAAAGTCGGACGCGGTCTGGCCTATGGCGACTTCGATCGTGATGGCGACCTCGACATTCTTATGACCACCAACAACGGCCCCGCCTATCTCTATCGCAACGATCAACTCGCAGGAAACCGGAGTATTCGCTTTCGCCTGGTCGGTAAGCAATCGAACCGCGATGGCATCGGCGCGGCGGTTCGCATCTATCACGAAGGCACGATCCAATCCCGTATGGTCAGGACCGGGTCAAGCTATCTGTCACAATCTGAACTTCCCGTAACTTTCGGTTTGGGAAAACGCGACAAGATCGAACGCGTTGTGATCCAGTGGCCCAACGGGAGGACGGAGGAATACAAAAATCTCGCGGCTGGCAAGGCTTATGAGTGCGTTGAGAGTGAGGGCATCGCACCTGCCACCGTTTTCTGAACGGGCCAAATCTGCTGGTGACGGTGCGTGGTCATCCAACTCAAAGCTTGGCTGGTTGCTGAATCGATGATTTACTTTATTGGATCTTCACGAGGTCAAGACAACTCTCAATCTAAGAAGGGAAAGAGACTGTGCATTTTGGCAAAGCTATCCTAAACTTAGGTCTCCAGGTTGGACTTCTCGCCGTCACCTTCGGGGCGACCGGCCGCGGTCAGCCGGACACGATCAAAGGCTATGTCCTTGACTCCGCTTGTGCCTTCACGAAGAACCTCAAGAAGCCGATAAGCCCCGCGTGTGCGGTCGTCTGCGCCAGAGCCGGCTCGCCGCTAGTGGTGCTTTCCGACGACGGCACGATCTACTGGCCCATCGCTGACACCACGCCCTCATCCGGGCAGAACGATAAGCTCCTTCCCTTCGCGGGCCAGAGAGTCGCGGCCACGGGGCGGGTTTTCGAGCGCGGCGGATCGCGGGCCCTGGTTATCGACAAGGTGCAATCCCTGACGAACTCCAAGTAGAGGGATGCAATGGGGTTTGTCGGGCGAATGTCGTGTTGTGAGAGCTTTTGGGGAGATGATGAATGATGAGACTACGCGCGACCATTATCGTGATGCTCGGTCTTTTCATCGCGAATATCGCAGCATCCGATTCACAGGCCGAGGCGAAATCGAAAATGCAAAAACATTCATTTGGTAAGACCGAAGATGGTCAGCAAACCGATATCTATATCCTGAGCAACAACCGTGGTATGGAAGCGGCCATCACCAACTATGGGGGCACCGTTATTTCTCTGAAAGTTCCCGACCGGAACGGCAAGTTCGAGGATGTTGTACTCGGCTACGATAGTCTCGACGGCTACGCCACCGGCAAAGCGTACATCGGTGCGACGGTGGGGCGTTATGCGAATCGAATCGCGCACGCGAGGTTCATCCTGAACGGCACCATTTTCACGCTGGCGAAGAATGACGGCGACAACCACCTTCACGGTGGCTTCAACAAGCGGGTCTGGACTGCGAGGGACGTTTCGAGTAGCGCTGGACAGGCTTTGGAACTCACCTATCTGAGCAAGGACGGAGAAGAAGGCTTTCCCGGAAACTTGTCGGTCAAAGTTGTGTACACACTTACCGACCAGAATGAACTCAAAATCGATTACAGCGGGACCACGGACAAAGATACAGTCATCAATTTGACCAATCACTGTTACTTCAACCTGGCTGGCCAGGGTAACGGAGATATTTTGCAGCATCAACTCTTGATCCGCGCCGACCGCTTCACTCCGGTGGACGCAGCGCTGATCCCCACAGGAGAACTGCGAAGTGTCAAAGGAACCCCGTTTGACTTCACGACCGAGACCGCCATCGGCACCCGCATCGATCAGGATGACCCGCAACTAAAGCTCGGTCGAGGATACGATCACAATTGGGTACTGAACCGCGGGACGGCAGGCTCGTTATCTCCAGCCGCGCAGGTTTATGAACCGCATTCCGGCCGCGTGCTCGAAGTTTTGACGACGGAGCCCGGCCTGCAGTTCTATACCGGAAACTTCCTCGATGGAATTCACGGGAAGGAGGGCAAGGTCTATAAGCGCCGCTACGCCCTCTGCCTGGAAACCCAACATTTCCCAGATTCGCCGAACCACCCTGATTTTCCGTCAACAGTTCTCAAGCCAAGCCAGCCTTATAAGTCAACAACCGTGTACAAGTTTTCAACGAGGTAGAGTAGGATCTGGCCCACTCCTCAAGCTCACGCAATCCTCTCAGGGCGGCGCTCTTGCCATATGAAATTCCATACCGAATGCGCCGAGTTTCTCCCGATTCTGGTAGACATAACAAATCATGGTCTGTAAACACTTGAATTGTTAGGGATTTGTATGGACGCTGAATTGCAAACTTCTGTAGAGAAATGTAATGTTGTGTCCTTCATTCTCGATCGGGGGAAACGAGTTCGAAGGGGCGTGAGAGGGTTGAGTTTTTCTGCGGCCTCGTAGTCAAGAGGTCGGTTTGGCGATCTGAGATTTGCTTCCCCAGTTTACGTTTTCCACAAAATCTATGGGCACATGTGTTCGGGCACAACAAGCCGGGATCGTCGCTCTAAGTCTACTCACCCGGGAGCGCCATTCAAGACCAGGCCAGTGCAGCAAAATTCATCGAATTCCAGCTTTTCAGGAGCTAAGCCAATGAATCAACGTAGTTCGAGCTTGAGAATTCTGTTAATCGCATTCGCGATGTTTAGCTTGGTAGTCTTAAATGCCGGCATCGCGCAGGGTCAAGCTATCAGCGGAAACTTGACGGGCACAGTAACAGACGCATCCGGCGCCGGAGTGAACGGGGCGACCGTTGAAGCGGTGAACATCGGCACCGGCCAAAAGATCACTACCACCACCAGAGGCTCCGGCGAATACATGTTTTCGAATTTGCCGGTCGCAAGTTATCGGATTACCGTTACGTCGTCGAATTTCAGGACCACAACGTTAGAAAACGTTCCCGTGGACCTGAACAAGACGGGCACCGCCAATGTGCAATTGCAAGTCGGCACCAGCGCGACAACGGTAGAAGTTTCAGGTGTCGCTCCGCCAGTAGACACCACAACCGCGCAATTACAATCAACCTACAATGAAACCTACTCGAAGGACTTGGGGCTTACCTCCAACGGGCAGGGCGGTGGAGTTTTGAATCTGTCGATGTTGAGCCCGGGTGTGACGAATGCAAATTCCATGGGCCTCGGTACTGGCCCATCAGTGGGCGGACAGCGTCCTCGCGACAACAACTTCACCGTGGAAGGCGTTGACAATAACAACAAGTCCGTGACCGGAGCTCTCATTACCATTCCGAATGACGCGGTTGAAAACTTCACCCTCATCTCGAATCAGTACAATTCGGAGTTCGGGCACTCCTCCGGCGGTCAGTTCAACACAACGATCAAGACTGGCACCAATACCTTCCACGGATCTCTGTACGAGTATTTTAGAAATCGCAATTTGGATGCGATGGACAACGCCTACGTAAATCAGGGACTGAAGACGCCGCCGCGGTTTGACAGCAACCGCTTCGGCGGTACCATCGGTGGCCCGATCATTAAGAACAAGCTGTTCTTCTTCTTCAACTATGAGCGCAACCCGGTAGGCCTCACGAGCGGTACTCCAGCAGCTGTTGCTGCGCCTACTTCGGCCGGATTGGCAGCTATCGCTACCGACCCGTCACTGAGCCAAACCAACCTTGGAATCTTTAAGCAGTACGTGCCCGTTGCTGCCGCGGGCAACAGCTGCATTCCTTTCAACGGGACCTCGGGGGGAGCAACATTCAGCACCTTCAGCGCGCCAGCAAATGGTACGTGTGCAGCCGGAAGTGTGGAGGCGGGTGTCGTTTCGATCGTGCCTCCAGCATTTCAGGACTACACGAATTTCGTGGTGAGCTCTGATTACAACATGTCGGAAAAGGATCAGATTCGCTTCCGCTATGTCTATAACAACCTGAGCGGGCCCGACACTTTCGCCCAGTTACCGACTTTCTTCGTAAACGTCCCGATCAAATATCGGCTGGTAAACCTAAGTGAATACCACACCTTCACTCCTACGCTCTTGAACGAATTCAGGGTGGGTTTCAATCGCTACTCTAACGTTACTCCAGTTGGTACGCAAAAGTACCCCGGCCTGGACGCGTTTCCCAATGTCGTTCTGGCTGACTTGGGCGCCGGTGGGCTGAACATTGGCCCTGATCCGAACGCTCCGCAATTCACCATTCAGAACTTCTATCAGGTGGTAGACAACATCTCCTGGACAAAAGGCAAGCACAATTGGAAGTTTGGAGGGGAATACCGTTGGTACATTTCGCCCCAACAGTTTACCCAACGCGCACGCGGCGATTACGAGTACAACGCTTCTCAGCTGTTTCTGGAAGACTTCTCGCCGGACATCATCGGTCAGCGTAGTTCCGGGTTGACAACGTACTATGGCAATCAGAAAGCGGTGTACTGGTACGCCAATGACACTTGGCGAGTGACCCCGCATTTCACTGCTAACTTGGGTGTTCGCTATGAGTACACCCAGATTCCATTGGGCGAACAGCGGCAGGCGCTTAACGCAATTTCGAACTCGCCGAGTGTACTCATTCCCCAGGTGGGTAATCAGCCGCTTATTTTCTCCAAAATTAGCGCTCCCAAGCACGACTTCGCGCCTCGTATCGGCCTCGCCTATTCCCCTGGCAGCAGTGGCGAAACCTCCATTCGAGCGGGCTTCGGGATGGCATACGATACCTTGTACGACAACATTGGTATCTTGTCGGTGCCGCCGCAAGTCGGGGCCACCAACAACGTTGACACTTCGAAAGCGTCTACGCCGAATTTCCTCGGCGGCGGCGGCTTGTCAGGTGGCGGAAGTGGCATCACGATTTTGGATCAGGCGACAGCAATTGCATCTACATCGGCATGGATTCCGCCGAATCAGAAGTATCCTTACTCCATCAATTGGAACCTGGGTGTTCAGCATTCGTTCGGCAAGGCGTACACGGCCGAGGTCGGTTACGTCGGAACCCGCGGCAATCACCTGGACGTGCAGAACATTCTCAATTTCCAGGCTATTGTTACGCCGCAGAATTTCCTGCCGACGTACCTGCAGAATCCCGGCCAAGCCACGTTGGATGGCCTTACGAACGTTTTGTGTGTTCCAGATGCCAACGGGAATTGCGTAGGTGGCCTAGAGTCACAAAACAATGTCCCCGCCAACCTCAACGCCGCAGGGTTCAATCAACGTCCCTTGACTGCGTTCATCCCGTCAGGCTGGTCTACATACCACGCCTTGCAGACCAGTCTTACCCGGCGGTTCAGTAACGGCCTGCAATTCCAGGCGGCTTACACCTGGAGCCATGCGATCGACAACAGCACAGCTGACTTCCACAGCACCGATTTAACCCCGCGTCGTCAGCAGGACTTCTTTAACTTCAACACAGAAAAAGCCACGTCGGCCCTCTCTCGAACCAACCGGTTCACGATTGCGGCGGTTTACGATCTGCCGTACTTCAAGAGCGGCAACTGGCTGATGAAGAATGTGATCGGCAACTGGCAGTTCAGCCCGGTCTACACTTACGAGTCTCCTCAGTTGGCGTCAGTTCAGTCAGCTACGGACTCTAACCTGAATGGTGACACCGCCGGGGATCGGGCAATCTTCAATGCCGCAGGCGTACCCGGAACGGGAAGCAGCGTGACACCCCTCACAAACACCGCGGGCTACGTTGTAGCTTACTTGGCCAACAATCCGAATGCCCAATACATCAAGGCAGGTCCGGGAGCCATGGCCGACACTCGCCGTAACACCATAGTGACGGCACCCACCAATAACATGGACTTCGCTATCTACAAGGACCTGAACTTCACCGAGAGGTTCGCATTCCGGCTCGGGGCGCAGTTCGGTAACCTGTTCAATCATCCCCAGTACATTCCTGGAGCCAATCCGGGTCTGGGGCTTGGGGTCAACGACGTGCTTTCGTGGAGCGCGTGCTGCACGACATCTGCGTACAGGAACTTTGCCACTCCTGGGAATGTAGCCTTTGACAATGTAAAGGCCACGTTTGGCAGCAGCTCCCGCACCGGCGCGATCGTCGCGAAGTTCACGTTCTAACCGCTGCCGTCTCGGTAGCGCACAACCAAGGGGAGCCGTCAAGGCTCCCCTTTTCTTGTCGGGTTGAACTGTCTGCATCCTGACGAGGACTCTCCGACGCCTGTTAACCAAATCCTGAATCCACCCAAAGCCGAATCGCGTCATAAAACCGGGGACTTCCGTTATGCAAATTCTTGTCATTGGTGCTGGGGCGGTTGGCGGCTACTTCGGGGGTCGCCTGGCTCAGGCGAAGCGTGACGTCACGTTTCTTGTTCACCCCAAGCGGGCGGAAGAAATCAAGGCAAACGGCCTTCAGATCGTCAGCCCACACGGGAATCTGACGCTCCACCCGAAGACTATCACCGCTGCCCAGATCACCACTCCGTATGACGTGATCCTGCTCGGCGTAAAGAGCTATGCGCTCTCCGACGCAATGAACGACTTCGCGGCAGCCGTGGGACCCGACACAATGATTCTCCCGCTGCTGAATGGCATGCGGCACATCGATCTGCTGGCCGCGCGCTTTGGAAAGAAAGCTGTGCTGGGCGGTGTCTGCCTGGTCGCGACGGAGATCGACCAAGAAGGGAGAATCCGGCAGCTTGCTGATTTCCAGAAGCTGATCTACGGTGAGCTTGACGTTGACAGCAGGCCGCGTCTGAAAAAACTCGATGAGACCCTGTGCGGGGCTGGCTTCGATACCGTAGTGTCCAGCCGCGTCGTGCACGCCATGTGGGAGAAATGGGTGCAGATCGCAACCGTGGGAGCGCTCACCTGCCTCATGCGCGGCAACATTGGTGAAATCGTCGCCATCCCCGGAGGCGCCGACCTCTCTCAGTTGACACTACGCGAGTCATCAGCCATTGCCAGCGGCTCTGGGCATCCGCCATCCGACGCTTTCCTCGAGGATCAAACCACGCAACTCACAGCGCAAGGTTCGCAGTTAACGTCTTCCATGTATCGCGATCTCAAAAAGGGTGGAACCGTCGAAGCCGATGCTATTCTGGGCGATCTTCTGGAGCATGGAAAGAAATGCGGATTGGAGACCCCAATCCTGCAGGCGGCGTTTGTGAGTCTATCGATTTACCAGCGCGGCCGCGGGAAGACTGCATCAATATGAATGACTTGCAGGGTGTACTTCAGGTGCTGATCGAGATCTAGTTGCTCGCACTCGCAAACTTCACTCCAGTGTGCCGTTCGGAGGCCTTTGCATAATGCGAACTCTTTGCGGCGTACATGCGGCGATCGGCTTCCGCCAGCAGGTGTTCAGCGTTGTTGCCGTCGGCAGGGTAGAAGGCTTGCCCGATACTCACCGAAACCAAACCGTCGCCGCAAACCGCTTTTCCGGCTTCTGCGACGATGGTTTCAAGGCGATGGGCTATTTCTGCGGCGGCCTCCCCATTGACTCCCGGTGCAATAATGACGAATTCGTCGCCGCCCATTCGTGCCGCGTAATCATATTCGCGGCACGATTCTTTGAGAGCCGCGGCGAACATTTGCAGCAGTTTGTTGCCCTGAAAATGACCGAAACGATCATTCACTTGTTTGAAGCCGTTAAGATCGGAAACGAAGACGGCAAGAGGCAGATTGGAGCGCTTGCATCGCGCCAGCTCACGGTCCAAATGGTAGAAGAGCGATCGTGCGTTAGGAAGTCCGGTGAGGTAGTCGGTTGTGGCTGAATCCTCGGCTAAGCGATATTTCAAAGCATTCTCGATCGTAAAGCCGATTTTAGAGCTGATTGCCATCAGGATTCGCAAATGGTCCTTGGTGAATGCGTCCTGCTCAACGCGATAGAGAGCCAACACTGCAACTACGCCCGAAACGCCCTCAAGCGGCACGGCCAGAGCTGAGCGCAGGGTACTGTATTTCGTCGGATCATTCAGATAACCGGGCTCAACCGACGGATTGCCATTCAGAATCGGTTTGCTGTTCTGAGCGACCCAGCCGGAGAGGCCTTCCCCGAGTGGAATCTTTAGAGACGAGAACAGACGAAAGTTGTCACCGCTTACATGCTCTGGAGTCAGCATATCTTCTTTCTTGAGATAGACCGCCATGGAGTCATAGGGCACCAGGCGCTTGAGCCGCACGGAAAGCATGGACAGGGTATCGTCCACGCTCAGCGAGATGCCCAAGTCATGGCTCAACTCGAAGAGCATTTGCGCCTCCTGCCGCGCCTCGGCGATGAAGGAGAGATAATCGCGGCGTTGCTCTGGCAGTTGGGCGACAGGTGTTGCGGATTGTGCGAAGCCCGCAGCCGGGGCGGATCCACGTTCGACCTTTACGTCTGTGGATAGTTTTGCGGGAGTCTTCGGAGGATGCGCATGGGCGAGTTGCTCCAACTCGATATAGCGCCTATGCAAGACCTCGACTACGCGTGGGTCGAAGCTTTTGCCAGATTCGCGGACGACATGCGCCATGGCTTCATTCAAGGGCAGGGCGCGGCGATATTGACGATCGGAAGCCAGCGCGTCGAGGCAATCGACCGCAGCCAGAATTCGAGCTCCAATCGGAATGTCTTCGCCCTTTAAGCCATGCGGGTAGCCGCTGCCGTCCCATTTCTCGTGATGCGCTCGAACGATGGGTACTACGGGATAAGGAAATTCCACCTGCTCCAAAATCTCTGCCCCAATAATTGGGTGGATCTTCATCTTCTCGAACTCTTCTGGCGTGAGTTTCCCGGGCTTGGAGATGATGTGTTCGGGAACTGCCAGCTTGCCGATATCATGGAGAACCGAAGCAGCCTGCAACGCCTCGGTGTCGTCTTCACTCAAGCCGAGATCCTTGGCAATCTCCATGGCGTAGATGCGAACCCGTTGCAGGTGATCGTGGGTAGTGTGATCCTTGGCCTCGATTGCCAATGCGAGAGCCTCAATGGTTCGCAGGTGGAGAGTGGATACCTGCTCGGCATGCCGCTTTTCATCCTCGAGTTTGCTCAGGTAAAGCCGATACGAGCGGTACATGAGATACACCGGAGGCAAGACCAGAAGCGAAGACTGCCATCCGATGTGCCGGTTCAAGAAGCTCACCAAACCGGCGATTGCCGCACCTACGAGGTAATAAGGGAAGGACCAGAAATAACACTCCGACCATACTTTCAAAACTGGTTTACCTTCTGTCAACCGAATGATGGTTGCCATGGCGAAGGTATTGAAAGCGAAATATGTGATAGCCACTAACATTAATGGCAGCGGATCGTTTCGGTGCAGTCCATGCGTGGTCAGCAGTTGATAGGCGACATAGGAGGCGGCGGTTCCGACCGGTAACTGCGAAAGGTTGAAGAGTACGTGAATCGACTTAAGGTTGGAGGACTTCCAATAAGACTGGACCAGAACCGCCGCGAATCCAATGAGTACGGTTTCCGCGAAGCTCATCTCCAGGACACCCAGGAGAATGAACAGAAAGTTCACCGACATGGTTCCGTTGATGCCGGGTAGCTTTATTTTCAACGAGGAAGCCAGCAGCGCGACGGCCAAGTAGCAGAGGAACTTAACGGGGTCGGTCGATTGCCAATTCGACAGGGCGATGTAGAAACACGCCACCGCCGATAGGGCCATAGCTGCGATAAACGCTTGTGCGCCCAATTGACGAGGAAAGCCGCCGGACATTGTACGATTCTTGCTCAGTCGAGGCGAAATGTCCGGCTAAAATCACGTCAGCCTATTACCATCGTGTTCTGCTTGCGATTCAATAGCTTACGGCGCCTCTAACACCCCAGTGTATGAGGGATTGGAGCAATCTTCAGGGAGCAACCGACAGCTGTCGGTGTAGTCTGATTTCAGAGTGTGTGAATCTACGATATTCGCGCAAACTTGGCGCCGAGGCCTTGTGATGGCGTTAGCGGGCGTCCTGCTCGGCGCACCTCGACTGGGAGCATTCGAAATCCCGGCTGCGAAGCCGAAGGCCAAGGTTTCGAGGTTCTCCGTTGCCTCGGAGCCGAAGAATCCGGTCAACGGGTCTCCGATCATATTTCGCGTGACTTCGCCCGAGAGGTTAAAATCGCTCTCCGGGAAATGGCTTGCGCATGAGGTGTTCTTTTCATCGGATTCGGATGGCACAGCCTGGTACGGCATCGCGGGTGCGAGCCTGGAAACTCACCCGGGAAATTATCCGCTGGAGCTGAAGGGAGTAACGACCACCAACAAAGAGCTTCCATTTCAAAAGCGGATTAGGGTTGGCCAAGGAAAATATCACAGCATCGTGGCCAGCGTTCCCAAGCAATATACGGAACCGAGTGCTGAACAACTCCAGAAAATCAATCAGGACAAGACGCTCAAGGAACACGTGTTTGAGCGAGTGACTTCTGAGCGCGAGTGGGTGGGCAGTTTTCACCCTCCAGTGAGAGCCCAGATCTCGGATGTATTTGGAACCTCGCGTACATTCAACGGCCGGGTACAGAGCGTGCATCAGGGGCTCGACTATGCCGTCCCGGAAGGCACGCCGGTCGCGGCCTTGAATAGCGGAACGGTTCTGCTGGCGCGACCGTTATTCTTCGAAGGCAATTGCGTGGTGCTTGACCACGGTCAGGGCTTGCTCACTCTGTACATGCATCTTTCGAAGATCGAGGTGAAAGAGGGAGAGCACATCAGCAGTGGACAGAAGATTGGGGTGAGTGGTGGGACTGGGCGGGCCACGGGACCTCATCTGCACGTGGCTGTGCGCTGGCATGGTGTTTATTTGAATCCGGCAACTTTGCTAAGTCTCCAATTGCCGTGAGCTTCTGCGGTGATGCTCCGGGCCTGTTCGCGAGCCTGGCGATGACTGCAGCGCCTCTTTGAGATCCAAATTACGAATCAGACGGTGCAAGTAGTTCACATGCACTCCGAGGAGACGCGCCGCCTCCGTGTAGTTGCGTTTGGTTTCCTCCAGCGCGTTGAGGATCAGTTGTTTTTTCAACTCTTTCACTTGATTGTGATAGTTCGCCTCTTCCGCACTGGCGCTGAGCCCTTTTTCCAGGATTGACTCTGGCAGGTCCTCGGGTTGAATCACATCCGATACACTTAAGACCAGCGCGCGCTCGATGGCATTCTCCAGTTCGCGCACATTTCCGGGCCAGTCATAGTTCACCAGACACTGCATTGCCTCGCCAGAAAGCTTCTTGGTTCTCATGTGGCACTTCTTGATGTATTTGGTGACGAAATAATCGGCCAGCATGGCTATATCTTCGCGACGATCGCGTAGGGGAGGCATGACTAGGGATAGAACATTCAAGCGATAAAAGAGATCCTTGCGGAACGTTCCAGCCTTGACTGCTTCTCCGAGTTCCTGATTGGTAGCGGCGATCAGACGTATGTCCACCGAAATTGGACGCATTCCGCCCACGCGCTCGAACTCCCGCTCCTGCAGCACTCGCAGCAGCTTTACTTGCAAGGCGGGCGCGAGTTCCCCGATTTCGTCCAGGAAGACAACCCCGCCATTTGCCATTTCCAATCGGCCCTTTTTCTGCGCTACAGCTCCCGTGAACGCGCCTCTTTCGTGGCCGAACAATTCG
>Ga0210406_10000130_pt1 | contig 113610 bp, 95 predicted proteins | sample IncBWC30MmetaG_FD_155454 | JGI IMG/M metagenome (GOLD analysis project Ga0210406, IMG submission 155454) | Forest soil microbial communities from Barre Woods Harvard Forest LTER site, Petersham, Massachusetts, United States - Inc-BW-C-30-M | ecosystem: Environmental > Terrestrial > Soil >... | reverse complement strand
CATCCCTGACCAGCGGATGATTTTCGTCGGTCGCGGGGCCGCGGCCCACGAGGCGGTTGATGTTATGGCGCGCTCAGGTTTCGCCGAATCACCCAGCATGGCGGTGTCACTGCGTCGCGCCTTGCAGTTGAACGGACTGGTAACCGCGGATCTCGATTATGCGGAACTCTATAGCTGTTTTCCGTGCGTGCCGAAAATGGCGCGCCGGGTGATCGGCTGGCCATTGCACCAGGCCGCGACGGTTTTCGGCGGGCTGACTTTTGGCGGCGGACCGGTGGGAAACTACATGAGTCATGCCGTTGTCAGCATGGTACAGGTGTTGAGGGAGCGGGGGCGCTACGGTCTGCTGTTCGCGAATGGCGGACTGGCCACGCACAGCCACTCGATGGTGTTGAGCCGCACGCCCCCAGGCTCGAATAGCTTCCCGCAGAACTTCGACTATCAAGCCGAGGCGGATGCGATCCGCGGTCCGGTGCCGCCGATCGAAGAGGACTACCTCGGTCCGGCCAGCGTGGAAACCTACACTGTCTTCTACGACCGCGAGGGGTCGCCCCGCCAGGGCGTCATTGTCGCGCGCTCGACGCACGGTTCGCGTTTCATCGCCAAAGTTCCCGAGGACGATCGCGCAGCGATTCAATGGTTGACTTCCGGCGACCAAGAACCCGTCGGCGCCGCGGGCACCGCCGTCAAAGGTGCCGATGGCGATACCTGGTGGCGGATGAGTTAGGAGCCTCGCGTCGGCATCGGCTCGCCGCGTGTTCAGCTGCGCGTTTTTTAGATCCGTTCGATAATGATGGCGGGCGCCATGCCGCCGCCCGCGCACATGGTGATCAAACCGCGCTTCAAGTCGCGCCGCTCCAATTCGTCCAGCATGGTGCCGATCAAAATGGAACCAGTAGCCCCGATGGGGTGACCCAGCGCGATGGCTCCGCCGTTGACGTTCACCTTGTCGCGATCAAGCTTCAGATCGCGAATGAATTTCTCGGCAACGACCGCGAAGGCCTCGTTGATCTCCCAAAGATCGATGTCCTCGGTCGTGAGCCCGGCGCGCTTCAGCGCTTTTCGCGCCGCCGGGACCGGCGCATTGAGCATCAGCGTGGGCGAATCACCCATGTTGGCGTAGGCCAGCACTCGGGCGCGAACCTTGAGCCCGCGCTTGCGCGCATATGCCGGCGAGGCAATCAATACCGCCGCCGCTCCATCCACCACGCCTGAACTGTTGCCGGCATGATGGATGTGCTGTATCCGCAGGCCCGGGTATTTGCCTTCGATGAGCTTGCGGTAGGTGGTGCCGCTTTCGTCCAGGGGATGGTCCGCGATGGCAGGGAACGAAGGCTTCAGTGCCGCGAGTCCTTCAGCCGTGGTTTGCGGGCGCGGAAACTGTTCCTGAGCGAGGGCGACGCTGCCGTCGAGATTCAAGACGGGAATCAGGCTGCGATTGAAGAAACCGCCCTCGATGGCGCGGCCGGCACGCCGTTGGCTTTCCAGGGCCAAGGCGTCGACGTCGGCACGACTGATGTTTTCCAGTGTCGCAATGGCGTCGGCGCACACACCCTGGTGCGATTGCGGGTGAAGTGCGCGCAGACGTTCGTTGCCCCGGTCCATCAACGGCGCACCGGGATGCGGCAGATTGGCCGTGTACGACATCATCTCCGTGCCCCCGGCGACCACGAGATCCTCCATTCCTGACATGACGGCAGCAGCGGCCAAATTCACCGCGGTGATGCCGGAGCCGCAAAACCGGTCCAACGTGACGCCGCTCGAGACGATGTCGTAGCCGGCGTCCAATGCCGCCATGCGGCCCAAGTCCGCGCCCTGTTTGTCGACCTGGGTGGAGGTGCCCCAAATGACATCATCGACCTCCTTGGTATCCAAGTGATTGCGCGCGGCAATCGCCTCGAGCACCGTGGCGCCGAGATGCTGCGGGTGCATGTGCGCGAGCGCGCCTTTGCCCACTTTGCCGATTCCGCGCGGGGTGCGGCAGGCATCGATGATCCAAGCGTCGGGCATGGTCTTCCCCAATGAACAGTGTGGCATCATAGTAGTTGGCCATGCAGATTGACTACTCTTTAAACAGATTCATAGGTCATCGGGGTGCGCGTGCCGCAAGTTGAGGCGATCACATCGGCGGCTGTCACTGTGCGTGACGCTCTATTGTCGCGGCATTCCTGTCGCTCCTTTACCGCGCGGCCCGTCGGGCGCGAGGTTCTTTATGAATTGCTGGACACCGCGCGCTTCGCGCCTTCCGGGGGCAATTTGCAACCGTGGATGGTGCATGTGCTGTCGGGCGATGCGATGCTGCGGTTTCGCACGCAGCTGACCCCTAGGCTTCAGGCCGACCCGTTGGGCGGTACGGCCGAGTATCACGTCTATCCGCAGCAGCTGAAAGAGCCGTATCGATCGCGAAGGCTGAAGTCGGGCGAAGACATGTATGGGCACATCGGCGTGCGTCGCGAGGACGCCGCGGCGCGCCGCCGGCAGTTCGCCTGCAACTTCGATTTCTTCGGTGCACCGGCCGCGATGTTCTTTTTTGTGGACCGTTCGATGGGCTCGCCGCAATGGTCCGACATCGGCATGTTCTTGCAAAGCGTCATGTTGCTGGCGCGTGAACGCGGATTGGAGACCTGCGCGCAGGAATCCTGGGCGATATGGCACAAAGAGGTCAGTGAATTCTTGAGTATCGACCCGGCATTGATGTTGTTCTGCGGTATGGCCATTGGTCATGGCGACTACACTGCGCCCATCAACCGTTTGCGCACCGAGCGGGCTGCCGTCGACGAATTTGCGGTCTTCCACGATTGAACCTATCCCACGATTGAACGGCATGCAGCTCCGGGAGTAAGCGATGTCAGTACTTGACGTACCAGCGCCGGCATTCATGTTGGAGCCCGAGATCCAAATGTTCGCCGATTCAGCGAGCCGCTTCTTCGAGCGCGCCGCTCCCGCCGACCGCATCGCGGGCTGGCGCGCGGCCGGCCAGGTTGAGCGCGAGTTTTGGCGGGAGACCGGCGTTGCCGGCTTTCTGGGCGTTACGGTACCCGAGCAATACGGCGGGCCCGGTGCGGATTTTCGCCATGACTTGGTATTGCTGGACGTCGTCGCCCGTCAAAATCTCGAAGGCTTCGCGCTCTCTCTGCACAATGTCATCGTCACCCCCTATGTCGTGCTGCACGGCACGGAAGAACAAAAGCAGCGTTGGCTCCCGAAGCTCGTTTCCGGCGAACGGGTCTGCGCCATCGCCATGAGCGAACCGGGTGCAGGTTCCGATTTGCAATCCATTCGCACCACGGCGCGGCGCGACGGTGACGGCTATTACATTAACGGCTCGAAGACATTCATCTCCAACGGGCAAATTGCCGATTTCATCGTGGTCGTCGCCAAGACGGATCCGACTCAGGGCGCGCGCGGCGTGTCCTTGCTGGTCGTTGAAACGGATCAAGTGCAAGGGTTTAGGCGCGGCAAAAAACTCGACAAGATCGGGCTGGATGCGCAGGACACTTCCGAGCTCTTTTTCGATGATGTCTGGGTGCCGGCGGAGAATTTGCTGGGCATGCAGGAAGGGAAAGGTTTCTCTCAACTGATGGCGGAGTTGCCGCGCGAGCGCCTGCTGATCGCCATCGGCGCGGTCATTACCATGGAAAAGGCATTGGAGGCGACGATCGAGTACGTGAAGAGTCGCAAGGCGTTCGGCCAGCGCGTCATGGATTTTCAGAATACGCAGTTCAAATTGGCCGAGGCCAAAGCCAAAGCCACAGTGGCGAAGGTTTTCATCAACGATTGCATCGCCCGTGTGCTCGCAGGTTCGCTGGATGCAACCACGGCGGCGATCGCCAAGATGTGGAGCACTGAAACCGAGTGGCAGATCGTGGATGACTGCCTGCAATTGCACGGCGGCTACGGATACATCAACGACTACCCGATTGCCCGCATCTTTCGCGACTCGCGCATCGCGCGCATCTATGGCGGTTCGACGGAGATCATGAAGGTCATCATCGCGCGTTCGCTTTAAGGGCGGTCATCTTTTGGTTCGAGGAGAGTTGCCGTGAGTGCATTCAAAGATCAGTTGTTGGCCGGCAAGGTGGCGTTCATCGCCGGGGGCACGAGCGGCATCAATCTCGGTATTGCCCGACGCTTCGCGCAGCTCGGAGCACGCGTGGCCGTCGCCGGACGAAATCCGGAAAAGGCGGCCGCTGCCGCGGCGTCGATCGACGGCGGCGCCTTGGGGTTCAGCTGCGATGTGCGCGACTATGCCGCCACGCGAGCGGCACTTGAAAGCACGGCGGAACAATTCGGTCCCTTGGATATTGTCGTTTCGGGGGCGGCGGGAAATTTCGTGGCGCCCGTGGTGGGGCTGTCCGCCAATGGCTTTCGCGCGGTGGTGGACATCGATCTTAACGGCACCTTCAATGTGTTCCGCGGCGCCCATGATCTGCTTCGTACACCCGGCGCCTCATTGATCGCGATCAGTGCCGGTCAAGCAGTCAGGCCCATGATGCGCCAGGCGCACGTGTGTGCGGCGAAGGCCGGGGTCAATCAATTGATACGCGTGCTGGCGATGGAGTGGGGACCCATGGGTGTGCGCGTCAACGGCATTTCACCGGGACCTATCGCCGGGACGGAGGGCATGGCCCGGCTCGCACCGACCGCGGAAGCGGAGCAGGCGATTACCTCGCGCATCCCATTGCGCCGCTACGGCGCCATCGCGGAAATCGCGGAAAGCGCGGTGTTCCTGTGCAGCGATTCTGCCGCTTACATTACCGGCACCATTCTCGATTGCGACGGCGGCTCTCAGTTGGGCGATGCGCGGTAGCGGTGCAGGGGCGCGAAGCAGGGTCGCGGCCTTGGCGACACGCGGTGAGTCGGTCATTGATTCGGGCGCTGCGTTTCGCGCGCCGACTTGAGCATTTGCAGGGCCGCATAGACCACAACGATCAGTACCAGCCAGCGGAGCCAAACCAACGGCATGGATTTGACCACATACGCCGCGACCAGCACGCCGGGAATGCCGCCGAGCGCCAGCCCCATCGCGGCGCTGAGATTGTAGCGGCCGCTGCGCACGAAGCGGGCGCCGCCGATGGGCATGAGCAGGCCGCACGAACCCATCATGATGGGGAAGGCGGCCAGCGGACTCATGCCGAGCAGGCTCAACAGGATCAGGCACGGTGCATACAGCCCGACGCCCAACATCATCAAGGCGCCCAGTACCACGTTGAAGCACACCGCAAGACCGAGGCGCGAGCCGTGCAATCCCAACGCATCGCCGCTGCCGGGCATCCAATGCGCATTGTTCGCTAGGTAGAGCAGTGCCGCACACATCAAGGCTCCGCCCATGCCCAGTTGAATGGCTCGTCGCGACAGCCGCGACACCAGTGCCACGCCCAGCCACGCGCCAAGCACTGCGGCGAGGATCATGCTCACGAGCGTGGTCAGATCCACGCTCACGGTGGCGATGAAAATCAGCGCTTGCGTGACGGTGGGGAGCGCCTGACCGGTGTTTAGAGTGCCGGGGATTTCATCATCGGGCATTCGTGCGCGAAGCTTGAAATAAGCCGTCGTGGGGGCGAACGAGCCAATGCCCAGCGTATCGAAAAAATTGGTGACGAATCCAACCAATGCGTCGGTGGCGCGCGGCATTCGCGCAGTTGCGGCATCCGTCGCGCCGGCGGCATCCGTCGTGCGGGAACGCTCCAGCCACCACCAGCGACCGATGTACGCCAGGGCAACCAGCGCGAGCGCGGACAGCAGGCCGACTTTGCCGATGTTCAAGTGTCGGGCCGCTATTCCAGCTCGGGGTATGGGCCGGTACCGCCCTCGGAGATGAAGCGATCGATGCGCGCCTGCAGCACCGGGATCGGCACGGATCCCAGTTCCAGCACCGTGTCGTGGAAGGCGCGCACATTGAATTTAGGTCCAAGCGCTTTCTCGGCCTTGGCCCGGGATTTGACGATCGCGTCCTCGCCCAGATAATAAGACAATGCCTGCGCCGGCCACGCAATGTAGCGATCGACTTCCGTTTCGATTTCATGCTGCGGAAGCGCCGTATAATCTCGCAGATAGGCGATCGCCCGATCCCGGGTCCAACCTTGGGAGTGAATCCCGGTATCGACGACCAGGCGGGCCGCGCGCCAAATTTGGTAGTTCAGCATGCCGAAGCGGTCATAGGGCGTGTCGTACATGCCCATCTCCAGGCCCAGCAGCTCGCAGTACAGCGCCCAGCCTTCGCCATAGGCGGACAAATACGTGTGCTGGCGGAAATCCGGTTGCTGCTTGTGCTCGCGCGCGAGTGGCAACTGGAAGGCGTGACCGGGCGCAGACTCGTGCAGCGTGAGCGCCGTCAGGTTGTACAGAGGCCGGCTCGGCAAGTTGTAGGTGTTGAGCAAGTAAACCCCGGGGCCGCCGCGACCCGCCGTATAGAACGGCGCGAGGTCATCGGGCACCGGGCGGATCGCGAAGCGCGCCCGCGGCAATTGCCCAAAATACTGCGAGGCCTTGCCGTCGAATCGTTTGGCGATCCACGCTGCGCGCATCAGCAGTTCCTCCGGCGTTTTTGCCTGGAATTGCGGGTCCTTGCGCAAAAACGCGAGGAACGCAGGAAAATCGCCGGTAAATCCCGTCTCCTTCATCGCGCCGAGCATTTGCTCATGCAGCCGGGCCACTTCGGATTCGCCAAAGGCATGAATGGCGGCCGGATCCTGATCGAGCGTGGTGAATTGGCGAATCCTCGCCCGATAGTAGGCTCGCCCGTCCGGCAGATCGTAAGCGGCAAGCGTGGTGCGAGTGCCGGGAATGTATTCCGCGCGAAAGAACGTCAATAGCTCTCGATAAGCGGGCTGCACGGTATCCCGAATGGTGCTGATCGCCTCATCGCGAAGACTCTTCTTGTCGGCTTCCGCTATGCCGGGCATGTCCTTGAACGGCGTGTAGAAGAGGCTCGCTTCCGGCGTCGCGTCGGTGACAGCGGTAATCGAGGCATCCCGCCCTTCCAAGGTAACCCGCGGCGGCGTGAATCCGCGCTTCAGTCCTGCGCGCATCTCGTCCATCTGCTCATGAAAGTAGCGCGGCAAATCCTTCATCTGGCCGATCCAGTTGCGGTAGTCCTGCACACGGCGGTATTGGCGCCGCGCCGTGTAGCCGATGTCGGTCCAGAAGGTCGTGTCCGAATTGGCAGGCATTTCGAATTCGCGGAATTGCTGATCGGCAATCAGGGCTTGGATCTGCGGGCGATAGATATCGAAATTGATCTGCTCGGCCGTCGACAGTTCGGCCCGCGGAATGGCATCCAGTGCTTGCAACACCTCTTGCCACTTGTGCAACCGCATCGCCTGGCTGGCCGGATCCACCTTCGGCAAGTGATCCTGAATCGGCTTCTGCGCATCTTCGTTGTCCGGGAATTGATCTTCGCGCCACTTCCACTCGTCGGCGTAGAGGGTCTGCAGGCGGCTGTCTGCGTTCGGCGTGCGAGTGCAGGCCGCCGTCGCCAAAGTCATCGCGCACGCCGCGGCGAGCGCCCAGGGAGAGGATAAGTGCATAAATTGTTCCCGTTGTTCTTGATCGAAAGCTAAAAGCGTTGCAAATCATAGGCCGCGACCGGAATTCGCGGTGCGCGCATCGCGACGATGTCGGCGAGCAATTCGGCGGTGATGGGCGCGAGCGTGAGTCCGATGTGCTGATGTCCAATGGCATAGAAAAGATTTGCCGGTCCCGGCGCACGTCCGATACCCGGCAAGTAATCCGGCAACACGGGACGGGAACCCACCCAGCTGGAGCCGTCGAGTTCGCAGGCATAACCGAGCGCGTGTACCGTTCGGCGCAGGCGGGCGGGCTTGCGCGCATCCGCCGGCGCATCGGCATCGGCAAATTCCATGTAGCTGGTGGCGCGTAAGCGTCCGCTCATGGGCGTGACGATCACACGCTGTTCGGTGTAGACCACGGGAGCATCGAAGAACGCCGCACCCCCGGGGATCTCGATGTTGTAACCCCGCACCGCTTGCAGGGGCGCGTGCAATCCGAACGGCGCGAGCAACGGCGCCGAGTGCACGCCGGCACATACCAGCGCGCTGTGGACCACGAGGGCTGCTTGGTCGCTCAAGATCTCGATTTTATCGCCGCGCGGGCGCAGGGCCTTCACTTCCAAGCGTCGAAACGTCGAGCCGCATTGCATCGCCGCGGCGGCGAATGCGCGCACCACTTCCAAAGGATCGATTACATTCGCCGAATCTTCGAACCACAGGCCGGCCGCCGTCGCGGCGTTCGCGCCGCGTTGCAGGGGCAGGAGCTGTTCGGCCGAGAGCGGGCGAGTCTTGATGCCGACTTGCGCCATTTCATGCGCATGCGCGCGCATGCGCGCATGGCTGCGCTTCCCCAAGGCAATCTCGTAGTGTCCATGCCGGATGAGCAGCTCAGGCCGGCGGATCGCCGCGAGCAACCGTGCCCACGCCTCCACGGCCGGGCGCACCAGCGGCGCCAAATGCCCTGTGTTTTCGCTGCGCCGAAACGCCGCTGCCGCAAACCTGCCTATCCAAGCGGACATGTGCAGCGCCTGGCGCGGAGAGAGGTCGAGCGTTCCGCCGAAGCGAAACAGCTCGCGATAAAATCCGAACAACAGCCCGGGAGAAGGCAGCGGCTGCACCGATTCCTGGGCGATGTGGCCCGCATTGCCGAAACTCGCTCCGGCCAAGCCGGGTTCGTCGCGATCGAGCAAGAGCACCTTGCGTCCTTCACGCGCCAGGGCGAAGGCGGCGGCGGTGCCGATGGCGCCGGCGCCGATCACGGCGATGGTCTCTTGCTCGCTCATGCCAACACCGTATACGATCTACGATCCTAGAGGCAACCACTATTGGGCGTGATCCATGTCCGAATCCCTTTCATGCTCCTGGTCGGGTGTGTTTCCCGCCGCCACCACGCAGTTCGATCCGGCTCTGCAAGTCGACCTGCCGTCAACACAGCGCGTGCAAGCGGCCTTGTTGCAAGACGGCGTCCACGGCCTGGTATTGATGGGGACGGTGGGCGAGGGCAATTCCTTGAGTGCAGAGGAGAAGCGCAGGGTGCTCGAGGCCGCCGTCGAAGTGAGCGGAGGCAAAGCGCCCGTCATCGTCGGCGTCTCTGAATTCACGACGGCCGCGGCGGCGAACTTCGCCCGCGATGCCGAACGCCTGGGCGCGGACGGATTGATGGTGCTGCCGGCCATGGTGTATGTGCCGACGCCGGCAGAGCTCGAGTATCACTTCCGGGCCGTGGCGGCGGCCACCGGGCTGCCCATCATGCTGTACAACAACCCGCCTTCTTACCGGGTGAACATCGACATCGCAACGCTGAGACGTCTGGCGGATGTCCCGAATATCGTCGCGCTCAAGGAGTCGGCGCCCGACTCGCGTCGCTTCACGGACTTGATCAATGAATTCGGCGAGCGGTTCGTGCTTTTCGCCGGGCTCGACGATGTGGCCTTTGAAGGTCTGGTGCTGGGCGCCCGGGGTTGGGTATCCGGACTGACCAATGCATTCCCGGCGGAATCGTTGTGGTTGTACGAGGCGCTGCGCAAGGGTGATCTGCAGCGCGCACGCACTTTGTATCGCTGGTTCATGCCGCTGTTGCACCTGGATGCGGAGCACGATCTGGTGCAATCCATCAAACTCGCCGAGCAGGTCATGGGCCGCGGTTCCGAACGCGTGCGCCCGCCGCGGCTGCCGTTGACGGGCGAGCGGCGCGCCGCCGTCATCGCGATGATCGAGCGCGCGCGCGATACGCGCCCTTCAACCGACGCGCGGCCGCCAGCCGTCACGCGCCCGTCAGCCGCTACGCGCCCGTGAAGATCTCGTCGATTCGCGTCATCGATTCTCATACCGGCGGGGAGCCCACGCGCCTCGTGCTCGAAGGCGGTCCTGACCTGGGCGACGGCCCTATCGCAGATCGCGTGCAGCGTTTCAAGCAGCACTTTGACGACTATCGCTGTGCCATCGTCAATGAGCCGCGAGGCGGAGATCCTTGGGTCGGTGCGCTGCTGGTCGAACCGCATCGCGCCGATTGTGCACTCGGCGTCATCTACTTCAACAATGTCGGCTACCTGGGGATGTGCGGCCATGGCACCATGGGCTTGATCGCCTCGCTTAAGTTTGCGGGCCGGCTCGCCCCCGGTGCGATCAAAATTGATACGCCCGTGGGCGCGGTCGAGGTGGAATTGCGCCCCGATGGCCGTATCAGCGTGTCCAACGTCGTCAGTTACCGCGCGCATAGCCGCGTCACGGTGGAGGTCCCCACCATCGGCCGCGTGACCGGCGATGTTGCCTGGGGAGGCAACTGGTTCTTTCTGGTGTCGAACCATGATCAAATCATCGATCTGTCCCACGTCGAATCGCTGACGGATTATTCCTGGCGGGTCCGTGAGGCTGTCAATGCGCAAGGGCACCCGCTGGTTGATCACGTCGAGTTGTTCGGAGCCTCTCAACTGCCGGGCGCTCACAGTCGAAATTTCGTCCTGTGCCCCGGCAAGGCCTATGACCGTTCTCCCTGCGGCACGGGCACGAGCGCGAAACTTGCCTGTCTGGCCGCCGACGGCAAGCTCATCGAGGGGGACGTGTGGATCCAGGAGAGTTTGATCGGCAGCACCTTTGAGGCGAGCTTCCGCTGGCACGATCGCAATCAGGGGCAGATCGTTCCCATGATTACCGGCAGTGCGCACGTAACCGGTGAGAACCTGCTGCGGCTCGATCCGAGCGATCCGTTTTGCTGGGGCATCCGCCCATGACTGAACCGCTCGTGCAATCGATGACCAGCCAGCTCATCGTGCGCTTTCGCGACCGCATCTTGTCGGGCATCTACGCCCCAGGTTCCGCGCTTCGCCAGGACAGCCTTGCGGCGGAATTCGGCACGAGCAAGATTCCGGTGCGCGAGGCCCTGGTGCAGCTCCAATCCGAGGGCTTGGTCGATATTTTTCCCAACCGCGGCTTCCAGGTGCGCCCGTTGGCGAGCGCCGAACTCGACGAAGTGTTCAGGCTGCGTCTGCAGATCGAGCCGGTCGCGGTGGCCCTGGGTGCAAGACTGGCGGGTGCTGCGGATCATGGCGCCGCGCGCAACGCGCTCGAGCAATTGAACGAGGCAACCGCGGCGGGAGAATTCGCGGCCTCGGGCCGGCTCAATCGTGCCTTTCACCTGCTGCTCATCGTGCCGCGTTTGCAGCCGGTCGCGGCTGAGATCTTGAGCCGTCTGCACACCCTGGCTCAGCGCTACGTGCAGGCTCATTTGCGCCCCGAGGGGCGAGCCAAGCGCGCGTCGCGCGAACACGCGGCGCTGTTGAAGGCCTGGCGCTTGGGGAAATCGAAGGAAGCGCGGGCGCTGATACACTCGCACATCAAGTCGACGAGCGAGGATCTGAAAAGTCGTTTGCGGTAGGAGCCTGTCTGAGTATTCCCTAGAAACCCGGTGTACACTGTCGCGTCAGCCCGTTCAATACACGAAAAGGCATCAGAAATGCCGGTGGCACCATGAGTCTCTTGGTTCGAATCAACGCGGCGCTCGGGGCGGTGTTTTTGATTGCCGCGTTGCTGGCCGGATACGTCTGCAAGACCATGCTGGAAGCCAACGCGCAGCGTGAAGTGCTCGCCGAGGCCGGCCTGATGATGGACAGCGCCGCCGCCGTGCGCACTTACACGGCCAAGGAGATTCTGCCGTTGATTTCCGCGCGAATGAAGGAGGAGTTTCCGCCGCAAAGCGTGCCCTCCTACGCGGCGACCCAGAATTTTCTGAGCTTTCATGAGCATCATCCGGATTACTCCTATAAGGAGGCGACGCTCAACCCGACCAATCCGCGTGATCGCGCCACCGACTGGGAAAGCGATATCATTCAGCGCTTCCGCAATGATGCACAGACTCAACAAGTGATCGGCGAACGCGATACACCGATGGGAAAATCTCTTTACCTGGCACGGCCCATCCGGGCCAAGCCTGAATGTCTGGTATGCCACAGTACGCCGGCCGCTGCGCCGCAGAGTTTGACCGCCCGCTACGGCGGCGATAACGGGTTCGGCTGGCAGGCCAACGAAATCATTGCGGCTCAAGTTGTCTCCGTGCCCTTCGCCAGCGCCGCCGCCAATGCCAACAGGGAGTTTCGCGCCTTCATGATTTTGCTCATCGGAGTATTTGTCGCGGCGTTTCTGGTCGTGAACGTCCTTCTGTATCAGCTGGTGGTGCGGCCGGTGCGGCAGATCGCCCTGGTCGCAGACCAGGTCAGCCACGGCGATATGTCGGCCGAGAATTTCCCGCAGCGCGGAGCCACGGAGATTGTGTCGTTGACGCGCTCTTTTGATCGCATGCGCAAAAGCCTCGAGAAGGCGCTGCGCATGCTTGGGAACTGAAGCATGGTGCGCGACGTGTTTGTCAGCTACTCGCAGCCGGATTATGGCTGCGCCATGGAGCTGGTGAACCGGGTGGAGGCGGAAGGCGTCAATTGCTGGATAGCGCCGCGCGATATTGCGCCCTCGGCCGACTGGGCGGCGGAAATCATCGATGCCATTGCAAATTCACGCACGATGATTTTGGTCTTCTCGGCCAGCAGCAATGAGTCTCCGCAGGTACGGCGCGAAGTGGAAAGAGCCGTGCACAAGCAGGTCAGCATCCTGCCTTTTCGCATCGAAAATGTGCTGCCGTCGAAGAGTCTCGAATATTTTCTCAGCGCCCAGCATTGGATGGATGCCTTTCCGCCGCCGCGCGAGCCGCACTATGCGCGTCTCTGTGCCTACTTGAAGGCGCAACGGGGTCACGAGGTCCCGGACATTGCAAAAACGCAGCCGGCGCCGATCTTGAGTGCTGCTCCGCCATTGGATCCGTCTGAAGTGCTGCGCATCGAGCGGCTGCTGGCCGGATACATCGGGCCGATCGCCAAGCACTTGGTCAAAACAGCCGCGGCGCGTGCCGCCAGCGCCGAGCAACTCGTCAGCATCGTGGCGATGGAGCTGGAAACCGAGACCGATCGACACGAATTTACCAAGCGCTGGCGAACCGGCGCATCCCCAGGTCGATGACAGCTCATCCGGGCCCCTAATCGGGTCCCGATAGAGCCCTTAATCGGGACCCTGATCGTGGGGCCCAACACCGCGCGTTGTTAACTCCGTCGCGGACCCGCAAGGTATCGGGCGCCTATATTCTCGGACCGCAATCCGGCCCGGACGTCGTACATGTCGCTGAGCGAAGAACAAGCCAAATCCTACATGATCAAGCTGCTCACGGCGATGACTCGTGCCGGCGGATCGGATCTATTCATCTCGAAGGACTTTCCACCGAGCATGAAGATCCAGGGGAAAATGCAGCCGCTCGCCACGCAGAAACTGAGCGGGGAGGTCACGCGCGAATTGGCGCAGGCGATGATGAGCGAACGGCAGCGCGCCGAGTTCGCCAAGGAACTCGAGTGCAATTTCGCCCACGCGATAACGGATGTCGCGCGCTTTCGAGTCAATGTGTTCGTGCAGCAGCTCAACGTGGGCATGGTCATCAGGACCATCCCCAACGCCATGCCGAGTTTCGAGCAGCTGGGCCTTCCTGAAACGTTCAAGGATGTGGTGATGAGCAAGCGCGGCTTGGTGTTGGTCGTGGGCGCCACCGGCTCCGGCAAATCCACATCGCTTGCGGCCATGATCAATCATCGCAATCGCTCCTCGGCAGGCCATATCGTCACGGTCGAGGATCCGGTCGAGTTCATCCATCAATCGCAAATGTCGTTGGTGACGCACCGTGACGTGGGTATCGATACGCACAGCTGGCATCACGCCCTGAAAAATACCCTGCGCCAGGCTCCCGACGTCATTCTGATCGGGGAAATTCGCGACGCTGAAACGATGGAGCACGCGATCACCTTTGCAGAGACCGGGCACTTATGCATGAGCACGTTGCATTCCAACAGCGCCAGCCAGACTCTCGATCGCATCATCAATTTTTTCCCCGAAGAGCGGCGCAAGCAATTGCTCATGGATCTTTCGAGCAATCTGAAGGGCATCATTTCGCAGCGCCTGGTGCGCAAGGAAGATGACAGCGGCCGCATCGCCGCCATCGAGATCTTGCTCAACACGCCGATCGTGTCCGACAAGCTTCTCAAAGGCGAATTCCACGAATTGAAGCAAATCATGGGGAAATCGCACGAAGTCGGCATGCGTACCTTCGACTGGTCGCTGTTCGAGCTCTACAGCAACGGCCTCATTGCCTATGACGAGGCAATCCGCAACGCCGATTCGGCCAACGAGCTGCGCCTGAACATCAAGTTGAACAGCAAGCGCCCGGCACCTGCAATCAGCGGCACTCATCACGAATTGAGCTGATTTTGAATTGAGCTGATTTTGAATTGAGCTGATTTTGAATTGAGCTGATTTTGGTGAATTGGGCGGATTTTTCACGCATTGAGCCCGATTTTGCCATTTGAGCCATGTTTCTGTAGAATCAAATAACCATATTTATTTCTACAGGCACGACATGCCGCGAGCCCTGCCCACCCTCGAGCCCGAACCGCGCCGGGTACTGACCGGCGCGGTATTGCGGGCGTCCGCTTTGCTGGAAATCACCCAATCGGGTCTCGCGCACATTCTCGGGCTGAGCCCCTCAACCGTGTCGCGGATGGCCAACGGCACCTATACCTTGGACGATCAAAAGAAGGAATGGGAACTGAGTGCCTTGTTCGTGCGCTTGTTTCGTTCCCTGGATGCCGTCATCGGATCCAATGACTCGGCCGCCCGCGCCTGGCTCAATGGACACAACAGCACGCTGACGGGACGTCCAATTGAACTGATTCGCAGCACAGAAGGCTTGGTTCGTGTCGTCCAATATCTTGACGCCGCACGCGGTCGGCTCTGAGGCGAAGCGGGTAACGCGACGACTGTGGCGCGCCGTCGAGGCGCAGCACATCGCTTCGACCGTGAGGCTGGTGGCCAATGTCGAAGAGCAACTCGTCCTCGAGCGAGTGTTGGACCAGAACAAGCCCGCGGTGCCGAGGGCCGCGGAGGATCTGCACTTCTTGTTGGCGACGCCTTTTCGGTACAGCTCGCCGATCGGTTCGAGGTTTCGTGCGCCGGCGGATCCCGGCGTCTGGTACGGAGCGGAAAAGGAGCGCACCGCTTGCGCAGAACTGGGATTTTGGCGCTGGCGCTTCTTGATGGATTCAGCGGGGCTCGACAGCCTGGGTCCGTCGCCGCAGACGGTATTTCGCGCCGCCATCGACGCAAACATGGTCGATCTTACCGCGGCCCCGTTCAATCGGCTCCGTTCGGAATGGACCGATCCGCGCAGTTATGCAGCTTCGCAGCGCTTCGCGGAAATCGCGAGACAGTCGAATGTCGATGCGATTCGCTACGAATCGGTGCGCGATCCGCGGCATGCGGGTGCGGTCGCGGTATTGCAGCCCACCTGCTTCAAACCGCGAAAGCCTTTGGAGCAGCGCATCTGGTTTCTGACTGTTTCACGCGAGGCGGCGATCTGGCAGCGCGAGGCACAGAGCTACCAATTCATGGCCAAGGACTGGCATCGATGACGCCGATGAGGTGTCATGGGTACAATGCCCGGCGCCAAACATGTCGAGGCGCAAACCTGTCGAGGCGTGCATAAGGAGCACCTTTGGGCCGAAATTTCAGCAGCGACCATGTCGCTCCCGCGAGCGACGCCATCATGGCCGCAATCAACAAGGCCAATGAGGGCTTCGTCTCCTCGTACGGCGGCGATGACCTGACCGCGAAGTTGCAATCGGTGACCAGCGAATTGTTCGAAAGGCAGGTCACGGTCTTCCCGGTGGTCAGCGGCACCGCCGCCAATGCGCTGGCGTTGTCGCAAATCGTGCCCAGCTTTGGCGCCATTTATTGTTACGAAGCGGCGCATATCGTCACCGACGAAGCCGGTGCGCCCGGCTTCTTCACCGGCGGCGCGCAACTCATCGGATTTCCCGCAACGGACGGCAAGATTCGTCCCGCGCAACTGATCAAGGCCGTCTCCTATGCCGAGGACTTGGGTATTCATCACGTCAAGCCCGGCGCGGTCACCCTGACCCAAGCCACCGAGTGGGGAACGGTCTACTCCCGTTCGGAAATATCCGACATCAGCGCAGCCGCGGAGGAATTCGAGCTGCCCGTGCACATGGACGGGGCGCGATTTGCCAATGCCTTGGTGCACCTGGGCTGCACACCGGCCGAGGCGACCTGGAAGTGCGGCGTTGATGTGCTCTCGCTGGGTGCCACCAAAAACGGCGCGCTCGGTGCCGAGGCTGTGGTGTTCTTCGATCCGGCCATGGCACGTGATTTTGAACGGCGCCGCAAGCGCGCGGGCCATTTGATGTCGAAGCTGAGATTCTTGAGTGCGCAGCTCAACGCCTATTTGAAGAACGGACTATGGCTCGAGAATGCGCGCCATGCCAATGCCATGGCGACCAAGTTGGCGCGGGGCTTCGAGGCCGTTGCCGGCGCACAGCTGCTGCATCCGGTGGAAGCGAACGAAATATTCGTCGCGCTTCCGGAAGCGACGGTGAGCGGCTTGGAGATGCAGGGATTCAATTTTTACCGCTGGCCGTTGCATATTGCCGAATCGGGAATAACGATTCGCTTGGTGACTTCCCATGCGACGCCGAGTGCAGACGTCGATGCGCTCATTGCCGCCGCCGCATCGATAAAGCCCCAAGGGTAGGCGTTCGTTGAACGATGTCGATTGCATCGTGATCGGCGCCGGCGTCATCGGCCTCGCGGTGGCACGGGCGCTGGCGCGCGCCGGCCGCGAGGTCGTCATCCTCGAACGCGAGCGGCAGTTCGGGATGCATACCAGCTCGCGCAACAGCGAAGTCATTCATGCCGGCATCCACTATGAGCCGCAGTCGCTCAAAGCCAGGTTGTGTGTGGCCGGCCGCGATCTCTTGTACCGGTACTGCGCCGAGCGCGGTATCGGGCATCGTCGCTGCGGCAAATTCACGGTGGCCACCGCCGAGAGCCAGGTGGCGACGCTCGAGATGATCGAGCGCAACGCGCTGGCCAATGGCGTCCTCGATCTTCAGTGGCTGGACGCCGATCAGGCCGGCCGCATTGAGCCGCAGCTAACCTGCGTCCGAGCCCTGTCCTCACCCTCTACCGGCATCATCGACTCGCACGGCTACATGCAATCGCTGCTGGCCGATGCAGAAGCTGCCGGCGCCAACATTTCCTATGGCACGGAAGTGGTGTCCTTGCGTCCGACGCCGGCCGGCATCGAGACATGCATTGCGGGGGAGTTGGATCCTGTCGTGCGCGCGCACTTCGTCGTCAATTCCGCCGGCTTGCAGGCGCATCGGGTTGCGGCGTCGATCGAGGGCTTTCCCGCGCAGCACATTCCGACCGTGAGCTTCGCCAAGGGCAGCTATTTCGCGCTGACGGGCGCCTCGCCCTTCGCTCGATTGGTGTATCCCGCGCCCAGGGCCGGCGGCCATCTGGGGATTCACATGACGATTGATTTAGCCGGCGCGGCGCGCTTCGGTCCGGATACCGAATGGGTCGACGTCATCGATTACGCCGTCGAGCCGCAGCGCGTTTCCATTTTTGCCGACGCGATCCGCCAATACTGGCCGGGTTTGGATGCCGCCCGTCTGTATCCCGCGTACGCCGGCATTCGTCCGAAGATTTCCGGCGCCGGAGAAGCGACACGGGATTTTTGTATTTCAGGACCGCAGGATCATGGGATCGACGGCATGGTGAATCTGTTTGGTATGGAATCCCCGGGGCTCACGGCATCACTGGCATTGGGGGAATACATCGCCGCACTGATCGCATGACACAAGATCGAGCGATCGCGCAGTCGCTTCTGCGTCGTCGCTCAAACTCAACGTTGAACGATGCGCGCTCATGTGCTGCAATGCTGCTGCAGCCCAAACACCCAGCCCTTAAATCGGATGACAAACAAAAAATGCACTACCCCTGTTTGACGAATCGAGTTCTTGCTGCGCGCACGCTCACCGCCGCAATTGCAGCGCTCTTGGCGGTGGGTTTCGCCGCTGCGGCAGAGGCGCCCGCGGCGCCGAGCGTGACGGCGCTTCAATGCGGCCACCTCATCGACACCGCCGCCGGCAAGGTACTGGGTCAAACCACGGTCGTGATCGAGGCCGGCCGCGTGCGGGAAGTGCTGAGCGGTTTGCAGGCACCGGCCGGTGCAGCCATCATTGACTTGAAAACGCAGACTTGCATGCCAGGGTTGATCGATAGCCACACGCATATCACCGGGCAGACCAGCCGCACCGAGTACGTGGACAAGTACCACTGGAATCTCGCCGACTACGTCATCCGCTCCACCGTGTACGCTCGCCGCACGTTGCTGGCGGGGTTCACGACCGTGCGCAATTTGGGCGATACGGCGAATGAATCGGCGGCGCTGCGCAACGCCATCAATGCCGGTGTGGTCCCCGGCCCCCGCATCTACACCGCCGGCAAAGCGATCGGTTCTACCGGCGGGCACGCCGATCCCTTCGACGGCTACCGGCAGGACTTGTCGAAAGATCTGGGTCCCGCGGACGGCATCATCAACAGTCCCGAGGATGCGGTCAAAGCGGTACGGCAGCATTACAAACTCGGCGATGATGTCATCAAGATCATGCCGTCGGGCGGCGTTCTTGACGAGGGCGCGAGCGGCGAAAACCCGCAGATGACTTTGGAGGAGATCCGCGCGGTCGTCGTGACCGCGCATGACTATGGCTTTGCGGTGGCGGCGCATGCGCATGGTGCGGAGGCGATTCGCCGCGCGGTGTTGGGCGGCGTCGATTCCATCGAGCACGGTACCTTCATGGATGCCGAGGATATGAAGCTGATGGTGGAGCACGGCACCTACTACGTCCCCACGATCATTGCCGGCGACTTTGTTGCGCGGCAGGCCAAGATTCCCGGCTATTACCCGGCGACGATCGCAGCCAAGGCCATTGCCATCGGCCCCTTGATCCAGGCTACCGCGGGGCGGGCGTATAAAGCGCATGTCAAAATCGCGTTCGGTACGGACGCTGCGGTGTATCCGCATGGCGATAATGCGCATGAGTTCGAATTGATGGTGGGTGCCGGCATGCCGCCGATGTTCGTCATTCAGGCGGCGACGGTGAATGCGGCGGCGCTGCTGCGCCACGACAAAGACCTCGGCACGATTGCGGCCGGCAAGCTTGCCGATGTCGTGGCGGTTCCCGGCAATCCCATCGATGACATCAGCCTCATGAAGCGGGTGAGCTTCGTCATGAAGGATGGCGTCGTGTATAAGCTCAATTCGGTACCGGTGGATACGGGGGTCTGACCACGTGGACCTGCAACTAAGAGGCAAGATCGCGCTGGTCAGCGGTTCAACCGCGGGTATCGGCAATGCCATCGCGACATCGCTGGCGCGCGAAGGGGCGAGGGTGATCGTCAACGGCAGAACACCCAAGGCCGTGGACGCTGCGGTCGCCGCCATGAAGAGTGCGGCCGGCGGAGATGTGATGGGATTTGCCGGTGATTTGAGTTCCGCGTCGGTGGCTGAAAAACTGCTGCAGTTGCATCCGCAGGTCGACATTCTCGTCAATAACCTCGGCATCTTTGAAGTGAAGGCTTTCGAGGACATCAGCGATGCGGAATGGCTGCGATTCTTCGATGTCAATGTCCTGAGCGGCGCGCGCCTCGCGCGCTTATATCTGCCGTTCATGCGCAAGCGCAATTGGGGCCGCATCATTTTTATTTCGAGCGAAAGCGGATATCAGATTCCGGCCGAGATGATTCACTACGGCATGACCAAGGCCGCGCAAATCGCCGTTGCCCGCGGTCTGGCCGAGGCGACCGCCGGCACGGGCATCACGGTCAATAGTGTCCTGCCCGGGCCGACGCGCTCTCGCGGCGTAGCGGATTTCGTGGCGGACTGGGCGGCAAAATCCGGGAAAAGCGCGCAGACGGTGGAGGATGAGTTCTTCAAGACCGCGCGGCCGACGTCGCTGATCAAGCGCTTCGCGACCACTGAGGAAGTGGCCGCGATGGTGACGTTCGTGGCCAGTCCGCTATCCGCCGCGACCAACGGCGCGGCGCTGCGTGTCGACGGCGGCGTGGTGCCGTTCGGGTTTAGCCGTTCGGGTTTAGCCGGTTCGGATTTAGCCGGACGAGCTCGAGATTTTGTCCGCTCGAAATTGATCGCGGCGTGCAGTTCGGCAGCCGCCGCACGGATCGCCGCCGCGGCGCCGCCGCCTGCGTAAATGATGCTGCGCGAAGCGCTGAGCAGCAGTCCGGCACCTTTCGCATCCAGACCCGCGGCGAGTGTGGCTTTCAAATCCCCGCCCTGGGCTCCGATGCCCGGCACCAGGAAGGGCACGTGAGGATGCGCCGCGCGCAACTCCGCCATTTCCCGCGGGACGGTTGCACCCACGACCAGCATGAGATTGCCGTGCTGGTTCCAGTGGCTCGCCGCGTGGCGCGCCACATGCCGATACAGCGGTAGCCCGTCGAAGGTCAGGTCTTGAAAATCCTTCGCGCCGGAATTGCTGGTCCGGCAGAGGAGCAGCGCGCCGCGATCCTTGCGCGCGAGAAATGGCCGTACCGAATCCCCGCCCATGTAGGGATTCACGGTGACGGCATCCGCGCCGTAGCGGTCGAAGGCCTCTCTTACATAAGCTTCGGCGGTATTGCCGATGTCGCCGCGCTTTGCATCCAATATCACCAGCGCGGCCGGTGCACGCTCGCGAATGTAGCGAATGCTCGAGGCGAGCTGCTGCTCGGCGCCGACCGCGCTGTAGAACGCGATTTGCGGTTTGTAGGCAGCCGCAATGTCAAAGGTTGCATCGACGATACGGCGATTGAAGGCATACAGCGGCTCTGACGTCTCGCCGAGATCTTGGGGTAATTTGGCAGCGTCCGGATCGAGGCCGACGCATACCAGGCTGCCGCTGGTGTGGTGCGCGTGGGCTAGCCTTTCGGCAAAGGTCTTTGGCACACCCCATCATAGCAAGCAGCACCCTGATTAGGGAGTATGCTAATCGGTTACCGTGAGAAGCGCATTGCCCAGCAAGACCCGTCCTGGACCTCGATTGGTGCTGCAGCCGGCGAGTCGCCGTGCTGCGCGCCATACCAGCACCAGCGCGCTGAAGCGTTTCTTTGCCATTGCGGACGCCTGGGAACTCTCGCCGCTGCAGCAATGCCGCCTGCTCAAAATTCCCTCCCCGCAGGTGCTGCAGCGCTACCGATTGGGCCAGGCGCCGCGGCTCTCTGCGACGCAACAGGAAAGAGCAGCGCTCATTGCCAATATTCAATTTTCCCTGACCGCCGAGCCGGGGCCGAAAGACAGGGCGTGGGCTTGGGTGCACGCGCCGGCGCCTCGGCCGCCCTTCGATGGGGATAGTCCGCTCTACTTTATGTTGGAAAACGGGCTGCCGGCCTTGCGCGAGGTCGCCCGCCTTCTGGTTCGCGAAAGCGAGCCCCGTTAGATATACTTGTGGGCTGATTTATTGCGAATGTGGCGGAATTGGTAGACGCGCCAGGCTTAGAACCTGGTGGGGCAACCCGTGCGAGTTCGAGTCTCGCCTTTCGCACCACGCGCCCATTTCCTAACCCATAGAGGATCATCATGCAGGTTTCCGTCGAGAGTATCGGCAAATTGGAGCGCCGCATGCAAGTGCAGGTGCCCGCCGAGCGCGTTGCTGCGGAAATCGCCGCGCGTCTGAAAAACATCAGCCGCACCGCGCGTTTGAATGGATTTCGTCCGGGCAAGGCACCCTTGAAGGTGATTCGCCAGCAGTTCGGCAGCCAGGTTCACCGCGAGGTGATCGGTGAGTTGCTGCAATCCAGTTACGCCGAAGCCGTGACGCAAAATCAGCTCGCGCCCGCGGGCAGCCCCCGCATCGAGCCGCAGAGCATGGATGAGGGGCAGGACCTGAAATATGTGGCGACCTTCGAGGTACTCCCCGAAGTCGTGTTGCAGCCCATCGAGTCATTGCAGGTCGATAAGGTGGCGGCGGAAGTCACCGAGAGCGACATTGACGCCATGATCGAGCGCCTGCGTAAGCAGCAAATGAAACATACCGCAGTGAGCCGGCCCGCGGCCGCCGGCGATAAAGTCACCATTGATTTCGAAGGCGCCATCGACGGCGTGCCGTTTGCGGGAGGCAAGGGTGAGAACATCGCCATTGTCCTGGGCGAAGCGCGGATGTTGCCGGACCTCGAAAACGGCCTGGTCGGAGCCGTCCCGGGAGAAAAGCGCAACGTGACCGTGAATTTTCCGGCCGACTATCGCGCCAGTGAATTGGCGGGCAAGTCAGCCATTTTCGCCACCGAGATCAAGACGGTCGAAGAGCCCGTGCTGCCGGAGCTCGATGAGGAGTTTTGCAAATCCTTCGGCGTGACCGAAGGTGGGTTGCCCAAGCTGCGAGAGGATGTGGGTGCCAATATGCGCCGTGAACTCGAACAGGCGCTTCGTAACCGCAACAAAGCCACGGTGATGGAAAAGCTCTACGCGGCGAACCCCACCGATGTGCCCAATGTGCTGATCGAAGGCCAGATTCGCGACATGCAGGTCGAGGCGATGCGTCGAGCCGGCGCAAAGGATGCGTCGCAGGCGCCGCCGCGAGATCCCTTCGTGGAGCCGGCGCGCCGTCGTGTGACCCTAGGGCTTTTGCTGAACGACGTCATTCGGCGCGAGAAGCTGGTGGTGGACCGGGCGCGAGTGAATGAGCGGCTCGATGAGATGGTGGCGGCGTATGGCGATCCCGGTGCGATGAAACGCGCCTATATGCAAAACGCCGAGGCCATGCGCCAGGTGGAGGGCTTGGCGCTGGAAGACCAGGCCGTGGAGTGGATTCTGCAACATGCCAAGGTGCACGATGTGAGTTCGACCTTCAAAGAATTGATGAACTTCGAGGCTTGATCTAAGGAGCAGTCTGAATACTTAAGACCGGCTCCTAGGCAGATCCCTTGAAATGGTGTTATGAAGACCTCACAAAGTAGTGATTCGGGCTTTCGAAAATTTAAAGGCAAATATTCATGACCACGCGCGCATTGAATCTGGTTCCGATGGTGGTGGAGCAGACCGCTCGCGGCGAGCGGGCATACGACATTTATTCGCGGCTGCTCAAGGAACGATTGATATTCATCGTGGGCCCCGTTGAGGATTACATGGCGAACCTGATCGTCGCCCAGTTGTTGTTCCTGGAGTCAGAGAATCCGGACAAGGACATCAACATCTATATCAACTCGCCCGGCGGGTCGGTGAGCGCGGGTTTGGCGATCTACGACACCATGCAATTCATCAAGCCGGATGTCAGCACGATTTGCGTCGGGTTGGCGGCATCGATGGGCGCGGTGTTGCTGGCCGGGGGCGCGTCGGGTAAGCGCTATTCGCTGCCGAACTCGAAAATCATGATTCACCAGCCCTCCGCCGGTTTTCAGGGTCAGGCCTCGGACATCGACATCCATGCACGCGATGTCATGGAGACCAAGACCCGCCTGAACGCCATATTGGCCAAGCACACGGGTCAAACCGTTGAGCGAGTCAAGGCCGACAGCGATCGGGACAACTTTATGACAGCTGAGCAAGCCCGTTCATATGGAATAGTGGATTCCATGCTTGAAAAACGCGGTGAGCTTCCCTCCAAGGCCTAGGTGAGCCCAAACCCAGCGTCGCGCCGGTTGTTGCGTACCCGGTCACGCCCTGAAGGACCTTATCTTTGCGCGGGGTCCGTTGGGTGCTATATAGTCTCTACCACAGCTGCGTTGCAGGCCTTCCAGGGGCCGGCAATACGGTCAATTTGAGGACAGCATGAGCGAAGATTCGCGCAGTAAACATGATGACGGCAAGCTCTTGTACTGCTCGTTCTGTGGAAAGAGCCAACACGAGGTTCGGAAACTCATTGCCGGCCCGAGCGTTTTCGTCTGCGACGAATGCGTAGAGCTGTGCAATGACATAATCCGGGAAGAGCTGGAAGAGCGCGCCGAGCGCACCCGGGATAAGCTCCCCAAACCGCAAGAAATCAAGAAAGTTCTCGATGAGTACGTCATCGGCCAGGAGCGCGCCAAGCGAGTCCTGTCGGTGGCCGTGTACAACCACTACAAGCGGTTGCAGACGCGCGGCACCGAGGGTGTGCGGTCCCGCGACGATGTCGAGCTGGCGAAGAGCAACATACTTCTGATCGGCCCCACGGGTTCCGGCAAGACCTTGCTGGCGGAGACGCTGGCGCGCCTGCTGAATGTTCCCTTCACGATTGCCGACGCGACCACCTTGACCGAAGCGGGCTACGTCGGCGAGGACGTCGAGAATATCATTCAGAAGTTGCTGCAGAAGTGCGACTACGATGTCGAAAAGGCGCAAACCGGCATTGTCTACATCGATGAAATCGACAAGATTTCGCGCAAATCGGACAATCCGTCCATCACGCGCGATGTCTCCGGCGAGGGCGTGCAGCAGGCACTTCTGAAGCTGATCGAAGGCACGATTGCCTCGGTGCCGCCGCAAGGCGGTCGCAAGCATCCGCAGCAGGAATTCCTGCAAGTCGACACCACAAACATTCTGTTCATTTGCGGAGGCGCGTTCGCCGGTCTTGAAAAGATCATCATGAACCGCACCCACAAGAGCGGCATCGGCTTTGTCGCCGAGGTGCGGGAGCACAATGCGCGGCCGCACGGTAACGACGTGTTCCACGACACCGAGCCTGAGGACTTGATCAAGTACGGCCTGATTCCGGAATTCGTCGGCCGCCTGCCGGTGGTCGCGACGCTCGAAGAGCTCGACGAGGAAGCACTGATTTCGATTTTGATGCAGCCGAAGAACGCGCTGACCAAGCAATACCGCAAACTGTTCGACATGGAAGGTGTGGAACTGGATTTCCGGGAAGACGCATTGCGCTCGGTGGCTCGAAAGGCGATGCTGCGCAAGACCGGCGCTCGTGGCTTGCGCACCATTCTGGAGAATGTGCTGCTCGACACCATGTATGACCTGCCGTCACTGCGTAATGTGCAAAAGGTCGTGGTCGACGAACAGGTCATCGAAGGCCACAACAAACCGTACATCGTTCACCGAACCGAGGAAACTCGTTTGGTGGCTCCGGTCGAGGAACAGCGGCGCCCTACGGGCTCGGACCATCTTTGAGACGAGCTTGAAACTCTTCTTCGGCGGCCGCATGTATTCGAGGCGAGCAGTTTTGCCCACATGCCACAACCCAAAAGGCCAGCCAAGTGAGTGATGAACCCTTAAGCATAGTCCCCGAAGTACCGCCGACCTTGGGCACTCCGGTATTGCCCCTACGCGATGTAGTGGTTTACCCGCATATGGTCATTCCGCTGTTTGTAGGGCGGGAAAAATCCATTGTGGCCTTGGATCTGGCCATGAAGGCCGACAAGCGCATTCTCTTGGTGGCGCAGAAACAGGCAGATGTCGATGATCCGACGCCTTCGGACCTATATCGGGTCGGCACCATTGCAACCATCCTGCAGCTTCTGAAGCTGCCTGACGGCACCGTGAAGGTGTTGGTCGAGGGTGTGGATCGCGCCAGCATCGACAAGCTGACCGAGGGCGAGTTCTTCTCCGCGGAAGTCACGCCGCTGCCGGACCTGGAGCGCTACGAAGAGCGCGAAATGGACGTGCTGACGCGGTCGGTGATCACGCAGTTCGAACAATATGTCAAATTAAACAAGAAGGTGCCGCCGGAGATCCTGACCTCCCTGGCGGGTATCGAACAGGCCGGCCGTCTGGCGGACACCGTCGCGGCGCACATGTCCTTGAAGCTTTCTGAGAAGCAGAAGGTCCTGGAGATCCCGGACGTGCGCAAGCGCCTGGAGCACATGCTCGCCGTCATCGAGGGCGAGATGGACGTGCTGCAGATCGAAAAGCGCATTCGCGGCCGCGTCAAGCAGCAAATGGAAAAGAGCCAGCGCGAGTACTACCTGAATGAGCAGATGAAAGCCATTCAGAAGGAGCTGGGCGAACTGGACGATGCGCCGAATGAAATCGGCGAACTCGAGAAGCGCATCAAAGCGGCCGGCATGCCGAAAGAGGCGCGCGAGAAGGCCAATTCAGAACTCGCCAAACTGAAACTGATGTCGCCCATGTCGGCCGAAGCCACCGTGGTGCGCAACTACATCGACTGGTTGGTCAAGTCGCCGTGGAAGAAGCGCAGCAAGGTGCACTTGGACATTGCGGCCGCCGAGAAGGTGCTCGAGGCCGATCACTATGGGCTGGAAAAGGTCAAAGAGCGCATCGTCGAGTACTTGGCCGTGCAGCAACGCGTGAAAAATCTTCGCGGTCCGATCCTGTGCCTGGTGGGACCGCCCGGCGTCGGCAAAACTTCCTTGGGGCAAAGTGTCGCGCGCTCCACGAATCGCAAGTTCGTGCGCATGTCCTTGGGAGGCGTTCGAGACGAGGCGGAGATTCGCGGCCATCGGCGCACCTATATCGGATCGATGCCCGGGAAGATCGTTCAAAACCTCGCCAAGTGCGGCGTTCGCAATCCATTGTTCCTGCTCGATGAAGTCGACAAGATGTCCACGGATTTTCGCGGCGATCCTTCCTCGGCACTCTTGGAAGTGCTCGATCCGGAGCAGAACAGCACTTTCAACGATCACTACCTGGAGGTGGATTTCGATCTCTCCGAAGTGATGTTCGTGTGCACCGCCAACAGCCTGAATATTCCGGCGCCGCTCCTGGACCGCATGGAAGTGATCCGCATCCCCGGCTACACCGAGGATGAAAAGAGCAATATCGCGCGCCGCTACCTGCTGCCGAAGCAGGTGAAGCAGAACGGTTTGAAGCCCGACGAACTCGTGCTCGCGGACACGGCGATTCACGACATGATTCGCTACTACACCCGCGAGGCGGGGGTCCGCAATCTCGAGCGTGAGATCTCCAAGATCGGCCGCAAAGCCGTCAAACAGCTGTTGCTCACGCCGGCGGAAAAAACCGTGACGGTCGATTCGGACAATCTCGACAAGTACCTGGGCGTGCGCCGCTTCCGCTACGGCAAGGCGGAGGAAAGCAATCGTGTCGGTCAAGTCACGGGGTTGGCGTGGACCGAGGTCGGCGGCGAACTGCTGACCATCGAAGCTGCGGTCGTGAACGGCAAGGGCAAGCTCACCCATACCGGCCAGCTCGGCGAAGTGATGCAGGAATCCATTCAAGCCGCCATGACGGTGGTGCGCAGCCGCTCGGCGATGCTGGGACTCGATGTCGATTTCTATCAAAAGGCCGACGTGCACATTCACGTGCCCGAGGGCGCAACCCCGAAGGACGGCCCGAGCGCCGGCGTCGGGATGGCCACGGCGTTGATTTCCGCGCTCACAAAGATTCCCGTGCGCTCCGACGTCGCGATGACCGGTGAAATCACGCTGCGCGGTGAAGTGCTGCCGATCGGCGGACTGAAAGAGAAGTTGCTGGCGGCGCACCGCGGCGGCATCACCACGGTGTTGATACCCGACGACAACACCAAGGACTTGGCCGAGATTCCTGACAACATCAAGGAAAAGCTCGACATCCGCTCGGTGAAATGGATCGATGAAGTGCTGCAGGTCGCGCTCACGCACCTGCCCGTGCCGCTGCCGGCGCCGCCGGATCCGGTCAAGCCTGCCGAAGTGATCGCAGGCGAGAAGCCGGCACGCAAACCCGCTCGAACAAAAGGTCAGGTCCGGGCGCACTAAGGGCGGTGGCGCCGGACCCCCTGGCGGACATTCGCGCTGAGCAACAGGCGCTGTCGGACAAACCGCTTCGTTCGGAAATGAAAGCGAGTTCCGAAGTGGACGCGCGCTGCTTTCGCGAGCGGCAAATATCATGAAGTGCAGTTGACGGCGGAATCGTGTATGCCGCCCAACGGCTATACTCGATTCCGGAGCGCGGCGACCTTGTCGCTGACTTTGCGAGACAAAGTGCTTGAATGCGCTGAATTTATCGGTGCGCCATCGTTCACAGTGCGAGCGTCGGCGCGACGCGGCGTTTGTGCTTGCGCCCGGACCATGGAAGTATAGTGGGCTCAAGACAGACGAGCGATGAGCCCAAAAGCATGAAGCCATTCCATTTCGCAGTGTTGATCGCGGTGGCCTTGACCATGGCGTCCCAGGCCACGCGGGCTGCGGGCGTCAGCGCCTATCTACCTTTGAATCTGGAGCCGGAGATGGAGCGGCAGATCGAGAGGGTGCTGATCCTCGCCGATGAACCGATCTTGAAGCGACCCTTCGCGGTCGCACTGGTGGAGCTGGCGCTGCCGAAGGCGTGCGAAGTGGACAAGAATCTGTGCATGCGGGTCAAAAGGTACTTGGAGCGCTATTCCCAGGACTATGCATTGACGCACGCCAGCCTCACAGGTTCGATTACCCATGGCGGCAAGTCCGATGTGGTTGCCAATAATCATGGTCTTCCCGTGGACAGCAAATGGGAAGCATCCGCTCAAGGCTTCGTACAGCCGAATGACTACATGCTGGCGAGCGTCGGCGTCATTGCCTACGAAGGTCGAACCCGGCCGACCGGCTCGATGCTGAGTTTCGGCTTCAACTGGGCGCAGCTCGACATCGGCTATCGCGACCACTGGTGGTCGCCGGCCACCGACAGCACCATGATGATCGGGACGGAATCGCCGACCATGCCTTCCGTGACGCTGTCGAACTATGAGCCGCTCACACGCCTCGGATTTCAATATGAATTGTTTTGGGCGCAAATGTCCCGGTCGGATCACATCTTGGGCGGTGGCCAGGGCACTACGAAAGAGTCGAGCGGCAATCCGAAACTGTTCGGCGCGCAATTTTCGATAGAGCCTTTCAGCGGCTGGTCGCTAGGCGTCAACCGGCAGCTGCAATATGGCGGCGGAGGGCTTCCGGATTCCGCCAGCTTCCTGGCGCGGGATTTCTTCAGGCCGGGCGGTCAATCACAGACCCAGGGAAATCAAGAAGCCTCCTACATCAGCCGCTTCATCTTCCCCGGCAAGACCCCATTCGCCGTGTACTTCCAATATGCCGGCGAGAACACCTTGGACGGCGGCAGCTACCTGCTGGGCGAGTCATCGCTCACCGCCGGCATCGATCTTCCGGTGCTGTGGCGCTACTTCGATATGACCTTCGAGATATCGGAGTGGCAAAACGGCTGGTACACCAACAATCCCTTCCTGGATGGCATGACCAATGACGGGCTGGTCACAGGCCATTGGGGCGCCCAACAGCGCGTGTTCAACGACGGCGTCGGCGCGCGCAGCGAAATGCTGCGCATCGGCTGGGAGCCGCCATTCGGTGGCTATCTCGAAGAGCGCGCACGCTACCTGGTGAATCAGGAATACGGCGTCATTCCGTATCGTCACTACACGGATTTCACCATTCGTTATTCGCGTCCCTGGGAAGACTTGACCCTGGGCGGCGAAGCACTCGCAGGACACGATGTCTTCGGCAAGTCCTTCGTGCGGTTATCCGGTTTCGTGCGCTACGGCGGCGACAAAAACCATGTACGCGATGCCGATGAGGACGATGACGATTCATCGGAGTCGACCGAAACGCCGGGCAATGAGCTATTCGTCGACGCGGGCCTCAATGTCAACCAAGTCAAGGCTAACCTGCAGCAAGGTTTCCCCATCGTCACCTCCAAGGGGACCGGTCCGCATGTCGGGTTCGGTGCGCGCCGCGCAGTCACGACCACGAACGACCTGGGCGTGCGGTTGGAAGACGATCAAGTCGATGGACGCAACCTGTTCGGCGCACGGTTCTTGGACTACCGACATCGCTTCGGCGATTGGTTCGCCATGGGGTTATTCCTCGGGGTTGCCCGCTATGACCTGGCGACACCGGCTTACTCGCTATACGGCGGCGTGGGTGCTCAATGGCGCAACGTATTGCCGAAATGGGATATCGGTGCGGACTTCCGCTACGCGCAGAACGTGGCCCGTAACCATGTCCTGGCCAGCGATGCCGCCATCGCGGGTCCGCGGCCCGATAGTTTCTACAAGATCGAGACCGGGCTTTTGTACGTTTCACGGCGGTTTTAACGACGCACTAGCCAAGCCGTTTGACCTCGCGTAGACTTCCGCGCCTCTTCCAGGGGGTGCTTAGCTCAGCTGGTAGAGCATCGCCTTTACACGGCGAGGGTCGGGGGTTCGATCCCCTCAGCACCCACCAACAGCGGAGTGGTAGTTCAGCTGGTTAGAATACCGGCCTGTCACGCCGGGGGTCGCGGGTTCGAGTCCCGTCCACTCCGCCATTTCCTGATGTGATCCCGCGCGAGCCGTATGGCCGCGCTGCGGTGAAGCGGTAGGTTAGGAACGTTGAGGTTGGCTAATGCTGCAAAGTATTCATGACAAGCTGAAAGGGTGGGTGGCCGGCGTGGTGCTGGGCGCCATCGGGCTGGTATTCGTTTTCTGGGGCATCAATTGGACCTTGAGTGCGCCGACCTACGCCGCCAAGGTCAATGGCACCGAAATTTCCTCCAACGAAGTGCGTCAAACCTATCAGCAGCAGCTCGCGCAAATCGAACGCCAGAGCAGCGCTCCCTTGGACGATGCGATGCGCAACGAGATCAAACGCCGCGTGCTCGATGAATATGTGAACAGCGAGGCCTTGGTGACGCGCGCCGATGACTTGGGCTACCGCGTCAGCGACGGCGAGCTGTTGGCGGAAATGTCGAAGATCCCGGCGTTTCAAGTGGATGGAAAATTCGACCAGGCGCATGCCCTGGCGGTGCTCAACGCACAAGGCCGTTCGGTTTCGGAAATCGAAGGATTGTTCAGGCGCGATGCGAAGTTGCGCCAGCTCGACACCGCGCTCAATGCCTCGAGCTTTGCGACACCGACGGAAATGAAGGAATTTCGTGCCCTCACGCGCCAGCAACGCGAACTGGCGTGGCTGACGCTGTCGGCGGCGAAGTATGCGGAGCACGCCAACCCGGATGATGCGGCGGTCAAGGCCTACTACGACGCGCACAAGTCCGACTACATGACCCCGGAAACGGTGACCCTGCGCTATGTTGAATTGAGCCTGGCGCAGCTGGAATCCAAAGTCAGCGTCGATGATGCTCAGCTCAAGGCATTCTACGAAGAGCAAAAGACCAAGACGCCGGATCGTTTCCAGCAAGCCGAGCAGCGCCGCGTGCGCCACATATTGTTGTCGGTCAACGATCCGAAAGAAGATGCGGCCGTGAAGGCCAAGGCGCAGAGCCTGCTCAAGCGCGCGCAGGCCGGCGAGGATTTTTCCAAGTTGGCGAAGGAATTTTCGCAGGATCCGGGCTCGGCGGCGCAAGGCGGTGACCTCGGCTGGTCGGAACGCAAGATTTTCGTCGGTCCCTTCGGCGACGCGGCTTTCAGCATGAAAGTCGATGAGATCCAAGGGCCCGTCAAAACCCAGTTCGGCTACCACATTTTGAAGCTGGACGGAATTCAACCGCCGGCCGTGAAGAGCTTCGATGCCAGCAGGGCTGAATTGGAAGCCGAATACCGGCGCAATGAAGCCGAACGCCTGTTCAACAATGCGCAGGATCAGCTTGCCGATGCCGCGCTACAAAATGCGACCGACATCGAGGTCGTGGCCAAGAAGGCCGGATTGACGGTGCAGGACATCGCCAATTTCAGCCGCAGCGAGGGCGGCGGGGCGCTCGGCAAGGTGCCGGCGGTGATCGACGCAGCCTTCAGCCAGGATGTGCTCGACGGACGCCTGAGCCCCATCGTCGAGGTGGAAAAGGGCCGCGGTGTGGTGCTGCGCGCCACGGATCACAAAGTGCCGCAGCAGAAGCCGCTGGAGGCGGTGCATACCGAGGTCGTCGCGGCGTGGAAGAAGCAGCGCGGGGTGGAACTCGCCGCTGCCGCGGCGGCAGATGCAGCCAAGCGCTTGAACGCGGGCGAGTCCTGGGATGCGGTGGCGAAGAGCCTGGGCCTCACGGCGCAGGCGCCGAAGTTCATCGCCCGATCCGATCAGGATGTGCCCATTGAAATTCGCACCACCGCGTTCAGAGCGCCCAAGCCTGCACAAAAATCGATTTACGAAAACGTCAGCCTCGCCGGCGGTGATGCCGCCGTTTTGGCCTTCAGCGCGGTGCGCGAGGATCCGGATCCGGCGAAGTCAAAGGATGCCGACATTCGCCAGCAATATGCGGCGCAGATCGCCGCGAGTGAGGCCCAAAGCTACGCGGCAGCCGCCCGTGCCGACGCCAAGGTCACGTTGAATCTGAAGGCCATGGATTAGTTGACCGATCTGCTGCACCAGTTTTCGGATTGGTACCTTTCCTCCTTGAGCCAGGGCGGCTACTGGCTCATTGCCGGTTTGATGGCGCTCGAAAGCACCTTCGTGCCCATCCCGAGCGAGGTGATCATCCCACCCGCGGCCTACCTGGCGCACACCCAAGGACAAATGTCATGGCTGGGCATCGTTCTCGCCGGGACCGCCGGTTCATGGGTGGGGGCTTCAGTGATGTATTGGGGCGCGCGCTTTCTAGGGAGGCCGTTGGTGCTGCGCCTGGGTCCCTACATCGGACTCTCCGCCGCGAAGATTGAACTGGCTGAGCGCTGGGCAGCCCGCTACGAGTCGGCCGGCGTATTCTTCTCCCGCCTGCTGCCCGTCATCCGTCATCTGATCGGCATTCCCGTCGGGATTCTGCGCATGGATTTTCGATGGTATGCGCTGGCCACACTGGCCGGATCGCTGCTGTGGTGTTCAGTTCTGGCATGGCTCGGAATGACCGTCGGGCGACACCCTGAGCTACTGGCCGGGTCATTGCACCGCTTCTTCGCCCTGGTGCTGGGCGCAGCGATCGTTTTAGGCGCGCTGTACTACTTTTTCGTACAACGCCCGGCGCGAACGTAGCCGACCCCGCGGATTCCCGAAATCGGCTGGTAGACGCCTGTCACTGACACGTGTAATCTACACGGGTAATTGGTGGAGGCAACGTGCGAGACCCGATCTTTGAGCCAAAAGCTCCGAAGCAGACTGTCAGCATCACGCTGAACTCTGATCTATACGCGAAAGCCAAGAGCCTCGGCATCAATGCATCGAAGGTTGCCGAGGAGGCGCTTGCGCACGAATATTCGGCACGTCGCAGCGAGGCGCTCCGGGCTGAAATCCGCGACGAACTTGCAGCTTTGGAGCGATACGAAGCGCAGCACGGCTCTTTCCCAGAGCTGGTGCGCGCCCACTACGAGCGCGACGATGGCGCAGTTTGACGTTTTTGTAAATCCATTGGCTACCGCGCGCCGGGCATATCCTTTTGTAGTGGCGATGCAGTCCGAACTTACCATCAACAGCGCCGAGCAACTCGTTGCGCCGATCGCGTCAAATGATTACGAGCAATCGAGCATCCGCCGTGTCACGCCGGTCGTTGCGCTGCAAGGAAATGACCACGTCGTTCTGGTGCCAAGACTGACGGTTATGCGATCTCGCGATTTAATCGAGAAGATCAGTTCTATCGCGGCGGCGCGAACTGAACTGCTAGCCGCGATCGATTACCTCTTTTTTGGCGTCTAACGAAGAAGGTGAAAACCGCCGGCACGCGGAGCCAACGCGGCTCACGCGGACCGGCTAGGACAGGCTAGGTCTTCGCCACCGGTGTGCCCACGGGCCACTTGCTGAAGATCGCTGCGGTGGCCAGATCGATCTTCTGCACCGCCTGGGGACCGGAAAGCTCGTAGACGTTCTGGCTGGCGCTTGCATGCCAAATCGGCTTGTGCGACTTCGCGTCGAACAGGTCCACCGCGATACGCGTTTCGTTCTCGACCCAGGGACCGTCGTAGCCCCAGCCGCCGCCGAATCCAAAGCCACCGCCACGAAAGCCGCGCCCCCCGAAGCCCCAACCGGCACCGTAGTAACCGCCGTAGTAGGTGTCGAACACCTGGCGTGAGCCCATCGCATAGCCGACCACGCAGTCGGCTGAGGCGCGATCCACCAGTTGGATGCCCTTGGCACCCATATTCGCCTGAATGGAAACGCGCAAGCGCTCCGCGTTCAGAGGATTGCCGTACGCGGCGGGTTCATCGGCATTGGCGACGTGCTCGTTGGCGAAGGCATAGGTATGACAGACCGATACCGACATGTCGCGGGCGGTGTCGGTCCGAACGGCGACGGTATTGCATGCGCTGAGCCCGAGAGCCACGGTGCCGGCGACCACTGGAATCAATGTCCTTTTCAACATGCTCTACCCCTTAAATGACCTACTTCGACCTAGTACCTACCCCAAAACGCTAGATCGCGCAAACAGTTGACATGGCAAGGAGCCCGTTTATGCGCCATCACCATCTGATGGAAAACTCATGCCCACCGTGTGGAATCCACCGTCCACGTACAATACCTCCCCGCTGATCCCTGAGGCCAGGTCCGAGCACAGAAACGCCGCCGCATTGCCCACATCGTCAATGGTGACGTTGCGCCTGATCGGTGCGGTGGCCGCCACGTGGCTGAGCATCTTGCGCAGGCCGGGTATGCCGGCGGCCGACAGGGTTTTGATGGGTCCGGCCGAAATGGCGTTGACCCGGACGCCCTTGGGGCCTAAATCGGCGGCCAGAAAGCGCACATTGGCCTCGAGGCTGGCCTTCGCCAGCCCCATGACGTTATAGCCCGGGATGGAGCGCGCCGCGCCCAGGTAGCTCAATGCGACGATGGAGCCTGGGCGGCCCTGCATAAAGGGCTGGGAAGCTCTGCTAAGCGCGGTGAGACTGTAGCTGGAGATGTCGTGAGCGACGCGAAAATTATCCCGCGTGGTGGCGCTTATGAAATCGCCGGTCAGCGCTTCGCGCGTGGCGAATGCCACGGCATGCACCAGGATGTCGAACGCAGGCCAGCGTGTTTTTAGAAACTCGAAGCCCTTGGCAATGTCCTCATCGCCGGCGACGTCCATCACAAAAGTAATGTCCGATCCTAATTGCTTGGCCAGTGGAACGACGCGATCCGTCATGCGCTCGATATGCGCAAAGGCGAGCTCGGCGCCTTGGGCGTGCATCGCCTGCGCGATGCCCCAGGCAATCGAGCGATCCGTGGCCAGGCCCACGATCAGTGCGCGTTTGCCGCTCAGAAAACCCATATTTTTTCTTACCCCTGCTGCCGGTTCGAATCCACGTACATCACGATGCGCTTTCCGGCTTTGATCTGATGGCGCTCATTCAGACCGTTCCAGGTCTTGAGCTTTGATACCGAGACCTGAAACTGGCGCGATATGCTGTAGACAGTGTCGCCGCTTCGAACCGTATAGAGCAAGCGCCGTCCGGAGGCCACGCCCTCGTCGCGAAAGCGGCGTGCGCTGGCCTTGATCACCAATCGCTGACCCTTCACCAGCGTGTCCTGGGCACCCAAGTTATTCAACCGTGCGAGGGTGCTGACGGGCATGCCGTGGCGGCGCGCAATGGAATTCAAGGTTTCACCGGCGCGCACGCGATAGACGATTTGATGCTGTCGACGTCCGCCCAGATCGGTTTCCGGCCGGTCGACACGCAAGGCGGCCAGCAAAACCTTGTCGGGCAGTTGCCCGCTGACTTGCGGAATTCTCAACGTCTGCCCGGCGATCACCTTGCCATTCTTCAGGTCGTTGATCTTGGAGATGACCGCCGCTGTCGTGCCGTATTCCTTGGCGATCATGGGCAAGGTCTCTTTGCGGGTCACTTCGTGGCTGGCGAAGCGTACGCGATCGTCGGGACCCAAGGTTTTCAGCGCCGCATCAAACGCATCCGCGTTGTCGATGGGCACCAGCATGCGGTGCGGACCGTCCGGATCCGTGGCCCAGCGGTTGTAGCCCGGGTTCAGCGCGACCAATTCATCGTAGCTGGTGCCGGCCAGCTGCGCGGCGATTTTCAAGTCGATTTGCGAATCGGTATCGATGACCGCGAAGTAGGGCTCATTCGGGATGACCGCAAACTCCAGGCCGTAACGCTCCGGCTCGGCCATCAGGCGTTTCAAGGCAAGCAGCTTCGGCACGTAGGCGCGGGTTTCGGCCGGCAATCGCAAATGCCAAAAATCCGCCGGTTTGCCGTTGGCGCGGTTGAAATCCATTTCGCGCTGCACGCTGTTCTCACCGACGTTGTACGCGGCGATCGCCAGCAGCCAATCGCCGTCGAATTGATCATGCAATGCCTGCAGATAGTCGAGCGCCGCCCGTGTCGACTCCACCACGTCGCGCCGTCCGTCGAACCACCAATTGCGCTTCAGGCCAAAGCGCGCGCCCGTGTCCGGTATGAATTGCCACAGTCCGGCGGCACGGCTGGTGGAATAGGCAAACGGTTCGTACGCGCTCTCCACGACGGGGAGCAGCGCAAACTCCAGCGGCATGCCGCGCGCTTCCACTTCCGTGATGATGTGGTACATGTAGCGCTGAGCGCGCTGAAATACCCGCTCCAGATAATCCGGATTGTGTTCGAACCATGCCAGCTGCACGTCGATCGCAGGCTCCTGCACCTCATCGAAGGCGAAGCCGGCGCGCATGCGGTCGAACAAATCGTCGTAGTCCTCGCCATTGTGATGCTGCCATTCGCGCGGCATGGTCAAGGTAGGGGTTGCGCCCACCACCGCTGCGGTATCCGACGGCGCGATGGGCATCTCGGACGCGGCCGGCGGAACGGGCATCACGATCGGCTCGCGCTTGGGCGGCGCCGCCGGCTGGTGCGCACAGGCACCCAGCAGCAACGCCACACAGCCCAGAGTCAATTGTCTTCTCTTGATCGGTGCCATGAGCTTTCCGCTAGCGGAATTGGTCCTTCCAGCTGCGCAGCACGCCGAAGACCTCGGCAGGATCCTCGAGACTCTTTCCGGCATGTGCCTCGGCGGCAGCGCGCACGGCAGGTTTGTCGCAACGCAAAAACGGATTCACGCGTATCTCCAAATTCAACGTGGAGGGCAGACTCGGTTCGCCCAGCTCGCGAATGCGTTGCACGCTCTCCTGGTATTCGAGTGCCGAAGTGTTGGTCGGTTCCACCGTCAAGGCAAAGCGCAGATTGGCGGCGGTGTATTCGTGGCCGCAAAATACTTGTGTCTCGGGTGGCAGCTCCCGCAGCCGGTTCAACGAAGCATTCATTTGCGTGGGCGTACCCTCGAACATGCGACCACAGCCGGCGCTGAACAGCGTATCTCCGCAAAAAACAGCGCCATGCCCCCAAAACGCGACATGACTCACGGTATGCCCAGGCACTTGTAAAATCTCGAAGCTAAGTCCCAAGTCCGGCAATTCGCAGCGCTCTTGGTCGTGCACGGTGCAGGTTCGGTGCGGGATGCGCTCATCGTCCGGCCCGATGACGGGGACATCGCCTAAGCGCAGCAATTCAGGCACGCCACCGATATGATCCGGGTGATGATGGGTCAGTAATATGGCCGCCAATCTCAGGTTGCGGCGCTTGAGCTCAGCGATCACAGGCGCCGCTTCGCCCGGGTCCACGGCAACCGCGGCGACAGGCCGATTCGGCGATTCGATGAGCCAGATGTAGTTGTCCGAAAGTGCGCGTACCGGGCGGACGTTGAGGTGCGTTGCGTGGATAGACATTTTGCGGCGTATTTAACCTGTAACATTAGAACTCCGCTAGTGCTTTTGCACAGGAGGTTGGGTTGGAATCAACGGCAGAGACGCAGTTGAGCGAGTGGTTCGAAGGTCCCTTGGGAGCACGCGTGCTGCGTGAGGAAGCAGCGTTGGCGATGCAGGCGCTCGACAACGTTTTTGGTTTCGAACTCTTGCAAGTGGGCGCCTGGGGACCGAAGCGCCATCTGCTGGATGGCGCGCGCACGCAGCATACGACCCTGCTGGCGCCCGAACTGACCGCGGGCGTCACGCTGTGCGCGCCGCTCGATACCTTGCCTTTCAGGTCCGATTCCATCGACGCGATATTTTTGCCGCACACGCTCGAGCTGGTCGAGGATCCCTATGCCGTGCTGCGGGAAGCCGAGCGCGTGCTCACCGGGCAAGGCTGCCTCCTGATTTGTGGATTCAATCCATTCAGCGGCTGGGGCGCGGGTCGTCTGTTCGGTCAGTATTTTGGGCGGCCGGCATTCCCGCCGGGGACGCAGCGTATGTTGTCCGAGCGGCGATTGCGTGATTGGGTCGCGCTGCTCGGATTTGATGTCGACAGTGTTCAGGGCTATTTGGGTTTTCTTCCCTTGAACGGCGGCGCGTCAGAGGTGCGGCCTCGCCGTCCACTGACGGCCGGGGGCTACTTGCTCAAGGCGCGCAAGCGCATCTCGACCCTGACCCTGGTGCGGCCGCGTCGGCGTGTGCGCCAAAGGGTGCTGGTCGGTGCGGCGGAGCCGACCCACAAAGTAAGGCAATGACTGAGGTCGAGATTTTCACGGATGGCGCTTGCCGCGGCAATCCGGGTCCGGGCGGCTGGGCCGCATTGCTGGTCTCGGGCAAGGAGCGCAAAGAGGTGTCGGGCTCCGAAGCTGCGACCACCAACAATCGCATGGAGCTTGCCGCGGCCATCGGGGGCCTGCGTGCCTTGAAGCGGCGCTGCGCGGTCAAGTTGTATACCGATTCGAAGTATGTGCTTCAAGGCATCACCGAATGGCTGCCGAATTGGAAGGCGCGCGGATGGCGTACCGCCGCGCGCGCACCTGTAAAGAATCAAGACCTCTGGCAATTGCTGGACGCCGCTGCCGGAGCCCAAGATGTGCAGTGGATCTGGGTGAAGGGGCATTCGGGCCATGAGGGCAACGAATATGTCGATCGACTCGCCAACGATGCCATCGATCGCATGTTGGCGGTGCGGTAATATTCGGAATGCGCCAAGTCGTCCTCGATACGGAAACCACGGGTCTTGAAGTCGAACAGCAGCACCGCGTCATTGAAATCGGCTGCGTGGAGCTGCTCAATCGGCGTCTGACCGGCAGACGCTTCCACCAGTACTTGAATCCCGAGCGCGACATCGATGAAGGGGCGGTTCAGGTGCACGGTTTGACGCGCGAGCGGTTGGCCAAGGAGCCGACCTTTGCGCACGTTCACCCCGAGTTCCTGGAATTCATTCGCGATGCGGAATTGATCATCCACAACGCGCCCTTCGATGTCGCTTTCTTGAACGCGGAATTCGCGCGCATCGAAGCCGCACATCGAGTGGCGGACCTGTGCCGCGTACTCGACTCCCTGGCGCTGGCGCGTCAGATGCATCCCGGCCAGCGCAACAGCCTGGACGCACTCTGCAAGCGGTACTCGGTCGACAATTCGCATCGCGAATATCACGGCGCGCTGCTGGACGCGCGCATCCTGGCCGAAGTGTACCTGGCGATGACGGGCGGGCAGGGCAGCCTCACGTTGAGTGCCGAATCCGATACCGTGCGCAGCCGGGCGCCTCAGGCGCAGCCGCTGCGATCACAAAATCCCATCGTCGTGATCAGCGCCAACGACGATGAAACGGCCGCCCATGAACATATCCTCGCACTGCTCGACAAAGCCTCCTCCGGCCAAACGGTGTGGCGACGCTTGTGACCGATTTGGAAACGGGTGTGAAGCACTTCGTCGAGTGGTATCTTGCCTATTATCGCCCGCCACTTTCATGAGAAATCACCCATCATGAGCCAATTGAATTCCTCTCTACCGGCGTGGGGCGCCGTCGCGGCGCATGCCAAAGACATGGCCAAGGTGCACCTGCGGGATCTGTCGTCCGCGGATGACAAACGCTGGCAACATTTACACGTCGAGCACGATAGTTGGTTGCTCGATGTGTCGCGCCAACGCATCACGCAGCAGACCTTGTCGCTGCTGTTCGATCTGGCGCAGGCGGTGGATCTCTCGGGGCGCATTGCCGCCATGTTTCGGGGTGATCCCATCAACAGCACCGAGAAGCGCGCCGTGTTGCATACGGCGCTGCGCTCGGATTTCGCCGGTTCGCAGGCCATTCAGGCCGAGGTCAAGGCCTCACGCCAAAAACTGTCGAATTTTGCCGGCTTGGTGCGCAGCGGCAAGAAAATAGGCATTACCGGGAAGAAGTTCCGGCAGGTGGTGAACATCGGCATCGGCGGCTCCGACTTGGGTCCGCTGCTGGTATGCGACGCGCTGCGCGCTCAGTGGAGCGGGGACATCACACCGCACTTCGTGTCGAACGTGGATCGAACCCAGCTCGAGGACCTGACCCGCACCTTGGACCCGGCAGAGACGCTGGTGATCGTATGCTCCAAGACCTTTGTCACGCAGGAAACCCAGACCAACGCGAATGCAGCGAGAGCTTGGATCGTGGGTGCACTCGGTGAGAAGGCCGCCGGCCATCATTTCGTCGCGGTGTCGACCAACGCCGAGGCCATGGACAAGTTCGGCATCGCCGCCGACCATCGCTTCACCATGTGGGATTGGGTGGGCGGCCGTTATTCCGTGTGGTCGGCCATCGGCCTCATCGCGGAACTCGTCATCGGCACTGAGCGATTCGAGGATTTCCTCAAGGGCGCGAGCGACATCGACAAGCATTTCACGACGGCGCCGTTCGAGAAAAATCTACCGGTGATCATGGGATTGATCGGCGCATGGAATCGCACCTTCTTGAACCTGCCGACGCTCGCGGTACTGCCGTACGATCAGCGGCTCGCGCGGCTTCCCGCATACCTGCAACAGCTCGAGATGGAAAGCAACGGCAAGTCGGTGTCCCTGGACGGCATCCATGTGGGGTTTCCCACGGCGCCCATCGTCTGGGGCGAACCCGGCTCGAATGCCCAACACTCTTTCTTTCAAATGCTGCATCAAGGGACCTTGACCCAGGCACTGGATTTCATAGCCCCCTTAAGCGGTTCCTGGGGCGGCACCGAAGGCCAAGACCTGGCGTTGAAGAACTGCTTCGCGCAGTCGCAGGCCTTTGCCTATGGATATCCCTTGCCCGAGGTTGAGGCCGATATGCGCAAGGCGGGAGTGAGCGCGGGGGAGATCGAGCGCATCGCCATTCACCGGGTGCATGAGGGGAATCGCCCCAGTTCGCTGCTGCTGTATCCACAAACGACGGCGCGCACCCTGGGGGGTATCCTGGCGTTGTACGAGCACAGCGTGTTTGTCCAAGGAACTGTCTGGGGCGTGAACTCCTTCGATCAGTTCGGAGTAGAATTGGGCAAGAAACTGGCGATGGGCATTGACCTGACGGGAGCCAAGGCGCCACAGGGAACCGGCGCGGCAGGATTGGCCGCACTCATCGATTACGTGGCGAAGCATCGGTAGAATTGCTGCCATAGCATTAAAAATCAACAGGTTGAGATTTTGACAAAACCCAGGAAAGGAATCATTTTGGCGGGTGGCGCCGGCACACGTCTTCATCCCATCACGATGTCGCAAAGCAAGCAGCTGCTGCCGGTGTACGACAAGCCGATGATTTACTACCCGCTGGCGACGCTGATGTCGGCTGGGATTCGGGAATTCTTAATCATCACCACGCCTCGCGACCAGACAGCGTTTCGCGATCTGCTGGGCAGCGGTGAAAAGTGGGGCGTGCAGTTCGAGTACGCGGTACAGGCGGAACCGAAAGGCATTGCGCAGGCGTTGATCATCGCCGAGAAGTTCCTCGCCGGCGCACCGTCCGCCCTCATTCTCGGCGACAATATTTTCTACGGCGCGAATCTCTCGGAGCTGCTTTTATCTACATCGTCACGAACCACCGGCGCGACGGTATTCGGCTACTACGTGCAGGATCCGGAGCGCTACGGGGTGGTGCAATTCGACGCGGAAGGCAAGGTGACCGACTTGTTGGAAAAGCCGGAAAATCCACCGTCGAACTATGCGGTAACGGGAGTTTATTTCTACGACGACCGTGCATCGCAACTGGCTCGAGCCATCAAACCTTCGGTTCGCGGCGAACTCGAAATCACTGACTTGAACCGCGCCTACCTGCGCGACGGAACCCTGAACGTCGAGCGCCTGGGGCGCGGCACGGCATGGCTCGATACCGGCACTCACAATTCGCTGCTCGATGCAGGCGTGTTCGTGCGCATCATCGAAGAGCGGCAGGGCCTGAAGGTGGCTTGCGTGGAAGAAGTCGCGTGGCGGATGGGGTTCATCGATGCTGTTCAGCTCAAAGAGCTGGCGTCGCCGCTGCAAAAAAGCGGTTACGGTGAGTATTTGCTGCGCATTCTGCGCGACGAGCACCGGCCATGAAGTTTCACAAGACACCTATCGCCGATGTACTGCTGATCGAGCCGCAAGTGTTCGGCGATGACCGCGGCTTTTTCATGGAAACCTGGCAGGCGCTCAAATTCCACGCGGCCGGCGTCGATGCGAATTTTGTCCAGGACAATCACAGCCGATCGACGCAATGGACGCTGCGCGGCATGCACATGCAAGTAGCGCACACCCAAGGGAAACTGGTGCGAGTCACGTCGGGTACGGTGTTTGACGTGGTCGTTGATTTGCGCCGCGGTTCGCCATCCTACGGTCGGTGGTGGGGTACCGAGCTATCGGATCAGAACCACAGCATGGTTTGGGTGCCGGCCGGTCTTGCGCACGGCATGCTGGTCACCTCGGCGTCGGCCGATTTCTTGTACAAATGCACGGACATCTACAGCCCGCCGCACGAACGCACATTGGCCTGGAACGATCAGACGTTGGGCATCAAGTGGCCTATTCCGGCCGGCATTCAGCCAAACCTCTCGGCCAAGGACATCAAGGGTTCGAGTTTCGCCGAGATCGAGAAATTTCCTTAGATCGCGAAGGCGGTAGTTGGCAAGATGTAGCCGGTTCGACGTTGGGATCTCAATGGGTACTCTGCAGCTCGGCGAATCGCCGATTGAATTCCTGAACCGCGAATTCATATAGGATGTCGTCGTACTCAATGAGGTCCTCGATCGCCGTTGCCAGGCGAGGCGTCATTCTGACCGCTTCGACTCGACGAAATCGCGGATCATTTTCAACGAACTTATCTGTCACATGCACCGCCTCGATAGATGAGGGCGGGGGCAAGTTTAGTGACTTCCATATCAGCCGGATGGAATGGTCGAAGCGTTCTGTAATGCCTAACGCAGTTAGCGCGCAAATTTGAAGTTTCGCATCCTCAAGTACGCGTGACAACGCTTCCCTCGATAGAGATGACCTGTTCTGGTCGAACCAAGCAAACGACCTTCCCAGCGCAAACAAGTAGTGGTTGTTTACCGCAGAAAAAAGACGCAACTGAGGGTTCTCGAAGAATTCCTCCGCCGTTAACTCATGCGCCAATGGAATCAATTGATCGCCGGCAAATTCATCACCGAGCGGATGCGATCTCAAAAAGCGGTAGAACGAAATCAGCCTCGCTCGGGGCTGGCGAAACAGGGCGACCGTTTCGATGTCATCGCGAGGAATGAAGCGTATCGCGGAAATATCGAAGTGACCCGAAAAGAAATCGTATCTAGCCAGTTCCGCAATCGATAGAAGGTGGAGCTTGTCCTCGAATACAGGACATTTGCGGTCATCAGGAAACTGCTTCCCCAGCATGGAGCGCAGGCTGGTACCGCCGGTTTTCTGGAGATGAATAAAGACAACCGTGCGCCGGTCTATCGAAGCGATGGGATGTTCCGAGGCATCGGGATACATGAATTTATACTTGCCCGAAAACTCATCCGAACTTAGCAAGATCTCTCTAAGTTCGGCGACGGTCGCCACTTTCATGTGAGCCTCGATCGCGCCCGCGTCTTCCGGCTCTCGTCCAAGGATGAACCGAAATCCATGAAGAACATCTTCCTGCGTTGGACGCGCAAGCAATCTGTGCCGCACGCGTTCGGCTTTTCCGCCCCCGCGGATTTGCGTAATTAGAGCGGCTAAGGAACGTGGGGCTTTGCGCACAACGTGAATCACTGAGTACGATTGGAATCGAGCATGGCCAAGTCCATCGTGTGCTGCAATCGACTTTGCACTTTTTAACGTTTAATCGCTTCGACACATGGTCACTCCGACCAGGTTCAGAGCTCGGCACTAACGTGCGGGCTGTAAGCTTGGCATTTCTACGTACTGTTCTTGCATTTGGAGACCGGCGCAGGCGACAGTCAATTTGGCGTCTCGAGCGAGAACAGACGCCGCGCCTTACCTTCTTCCCACTTCGCAAAATCGAAATAGGAATTTATAAAGTCATCCGCACCTGTAATGGACCGCGCCAAACCAAGAAAACGATCTGGATCATTTTCTAGGTCCTCACAGAGATGTACATATTTGTGTGATAAAAACGCAAATAATTTGGCCGCATCTGACGACGTGAGAACAGGTTCCGCGGACAGATCAGCAACGTTCCGCGGACACCATGCATTGAAAGGACAATGTCCGGTGGCTATGGCGGGCTTTCCATATAACAGCGCACTGATAGTTGTGGTCGACGAGATGCTGACCATGCCATCAGCTTCCGTGAGTAATGCTTCCGAAATACCCTGAGGCACGGTATTTGGGAGGAATTTTAGTCGAGGGAGGCATCTGGCGAGCGCCGCCTCTTCCTCCGCATTCAGGCGATACCCAGGATGGTACGTTGGAACCCCAATCCATCCGTGGGGCAGCGCGGCTTCCCAGGTACACAACAAATTAGGCATGTCGATCGCCTCGAACGCACCCTCGTACGTAACCCAATCCGGTGGTTGGGTGACGAAAAGTGCAACCTTCGCATCCGCACGCAATTTACTGATTTCCCGTCGGCCTGCGTTATAGGTGTCGGCACTGGTCATCTTTCGTTTCAGCGTAGTGATAATCGCGCCTATAGCGTCGGCGAAAGATGGTGCTAAATCGGCGGCGAGTATCTTGTGCTTTTGTTCAAGCAAAGAACGGACTTGATGACCTGAAGGGTCGAGACTGACCCGCTGTGGATGAGAGAGGCGTGGCAAAGGCGCCTGCTCCACATGAATGATTGAAACATTTCTAAACGCAGCTAATGCAAATGCGTTCTGCGACGTTATCACAACCAGGTCCGGCTGGAATTGTTGCGAAACGTCAACTAATTGCGTCTTTAGCGGGTTCTCCTCTGCTCCTTCTCCGTACAAGGCCCGCTCATAAATATCGCGTCTGAATCCGAACGGGCTGAGAGGCGCATAGGAATCCAGAACAAAGCACGACTTGCGGAGGTTCACATTGTCGTCGTCCAAGCGCATCCACGCGGCGCAAATCTCGCTGTTAGAAGCTAGCGCGAACGCGTCCGTTTCATCTTTCAAATGTTTACTGAGTAACGTAGCCCACGGTAGGTGGGCAGCAAGATGGTAAGGGTCGCGCCGGAAGACGACCGGCTCGATGAAAAATAGTATTCTCAAAGTCCAGATTTACTCTGTTCAAATTCTGTCGGCTTTGTTTGACGGCACGATGGTACTACACGAATTGTTGGACATCTTGGAATCTTGTCGATGCCGTCGATTATCTTCGGTGGTCTGCGAAGGTGGTTGTAGCATCGTCACCCCAAATTTTCGTCTAGAATGGCTACCTAAGAACAAGAAGGAACCGGACCTTCGACTGCATGCAGCTCGGTCCACGCTCTTGTGTTGCAGCGGATCGCTGCTACAGGGGGTGAGGGAAAACCCTCACTCCTTGCGGCAGGCGAGCCGACCTTCGAAGAGGCGGCAGACCGCAATCTCGAGCATGCGGAACACGCATGTTATGCTGCGGAATTAGTAAAATATCAGGGCGAACGCACCTGTATCGGGGGCAAATGAATCGGAGAACTCGTTGGCGCGCACTGCATTAATCACGGGCATTACCGGGCAGGACGGCGCGTATTTGGCGGAACTGCTGTTGGGAAAAGGATATGCGGTGCATGGTGTCAAGCGGCGTGCGTCGTCGTTCAACACCGATCGCATCGACCATCTGTACCAGGATCCGCACGAGCGGAACGGTACGTCTCAAGCTGCACTACGGGGATCTGACGGATTCGACCAGTCTGATTCGGATCATCCAGGGGATCCAGCCTGATGAAATCTACAATCTTGCTGCGCAGAGCCATGTCGCCGTGTCGTTCGAGACGCCGGAACACACTGCAAATTCCGATGCGGTGGGCACATTGAGAGTTCTGGAAGCGATTCGTTTTTGGGGCTTGAGAAGAGAACACGCTTTTATCAAGCCTCGACCTCCGAAATGTTCGGCAAAGTCCAGGAAATTCCGCAGCGCGAAACGACGCCGTTCTATCCGAGATCGCCTTACGGCGCCGCGAAGGTTTACGCCTATTGGATCACGGTGAACTATCGGGAGGCGTACGGCCTCTTTGCGTGCAATGGCATCCTGTTCAATCATGAATCGCCATTGCGAGGCGAAACCTTTGTGTCCCGCAAAATCACGCGCGCGCTGGCCCGAATCAGTATCGGGCTGCAAGATACGTTGCACCTCGGAAATCTCGATTCGAAGCGCGATTGGAGTCACGCGCGGGATGCATGTTACAAAGCGACGTCGCGGAAGATTTTGTGATCGCGACAGGGAAGCAATTTTCGGTGCGCCATTTCGTGGAATCCGCTGGTGCCTTGCTCGACATGAAAATAGAGTGGCGGGGCAAGGGCGTCGACGAGATTGGCATTGATACGGTGACTGGTCGTACGCTGGTCCGAGTGGATCCGCGGTATTTTCGCCCAACTGAGGTGGAAACGCTGCTCGGTGATGCCTCCAAGGCTCGCGAGAAACTTGGCTGGACCGCCGAGGTAAGTTTCGCCGACCTGGTTGCGGAAATGGTTGCGAGCGATTTGGACCTCGCGAAGCGGGATGCGCTGGTCTTGAGTGAGGGCTATAGAGTCTCTAGTCGTCACGAATGACATGTCTGTTCTGAATAAATTGTTCTGACTCATTTAGGCCAGGGAGAAAATATGCGGGCACTGATATGCGGTATTTCCGGTCAGGACGGTGCCTATTTGGCCCAGCTCCTGCTGGGCAAAGGCTATACCGTGGTGGGTACGTCCCGCGATGCGCAAACATCGAGCTTTTCGGGGCTCAAACGGCTGGGCATATTCAACGACATTCAGTTCGAGTCGATGGCGACACACGATTTCCGCAGCGTTCTGCACGTGCTGCGAAGAGTGGAGCCCGACGAAATCTATAACCTTGCAGGGCAAAGCTCCGTCGGTCTCTCATTCGGCCAGCCTGTCGAAACACTCGACAGCATCATCACCGGTACCCTCAATATTTTGGAGAGTATGCGGTTTTTGGACAAGCCTATCCGCTATTACAGCGCGGGGTCAGGCGAGTGCTACGGAAACGCCGGTGCGACGGGGGCAGTCGAGGCGGCGCCGTTCGAACCACGCAGTCCCTATGCCGTTGCCAAAGCGACGACGTTCTGGCTGGTAGCCAATTATCGAGAAGCGTATGGCCTGCATGCCAGCACGGGGGTTCTGTTCAACCACGAGTCGCCGCTCCGGCCGCAACGTTTCGTTACACGCAAGATCGTTTCCGCAGCCTGCCGCATTTCACGTGGCAAGAAGGAAAAGCTGACCTTGGGCAATTTAGATATACGGCGGGACTGGGGTTGGGCGCCAGAGTATGTCGATGCAATGTGGCGGATGGTGCAGTGTGAAAAAGCGGATGACTTCATCATCGCAACCGGCGTCAGCAACAGTCTCGAAGATTTCGTGAGAATTGCTTTCGCCGAAGTCGGATTGGATTGGCGCGAACACACCGTGCTTTCCGATTCGCTGCGTCGTCCAACCGACATCTCCGACGGTAAAGGTGATCCGACCAAAGCGGAGCGCCTCTTAGGCTGGAAAGCGAAAGCACATATGAAAGACGTGATTGCAATGATGGTGAAGGCGGAATTGGACGAGCCAGAAAGGAGAAGATCTGTCGAGGCATTGGCAGTCGACGGTTGAGAGGATGGACGGGCTGGCTGACCCGCGTGTCGAACGGCAGGTACCGACGGCCCTGTGACTCGAACCTTCGATCTCGGCTCTGACGGGAAATACCATGCCAACCTTATCCGCATTCTCAACCCGCGGCCTGTCGGGTGTGATAGAGCGACTCCACGTAAGCGCTAAAACGCCTCCTCTTGCACGTCGCCGCCTCATGAGCGCTATCATGAAGTTAGTATCATTCGTTCAAAAATCTCTGTGATGTGATGGGGAAGCGACAATGGCAATTAATAAGACAGTCAACGGAGGCGAATCGTTGGCATATCCTGATGTGGTCAGAGCACTGTATCAGGGGATTCTAGAGCGCCCGGTCGACGAATCCGGATTTCGATCATACCTTGATGCCTTGCAAAAAGGCGCTCCTCTAACAAGACTTATTCGTGGAATGATCGAATCTGATGAATTCAAAATTCGCCACCCGATCAAAACAGGACGCGGGTTTTTGCCCGATCTGACGGAAATGTACCCGGAAAAATATCTGCGAAAGAAGGACGACTTTTCCATATTCGAAGCGTCGTCCGATGACGATTTCAGGCTAATTGAGTCGCTAATCGTTAAGCATCGTTTCTACGACAGCAATGACGTTTATTCATCTGGGATCGACCTGGATAAGCACGTAACGGGGGCGATAGTTAGAGGCTTGGGTGCAAGGACTTGCATTGAAATGGGCTGTTTTGCCGGACCGGTGCTCAGCGTGCTGGCCGACCAGGGGATCGATGTTTGCGGCATCGAAGTCAGTCACCTCGCCTTTGTGCTTGCATACAACAACATACGCGAAAAACTGCGATATGGAGATTTGCTCGAACTACAGTTTGATAGAACCTATGATGTATTTGTCGGAATGGATGTCCTTGAACATCTTAATCCGCTCAATCTCGGTAATTACATCCACCGCATTTCCAAATTAGTGCGGGGCGACGGATTTGTTTTTATCAACTCGCCAATGTTTGGGCATGATGATGTGTTCGGAACGCCTTTTGATGCGTACGTGCCTGAGTGGCAGCACGCTGGGGAAGATGATTTTTGGCGGCATCTTCATTGTGATGGGAAAGGGTGGCCGGTGCATGGCCACCTAGTCTTTGCTAGCCCGAAGTGGTGGGAAGACGCATTTCTAAAACAAGGACTCGTTCGGGATCGAACTATAGAGAGGTCCATTCAATCGATCCTCAAGACTTTCTTCGACAAGGTGGCTCCAGCTCGTCGAAGCTTTTTCGTTTTGAGACACTCAGAATCTAGACCAAATACACTGCGCATTCTGAGAGATTTGGAGTTCGCGATTTCCCCAGTTGTTGCAAACATCAGCTGAAGGACTTGCGGATAAATTGAGAACGATCGCGGCAACTCTGTCACAGCGCTAGAATTATTAGGAGCAATCCATGAGCCCACAGCATGACAAGTAGGATTGAAAGAATAGAACTTGTGAAATCACAGCATCTACAAGGAGAGCCTACGAGATTGTTCGATCAAAGAGCGCTCGAAGGATTTTGGGATAAATTTGTAATGCCAGGAATAGTTATCGATGTCGGCTATAAAGGTGCAGCGAATTCGACCCCGATTTTCCGTGATGCAGTTGGCATTGATATTGACACTCCCAATTATGACGGCAAGAATTTACCCTTCAATGACGGGGCTGTTGGAACTGTGCATGCCTCTCACTTTCTCGAACACATAGCAGACTACGGATATTTTTTCCGAGAATGTCTGAGAATATTGTCACCTGGGGGGACGATTTTACTATTTGTACCTTTGATGGAAGCCTACGAGCGTAGAAGGACACCTCCCTCCGTCTTTAATCAAGATCACAAGCGCTTCTATACGGCCGCGAGGTTGCTCTATGAGATTGAATCATCTCTGCCCAGGAGCAGTTATAGGATTGCTCACGTTCGTGAACGCTTCCGCACGATTGATTTTTCCTTACCTGAAGACCAACATGCTGTCGGACCATACGAAATAGAGTGCGTTATCGAAAAAATACGCTCGGACGGAATCTACTAAGCCTCGGCGATTGCAGTGGTGTTGTCGGGCTTCACTTGAATCTTGAATTTCCTAATCGCAATTGCTAATTGGCGCAAGTCGCCATTGCCAGGAACCTTCGCGTCGGGAAGTTCAAACTCCAATTTGTTTCTGTCGCCTTCAATATTAGTCACATGCATATCCAGTCTGATGTGGCTGCCGTCTACCACCGTGTCGATCACTTGCTTCCCATTTAGTCTCGCAATTAGGCGTTGCGGCCCAAGGGTATCGATCAATAGAGTCAATACTCCTCGCTCGGGCATTCCTTCCGGACACTCAAAAAGCATCGCTGCTCTATTCCCATCGGTCCAACGATACTCGGGCTCGATCCCGCTAAATCCGCTCCATTCAATTAGCGAAGATTTGTGATTCACGTCTCGATCGGCCGAGATGGCCACGAAGCTACGTGCATCTGAGAAGGTAGGATGATTTTTGGCAATTACATTCGCAATCTCCATCAGCGTATTTTGATCTCCTCTCTCGTCGAGCAAATCGGCTATCGAAGAGACCAGATGCTTGACGATCAAATCCGTATTTCGCTGTGGCGAAATACGTTGATGTGTTGCGTTTGGGGTGCCCTCTAAGTGTTTATGTTGTCTGTAAACGGCTTCAATGGCCTTGGCGTAAACATCGCGAACTGAAATGTCATTCAGACAAAAATATCCGTTCGGACAATCTGATATCTCTGCCAAGTGACACGGAGAACATGCGGCACCTCTGTGAATCACGTTGCTGTCAAAGAATTGCGGTGCCCACTCCGAAGGTAGCTCGTGACCTGAGTAAATGCCAATTACGGTAAGACCTAGGTACGCCGCCAAATGCCCTCCGCCGGAATTATTGGCGATGCAGATGGTGTTTCGGGATAGTGATCCTGCAAGAGCGAGGAACGCAAGACCCACATGCACTTTCAATCTTCCATAAGGTTGGAACGCAAATTCCGACGCTTCTCGATCATTTGCAAAGTAGACATTGATCCCCTTGACCAGAGGATCGTCAGCGAGCAAATCCACAAGCTCCACAAAGTTGGATTTACTCCATTCTCTAGCAGCGCTCCCAGCCTTTGGGAATATTGCAATCGTCCCTTGCTCAGGTGCTTCACTTTTCGCAATATCGGGGAAGGAGATGAAGTCATTGATATTTTGCGGTAACGCATCAACGATCTTCAGCATCTGACTGGCTATTGAAGTCGTATTGAGAGGCGTGCTTTTGAATGGCACGTCAGAATATGAGCGAATCGCGATATCAAGACCGCCGTCGATGACTTCATCGAGCGTCTCATAGCCAATTTTGAAATCCGCGTTGACCCTCATTAAAAGGAACCGCGTGTCCGCCTGTCTTCGCAGATCGATGGCAATGTCATACGTCCCGAGGCTAGACAAAAGCGCCGCGAGACCCTCAGCGGTCGTTGAGGGGTTCTCCGAGGATTTTCTTCTGAAGAAATCGTATGCATAAACTCGGTCAAAATAACCCATTTGTTCGGCAATAGGCACGTTCCAAGAACCGACAACTAAGTCGATTGACGCATATGGGTATCTCGCTCGCAGCTTGGCCAGCGCTGGGATGGCTAAAATGAAATCCCCCATGTGATCGAGCTTAACGGCAAGAATTCTTAGGCGACGTTTCTCAAACAGCGATGTCTTCTCGACATTAAGCAAGGGCGAGACATGGGAGCCCACTTGATTGCCAAAATCCAGTAGCGCGTCGAGCGCGGACTTTGCACTCTTATCCCAAGAAAATGTTCGAAATTGACTTTTCCCATGGCGTATCAAACGTGTACGGAAATCCTCATCGGTGAGTGCCTGGGTCATTTTGGCAGATATTTGGCTTACAGACGTCGGGTCAAACATAGCTTCGCCGAGCCCGATAACTTCCGGGAGGCTGGTCGCGTCTGCGCCTATAACGGGCGCGCCGCAGGCCATGGCTTCAAGAGGCGGGAGGCCGAATCCTTCGTGCAGCGATGGGAAAACAAACAGCGCACAAGTATTATATAATTTGATCAGATCGTCATCACTTACGTAACCGGTCATCACGACATCACTATCGGAGAGGCCGCAATCTTTCGCAGTTTGCAAGTACCGATTGACGTTACCACTTGGCATCTTACCGGCTAGTACCAGTTGGTGGCCCTGTCGAACGCCCTTCGGCATTTGCGCATACGATTCAATTAAGCGATGCAGATTTTTCCGCTCATCAGCTCCACCCGTATACATAACAAAAGCCTTGCTGATGCCTAATTGCTTCCACAGAGCGCTTCTTTCGCGGTTTGATAAGTTCAAAATCCGAAACGAATCGTCGCAAGCGCCGGAAATATTGATAACGGAGTTTTCGTGGAATCGACCGGTACCTAATGCCTCTTGGCGAGCGCTTTCCGAGATCGCGAGCAATTTCTGGCTGCGTTTGAGCCACGCAATCTTGCGGCGGTACCATTTTTGATGGATCGCGCTGGATCTAAAGTTCTCGTCGGGATTGAGCAACGGGATCAAGTCGTAAAGAATAACTGCGGTCGGAATTCGATCGTTTAGGACGTCGATGCTTCCAACAGCATCATCTCCAAATCCCTCGAAGAGACTCGTTACTAGTACAGTGTCCGGCTGCAGGCTTGCTAAGAATGCTTCGCGGATTCGCTCGGAAACCTCGCGGCGCAATTTGTTGGAGGAATCATTTTCTCTTGTTGGGGCAAATGCATGCCAGACGCGAATATTCTCCTGAGGTAAGAGTCCATTGAACTCCGCACGAATGGCGTCAAGCGTCTCAGGGAAAAGACCGCTTAAAGCGAGTAATACTTCGTGATCGCCACGATTGCGTACGATCCCCTTTGCTAGTGACAAAGAGTAGCGGCCAATGCCGCGAAAACGACTTCCAGTCTGCGCGCCCTGCATGTCAATGACGAGACGCATTAAAGTTCCTCCTTAACGAGTTGAATCGTGTTCGTTGCGACAATTGCGCGTCCGCTTTAGGCGGACAAAACATTGCAGGCTGCGCATTGCTAGGTTCATTGCTTTCCATTTGAGTCGGCTACGGCTTCGGATAGATTTCTGAATATTCGTTTGGCGACCATTGACATTCCCGGCAGGTCGGGTTCGTGATCGCGAGTAATACTTTGAGGGCGTGACATAGGTTCCTGTTGTTCGACTATCTGCCTCGAACTCTCGATAAGTTGCTCAAGCAGGAATACTCTCTGTTCTAGAACGCGTAATCGGATTGCTAATTCGGACTTGCTTTCACGGTAAATGACTGACTTCAGAAGAACTCCAACTACGGGTAGCAGAGTAAGCTTGTGGCGGCGGATGGCGCGGCGCAACCACGGAAGATCAACGCCGATTTCCCGTGCTTCGCTGGAAGAGTACAGGTCGCTCAGGATCGCTAACTGCCTCTCGCCGCTACGGAGTCGTCCGACGTAATGGCGCAATCCCTGAGGGTCCGGCGCACGTTTGAACAGCGTCATATAGGCGCACTGGACAAACCGAAGGTCTTGACACTGCAAAAGCGTCTTTAGGTCCTGCGCTGCACTTAAAAGGGTGAGCGATGTAGTCCGAGTCGCATCGTCGGGTATCATGTCAGTAGTTCCTTGGGGAGTGCAGTCTGTCTTGAGCTGTTGATTGTGTCGTGCAGTTATGCCGGGTAAGGGATTTTCCGGAGGTGTGATTACACCGTTCTCTGATGAGGTATTTGCGCTTGAAGATTGATCACGCGAGCGGGTTAACCAGCTCCCAGCCGCTCGCAAGGGGACGGTGAGTCGCCAGGATAGGCTGCTTCGCAGGTTAGTGAGATCTAGCTGCAGCGAATAAAGCGTCTCCTGCCGCACCTTGCCAATTTCCCGTTCGGCCCGCAACAGTTCATCAAACTCTAGTTGCGTGGTTTTGCGCGCGGCTTCGCTTTGAGACAGCTCCAGCTGCTTGGCCTCCAGTTTCATGTTGAGTGTCTGCTCGCGCGTAGCGTGCTCGCTCTGCAGGCTCAGTACTCGTTCCCAGTGGTGAGCTGCCTGTTTTGTAGTTTCTCGATGGGCTTGCTGTTGGGTCGCCAGCAAGACAGCGGCAAGCTCACGCTCACGCTCGGCATCTTTGTTCCTGATGCTTTCAAGCGCTAGCCGGGATTGGTTGAGTTGCTCGGCATGCTCATATTCACGCCGTAGTCGATTTTGCTCGAGGCTTCGGAGTTCTTTCCGTTCGTCTTGCAACTGTTGACTAAGCGCTCGCTCCCGCTGCACCGCGGCGTTAAGGAGACCCTCCATTTCCCGCTTAGCTTGATCAGAAATCTTGTCTTGCTGGCGCCGCATTTCGCGCTCTAGTTCGCCGTGCAGACGGGCCTGTTCTGCGTTCTCTAAAGCCGCTTGTTGCTGGATCGTCAACAGTTGCGCGCCGAATTCCCTCTCGCGAGTAGCTATGCCTTTGAGCAGGACTTCTATCTCCTGTTTGGCCTGACTCAATTGCTCCGTATTACGCAGCTGCAATTCGAGCTCGTGTTCGCTGCGCAGACGGGACTGCTCTGCGTTCTCGAGAGCCCATTGTTGTTGGGTCGCGCGCAGTTGCTCACCGAACTCGTTTTCTCTCTGGATCAAAGTATGCTGAATACGTTCAGCATCCCCGCTAGCTTGACTGGCTTGTCCGAGTAGAGTCCGTTCGCGATCGGCGTGACCCTTCTGTTGTGACGCGATGCTTTGCGTCAGATGTGCAATCTCACTATCTGCGGATGCCTTTTGCGCCTCAGCCAGCGCAAGCGCCTCGCTGAGTCGTTCTTGGTCTCTCGCTACAATCAACCTATGAAACGGAGCATTGGCCGTCCCGTTGAGCGCAAAGTCGTCAAAAATATTGGGGGGCACCAGGAAAGTAGTCTTAAATTCCGGATGCGCTTCAGAAATATAGTAGCGATTCAATCCGTCGAAATAAGTAGGGCTGTAGCCATATCCAATGAGTGTGCTTTCCCACCTTTCGTGAGATTCGATTTGAGTAAGTGGCAGCGTGCTTTCAACCACGACAATCCATGGCCGCGCCGCTGACGAACCCCAACTGGCCAGCACAGGCTGCTCAAACCCCTCAACATCGATTTTTAGCCAGTGTATCTCGCGCTCCGCAGCGGCATCAAAAATTGCTGCGAGCGTAACGCAAGGCACGGCAATTTCGTGAACGTCATGGCCGTGTTCGCGGTGTCGCGCCGCTACACCGGCGTCCGCGGTCGAAATCCCGCCCCCGGGAATTTCGAAGAAACGCAACATGGCGGGACCATTGCCAACCACAGCTTGAATAACAGTGTCGCCCGGCCGTTGCTGCCTTAGCAAATCGGCGTAGTAGGGTAATGGTTCGACGTGAATGCCGCGCCAGCCGCGCTCATGGAATGCAAGGCTGATCGAGTCGATGATCGGATCTTGGGCGCCAATGTCTACATAGAACCCGCGCTCAATATGCGAGAGCGCGCGCCAAAGCATGACGTCTTCGAAATTTTGAGCGTAAGAAGTAAATGTCACGGCCGGCAACCGATATTCGGCGCGTTTGAATTGCATGTGCGCGCTGATCGCCTGATTGCGTTTCTCCTGCAGGCTGGCGTTAACAATTGAGCTCGCGGCACAAGCGATCCTAGTTCATACCAAAGCGCTGACGGATTGGCGTTAGCACGGATTGCATCCAGGCGAGTAATGGATGGCGTCGCTGAAAGTCCCGCTGTAGGGTCTCCGCGAGTGGTTTCAGGCGGTTCTCCTCCGTAACTGTCGCAACTCGTAGATCGGTGGCGCGCCAAGCATGAAAAATCGCGCGATTGCTGCCCGCTGGATGTGCCGTCATCTCAACTTCTTCGAAGCCGTGACCCAGCAATAATGCTTTTATGCAGTGTTCGTTTGGACCCCACCAGTTCGTAGGATCGTTCGCCAGCTCCCGGCCCGGAAAGAACACCATAGCAGGGGCATCGACGTCGCGAAGCTCCAGGTGAGTCTCGACGATCAACAACTGTTTGGCGAGGCGAACAACTTTTGCCAAGGATTCGATGGCATCGTAGCGATGATAGAAGACACCCAGGTAGAGGACGACGTCAAATTCGCCCACTGTATCCGCGGATAGATCTACGGCATCGATCTCCCGCGCGTCTATTTCAAGACCGAGTGCAGACCGGGCAATTTCAAATGTCTCTCGACCGCGAATATGGGGATGCGACCAGCAATAGGAATCGGTGGCGAGCACGCGGCTCGCGCCGCGCCGCTTCGCTTCGAAGCTGAAGAAGCCGTTCCAAGCGCCAATGTCGAGTACGCTGCAACCGCTTAGATTGACGCGATCGAAAATCAGGGCCGCCTCTTCGTTGCACAGCGCCACGGATTTGTTGCCCGCTGTCACCACTCCGCCGCCAAGGTCGATGGAATGATGCCACGGCAGCGCAGCGACACGCGATTGCAGATCGACCGTCATTTCGTGTTACTCACATTCGCCACTGCTCGAGGGCTTCCGGCTTGTCCGCCAGGGATTCCAAATAAAATGAATAGGCCGTATCCAAGTTAGGGAAAGTCATCAGCCGGCCGTTGTGTAGGACGACCGCATTTTCGCAGTATCTCTTGATCGCATTGACGTCGTGGCTGACCAGAATAAAAGAGCGATCCTTGCGCTTTTGAAAGAGCTCATAGTGACAGCGTTCGTGGAAGCGGGCGTCTCCCACGATCATGGCCTCGTCGATGAGAAAGCAGTCGAACTCGATCGCCATGGAGAGGGCGAAAGCCAATCGAGTCATCATTCCGTGAGAATAGTGCATCACGGGTTCCCTGAAGAAACCTCCAAGTTCACAAAAATTCTCGACCCACGGAATCAAAGGTTTGTAATTGACGCCGTACGCGCGGCAAACGAACTTTAGATTATCCAGTCCCGTGAGGTTCCCCGCGAAGGCACCTACAAAGGCGAGGGGCCAGGAGACGCGCATGCCGCGTCGTATCGTACCCGTGGTAGGTCGCTCGGCTCCGCTAATCAGTCGGATCAATGTCGACTTTCCCGCACCATTACGGCCAAGAATCCCTATGTGTCTGCCTCGCTCGAGAGTGAAGCTGATGTCATCGAACACCTTGTACGGTCCGCTCCGTGTCTCATACACTTTCGACACGTGTTCGACGGCTAGCATCAGAACTCGACCCTGCGGCTAGCTTCACGCACCGCATACAAGCCGCAAAGTGAGAGTACGAGACAACAGGTGGCCATATACCCGATGTCGTAATGGGTGCGCACGACATTCCCAAAGTAGCCATGGCGCAACAATTCCACGCCGTGCACCATCGGCAACACTAGAACAGCATCCTGAAGTTTTTCGGGCAGCCATTCCACCATGAATGCGGCGCCCGACATGGGAAACAGCAAGTAGGCGATTGGATGCCAGAGTCGGTGAACCAAATTGGAGAAGGCGGTTCCTCCCCCCACCAGCAATGCGAGACTTGCTCCGAACCAAGCCAACATGAGCCAGCCTTCAAGTACGAGCAATAAATCGTCCGGCATGGGCATCCAGCCGATGAATATGAAGAAAAATGAGAGCAGGATAAACGAGCTGGTTGCGCCAACAATTTCAAGCGCGATTCGGGTGAGAAAAACATCGACGATCAGCACGCTGCGATGGAACAGCAAGGGCTTGTTTTGCTCTATCCCGGCGCTGCATTGAGATGTAGCATTTCGCCACATCAACACAGACGAATAGCCGGTTACGGCGAAAGCGACGATAGGGATGCCCGTACCGCCGTGTGCCAGTCCGGCGGCACTCCACAGTGTGGTTACGCCGATGGTAAAAATCATCGGTTCGCCAACCAGCCACAGCACACCCAAATTGTCGCGGCCGTATCGAGTGATGAGTTCCCTCATCATCAGCGCATGCAGCACTCGCGCCTGAATCGCGAAGCTTTGAAGAAACGGGACTTCCCCGCGCGCCGCACTCACGGTGGGTTCCCTCTAATCCGCATGTTCGCGAACGCTGGCGATCAAAATACTGGCCACCGCCCAGCCGATGAGACTAAGAACGAAGACGATGAGGACCGAGCGAGACCTTTTGGGCTCCATGGCCTTATCCGGCAGGCTGGGCCGGACCAGCCGCTCGAGGTACAGCTGCTTCTGTAGGGCCTCGGCACGCGCCGACTCGAGTTCAGCGAGGGCAATACCCAATTGTTTGTCCGCGAACTGCACGTCAAGCGCCAGTCGCTCGAAATTCGGGGCACGCGCGCTGAATGAACCATGGGAACTGGTCACCTTGGCCGCTTCCGCGGAGATCGCGTTACGCAGCGAGTCGGCGCGGTTATTGAGTGCACCAATCTGCGGATTGTCCGGGGAGAGCTTTTTGATCTGCGCGAGTTCTGTCTCGGTGGCAATCAATTCCTGTTGAATCTTGGCGACGCCCTCCAGTTGAATCGCCGCTTGCTTGTCCGGTTCGAATACCTCTTGCCTGCTGCGATAACTCAGCAGGGCGAGGGAGGCGTCCTTGGCCTTATCCGAGGCGATTTTCACTTCGTTTTCCGCAAAGCTGATCAAGTCACGCCGGCTCTGGTCATTCAACGTGTTGACCAAGCGCTCGCTAATGTCAAGCAACAGATCATTGATCTTGTGCGCGTCCTCCGCGGTGAACGCGCGGGCGGTCAGTACGGTGATCGAGGATACGGGATCGTAGTCGACCCCCACGTGCTTGCCGTAATACAGGAAGAATTTTTCGAAGCTCCGGTTCCAGCCCAATCCTGGGAAGCGATCCAGGATGTCGACGTCAGAGCTCGAAAATGCCTTGCGCAGATTGAGCTTGTCGTCGAGTTCTTTGAGCGCGTCGCGGGACAAGATGTAGTCGCGAACCGCATAGGTATCGTCTTGCGAGTGGGAAAATCCGCTGCTCTGCAAAAGTTGGCCGACGAGGCCCGATGGCGTCTGATGTTGGGGACTTCTCACGAGAAAGCGCGACTCGGAAACGTACACGTCGGACGCAATGAGACCGTAGTACAGGATCGCGGCGACGGTGGGTGCCGCCACCATGGCGACAAACAACCAATGACGCTGGATCCAAGATTTCATCAGAAGCCGACCTGCTTCAGCGCCAACGTGGGATACGCCACCGAGAAAAGCACGTTCAAGAACTTCTGAATCTCTGTGATGGGCGCATTCGACACATACAGGATGTCGCGGTTTTCGATGGGGAAATTCTGAATCAAGAAAAAACTGGCCGGGTCGCTCAAATCAACCCGAAACACCGCGGGCACCATGCCCTCGGCGGTCGCCATGACGGGTTCGTGAGGCCAGGCAAGCGCCGCTTTCGGCTCGAAGCGAAAAATGAACACACCCCGGGCATTGGAGCGTGAATCGATCAGCCCACCTGAGCGTGCGAGCGCCTGCGCCAGCGTGATCCCCTGCGTCTCGAAATTGATCTCCTCGTTCTTTCCGGTGGCGCCCAACGCCGTAAAGCTGTACGGCTGAAACAATGCCGTCACCACATCGCCAGGCTGCAGCGGCACGTTTTGCTGCGGATCGCGGATGATGGTTTCGAGGGGCAGCGAATAGACATTGTCCGCTCGCGTAACCTGGATGGTCATTTTGTTAACCGGTTGCCGCACCCCCGCTGCCGCAGCCAATGCATCCAGCAGCCGCTCGTTACCTGGGACAAGAGGTACCCGCGTGCTCGCGTTGACTTCGCCCACGACCGTGGCGTTCGAAGATAGGTTCCGCGTCATTCGCACGAGAACCTCCGGTTGATTGGCCTTGCTGCGCAGCCGCTGTACGATTTCCTCTTCGATGGCCGGCAGGGTCTTGCCGGCCGCGGGAACGCGCCCGGCGAATGGCACCATGATGAAACCGTCATCATCAATCGACTGTTCGGGAAGCGTCGTGGGCCGTGAGGTCGCGATCACGTTTGAATTTGATGGCACGGTGCTGAACAGTGTCGCCGGGGCCGCCTCCCAGATGGACACCTCGAGCATGTCACCCGGACCGACCGTGCGAGAGACGATGCGCTTAGTACCGAGGGTCTCGGAGAACATTCGCGATGTGCGCTGGGCTAGGAGCCGATGCGTCAGCGCATCGTCGACATCGATGACCTGGATCGCTGCGGCATTGGGCGATGATTTCGAGTTCTCGACTTGGCTGCGGCTCGGACCGATTGTCGGCAGGAATCCCGCGCAACCGCATATTGAGAGCGTGGCAAGCGCCGCGGCCGAAAGAGCAATGCCTCTGACGTGAGCGATATCAGCGACTCGCGTACGGTATGAGGCGTGGCCGGCGCAATGCCACCAAAGGGGAAGGCGTGTCATCGACGAGATTGAAGGAGAGAATCAATGATCCCCATAAGCCGCTACGTCGCACCATGACATCAAAATCCCTAACTCGTTGCTTGACAGCCAATTCGCAATCTGCGTCGGCCGTATCGAAGCGAACCTCGTTATGGTTTTCCCCGCACCGGTGGCATTTGGCTGCGCTGTATGGTCATTCATTTTTTCCGCATTTGCAAGGATTTAGGGCGTGTCGCAACGACCCGCAAACTTGATGAGGGCGCATGCTTTCGGTACTCTGTTCTACAAAGGGAAGCGAGGCAATGGAGGATGGCGGTACGACGGGTCAACGACAGCCTCCTTGGCCCACTGGAAAGAGTGACGCTAGCTTGGACGGCGAGTCGTTTGCCCGCATGGGTGCTTCCAGACCACCTCACCTTGGTAGGCTTATTCGGCGCGCTACTCGCGGGGGCCGGGTTTATCCTGAGTCGCTGGTATCTGCCTTGGCTGTTGCTGGGCTGTGTCGGTCTTCTGGCCAACTGGTTTGGTGATTCCTTGGACGGAACGCTCGCTCGGCTGCGGCATATCGAACGGCCGCAATACGGCTTCTTTGTCGACCATACGTGCGATATGTTTTCGCAGGTCATCATCTTCATTTCGCTGGGAGCTTCGCCGTGTACGCACTTCGGCGTGGCGTGCTTGGGTTTGATCGCCTTTCTGATGGCGTTCATCTATACCCTGATTGGCCTGCAGGTGAAGGGAGAATTGCGGATCACCTATTTTGGCTTCGGTCCCACCGAGATCCGAGCGCTCCTATTCCTTGGCAATCTGCTGGTGGTTGCTTTCGGCGTCATCGATCTCCGTCGCTGGTTCGCGCCGCTTGAAAGGTTTGATTACGTTACGATTCATGATGTGTTCATATCGATTCTGGCCGTCGCGGGTGTCGTCTTGATTGCCGTGCTTGCGGTTCGCAGAGCGCGACTGATGGCGGTTGAAGATCCCGCGCCGACGGGCGCACCTTCCATTTCAAACGCATTGAAACTGAATTGATGTCGCTGTCCCGACCCGGCGGAGTTATGGATCTTGGTTTGCCGAGGCCTCTGCGGGTACTCATCGAAATGCGTCCGGCGCTTGAGGGGCACGCTGGCATTCCCCAGGAGACCCGGCTGTTGTTTCGCGGCTTGTCGATGGTGGGCAACGTCCAGGTCGAGGGCCTGATACAAAGCGCCAATCGGGTGCTCGCTCGGGGGCTGCCGGTGAATGGTGCCCACTGGTTCGGCAAACTGTCGCGGGACGCGGAGCTAAATCGGCTGGGGCGCGTGGTGATCAGTCTGGAACAGGGGTATTGGGATTCAGTGCCGGGCGCGTATGCCCACACGTTCGTCATGGCGATATGGCATTTGCTCGGCGGCCGACAGCGGCTGAAGCGCTTCGACGCAAAGCACTTTCGCGACTTCATCTGGCGCCGCTATTTCGCGCGCACGCTGCCGTCCGCGGACTTCGATCTCGTGACCGACGCCGCATTCAGGATTGCACGCGCGCCTTGGAATGCGATGCACATCTGTGCAACGGTAACGCGCAAAATGGGTTTCCCGTCGCTGTTTCCCCGCCTCGATACGTCGGATTTCGACATGATGATTGCCGAAACGCCCTATCCCGCCAGCATTTCCAAGCGGACCAGGCTGGTGGTGCGCTATCACGACGCCATTCCGTTGTTGATGCCGCATACCATTTCGGACAAACGCTGGCATCAAGCTTTTCATTATCATGCACTTCGCAAGAATGTGGCGAACGGGGCCTGGTTTGTCTGTGTATCGGAGTCAACCCGCAAGGATTTAATCTCTGTTTTTCCGCAGGCGGAGGCACGCTCGTCAACCATTCACAACATGGTGTCTCACAATTATTTCGACGAAGACTCCAAAGCGCTGCGCATCCCGGAAATTGTCAAGACCCGGATGAATGGCAAGATCAAGCCCCCGCTGGACCCGTCATTCATGAGACGGCTCTTTGAAGACAGCGTACTTCCTGAGCCGCTCGAATATCTATTGGTAGTCTCGACCATCGAACCGCGCAAGAATCATTTGGGGCTGCTGTCGGCCTGGGAGAAATTGCGCGCGGAGGCTTTTCCAACGCTCAAGCTACTGGTGGTTGGGAAGCTCGGCTGGCATCACAAGGCCATCGTCAGGAAATTCCGACCGTGGATGGAGCGTGGTGATGTCTTTTTGCTGGAAGATGTTCCGGCCGCGGATCTGCGCCTGTTGTACAAACACGCACGTGCCACCATTTGTCCAAGCTTTGGCGAAGGCTTCGATTTCTCGGGCGTTGAGGCGATGAAGTCCGGCGGAGTGGTGGCGGCGTCCGACATTCCCGTGCATCGGGAGGTCTACGACGATGCGGTCGAATACTTCAACCCCTATTCCACTCCGGACTTATCGCGCGCCATTGCGGAGCTGATTGGGCCCTCGCAAGACATGCGCCGCGCCGATCTTGTGGCTCGGGGGGCGGTGGTCGCGCGGCGCTACGCGTACGAGAAGATCCTGCCCCAGTGGCAGGCTTTTTTGACAGCGCAGTGTAGCGAGGTTGAATCAGCTGCGCGTACTGCTCCCGCAGTCCCGTAGACGAGTTCAAGCCCCATACTCTCGATTACAGTCTTTTCAACGGCGCAGCCGGTGGCTCAAACAACTGGCCGTCGGCTTTCGTATTTTTCGGTGAGATCATGAAGCGAATATTCCTCACGGGCGCCGGCGCCGGCATCGGCCGTCTCGCCGCAATTCAGCTTTGCGAAAGAGGCCACGAGGTTTGGGGCACGGCCCGCGCGCTCTCGAAGCTGCCGACTCACCCTCGCTTTCATCCCGTCGTTCTCGACCTGAATGTTTCCGCTTCAATCGAAACTGGTTTTGCCAAGGCCCTGCTGGAAGCCGGTCATTTCGACGTTCTCATCAACAATGCCGGCGCCGGTGTGTTCGGGCCGCTCGAGAGCTTCTCCGACGAGGAATTCATCGCTCAGTTCGAAACGTTGCTGCTCGGGCCGCTGCGCCTGATTCGTTTGGCACTTCCCGTCATGCGCGGGCGCCGCCGGGGACTCATCGTCAACGTGTCCTCATTGGCGGGGGAATTTCCGCTGCCCTTCATGGCGCCGTACTCGATGAACAAAGCGGCCTTGAGTGCCCTGTCGGAAGGCTTGATGCTCGAGCTGGCGGACACTGGCGTCCGCATGGTGGACGTGCGGCCGGGCGACTTCGCCACCAATTTTCACGAGTCCACTCGCCGGATCGGCCATGAATTGGCCGACGCCTACGCGCCGAATCTGGAGCAAGCCTGGAAAGCCATTGACAAGAACATGACTCGCGCGCAGAAGCCGGCCAAAGTGGCCGGGCTGCTGGTGAGCATCGTCGAAGGCAGGACGCGTAGGTCCGTGGTCGCCGTAGGCAATGTGTTTCAGGCGCGCATCTCACCCTTGCTCGCACGATTCGCGCCGCGGGCTTGGGTGGTCTGGGGCCTGCGGATGTACTACGGCCTCAAGCGAGGCGCTTAGAGTCCTTCGTTCTTCATCATGGCAAAGGCTTCATTCGCCATCGCCAATGTCGCCGTGATGTCGTCGGGCCTATGCGCCGAGGATATGAACCAGTTGTGGTGCGGATGGAATATGGCGCCGCGGCGCGTGACCTCGCCGCAAAAGCGCTGCTGACGGCGCAGGTCCGGATCGTCGTCGAAATTCACAAAGGGAATGGCCGGTGGACCTGAGGCAAGCATCGCGTAGCCGTATTTTTTTCCGGCTTCCACCAGACCGCCCATCAGCGCCTCCCCGGATCGGCGCAGCGCGCTCACCGTGTCTTCTTTTTCCATGATGTCGAGGCAGGCCATGGCGGCCGCCATGGCCGGGGCGCTGTTCCAGTAGCTGCCGGTGAGAAACACTTTGCTTGCAGCAACGCGCAGTTCCTTGCGGCCCAGCGTGGCCGACAGGGCGTGGCCGTTCGCGATGGCCTTGCAGAAGCAGATGATATCGGGCTCGAAGCCGAAGAACTGGTGCGAGCCCCGAAGATTCAGCCTGAAGCCGGCCCTGATGTCGTCCAGGATAAGCACGATGCCCTCTTTTCGACACGCGGCTTCGATGTGTGGCCAGAAGCCCGGAGCCGGCATCTCCGAGGCTTTGAAGGCAGGGTGGTGGAAGGGCGTCATGACAACGCCGGCCACGTCGCCACGGTACTGCTTCAACAGCCGCTCGAAGGATTCCAGATCATTCCAGTTGAAGTCATGGATGTGCGCGCGGTCTTCCTCGATCAGACCGCCGTGGCCCGGAGTACACCAGGCGCCGATGCCGTGATAGGCCGCCGCGATTTTTAGGATCTTGCGCCGCTTCGTATGTTCGCGCGCCACCTGGACGGCCCAGGTGGTCATGTCCGAGCCATTCTTGCCGAACACCGCCCAGCGGGCGAAGTCGATCAGCGACACCAGGCGCTCGGCGAGATCAACCATGACGGGGCCGGGGTGATTGAGGCACAGCGCATCGCGTTGCAGCCTGGCCGCCGCTTCCTCCACCTTCGGGTGCTGGTGACCCAAGATCATCGGACCATATCCGCACAGGTAATCGATGTATTCGTTGCCGTCCACATCCCAGTAGCGGCAACCTTGGGCGCGGTCGGCGTAGTAGGGAAAGGCGCCGGGCAACCCCACGGCGGGGCTGGTATGGCCGTAGATGCCGCAAGGGATGACTTCGGCGGCCCGAGCGAACAGTTCCTGCGAGCGGCGAAACGGATTGTGGGGCGTATCCATACAACTAAGGTTGCAGGTAAACGCGCATTCGTTCCATCACAAAGTTGAGCCCATCCGCCAGGGGAATGAGACCGTCGATGGCAATCTCGCCGGTGCCGACGGCAGCCATGCTATCGATCTCATCGCGCATCGCTGCATAGGCCACGTCCATGTCGCGAAACACGATACGTACGTCGGGGCGCCGTGGCGGTTCGCTCCACCCGGTGGTTTGTTCCCGGGAGCCGTGGTCGAACCATACGGTTGATTCGGGTTCTCCCTGAATGATGAAGGCCGCGAGGCCCGGCGGCAGAGACTGCAACGTGTGCATGGCCACGGCATCGCCTTGCGCCAGGGGGCTCAAGCCCAGTCCCGCCGCAATCAGGGTTAGCCGCGTATGCAGGCGTCGTCCGCCCTGCGTGGCCAGCACGGAAGGCTCGCCGTTTAGAGTGGCCTCCAGCATGGCCGCCAGCTTGGAAAAGCGTGCCAGCAACCCGATTCTCCAGCCACCCCACACCGGTAGGGGAACGGCCAACTTGTTGCCGGCAAAGAAGGCATTCAGATGACGCTCGCTCAAGAACAGCAGTGTGACTGACGGCCAACCGATCGAACCGTTGTGCCAATCAATTTTGCCGTCCTTCAATTGCAGCGTGGCGGCGGGGCCGCCGAGGATACGCAGCGCAATGGACGCGTCGGTTTCTGCAATGATGGCCCGGGCCGCCGGATCCTGCTCGACCAAGTCAGCAAGACAGGGCAACACAGCCGTCAAGTACAGGCGGCTCAACACCGCGGAATTCACGGACTCGCGATTCATTGGCTAAATTCGGCCAAGTTCGGCGGCGACGGCGCTGACGGCGGATTGAATGTCAGTCTCCGAGTGCTCGGAACACATGAAAAATCTCAGGCGAGCGAGTTTTTCGGGCACGGCCGGATACAGGATGGGCTGCGCATTGATGCCACGCTCGAACAGGGCCTGCGACAGGCGGGCGGCGCGCAGCGAGCTGCCGACGATGGCCGGGATGACGGATATGCCGGCGCTGGTACCGGTATCGATGCCGGCCTCGCGGGCCAGCTCGAGAAACTGCGAACCTCGGGCCTGCAGGGTCGCGATACGAGTGGGCTCCTTCCGCATCAGCTGCAAGGCTGCCAGCGACGAGGCCGCCACCGGAGGCGGCATGCCGACGCTGTAAAGAAATCCCGGCGCCAAAAACTTCAGGTGCTCCACCAGCGCCGTTGATCCCGCGATATAGCCGCCGCAACCCGCCAGCGTCTTGCTCAGCGTGCCCATCCAGATATCCACGTCGCCGCCGCTGAGCGCGAAATGTTCTCGAATGCCCAAGCCGGTCGCGCCCATCACGCCGAAGGAATGGGCCTCGTCCACCATCAGCAAGACCTTGTGGCGGCGCTTGATCTCCACCAGCTGCGGCAGGTCCGGAAAGTCTCCGTCCATGCTGTAAATGCCCTCCACCACGATCAGCACCCGCTCGAACTCGCGGCGCTGTTGCGACAGCATGGCATCGAGCGCAGCCCAGTCGTTGTGCGGGAAGGGCAGGCGGCGGGCGCCCGCCAATTGAATGCCCTGCAGCGTGCTGTTGTGGATCAGCTCGTCATGCAGGATCAAATCCCGCGATCCGAATAAATATCCGATGGTGGTGACATTGGTGGCATGTCCGCTGACGAACACCACCGCATCGTCCACGCCGTAGGCGTCCGCGATGGCTCTTTCCAATTCTCGATGCAGCGGACGCTCGCCGGATACGGCGCGGCTGGCCGACACCGAGGTGCCGTAGCGGTCGATGGCTGCCTTGGCGGCGCCTGAAACCACCGGATGCCCGGATAGCCCGAGGTAGTTATAACTGGAGAAATTCAAGAACTCGCGGCCGCCGATGCGGGTGCGTCCGCCGGCGATGCCCTCATGATTCTTGAAGAACGGACTGCTGATTCCGAGGCGTCCGGCGCCGTCGGTCATGATGCGCAGTTGTTGATAGCCCGGGTGCAGGTCGAAGCGGGTGAACTGCTCGGGCACGTCGGCCGCGCCGGCTTCGCTCACGCGGCGCACTGCCGCTGGCGGCGCATTCGTTTGTCGAAGACGCCGCTCCAGGCCCTGTTGAATCAGCTTTTCTTTGATTGCAGCGGTGAGGCCCGGCAAGGTCTTACGGCTCATTGATGAATCAAACGCTGATTGGTTGCGCCCTCGCCCGCGCGGATATTCGCCGCCAGATGTTCGATGTCCGAGTCCTGCATCTCCGCGGCATGCTGGGTCACGACGCGTTCGATCTGTGCCACCACCGGATCCGTAGGGCTTGCGCCCGGGGTTGCGGCTTCATCGCCGCGCAGCTGCGTGATGATCCACCCAGCGAGCTTGGCCACCGTAGGGCTGTCGCTCAACGCCATGACCGGCAAGCGGGCGCCGAATCGGCTCTCCACCGCAACCACCAGCTCGACGCCCATGAGGGAGTCCAAGCCCATAGACTGCATGGACAGCGTGGCGTCGATCTTGTCGGGCGCAATGCGCAGGATTTCTCCGATTTCGACCTTGAGCAAATCGACCACCGTGGTGTGCAATTCGTCGTCCGGCAGCTCCATCAGCAGCCGACGCAGATCCTGCCCGCCTTCCTCTTCTGTTTCATTGTCGCCGCCTGCGCGGGCCAGCTCGGCAAATTTCGGCGTGGCAGCGGTGGGCAGGAAGCGGCTCAACGCGCGCCAGTCGAGGTCAAGTACTCCCAGATCGGAGCGATCCGCAAGCAGCATGGCTTCCAGCGCATCCAGCGCCGCGCTCGACTGCAGCGCCGCTCCGCCCATGCGGGATTGCAGCGCTTCCTTGATGTGACGATTGCGCGCCAGGAAGCCCACGTCGTCGATAGCTCCCCAACGAACCGCGGTGGCCGGCAGACCCTCCGCACGGCGCACTCGCGCCAGCGCTTCGAGCGCGTAGTTGGCGGCCACATAGGCGCCTTGGCCGGGATTGCCGAACAGCGTGGTGGCCGACGAATACAACACGAAAAATTCCAAGCTCAAGTTGCGCGTCAGCTCGTGCAGATGCTGCGCGCCCAGCACCTTGGGCGCCAGCACGCGGCGAATCTGCGCGGCAGTCATCTCGCGGATCAGCCCATCGTCGATGACCATGGCTGCGTGCACGATGCCCTTCAGCGGCGGCATGGAGAGCGCCACTTCTTCCAACAGCGCCTTCATAGCCGCCCCGTCGGTGACATCGCAGGCGCGCACCATGACACGTACGCCACGACGCTCGAGTCGCGCAAGTGCGGTCCGGGATTCATCGGCGCCCGGGCCGCGGCGGCTGATGAGCACCAGGTTGCGGGCGCCGCGATCGGCCAGCCACTCAGCGGTTCGCAAGCCGAAGCCGCACAAGCCTCCGGTGACCAAGAATGTAGAGTCGGGCGAAATCTCGAGACGCCGAGCCTCAGGATGCGCCGGATGGTGCGTGGCGTGAACCCCGTTGGCGTAGGTCACCACGATCTTGCCGACATGTTTCGCCTGCTGCATGTGGCGAAATGCATCCACGACTTCTGCGGCATCGAAGGCTCGATAGGGCAGGGGATGCAGCACGCCCTGTTGGAACAGGGTCAACACTTCGCCGAACAGACGTTGCGTCAGGTCCGGCCGCTCCGACATCAATTGATCGGCGTCAATGCCGAAGTAGCTCAAGTTGTTGCGGAACGGGCGCAGGCCTACGCGCGTGTTCTCGTAGAAATCGCGCTTGCCCAGCTCGAGGAATCTGCCAAAGGGCTTGAGCACGCGCAAATTGCGGTTGATAGCTTCCCCCGCCAGGGAATTCAACACCACATCCACGCCCTCGCCGTGCGTGAGTTCGAGTATCTGATCGGCGAAGTCCAGATTGCGCGAATCGAAAATATGATCGACCCCGAGCAAGCGCAAGAAATCGCGTTTCTCATCAGAACCGGCGGTGGCAAAGATCTCGGCACCGCGCCACTTGGCCACCTGAATGGCCGCGATGCCGACACCGCCGGCCGCGCCATGAATCAATACCTTTTCGCCTTCCTGCAGACGCGCCAGATGATGCAGCGAGTAGTACGCGGTAAAGAAGGTGCTCGGTATGGTGGCCGCCGCCTCGAAGGACACTCCCGCAGGGATATGCGACAGGGCCGCAACCCGGGTGGTGACACGATCGCCGAAACTCGAAGGCGCAAAGCCCACCACGTTATCGCCAGGCGCGAAGCCCTTGGCGCCGGATCCGACGCTCATGACCACGCCGGAAAATTCCAACCCCAGGGTCGAGCCGGAGAAGCCGTTCTCCACGGCTTCATCGGACAGCAGGCCGAGCGCATACATGACATCGCGGAAATTCAGGCCGGTAGCCTTGACGGCCACCTCGACTTCATCGTCGCCAAGCGCGATGCGTGCGTAAGATTCCCACTGCAGGTTGCGCAACTGTCCCGGCAACGAAAATCCCAGGCGGGCGTTGCTCGAGGACGTGGCGACCCCCCACGGTTTGCTGCGTGGCGCTGCGGCAGCACGCATGCGTGGCGCGTAACGATCGCCCGCTGCCGACAAAATCACTTCAGTTTCGGCATCGCCCGCTCGCAGTTCACGCGCCAGCGCAGCGGCGGTGATGTCGATCGCAGTCGCCGAGGTTTCCAGATCGATCAGGCGTACCGGACAACTCGAAGCTTCGTTCATCAGGGTGCGTGCCAATCCCGACAGCGGCGCATCCATCAGCGCGGAGCGCAGTGCCTCATCGCCGAAGCCCCTGATGGGCAATAGATGCGTGGCCGCATTGGCGGTGATAAAGCAGCACGCGGCGCGGGTGTGAGTCGCGTCGCAGGCCTGTACCAAGGCCACGGCTGCGGCGCAACGCGCCACCTGCGCATCCAGCAGGGACGCCGCATCGGCTTGGCAGCCATGGTTCAAGCCGCTCAAACAGACGATGCCATGCAGCGGACCGAAAGCGGCAACGCTGTCTTCCAGTGTGGTGCCGAGCGCGACGGCGTCGCCGGAAATCGAGCGGCTGATTGAGTCGCCCGCCTGCTGCAGACGCTCGGCTAAATTCGCCGCCAACTGCGCCGAGTAGCCCGTGGCATCCGCCAGCAACAACCAATGTCGCGGGTTCGAGGCTGCAGCGCCGGAAGTCTCGTAACCCAAGTTGCGCGACCCCAGCAACAGGTAGGCGCCCGAGGCCAACTCATCCCCATGCTGGTGCAAGCGCAACGAAGTGAAGCCGGCCTTCTGGGTCCGCTCCTGCCAGAATTCCACCGGTTGCTGTCTCGACAGCGGCGCCCCGTCCGGCGAGTCGCTCCACCACAACGCATCGCGGCCAAAGACGAAATCCAGCCAGCGCGAAGGATGCTGGCCGATGACCAGCAGCGCGCCGCCGGGCGCCAATTGCGCATGCGCATATTCCAGGGCACGAATGGCATCGTGCAGCACTCGAAAATCCAGCGTGACCACGGCCAGCTGGCAACTACCCGCCTCGGGCTGCGTCGACAATTCCGCCAACGCCAGGGCGGGGTACTTTTCCCTCAGACGCCGCGCCTCTTCGAGGCTGGATGCATCGCTGCTCACGAAGCGGTAATCGGCGCGGTCGAAATCCAGCGCGCGGCAAATTTCCGAGGCCAGTGACGGTGCGCCTTCGCTGATTTCAACCACGCTCAGGCGTCGACCCTCGGGCAGTTCTCCCAAGGCGTTGATGATTTGCTGGCGCACGGCGGCGTTGATTCGAGTCTTGAGGTCGGCACCCTGCGCCTGCCGTAACAGGGCAGGCAATGAGACCTGCGAGGGTTGCACCTGCGCAAGTGTGCGCCGGCCATCCAGCAATTCGCTCAAGTGCAATCCGACCGCTCCCACCGCATGCACGATGGAGAAATGATCGGGATAGTCGCCGATCAGGCTGTTCCAGATGTCCTGCGCCGAGCCCAAGCCGGCATCGCTGCCGTCGATCAGACCATCGGCCTCGTTCTGCGCGGTCAAATGAGCATGGTACCGAGCCGCGCTGTCGTCAGGTGCGGCGCTGGATTCACTCAAGGCCTCGGTGACGAAGCGGTTGCACAGCTCATCCAGCAACGGATCGATCTCGGTGGCGTACAGCTGGTGCGCGCGCCGCACATCGGCGTCGGCGAAGCACAGACTTAAACTGGCATCCAGGCGCTCGATCGCCAGGGTATCCACCGCGCTCGCGGCGGCGGGAAGCGGACGGGGCACGGCCGCGTACTCAAAGTACCGGATCTGATCGGCAGCCGTGCGGGCCAAACGAATGGCACGGAAGCGCACTTCCTCGAGCAGCGCGATGGGCCGTGCGGCCTCATCGTATAGCTCGAATTCCGCCGACACAGAATGCGGTCCACGCGACAGCAGCCGCGCCCGGGCGTAGCGCGGTTGCCCAAGACCGCTGCGATAACTCAAGTGCCCGATTCGCGTGGGCACGAAGGTCACACCGGCGTGATCGGTAGCGTCCTCTCGAAGCAGCTGAAACACCAACTGGAAGGCGCAGTCGACGAAGGACGGGTGCAGATGGTACTGATCGAGACCATCGGCGATGGTATCGGGCGTGTGCAGTACCGCGACTGCAACGTTCTCGTCGAGCCAGCCATGGCGTATGGCTTGGAACGTTGGACCGTAACCCAGGCCGCTTGCCTGCGTGAGCGCGGCATGACTGCGATCGGTGAAATCCGGCTGGCGAATCGGCAATGCCCCGAGCCTGCGATTCAGCCGAATAGGCGTGGCTTCCCGCAATATGCGGCTGGACACGTGCAAGGCCCAGGCCTCTTTGCCCAACTGCTCCCGGGACTTGATCGACAGTTGTCCATCGCGCGGATCCACCGCGCAACGCACCAGCCGGCTCGGCTCTTCTGCGAGCAGCAAGGGCGCGCGAATTTCCAGATCTTCGATTTCTGTGATCGCGCCGGGCAGCCAATGATTTGCAGCGGCAATCGCCAGCTCGGCGTAACCCGCTGCCGGAAAAACCACCGCACCGCCGACCACGTGATCGGCGAGTATGGGACAGGCCAGCGTGTCCAGCATACTTTCCCAATGCAGATCGGTCTGGGTCAGCGCGAAGCCCAGCAAGGGGTGTTGGCACTTGCGGTCCAGCAATGCCAATGATCCTGGCGTCGCATCATGCCAGTGAGGTTCACGCTGCCACGGATAGTTCGGCAGTCGCAGATAGCGGCCGCGCCACGGCAGCAGCCGCTGCCAATCCATGGTGGCGCCGGCGATCAATGCTTGATTGGCGCCCGAAAAGATGCGCTGCGGTGAATCATCGCCGCGTGCGCCCGTGGTCATCACGCGCCCCGTCACGCCTGCGTCGGTGAGGCAATCCTGAATGTAGCGATGCAGTACAGCGTGTGGACCGACTTCCAGGAAAATATTGACGCCTTCATTCACCATGCCGCGCACGGCCTGCTCGAACAGCACGGGCTCGCGGATGTTGCGCCACCAGTATTCGGCGTTCAGCGCCTTGCCTTCCAGGCGTTTGCCGGTGACGGTGGAATGAAAGGCAATCGTAGCCGCGTCGGGCTCCAGATGGCCCAGCGCGCGCCGTAATTCGGGAAACAGACCATCCATCGCCGAGCTGTGGAAGGCGTAGTCCAGGTCCAAGCGCTTGTGAATCACATTGCGTTTGGCGAAAGCCTTTTCCAATCGGTCCATGTCGGACACCGGGCCCGACAGCGTAACGCTGCGGCAGCTGTTGACGCTGGCCACGCTCAGACGCTCGCTCAAACCTAATTCTTTCAGCAGCTCGCGCACCAGCGGCTCGTTGATGTTGGCCGCCGTCATGCAGCCATTACCCTTGGTGGTGCCCTGCAGGGCGCTGCGGTGATGAATCACGCTTACCGCGGCCGCCAACGATAAAGACCCCGATGCCCATGCGGCCGCCACTTCGCCGACGCTATGTCCGGCAACCGCCACCGGTACCAAGCCGCGCCTTCGCAGCATCAAGGTCACGCCGACTTGCAAGGCGAACAGCGCCGGCTGTGCCATCTCTGTGAATTCGTAGCGACCCTCGCCGTTCTTGCCGGACAGTTCCACTTCGAGCGAGTAATCGGCATAGCGCGAGAACAACCGATCGACTTCGCGTATCGCTGCCCGGAAGGTGGGATCGGCCAGCAGCTTCGCACCCATGCCGGCCCACTGCGAGCCGTTGCCGGAATAAATGAAGGCGGCGCCGACCGGGGCGCTCAATGACGTACCGCACTCCACACCGCTTTGCTCGGAGCCTGCGGCGAATTGTTCCAGCTTCGCGGCAATCGGCGCCGGCGTGGTACCGAACAACACCGCACAGTGCGCATGCCGCTCGCGCCCGAACACCGACTGATAAGCCACGTCGTACAACGCGCTTTGCGGCTGGGCACTGATGAATTTCGCCATTTCCCGTGCCGCGACCGCCAGACCCTGCGCATCGCGCGCCGATACCACGATGGGCAAGGCGCTGGCCTTGGGTAGCGACGGGTTCGCCGCGCTCTCGCTGCCATGGCTCTCGAGAATGACGTGCGCATTCGCGCCGCCGAAGCCGAATGAATTCACACCGATCACCAGGCGACCGGCCGCTTTGAGCGGCGTGTTGGCGGTCAACACTTCGAGGTTCAATTCATTGAACGGAATATTGGGATTGGGCGTATCCATGCCGATGTGCGGCGGAATGACCCGGTGATGCAGGCAGTGCAGCGCCTTCACCAGTCCGGCAACGCCCGAGGCTGCCTCGAGATGTCCGACATTGCCCTTCACCGAACCGATGGGTAGCGGCTGGTTCTTGGGCCGGTGCTGGCCCAACGCATCGCCCAGGGCACGTGTTTCGATCGGATCACCGACGGCGGTGCCGGTGCCATGGGCCTCGATGTAGTCGATCTCCCAAGGTTCGATGCCTGCGTCCGCGTAGGCATGCATCAGCAATGAAGCTTGCGCTTCGGAACTGGGCACGGTCAGGCCGGATTTGCGCCCGTCGGTGTTCACCGCTGAGTGCGCGACCACCGCCAGAATGGGATTGCCGTCGGCAACGGCTTGGTCGAAATCCTTGAGCAGGAAAACTCCGCCGCCCTCGGACCGGACATAGCCGTCCGCCGAGGCGTCGAACACCCGGCAGCGCCCGCGCCGCGACAGCATGGTGGCTTTCGAGAAGGACACGAAGCCCAGCGGGTGCATGTGCAAACTGATGGCGCCGGCCAGCGCCTGGGTCACTTCGCCGGAGACGATGGCACGGCAGGCCTGATGGAAAGCCACAAGCGAGGACGAGCAAGCGGTATCGATGGCCATGCTCGGTCCGCGCAAATCGAAAACATACGACAGCCGGTTGGCGGCGATGCTCGAGGTATTGCCGGTGGCGAATGAGGCGTCCACCGACGCGATGTCCTCGGCGAGTCGCCAGGAGTAATCGACCGTGGCGATGCCGATGTACACGCCGGTCTTACTGCCGCGCACCGTCGAGGGCCTGATGCCGGCATTCTCGAAAGTTTCCCAGGTCATTTCCAGCAGCAGTCGTTGCTGCGGATCCATCGACTCCGCTTCGCGCGGCGAAATCGCGAAGAAGCCGGCATCGAATCCTTTGATGTCGCCAATGGATCCCGCAGCGAAGGTGTAGGCGGATCCCGGATGGGTCTTGCTGGGATGGAGGTAGGCGGCGGTGGACCAGCGGCTGGGATCCACTTCGGTGACGAGATGTCGGCCGGCGACCAAGTCATCCCAAAACTGGGCCGAACCACTGCCCGGCATCCGGAAAGAAGTCGCGACTATTGCGACTTTGCGCATGATTCCCAATCGATATCGAGGCCTTGCATGATTTGTTGGTACCGATCCGATGGCGAAACTGTTACAGAGGCTTTACGAAGGGCCCCCTTCCTTGTAATCGACGCAAATTAAATCACATAATTCAGATGACGTTTTGACTTACGTCTCGCCGGCGGTCTTGTCCCAATTGAATCGACGCGCCTGGGCAAGGCCCAAGGTACTAAGCCGAGAGCGCGATATTGGCCTGCATCAGGCGGTATTTCGAGAATCGTCCGCCGTAGGGAGGGCCGGTGGATCGAAAGATTACTTTTCCGTAGTAGACTGTGGACATGTCCACGAGCCGGATTGCAATTTTATCAAGCGAATCCACCAAAATATCGTCACAGCCCAAAAAAATCAGCCGATCGCCCACCGGGCTTTCGGATCAGAACCACAGCATGGTTTGGGTGCCGGCCGGTGTTGCCCACGGCATGCTGGGTTTCGCTGAGATCGAGAAATTCCGATGAAGGTGTTGGTGCTGGGGGGCGGCCAGATCGCGAAGGCGGTCGGCGCGGCGGCTCCTGCGCAGCATGAGGTCGCGATCCGTTCCCACGCGGAACTCGATATCGCTGATGAAAGGGCGTTGGCGCACACGCTGGCGCAGGTCAAGGCGGATTGGATTGTCAATGCTGCGGCCTATACGGCTGTCGATCTCGCCGAAGACGAAGCCGCGCAGGCGACTGCCGTCAATGACACCGCTGTTGCCGCACTCGATCGCGCAGCGGCGCGCGAAGGATCCAGGCTGCTGCATCTATCGACGGATTTCGTGTTCGACGGGGAATCCAAGCGGGCTTATCTGCCGGCGGACCGCACCAACCCCTTGAGCGTCTACGGCGCGAGCAAACTTGGCGGTGAACGTCATGTGGTTTCCGGGGGCAAAGGTATCGTGCTGCGCACATCCTGGGTATATGCCGCCACTGGTAAAAACTTCGTGCTGACCATGCTGCGCTTGATGCGTGAAAGGGATCAAATCAGCGTGGTTTCCGATCAGATTGGTGCGCCCACGTGGGCAGTCAGCGCTGCCGCGGCCATTTGGGGCCTGATCGACGTGAAAGCAGTACCCGGCATATATCATTGGACGGATCTGGGCGTGGCGAGCTGGTACGACTTTGCCGTGGCGATCCAGGATGAAGCGCTGGCGCGAGGGCTGCTGTCGCGTGCGGTACCGATCATACCGATCCACACCAGCGAGTATCCGACCCGAGCGCAGCGGCCGGCGTTCAGCGTATTGGACAGCGCCCTGACGCGGTCGCTGCTCACAGTACCCTCCAGGCATTGGCGGCACAATTTGAGGATGATGCTGGATGAACTTCGAGCCGCGTAACGTATTCATCACAGGGGGTGCGGGCTTCATCGGCTCGAACTTCGTACACCACTGGCTGGCCAACACGCGGGAAGGTCGCGTGGTGGTTTTCGACGCGCTGACCTATGCCGGGAATTTGGACAGTCTCTCGGACATAGCCGGCAATTCGCGCTACTTGTTTGTCAAAGGCGACATTTGCGATGAGGCGAAGGTGCGTGCGCTGCTCGAGCAGCATCAGATCGACACGCTGGTGCACTTTGCGGCGGAATCTCACGTGGATCGCTCGATTCTAGGTCCCGACGATTTCATCCGCACGAATGTGATCGGCACGCACGCGCTGCTCAAGGCCGCCAAGACATTGTGGATCGACCGGAAGACCGTGCCCGTCCATCGTTTCCACCATGTATCCACCGACGAAGTCTATGGTTCGCTCGGTCCCAATGACGCGCCCTTTCATGAAGACAGCCCCTACGCGCCGAACTCGCCTTATTCCGCGAGTAAAGCCGCATCCGACCATCTGGTTCGCGCCTATCACGAGACCTACGGACTCAATACGACGGTCACGAATTGCTCCAACAATTACGGGCCCTATCATTTTCCCGAGAAACTAATTCCGCTGACCATTGTCAACATCTTGCTCGGCAAGGCGTTACCGGTGTACGGCGATGGGCTGCAAATTCGCGATTGGCTGCATGTGGAAGATCACTGCGCGGCAATCAAACGGGCGCTCAACAAGGGCGAAGCGGGCGAGGTATACAACGTAGGCGGCAATAGCGAAACCACCAATATTCACATTGTGCGAACCTTGTGCGAGCTGGTCGATGAGCGGTTGAAGGCCAATGCCGGACACCGCAGCGCCTTTCCCGCGTCGCCCATCTTCAATGGATCGAAGGCGGCCGAACTGATTGCTCATGTTCGCGACCGGCCGGGCCACGACCGCCGCTACGCCATCAACTATTCCAAGGCGGCAAAATCCCTGGGCTATGCGCCTGCGCGGGATCTCTTAAGCGGCCTGGGGTCCACCGTGGATTGGTACCTGCGGCAAGTGAAATGGTGGCAGGATCTATTGGGCCGAGATTACGCCGCATGGGTACAAAAGAACTACAAAGGTTAGCGCGCTGACCCCTACCTAAGGCGTGGCGTGGAGTCCCCCGTATGCATCCGACGGGAAGGACCGCGATTTGGTGCTTTAGTATACAATTTGCCCGCGCCGGCACTGTGTCGAATTCCGGAAATCACGAAAAGGTTTGTCAAAAAAGATGAGCATTGCTTTTGTCGCGTCTTGCAAAAGACTGGCCAAATCCTTTAGCGCCGCGATTTTCCTCATATTGATCGGAGCCTTTGCCGGTGCGCAAAGCCCCAGCTCCACCCCGGACCCGTTGAGCCTACTCAAAAACCTCTCGCAGGACCAGCAGGACGCGCTGATGCAAAGCGTGCTCGGCAGAAGCGATGGGACGAACAGAAAGACCGATTCCCAATTAAACACGCCCGAGACCGTGCAGAAGCTGAACGACCGCACGGGAGCGGCGGAGAGAGATACGACAAATAGGGACAAGACCATCGACGGGCGTATGCTGCGCAAGTTGGATGAGAATCCGGAATTGCGCGCGGGCGATACGGTTTTGATTGACCTGACGCCGATAGAGTTTGCGCTGAAGGACGGTAATTTGATCGCTCCGGGAGGGGCGGGAGCCAATGCGACTGGTCGGACTGGCCAGACTGGTCAGTCCGGCGCGACCGGTAGTTTGCCTGCGGGCGCGACCAACGCCAGTTCGGCGCTCTCCGGAATAAATGACGCTAACAACAATAAAAAGAACGAAGCCAGCGACTTTGGACGACTGCAAATCGACCAAAGACCTAGGACGGAAGAGCAGTCGACTCGGTCGGCGACGGTTAGAGATCGAATTCTCAAAGGCAATCCGTACATACTGAACCGATTCGGCGTGTTGGAGATCCCCGGTCTGCCGTCGATACCGCTGGCCGGTCTAACGGCGGAGGAAGCGACCAGGCGCATGAGCGCAGATCCAGATCTGCGAGACTACACCGTCAAACTGACACTGTTGAGGCTCGAACCACTGGATGACCAAGGCGCCAAACCCTTTGGCTATGACCTGTTCAAAGGCGTTCCGAGTACGTTCGCGCCGGTGAAGGACATACAGGTGCCGATCGACTATGTCGTGGGGCCCGGAGACACTTTCAATATTCAGCTCTACGGCAATGAAACGGCGTCCTACAATTTGACGGTAGGCCGCGATGGTCGAATTAAATTTCCGAAGCTGGGTCCGATTTTGGTGAGCGGCATGGGGTTTGACGCGGCACGGGAAGCTCTGGAGCATCGCGTGGCCCAACAGCTGATTGGCACTCAGATAAGTGTAACGATGGGCGATCTACGGTCAATTCGGGTGTTCGTTTTGGGCGAAGCTGAGAAGCCCGGCTCGTACACCGTAAGCGGACTATCCACGATGACCAACGCGCTGTTCGTCAGCGGCGGTGTCAAAACAATAGGTTCGCTGCGCAATATTGAGCTGAAGCGCAATGGCCATCTTGTCGCAGTGCTGGATCTTTATGATCTGTTGTTGCATGGAGATACCAGCGGCGATCGGCAACTTATGCCCGGCGATGTCATCTTTATTCCGCCCATCGGCGTGACAGCCACGGTGTATGGCGCGGTTCGACGCCCGGCCATCTACGAGTTGAAAAAGGAGAAGTCAGCAGAGCAGGTTGTAGAGATTGCCGGTGGGCTATCGCCCGATGCGGACGGGAAGCTTGCGCAACTAGAGCGCATCGATTCATCGCAGCTGCGCGAAATGCGCAACATCGATTTGACTTCAAACATCGGCCGCAATATGGAATTGGCGAACGGAGACAAGCTGCGTGTACCAGCGATTCGCCCCACCCTGGAGAATTCCGTGGAGTTGTCCGGCTATGTCTTCCGTCCGGGTGCGTTTCAATACAGGCCTGGCTTGAGACTCTCCGATGTTCTAAGCAGCTTTGATGAATTGCATCCGAACGCGGACCGTCATTACATCATGATTCGCCGCCAGGTTCCTCCGGAAGAAAAGATCGAAGTGATTTCCGCGGATCTCGAGCGGGCGCTCAGCGCGCGCGGGTCGGAGGCTGATCCGCAACTACGCGCACGCGACAAGATCATAGTATTCGACTTGACCGCAACGCGCTCTCGAACAGTCGCACCGATCATTGAGGACCTTCGACTGCAAGCGTCAACGACGGCGCCGGCTCAGGTGGTCTCCATCAACGGCGAAATAAGAGTTCCGGGAGCCTATCCGCTGGAGCCCGCGATGCATATCAGCGACCTGATCCGCGCCGGAGGCAGTCTCGAGGATTCTGCATACCCCGGCGAGGCGGAACTTTCTCGGAATCAAGTTGTTGACGGCAAAGAACGGCAGACTGAACTGATTGCCGTGAATCTCGCAGCGATTCGCCACAAGGAGCCCGGTGCGGACCTGGAACTCAAGCCCTACGATAACTTGGTGATCAAGAAGACGCCACAATGGGAGCTGCCCGGGACGATCACGCTGACTGGCGAGCTGCGGCATCCGGGCCGGTATCCCATACAACGTGGTGAGACGCTTTCATCGGTGCTGCGACGCGCGGGCGGACTCACTGATCTTGCATTCGACGAAGGAGCTATTTTTATTCGCGACGAGCTAAAGCGGCGCGAAAAAGATCAGTTGGAAATGTTGAGCAATCGCCTGGAGAGTGATCTGGCGTCACTCTCGCTTGAGGCAGTGAGTACCAGTGCGGCGACTAGCAGCGGCGGAGGCGGAGCGGGTGCGGCGCAAGCTCTCGCGATCGGCCAGCAGTTGATCCAACAGCTTCGCAATGCCAAGCCCGTCGGTCGCCTGGTAATCGACGTACACCAGGTAATCAAGGGCCGCCCCGGGGGGGCGGGCGACGTGCTTTTGCGGAATGGCGATGAGCTGCTCATTCCAAAGAAAACCCAGGAAATTACCGTTTTGGGCGAAGTACAAAGTCCCACATCGCACATCTATCGCGCAGGTTTGTCTAGAGACGATTACATCGCCAAGAGCGGTGGATCTACACAGAAGGCGGACCGAAAGAGGATATACATTGTACGCGCCAATGGCGATGTCGTATCAGGAGGGCGAACGGGATGGTTCAGGCGCTCGAGGTCGGGAGATATACATCCGGGCGATACAATCGTTGTACCGCTCAACACAGAAAGGGTGGCGGCACTGCCGCTGTGGACATCCGTCACCACGATTATTTACAACTTAGCTATCGCGATTTTGGCGATTCATAGTGTGAGCCCCTGATCATTGGGGGAGCATGATCAACCGCCAATTACTCAGGCGTGTGCTTCCGCCCATGGTCAGGGACTGGCGCCTGCGTCTGTTGGATCGCATAACTCGATACTACGGCCACCCTGCTGACTGGACGCAAGCGAAAGCCATGTCCGGCGGCTATTCGGACGACAATATCATTGCGATAGTTGCCAAGGCAGCGCGGGCTGTGGCGTCTGGCACAGCGCGTTATGAGCGCGATTCAGTTCTTTTCCAAGACACGGTTTATCCTTTCGCGGTGCTCGCGGCCCTTCTGCGCGCTGCCATGGCGAACGAGAATCGGCTCGAGGTTGTCGACTTCGGAGGCTCTCTCGGCAGCACGTACCATCAATGTAGGCCGTTCCTGGACGGCGTGTCGTCCGTAAATTGGTGGGTGGTGGAGCAGCCCAAATTTGTGGCGATTGGTCGAAGCGAATTTACCAATATTGAGTTAAAGTTCGTAAATGACCTTGAAGAGCTGCCGCGCGTATCTCCGGGTGGCATTGCTCTGGCTTGCGGCGTACTCCAGTACATGGAAAATCCGTCCCTGACCCTGGATATGCTGGGCCGGCTGCCGGTAAGGCATCTCGTGATTGATCGCACAACCATCAGCGAAGAAGCGACCGACCGGCTCTGCGTTCAGCACGTGCCAAAATCGATATATAAGGCGAGCTATCCCTGCTGGATATTTTCGCACTCGCACCTTTTGTCGATGCTGTCAAAAACCTGGCGCGTGGTCAGCGATTTTGGGTGTCTGGAGGGTCGCACGCGTACGGATGATGGTTTAGAGTTGGAATACAGAGGGCTCGTTCTGGAAAAATTACGATGTTGATGGAACCACTTTGACGAACGAATTCCAAAACAAAAACGTTCTGATTACCGGTGGATTGGGATTCATCGGCTCGAACTTGGCTCGCCGGCTGGTAGCGCACGGCGCCAAAGTTACATTGGCGGATAGCCTGATTCCGCTGTATGGCGGAAATATGCGTAATGTCGCGGACATTCGCGGCCAAGTAACCGTCAACGTCTGCGACGTTCGTGATCGATTCGCATTTGAGTACTTGGTCCGAGAACAGGACTTCTTATTCAACTTGGCGGGGCAAACCAGTCACATCGATTCGATGACAGATCCGCAGGTGGATCTCGATATCAACGCCTCGGCCCAACTCTCCATCCTCGAAGCCTGCCGGCGGGTCAACACTGGAGTTCGGCTGGTATTTGCAAGCACGCGTCAGATATATGGACGTCCGGCCTATTTGCCGGTCGACGAAAAGCATCCGATTCGACCGGTGGATGTGAATGGCATAAACAAGCTGGCAGGCGAGGGGTACCACCTTTTGTACAGCAGTGTTTATGGGATCCGTTCGAGCGTACTCAGACTGACGAACACCTATGGGCCCGGCATGCGTGTCAAAGACGCGCGCCAGACTTTTCTCGGCATTTGGATTAGACAGCTGGTCGAGGGTCATTCAATAAAGGTGTTCGGTGACGGAAGCCAGCTGCGCGATTTTAATTACGTGGAGGACGTGGTGGATGCGCTATTGCTTGCCGCTTGTCGCGACGAAGCGATCGGCCAGGTCATGAATCTAGGCAGCGATGAGGTAATTAATCTCAAAGACCTTGCCCAACTGATGGTCGCAGTGAACGGGGCGGGGCACTGGGAACTCCAACCGTTTCCTCCGGAACGCAAGGCGATAGATATCGGCGACTATTACGGCAACTGGCAATTGGCGAATACGTTGCTCGGTTGGAAACCGATGGTCAGGCTCGGTGACGGGCTGACGCGTTCGCTGGAATATTACCGTGCCAACGGCCACTGGTACTGGGGATGAACGCGGGCGCGATCAAGATGAACGACTTTGCCGGCGAGCCCGAGACGCTGCGGAGTGCACAGCTCGCGGCTTGCGACCGGGTGCTCCGTTCGGGATGGTGGATATTGGGCCGGGAGGTGTCGGCCTTCGAAAGCGAGTGGGCGGCGTGGTTAGGCGCGGCCAATGCTGTGGGTTGCGCGAACGGACTCGATGCCATCGAAATCGGTCTTCGCGCGCTTGGAGTCGGGCCCGGCGATGAAGTCATCACGACATCGATGACGGCGTTCGCCACGGTGCTGGCGGTGATTCGCGCCGGCGCAACGCCGGTGCTGGCTGATATCGACACCGAAACAGCGATGCTCTCGACTGAGAGCGTGAAACGCTGCATCGGTGCGCGCACGAAAGCCATCCTTCTCGTCCATCTTTACGGCCAGATCGGACCGGCGCAGGAGTTGCTGCCGTTGGCGCGCGAACATGGCCTCTACCTTATCGAGGATTGCGCCCAGGCACATGGAGCAAAATGGCAGGGAAGGTCGGCCGGCAGTTTTGGCGATTTCGCAGCGTGGAGTTTCTACCCCACCAAAAATCTCGGCGCAGTCGGCGACGGCGGTGCAATTACGACTTCCTTGCCGAAACTGGCGGAGGACGCTCGCTCGTTGCGAAACTATGGACAGACCGTGCGCTATCATCATCCGCTACTTGGAATGAACAGTCGGCTGGATGAAATTCAGGCAGCGATCTTGCGGGAGCGATTGCCCTATTTGAATGCGTGGGTGGATAGACGCCGCGAGATTGCTCGCCGCTATACCGCGGAGCTAGTGCATCCGGAAGTGCGCGTCATGCCCCTGCCGAGAGATCAAGATCGGCATGCTCATCACTTATTCGTCGTTACCAGTGATCGCCGCGATGATCTGCAGCGTCATTTAAAGGGAAAAGAAATCGACTCATTGATTCATTATCCCATTCCCGTGCATTTTCAGGAACCGTGTCGCAGGTTGGCCAGGGATCCGCAAGGTCTGGTGCGAACTGAAGAGCACGCAGCCTCCTGTCTTTCCATCCCGTGCCACCCTGGGCTGACTAATGAACAAGCCGGGAAGGTGATATCGGCTGTCAATGGGTTCGCGGCCTGAAGCTCTTGGAACACTACGTTACTCTTTTTGATAGCGCTTTCCTGCCGCAGGGTTTGGCGCTGCATGCATCCATGCGCCGACACGCCGGCGCTTTCACGCTGTGGGTGTTATGCATGGACGAAGAAGTCAAGGCTACGCTCGATGCGATGGCAATTCCCTCTCTCAAGACAATTAGACTCGGGGACGTCGAGACCCAGGAACTCTTGGCGATCAAGGGTGGGCGCAATCGCGCAGAGTACTGTTGGACGCTGACCCCGTTCACTCCAAAAATAGTCTTCGATCGCGACCCGCAAGCCCAGAGGGTCACTTATGTCGACGCGGACATGTACCTGCTCAAGTCTCCTGCCCCGATTTTTGACGAGTTTCGCGCATCCGGAAAGGCGGTGATGATCACGGACCACGCCTATGACGCAGAGTACGACGCGTCGGCGACCAGCGGGCAATACTGCGTGCAATTCATGACGTTCGTGCGCGGATCGAGCGAGGGCGTTAGGCAGTGGTGGCAGGATCGCTGTGTCGAATGGTGCTTTGACAGAATCGAAGACGGCAAGCTCGGAGATCAGAAATATCTGGATGACTGGCCGAGCAGATTTCCGGAGTCCGTGCACGTGTTGTCACAGATTGATGTCCTGCTGGCGCCTTGGAATGCGAGACGGTTTCCGTACTCGCGCGCGATAGCCTGGCACTTTCAAGGGTTCAGGCTTCTGGGCAATAACCGAGCGTTGCTTCATCGAGGGTATTCTGTCCCGGACATCGTCGATCAGATGGTCTATGCGCCGTACATGCAGGAACTGAAAAATATCCTGGGTATTTTGGATAAACCCATTGTGCAAAATTTGACGAAGCGCGGCTTCGTTCTGCGTGCGAAGTATGTGGCAAGAAATGTGCGCAAGCTAATTCGAGGGTTGGGGGAGTATCAGGTCGTTCGTAAACTGCTCAAGTAGCCTATGATGGTAGCTCCGGCTATACTTGCTGCAGCCCTATGTTAGGGCCCTTTTCTGTCAACTATTCAAGAGAGGGTCTACTCGAGCGGAGGTTTTTTGGAAAAGCACAGCGTACGAATCGCACTCGATGAGAAGATTGATTCGCGGGTCGAATCTTTGAGTGTGATGGTGTGCTTGTTCCTCAATATTAAGCGTGTTGGGATCCGTACTGGCAGTCACCACCGATTTGCCTGTTGAAATTGTCCAATCCGGACCGACAGCCTAAGACAACCAATCCGGTTCGCAGTGAAAGCATGTGGCCCGGCTTGCGACGCGTGCTCGGCAGCGGCAGCACCGGCGAATTCAGGCGGGGTATTCTGGCGAATACGGCCTACTTGGGTGTCGCCAGAGTAGCTCAGCTGTTCGTCAGCTTCACGATTGGCGTTTCCGTCGCACGATATCTCGGCCCCGCGGGTGCTGGTGCGCTTGCCTACGCCGTAAGTTTCGTCGCACTGTTTTCCAGTATTGCTGCCCTAGGCCTGGACACGATCGTAATTAGGGATCTCGCAGCCAACGAACCCGGTAGCGCAGTCAGCGAGGAAATCCTTTCGTCGGCGTTCCTGCTACGCGTGGTGGCAAGCACGGCAACGATCGTTATCATCGTTTTTGCATCCCTACTGGCGGACCGCGATGACAGAACGAGGCTGCTCATAGTGATTGTCGCCAGTGGAGTGATCTTTCAACCGCTATCGGTGATAGATCTGTACTTCCAATCGTTGGTCAAGTCCAAATACGTCGTGTACACGCAGTTGGCTGCACTTGCGGTCGTATCAATCGCGCGTTTGATTCTACTTCAGTCCGGCGCGCCATTGCTGGCTTTCGCCTGCGTCACGGCCGTCGAGACCGCGCTTTCGATGTGCGGCCTCGTCTATGTATACAGAAGACACCGCGGGCGCTTGCCGAAGTTAAGCATTTGCAAGCGAGTGGCATGGCGTCTTCTTGCGCAGGCGTGGCCATTGGCTCTGACCGGAGTCTTGACGTCTATTTACATCAATGTAGACCGCGTCCTTATAAAGCACCTGCTTGGCAACGCCAGTGCAGGCAAATATGCCGTCGTAGTGAGCATTTCCACGGCACTCTACTTTGTACCTATCGCGCTTGGTCAATCTTTCTTTCCTTCATTAGTCGCGTCGCGGCGCGATTCTGCTTTGTATCACCGGCGGCTGCAGCAAGCATTCGACGCGCTACTTTGGGCCGGGATCGCTCTTGCACTTCCGGTTACGCTTGTTGCCGGGCCGCTCATGCATTTCTTGTACGGCGTGCCCTATGAGGGCTCAGGCGCTGCGCTTGCCATCCTGATATGGAGCACGGTATTCACGTTTGTGGGGCTGGTCACGAGTTACTGGCTGGTTGCGGAGAACCTGCAGCGCATCTACCCTGTTCGTATTTTCGCCGGCCTGTGTACGTGCGTTGTGTTGGACTTGGTTCTTATTCCTCGCTGGGGGATACGTGGTGCGGCTGTGGCCACCGTGGTCGCACAGTTTGTTTCATCTACAGTTGTATATGCATTTAGCAAGCAGACGCGGCTCATGATCACTATGCAGTGCAAAGCACTTGTGCTGCCCTATCGTCTATGGGCGAGTCGGGCTAACGGAGGGAACGGCGAGACATTATGAGTAGCGTGTCCCGGCTGGCGACGGCCCCATTCCGATTCTTGTTTTTCGCTTTGTTGAGGGCTTTTCCCGAGAGCGTAAGCGGGCCGATTGTGTTCGAGACGAAGTCGTTTGTGGGGCGGCTGTTTGCGCGACGTCTTCGTGTGGATCCACTTTTGAACAACTACATGAATCTTGGTTCGGCAAGCGATCGCCTCGATGGATATGTGGCCGTGGATTTCTTCTCGGACAGTGCGGATTATGGCGCCGATTTGCGTTATCCGTTGCTGATTGACGATGCTGTGTTCGCCGGCATCTTCACGGAGCATACTCTCGAGCATCTTAGTTACAAAGAGGTCGCCGGAATCCTGTCTGAGTGTGAGCGGACTTTGAAACCGGGTGGAATCATCCGCATAATCGTTCCGGACTTGTCCCTTTTCGTAAAGAATTATGCATCGGACAATCGCTCTTGGTTTCAGGGTTGGGAGCGCGAAGTCTTAAAGCCACGAGGGCGTTCAATGATTTCGCCAATGGAGGCCTTTAGTTTTGAAACTCAGGAACATGGACATCGCTCGGCTTGGGATTTTGAGACAATGAAGGTATTTCTCATGCGAGCCGGGTTTGCCGAAATTTGCAAGTGTACCTTCCGCAAAGGCAGCGACGCACGCCTGCTGCAGGATAAGGATGCTGTGGACCGGACAATGATTTCACTATATGTCGAAGCACGCAAGCCAACGATCGCCGCGGAGATCGCGCCCACGGCGGGTGATTGACTTGAGGCAAGTTCTCGCCGTGATCCCGGCCCGTGGAGGTTCCAAAGGCATTAAGCGGAAGAACCTGGTTCCCATTCTTGGGAGGCCGTTGGTCGTGCACTCTATTGAGCACGCTCTAGCCTCCAAGTGTGTTACTCGAACGATTGTTTCAACGGAGGACAGCGAAATCGCTGAGGTTTCGCGTGCAGCCGGCGCCGAAGTCCCATTCATGCGTCCGGACATTCTTGCCGGTGACACTGTTCTTGATCTGCCTGTGTTTCAGCATGTACTCGAAGAATTGCGGCAAAGGGAGGGCTACTCGCCGGACCTAGTCGTGCACCTTCGACCGACCTCGCCGCTACGTAAGCATTCTTGGATTGACGCAGCCGTTGATCTACTGTCGGCGAATCCGGAAGCGGACTCCGTTCGCTCGGTCTCGGCACCGGCTCAGCACCCGTATCGGGTCTTTCGAATCGATCCTAACGGATACCTCGATCCGATCATGAAACTTGAACACCCGACCCCCTATCTCTTGCGCCGACAAGAACTGCCTCCGATGTATTATTACAACTGCGTCATCGATGTGACGCGTCCGTCCACAATAGAGAACATGCATTCCATGACAGGAGCGAACATTTTGCCCTTCATCATGAACGCGGACGATGCCATCGATGTCGATTCGCCGAGGGATCTCGCTATCGCACGTATACTTATGGAATCAAAAGCGTGAATATTCTCGTTGTCGGCGCCGGCATGTACGTGACTGGTCGTGGAACGACCGGCATGGGCACGGTGCTGCCGGCCTTGGCGCAGATTTCGCGCCAAGTAGCGATCGGACAGGTGATCGTGGTTGCAACGAACAGCGATAACGCTGCACTTGTCGACGGTCTGGCAATCCGGATCAACGAATCGCTAGGAACGTCGATGCAGGTTCAGTACCGCAGCATCCGCGGAAGTCTCGATGAAACCATCCAAGATCTGTCGATCGACTGCGCAATAGTCTGCGTACCGGATCATCTGCATTTTGAGATTGCCGATGCGTTAATGCGTCGCCATATACACTGCCTGATCGTGAAACCGCTCGTTCCGACCCTGGACGAAGCCCGGTCTCTGTTGCGCCTCCAGCATGCAAATGGCCTCCACTGTGCGGTGGAATTCCACAAGCGATTCGACGAACAGAATCTCCTCGTGCGCAAGATACTGCGCGAAGGCCGGTTGGGTCGACCGCTCTATATGGTCGTTGCGTATAGCCAGAGAATTGGGATTCCGTTGGAGACCTTTCGGACGTGGGCATCGCAAACGAACATATTTCAGTATCTGGGTGTTCACTACGTAGATCTCATCTACTTCCTGACCGGTCTGACTCCAATTCGAGTATCTGCTGTAGGAACGCGCGGTGTGCTCGACGCTAAAGGAATTCAGACGTGGGACTCGGTACATGCGACGATTGTGTGGCGTCAGGGCGGGGCACGCGATGAAATGGTGACGCAGCTGGCGATAGGGTGGGTAGATCCATCAGGTACGAGCGCACTGTCAGACCAAAAGTTTCTGCTCGTGGGGAGCGAAGGACGCATGGATCTGGATCAGAAGGACCGCGGCGTGACACTGGTGACGGCCGCCGACGGCATCGAGGCGGTCAACCCGTATTTCTCAATGCTCCTCGCGGATGCATGCGGCACTGCAGCATTCCAAGGGTACGGCTTCAAAAGCATAGAGCGCTACGTATTGGATGTTTGCGATGTGATGGCAAAGCGCAAGTCGCCAAGGTCGATCGAAGCGACTCGTCCTTCGCTCGAGCAGGCGCTGGTGTCGACGGCTGTCGTGGAAGCGGTCAACCAAAGTCTTTTGCTGAACGGTGAATGGAGTAGCATTGATGTTTCGCCTTGATGCCGCATTATTGAAGCCGATATTTTCATCGCATCTCGGCGCAGTCGGAGTCGACCGTGTATCGGTGCAGCACGTCGTGGACTCCCTTCTGCAAACTTCGCTGCGAGGCGTGGATTCTCACGGAATTCAACTCTTCCCGCACTATGTCCGGGCGGCGCGTGCCGGGCGGATCAACGTAGCCCCGCGCATTGCGATCACGGCGAGCGGGGCGTCGACCGCTGTTCTCGATGCCGATCACGCATTTGGTCACCGCGCAGGCGCGGATGCCATCGATCATGCCGTCGAGTTGGCCGCCACCACAGGTGTTGGCGTCGTCAGCGTACGTGATTCCTCCCATTTCGGCGCGGCTGCCTACTTCGCATTGCGAGCGGCGGAACGGGGGTTCATCGGTTTTGCATTCACGAATGCCGATTCCCTCGTCAAAGCGTTCAATGCCCGAAAAGCTGTGTTTGGCACAAATCCAGTCTGTTTCGCCGCACCGCTCCGGGATGAGGGGCCGCTCTGCCTCGATATGGCTACTTCGATAGTCTCATGGAATAAAGTCCGTGTTCGCCACGCCTCTGGACTGCAGCTGGAGCCCGGTTGGGCATATGACGGTGACGGCATGCCGACGACCGACCCGGCTGTTGCACGATCGCTCAGTCCTGCTGGGGGATATAAGGGCTATGGGCTCGGAATGATGGTGGAGATACTCTGCGGCCTCATAGCGGGAGGCCCGATTGGCACCGAGATATTGACCATGTACGGAGCGCCAATTGAGGCTCGGCGATCAATAAGCCATTTCCTGATGGCCATTGATGTCGGCCGATTCGTCGATAGAGAAACGTTCTGCAGTCGGCTTCAGGGCCTGATTGGGCAGATACGGTCAATGCCGGCGATTGCGGATTCCGTGATGGTGCCTGGGGATCCGGAGAAACGGATGTTTGTCGAGCGTACCGCCACCGGCATCCCCGTTCCGACTGCTGTCTTCGATTCGCTGTGTGAAATTAGCGATGATTTCCGAGCCGCTGTGCGCGCATGACTCGCCTCGTTGATGTGGTGAATTTCAACGCGGATGCGTCCTGCCTAGCTGCGGGAGAATGGCTCGCGATTCTCGACGGCGGCCGCCGTTCTCGCATGTGCATGTGGTTGGAGCAATATGTATTGCTTCGCCGTCCGGTGGTTCTCGGTTTTGTCGGCGGCGCGATCGCCGATATGGCCATCTTCAATCCTGAGGCTATTGCGCTCATTAATGCCAATCGCGATCTAATAGAGCCGGTGCTCCGGCCTTTCTCCCACGATATCGGTTTGCTGCGTAGTGCGCGCGGCTTCGATTTGAACATGAGTCTCGGACGGGCGGTCGCTCGCCGGGAGTTCTCCCAAGTCATCGAATTCTTTCTGCCGCCGGAGTTCATGCTGACAAACTCCCAGGTGAAGAGTCTCGCGGATGCCGGGGTCGCTGGTATTTTCTTGAATGCAACACGATTCAAGGAAGAAACTCGCGATCGAATTCCCGGCGTCCCTTTCATGCTTGAAGGCGTTTTAGAGTCCCGCCTCCCGTGCATACCCTTTCACGGTGCGCTGACAAAAGCGTACCTGGATTCGCTGCATGCCTTTGATGCGACAGCCTGGAACGAAGCCGTGCTGGGCGCGAATGAAACGCCTGTCTTTACTTGGCGCGACGGAGAGAGCTGTTTTTTAATTCCCGACGGCATCGAGCGGGAGCGCATTTGGCTGGCCGGAGAGTCCTCGGAAATGCGGCGGGAAACCTTGAGCACCGCGCTGCGCGATCTAAATTTTCAACACCACGACTCCCGGTCATCCGCGGTTCCGCCGTCATACCCAGTGCATTCCTTTTCCGCGTGGTTCAAGGAGTTTCGAATGCTGGGTTTCCTGGGTCGTTTGCAAAAAATCGAGGATCGACTGGACTCGTTGCCAAATGACCTCGCCGTGCTTTGGCTGCAGGCGATCAACTCTGACATCCTTTCCGCGGTAGAAAAGGATTCACCCGTCGTCTCGCTGATGCCGCAACCTGGAACCAACTCAGCTGAGTCTCGATTTACGATTTGGCGCAGTGAGCGTGGATTCGAAGGCGAAGATTATCTCGCGCTGCTTGAAGCCGCGCTTGTTGATCCGGGCCGTCTCGCGAAGTTGTCGACTTCCAGCCGACCGCACTTGCGCAAGCTTTGGGCTCGCCTGGAGTATGCAAGAACTCTTACCGTCGAGGCATGGACGGGGTCGCGGACGTGAATTCCAAACGAACCGTGCGAGAGATAGCTGATTGGTGTATCGGGCCGCGCCTGCAGGAAACATTGCGCAATCGGTGGAGTCGCCTCGCAACGCAGCATCTGCGCGAGAATCGCCGGCTCAAGGGCCGCCACGCGGGCGAGCAGCGGTGTTTTATCATCGGGAATGGCCCATCCTTGAAGGATATGAATCTCAAACCACTGTCCGACGAATACACCATCGCCGCCAATAGCTTCTACAAACACCCGGATGCAGGCTCTATCAGCCTCGACTACCTCTGCATCAATGATCCTCATTTTATGCAGGACGAGCCGCGCAGCGTGAGTTGGCACCAGACCATCGCCAACAAATTGCCAACGGCGAGGCTGATCTTGAACGAAGCGGCTCTCCCGCTCGTAGCTGCCCACCATCTCTACTCCGGACAAGAAGTCCACTATGTGAGATCGGGACCGTGGACACACCGCGCAACATCGATCAATCTGGACTTGAGTCTGCCGCTCAATATTGGAATGACAACGGGCAGTTCGGTGGCCATACCGCTTGCGTTATGTCTCGGATTTCGAGAGATCTACCTCATAGGCTTTGATTGCAATTGGCTCGCGGACAGTTCCGCAAGTTATCATTTCTACCAGACTCACGAATATTTTCCGGAGTTCGATTCCGTAACCAAGGACACGCGCGGCTTTAGTTATGAGGACGAACTGCGCACTGCACTACGCGAGTTTGAAAGCCATAGGCTGCTCCGGCAGAAAGCCAAAACCCTCGGCGCGCGAATCGTGAATGCGACCGTGGGCGGCTTCCTCGATGTTTATGAACGCAGACAGTTCGCGGAATGTTTCCCCAAGAACATCAAGGGCTAAATTGGTCAACACGCATCACGCTGAGCGAGGCAAAGAAGTGATTCAAAGTGACGAATCCATATTCAGTCGTGGCGTACGTTTATTGCTGCGACATTATAAATTGTATCTGCTATTGGCGTTTTCAGGCGGGCTTGTCGGCATTGCGGCCAGCTACTTGTTTACCCCGGTATTTAAAGCTGACGCCCTACTGGTGCCTTCCGATGAAGTATTGGGATTGAATCAGAATTCAATAGCCGGCGGACTCGGGGGCCTGGCGTCACTGGTTGGTTTGGGCGGAATGGGAAACAGGGCAAACGAGTCGCTGGCGGTTCTGAAATCGCGCGCCCTTACTTCTGCCTACATCCAAGCAAACGATCTTCTCCCAATAATATTTTATGATCGCTGGGATTCGAACGCGCATAAATGGAAGTCGGATAAGAAAGACAAAGTTCCCACATTGGAAGACGGCTACACAGCATTTGATAAGAGTATTCGATTGGTTGTCGAGAATAGGAAAACCGGATTAATCAATGTATCTGTCACATGGCGCGATCCCAAGCTGGCCAAGCAATGGGTCGATGGGCTGGTAAATTCCGCCAACGATCTTCTTCGACGGGAGGCAATTGAGCGAAGCACAGCCAATCTCGAGTACCTTCAAAAGGTGTTGGATAAAACGGCTGTCGTTACAATGAGAGACACAATTGGCAAACTCGTCGAATCGGAACTAAAAAAACAAATGATGGCCACGGGCAATAAAGACTATGCGTTTCGCATTGTCGATCCAGCTGTAATACCCGAACACAAGGTCGCTCCGAAGCGTTCTATATTTGCGGTCTTCGGTGCAGCCTTTGGCTCGCTGATCTGGCTTTTGATAGTTTCGCTCAGAGATCGGAACAAGACGGGAAAGTTTGCGTGACCTTCAGATCAACTTGGCCCGCGGAGTTATAAGCGCTTCCGTTCACGTACTATGCAACTCAAATACATCTCGGGCGGCTCAAATGCGCGCCAGTGAAGTTGAAAAGACAAATTACGCCGCAAGATATTTGACAAATCCCTTTGCGGCATATGCAGCGGGATTTCTTCTCGCGCTGTCTGTGTATTCCCTGGGGTATTCCGACCTCTATCCGGAGCTAGAGCAACCTTTGATATGGTTTTTGCTGGCGACGTGTGCGATCAGCATGGTCCTGGCTTTTGCTGTTGGCCGTGGTACGAACGTGTTCGAGTACGGGCATGAATCCTTGGGAATTAATCTATTTATTTTTATCGTGATAATGACCGTCTTCGCGGCCGAAGTGATTGCCAACGGAGGAGTTCCCATTCTCTTGTTGGTTTCAGGTGCAGCAGACTTCAGCTATCTGGAGTTTGGCATTCCCACACTCCATGTGGCCTTCGTTGGATTTTGCGATTTCTATGCAGTTTATTGGTTTGACTTGTATATATCCGGCCGGGGACGAACTTTTCTTGCTCTTTCCTTAATTGCATCCAGCACGTCGTTACTCATAGTAAGTCGCGGAGCATTCATCATCACGCTAATGGCTTTAGTTATCGTGTATGTACAGCGCCGCGGGTTTAACCGAAAACTTTTCATGGGCTTTGCGGCGTGTGTCGGCGTAGTACTCTGGGGCTTCGCGTTTGTGGGGGACTTGAGAACGGGTGGTGGCGTGACAGGTGAAAGCGTGATCCTCACCTTAGGAGAGGCAAGTGATCGCTTTACGGAGTCCAAGGTCCCAACCGCGCTGTTTTGGCCCTACCTGTATATATCAGCGCCACTTGCAAACCTGCAGTTAAACGCCTCCAGCCGCGTGGCAGCCGATGCGCCGGCGCTTTATTTCTCGATGGAATGGCTGCCGGACTTTATATCAAAGAGAGTCGTTACGGAGGAAACGATTAGCGAGTCGGCTCCTCTGCGGATCAAGAATGAACTTACCGTGGCTACGATGTATGGCAGAGGATTTGTACTATTGGGGTGGGTCGGTTTGCTCCTCTCCTATGTTTATTTCGCATTCGTTTCGATCGCTGTATTGGAGATTCTGCGAAAGAGCAAATACTTTACAGCTGCCTCGAGCATTTTGAGTTCGCTCGCATTGCTAAGTATCTTTGACAATATGTTGGTGTTTTCAGGAGGCATTGCGCAAGTACTTACAGCGCTTTTGTTGTATCTATTCGAACGACCGCGCGCGACATTTGGGACTCAAAGCGCGTAACGCAGCGGATTCCTTCGCCTTACAGGCGACGGAAGATACCGTCAATCTGCAGTAATTGCGCGGTGCCTGGAACCGAGAATCCGTTTTCAATTGCTATCAAGGTATATCCTTTGTCGCGCATCAAATTGCACATCTCGTCGAAAAGCAGTTCGGTGCCATATAGCGGAACCAGCGACATCTCCATCTGAACCGTGTTGATCCTGGGTAGGGACATTGCCGCGCCTTTCAATACCCTGCTTTCGAAGCCCTGGGTGTCTATTTTCATGTAGATATTCCCAGCATTCCCGCAAACGCGCTCGAACATCGAATCGAGCGTCCGAACTTCAATTACTTCCTTGCCTACGTACTTGGATTCGGGAGCAGCATTCAAATGCGAGGGCAGCATGTCGAGGAAAGAGCTGCTCAAGGAATTGCCTGCGATGTTGATCTCTCTCTTTTCCTCGACATCTCCAATTGCAAAATTAAATATCTCCCAACGTTGGTCGCCCTTCGCGTGAGCCTCTAGCGATTTGAACGCTTCATGCAACGGCTCGAAAGATATTATTCGGCCGGCATAACCAATGTCTTCCCTTAGCTCGTGCGCAAACTGCCCCGAATTGGCTCCTATGTCTAAGATCGTATCTATCTCGTAGTTCTCCAAGATGTGTTTCCGCCTCGCAAGAGGATGCGAAGTCCGGTCGAATCTGCAAATGTCATACCCGAATTTCCAAAGAATTCTTCGCAGCTGGTGTGTGGCCTTCATTCTAGATATCGCTCCTTCTTGAGGCATTAGATCCCAAACAGTGGGCTCGCGCAAAGCAAACAGCCAAAGGAACTGTGGAGCTTCAGGGACGATTTACGGCGGAACAAAAACTGGAGATTCTACGCAAGGCGGACATCGGGCGCGACCGTGAGCGAAGTGTACCGGCATCACAGCCGTTGTTGGTACATCAACGGGTGAAACGAATGCCCGCATTTGTTAGCATGGACGTTGAGTACCACCACTGCCGTGTAGCTAATTATGATGATCGACGAATCCGAAGATGTGGAAAGAGTTCGTAAACTTTACGCTGACCTTCTCAAAAGATCTATTCTAAGCTCTTGTTTGAGTTGAATGAAATTCGCAGATAGGCGCTCGCAATCTGGTAGGGCGACTAAAAGTGAAGATATATATAGTTACGGTCTGTCTGAACGCAAAGGACGCGCTGAGTGTGACCGTTAAATCCATAGGCGCACTCAAAACTGAGGATGTTTATTACCTCGTTGTCGACGGGAATTCCATTGACGGCACTAAAGAGACGCTAATCGGCGCAGGTCGAATTATTGACCAGTGGATTTCGGAGCCCGACCACGGTATCTACGAGGCGATGAATAAGGCCATTTCGCTTCTGCCCCTGGAGGAGGGTCACGTGCTATTCCTCGGCGCCGGCGATGAATTACTGGCGTTGCCGACTCCGCAGCAGCGGGAGTCGGGCGCAGTGTTATTCGGTAACGTCCAAATTGGAGACACTACGTTCTTCTCGTCCGTTGGCTGGAGATTGAAATTGGGAAATACTCTTCATCATCAAGGCTTATTTGTGCCTAGGTCGGTGGTAGCCGACGTGCGGTTCGACGTCCGATTCAAATTGTTTGCCGACTTCGACTTGAACCAACGTCTGTTCAAGGCGAAGCTGCCGTTCCAAGCGTTAAATAAGACCATCGCTTACGCCCATCCGGGCGGCGTGACCTGGTATGCGCCGATCAGCGAAATGTTGGAAATTATCCGCAAGAATTATGGAATATTGTGGGCATGCCTGGCCCAAGGTTTGGGTAAATATAGAGAATTGCGTCGACACCTTCTCCGTAGGGATCGGCATTGGCCGTGACAAACGGTCCGCACGGGACGCAAATCAACCGTCGCGAGCTACTTCAGTCCAATAGCCGCCGTATCGCTTTTCGAGCGTAATGCGACCGCCGGTGGCGGGAAACGTGTAATCGACGCCACCCGCCAAGAAGAACCCGTCCGGATTGGTCGCGTTGTGTTGCAAGGTGAGGAGATTCGAACTGCACTCTAGGATCGCCCGATCCCATGCGCGTCGACTCGTGAGAACCGTGCAAGTGGTTGCACTGCCTGGGGCGCCGATGCGACAGTAATCTGAGCGAATGCCCGCAAGTGTCATGCTGGCTGCGCCAGTGAGCGTCGTATCGAAAATATCGATCGTATCGCGCGGTGTATTGTTCAGTATCAGCACTGTCCCATCCAAAATGCCCGCGCCAATGTTGACGGTGGTAGAACCTGAAACACGCTGGTTGTCACTGATGGTCAGATTCTTCATGTTGGTAGCGTTCAAATTCACTGCGCTGCCATTAGCGCCCATTCGAAACAGGTTCTTCGCAATAATACCGCCGTACAACGTGCCGGCCGGCGCCGCCGCCATGGCGATACCGTCCGCCGTCCCCCCAATCTGCACAAACGTATTGCCTTGAATATTGACATCCGAGACATTTGACAATCTGATGTGCTGAGAATTGCCTGTATTGTAGGATAGAAGCCCCTCGATGAAGATCTGCGTCATGATCGACAAATCGAAGGAACGGACTGATGCGTGGATGTGACCGCCTATCCACGTAAGTTGGGGCGGGAAATATCCTGTACCGAAGGAGTTTGTAAAGAGGACGCCGCACTGGACATTGACGAAATCGCAGCCGTAGAACTCCACTCCTTCAATGCCCGGGCGCGTCGTGTTCTTGAAGGTGACGCCATAAGCGACGTTGTAAATCGAGCAGCCGATGAATTTATACACAGTCGTGGCGACCGACTGTGTGGCGGAAACGCCGATCATGGAGGCTGGACCGTTACCGTAGATAAAGACACGGCTCATCTCCACTTCACCGCAGTTATGGAGTTTGATTCCGTAGCCGAAAACGCCGGTGCCGCCGCAAAGAACCATCACATTGCGCAAGGTGACAGAAGGGATGATTCCGGTGCAAGCGAGGTTCAGCGCTGAACCGGTGCTGCTCGCAACGCCCGGCGATATGGTCAAGTCCGAAATGGTGATCTGGTTATGGGCAGCACTTGAATTCGTAACGACAAAGCAGTCCCCATCGGCGCCTTTGGCGATGACGGTCTTACCCATGCCATCGCCGTATAGCGTAAAGGGCGCTGCGCTTGATGTGGAGATCGCGCTGGTGACAAGGTATGTTCCGGTCGGTGCGTATATCGCGGCACCCCCCTTCGCCTGCTGATCGAATGCCGCTTGGAATGCCATTGACATATCGGTGGTACCGGGCTTCGCGTTCGTGCCGTACCTCAACAGGTTGCCCGCCACGTGGTTGTAATTTATCGGTGTCACGCCGGCGTCCTTCTCGGCATGCGTTTGCGGGTAAGCCTGCACGCCTACACTGGATTGTGTCGAAGCCATCGAGGTCGGCAGAATCGACGAGCCGGCTACAGAGGCGAATATTCTCCGCCGCGTGATTTTTGGAAATGTCATATTTACAAAATCTCCGGTTAGGTAAAGGCGGCTTCCCAAGTGCCGCCCAGGCGGTCTGAGCGGCGTTGACGCGCCCGGTGCCAGATCAGAATTGAAAATAGATAAAATCTCTCCTCTCAAATACGCCGAACATGATGATGTCGTAGAACAAAAGCACAGCAACACCGATGGCAATAAAACGATTGGCACCGTACCTGCGGAGCGCTGTCGGTCTAAATAAAATCATAAAGTCGACGACCAACAGGATCAATAAATGAACTAGAGTCAGAAGTATCTCGAAAGAGGCGAATCCAACGGATTTGAATACACCATAGTCGATCCGGCTCAACTGATGCGAGTGGGACAGGATGTACACGGCGTCGCGCAGCGATTGAGCGCGAAAAAACATCCATCCGACAAGGACAATAACATTCGTCCAAACAAGGCCGACTGCGCCTCGCAACACTGCCGATGACGCCGAACCGCTACCCCAATTGGCAACCGGCGTGTTCCTTACCGCGACCGCAGCTATCCGCTCCAAACAAAGCACAACCCCGTGTAGCGCGCCCCAAATTATGAACGTCCATGCAGCCCCGTGCCACACACCGCTCAGCAAGAAAACGATCATCACGTTGCGCAGCGAGAGCGGAAGCGAGCCTTTGCTGCCGCCGAGAGAGAAATAGACATAGTCGCGAAACCATGTCGATAAGGAAACGTGCCAGCGACGCCAGAATTCGGTGAGGCTACGGGAAAAATAGGGCTGTCGGAAGTTAATCATCAAATCGAATCCCAGCATTCTTGCGCTTCCTACAGCAATATCTGAATAGCCTGAGAAATCGCAATAAATCTGAACGGCAAATAGGAAGCTGGCAATGAGCAGGTACGAGCCTGAATAATTTTGTGGGTGCGCATAAATGGCTTGAACACTGGGTGACACCTGATCGGAGATGCACATTTTCTTGAACAGCCCGTAGCCAATGAGCCAAAGGCCGGAACGGAAGCGGCCTGGATCAGCGCTCTTGTCGGTCTGGAGTTGCGGGACTAGCCGGGCGGCGCGCTCGATCGGGCCTGCCTCTAACTGCGGAAAGAATGCCACGTAAAGTGCGTAGCGGAAAAAATTCCGCTGCGCCGGCAGCTTTCTGGCATATACGTCGAAGGTATAGGAAAGGGATTGGAACGTGTAGAAAGAAATGCCGACAGGCAAAATGACGCTTATAAAGACGAATTGGAAATCATATCCTAGTACATGTCCGGCTTTTGTAATGTTGTGAAGGAAGAAGTTATAGTACTTGAATACTCCCAGCAGGCCTATATTGATACCGACGCTGATGTAAAGGGCGAGCTTGCGTACGAGTTGCCGCTGCGCGCTATCGATGACGCGACCGCCTGTATAGTCAACCAAGGTACTGAACATGAGTAGGAACACGAACAGCGGCTGCCAACCCATGTAAAATATGTAGCTTGCAATCAGAAGAATCGGCCATCGCGCGCGCAGCCGCAAGCGGAAATAGAGCGCAATCGTGATGGCGAAGAACGCGAAATATTCGAAGGAATTGAAGAGCAATTCAGCGATCGACCGGCTGCAGTAGGGGTGCCAGCAACGATGCCAGGCGCGCTGAATATATTTCAGCTCCGCTGGTATTCGTGTGTATCGGATCCGAGAAGTAGCGCGGCGGCATCAGCCAATAGTCTTCACCCGCAATGACGAATTGCGGCCGAGCCGCGATGCCTGCGACGGCAGAGTGGCGGCTTGGCGCAGGAGCGAATTCACCGGTACGGTAGGGCGCCGGGAAAAAAATGACCTTGAAGCCGTAGCGCTCGGAAAGCGCAGACAGTCTTGCAAATGCGATGGGCGTTGTATCGATCGTCCGGCTAAACGTACGCGTGGGCGTATCCGTGGCCAACGTATATTCGTCTGGCAGCCTGTCGCCCTGAAAGTGGCTTTGACCCCTTATAAAAAAATAGCCGCGATCGCGTATGACCTGCTCCGCCTGCCGCGCACTCTCGCGGTAGAATTCTGAAATGCCGCCGCGTCCGGGGGCCGAGAAGAGAAACAGTCCGAGATTGCGAGGCAGTGTGCGAAATGGAAACAGCGTATCCACAATCATTTTGTCGTGTTGCAGCCATTCGCTCCATGTCGTTTCGTGGTCTGCCTCGGCGGGGGAAAACTGCACGAGAATATGAGTCGGCCGAATACCTGATGCCAGGAGTTGCTCGAGATATAGCACAAACCGTCTTTCGCCAGGCAGGCCCTCATTAAAGCTTTGCACTTCGCCCGAAATGCCCTCTTGTGCAAGCTGGTCGTCGAATACTTTCGGATTGAACGCCGCCAAGATTTTGCTGTCGCCGAAGACAAGAATTCGAATGTAGGCATCATTATCGAATAGAGGATGCGTCAGCGAATAGGATCGCTTCGCCGTAGTAACGATATCGCTTCCAGATTGTAGGTAGGGGAACCTGATGTAAAGCGCGTACAGCGATATCCAGACAGCGGCACATAGCAGCGCGAAATAGAGAAGTCCGCGACGAAAATATTGCCAGGATTCATTTCGCGGGTCGCCAGGCCGCTCATGATCGGCGTTATCTATTGAGAGCTTCACGCGGTAAGACCTCATCAAGCCAGCCGGATAGGCTATAACGCTTGAGTAGCTCAGCGACTGGAGGTTCGTATGCACTTTTCATGAAGGAGGGAGCCACGATCGGGCGTCGGCGGTCGATAACCGAGATATTATTAGGATTAAAGAAATCGGCCCTAGCCACGTGGGAATTGGTTGTCAGAAGTTTCTTGCCTGCACCCAGCATTTCGATTGTCCGCATGGTCAGTCCAAATTGGACAGATCGCTCAATATCTACCACCACCCGAGCACGAGAGATCAGTGTCTGAATATCAGACCTGCCCAGCGGATGAAATACAAATTCATCCCGCCGTGCACGCCAGAACTGCGGATCGCCGATGCGCCTCACCGCGTACACGGCGCGGGAAGGAAAGTACAAAATCTTTTCGAACCGGACGCCGGGCGGCAAGGCACGGGACAGCCGACTCAGGATTGCATACCGATCGGAGTGAATCGTACCCAGGAATAGCAGGTCGATATCCGGCTCGCGTTGCGGCAACGAAGCATAATCATCAACATAGAAGAGGGGGCGATAGTTCAGGCGTCGATCTGTCTCAGCGTCGTGGGGGTCGAACGTGAAACATTTGTCAAACAAGGACGGCTTCTTGGGACTGTCCTTAGGCATGTTGCGGTAGCTGTCCCAGAAATAAAGGGTAAGCCGCGCCTGCGGCATCGCCGCGCGCAAGCGCTCGATGGATTTTGGGGAGAGCGCTTCGCCTTTTATCACGAGGATATCTCGTACCGGCTGGTCGCGCATTTTCGCGATGATACCTTCGAAGTACGCTTCTGACTTCGCCGCGACCAGGCTCGGCGCGATACGCAGCAACGATTTCGTCATCGTATCCAACGCAGGCCGATCTTCGAACCAAGCAACGTTGCGTCCGCGAAGCGACAGAGCACGACCTATTTCGTTCGCATAACCGAAGAATCCACCGCCGATAAGTAGAAGGTCGGCCTCGGTGGCGTTTAGTTTGGCGCTATTCACGACGAGGACTGAGTATTGTGCCCAGGAAATCTCATCGAGTTCCGACGAACAGGCCGCGCTCTTGTAGCTCGGCAAGCGATCGTTCAAACCCTGCGTCTTTGACACGATGCGCCTCTGTCCACTTCAGAAATTCGATGAGACCATCCATAAAGCACCACTTTGGTTGGAACGCGGTCAACGCTTGTAGACGCGAGATGTCTGCGGCGTTATGTCGGATATCGCCGACGCGGAAGGAACCTGTGATGTGAACTGGAACATCGGACCTAAAATGGCTCTTTATCGCAGATGCAACTTCCAAAACCGTGGTGCGTATGCCGGATCCGACGTTTAGTGCATGAATGCCCCGCACTTCAGGCAGTAGACACGCCGTGGTTGCATCGACTACGTCATCGATGTAGACGAAATCCCGGCTTTCTTGTCCATCCTCGAAGATGTTTAACGGTTTGCCTTGACGGACGAGATTGGAAAATACAGCCAACAGACCGGTATATGGGTTGCTCAAGCTTTGTCCTGGACCGTAGACATTTTGGTATCGCAACGCAATGGCATCCAAGCCCAGGGTGAGGCCAAACATCAACACCATTTGTTCCTGCACCTGCTTGGTCAGTCCATAGAACGAAGAAGGCGCGCACGGCGCGTCTTCAGATGTCGGCAAGACCTGAACCGCCAGGCCGCAATTGGGGCACTCTGGCTCAAATCTACCGTCAGACATCGATTGAACGCTGCGAGATTTCGGATAGACGACCCCGTGCGCTTCACATCGGTATTGCCCCTCGCCGTATATGGCACGCGACGAAGCTACGACAAGCTTGCGAAGACGCGTCGGTCGACTATTTACGATGATGTCGAGCAACGTTGCCGTGCCCTGCAGATTGACATTCGCGTATCGTTGAATTGCATACATCGATTGCCCGGTTCCGGTTTCTGCCGCCAGATGAAGGATCACTTCTTGGTCTTCAATTTCGGGAGCAAGAGTCTCGCGGTCGCCGATATCACCCAACACACATCTCGCTACGTCTCGCAGTTCCGACGGAAAGCGAGCATTGAGTCCGTGGACTTGCTCCGACAACGTGTCGAAGAGAGTAATCTTATGTCCTTGCGCACTTAGCGCTTTGGCGAGGTGTGAACCAATGAATCCAGCCCCGCCGGTGATCAGTATATTCATAGAATAATTGTCCGCTTACGCTTGGACCTAGTCGGCGATACTTCTTTGTCGCCGAAAACGCCATATTAGAATTCGCGGCAGTCGGCGTAGTACAACGAGCAACAATTTCAGCCTCTTCCGGACCATAGAGGGGAGCGATCCGTGCGCCAGTTGCGTTGCATTTGCTCCGTGCCTTCGATAATCGATCAGTTTATCCGGGGTGAAATTGACGCGGCCGCCTAGCGAGGAACAAAGTCCAATCCATTCGTCGTGCAAACCGACATTGATCGGAAACGGAAACAAGAATGATTTTGCTTCGCTTCGCATCGCCATACAACACCCCACGAACCCATTTCTATACAAGTTGCGCCAAAAGCCCGGACGACTTCCGCGTAGGACAAACAGTGATTCGCAAACGATGTTCCTATTGGCGTCCACGACGTGCGCGTCGGACACCACCACCAACGAAGCACTCGTATCGAATATCCGACAAATGGTGGCCACCTTGAATGGCTTCCAAATGTCGTCTTGATCTGAGATCAAAATGTACTTTCCCTTGGCAAGAGAAATAGCACACGCGAAGGCCGCCGATGGGCCGCAGTTCACTGCGTTTTGCCGTAAGACGATGCGAGGGTCGTTGAATTGCCTGATCAGGTTGACTGAACCATCGCGAGAGCAATCATCGACAATAATGACTTCGTCGTCATTCTCCATCTGCACCAGGATGGATTGCAGTTGTTCTTTCAGATACCGCTCACCATTGAATACCGCCATACACACCGATATCATTGAAATCACCCTTTGATACTGATCTATCGCCGCTCCGGAATTCATGCCGCGGCTGCCGCAACCTTTCCATGGGCACTACTTGCGGTATCTGGTGTTGCCAAATCGGCAATTGCACTGTCAGCGCAATCTTTATGCGATGCAGTGAATTGTAATGTAAGACAAACCCGGTGCGATAGTGATCTTTGGCAGGCCAGCAGGTATCGCACACGTGAGGCAAGAACAGCAGGGAAACCAGTGATTTTCCGGCCTGCTACAGTTTTCGTATGGTTCGCCGTAAGATGACGGGAATCTAGTTGAGCCCCCATATGGATGGCCCAAAGGTCGTATATGCATTCTGATGGCCAGCCAGCCCTGTCGAGGAATTAGTGTCGATCAGTAACCTTCGATCCGGACACCCGATAGACCTTTGCGTTGTTGTCGTTCTCTACAATCGCACCGTGAATACGTCATTGACGTGCCGGTCTCTACTGCAGCAGACATTCATCGAACCGAGAGACACATTCATAATCTACGACAACAGTCCATCGTCAAACATCGGATCTACTACTCCAAAGGACTGGGAAATCGTCGTCGATCCGAGCAACGGAGGCCTGTTTACTGCCTATAGCTATGCGGTCTCCAGGGCAAGATCGAAAGGTTGTCCTTGGGTCTTACTTCTCGATCAGGACACGGAACTTCCTTCAAACTTTCTTGTAACTGTTCATGATGACCTGGCGCTGATGCAGGCAGAGACAGAAGTCGTTGCCATCGTTCCAATGGTTAAGGCGGGAAACCGCCAAGTGTCTCCGATGCGACCCCGCCTCGGACGGGAGATTCCGTTCAATCGGCGGAGTGTCGTGGAGACAAGCTGGCTCTGGGCAATCAACTCGGGGACATGCCTAAGAGTTGATTTTATCGACAGCATCGGAGGCTTTTCGAATGCGTTTTGGCTCGACTTCTTAGATCACTGGCTGTTCAAGATGATTAATAACAGCCGCAAACACGTATACGTTAGTAAGCTGGTCTTGCAGCACGAGCTATCCGTTTCGAATATGGATAGTGGTTTAACTGTGAAAAGATACAAGAATGTACTAAGGGCCGAACGAGAATTTACCAATCATTATTTGCCGACGCTTTGGCGTTATGTACTAGTGCCTAGACTATTGGCGAGAGCAATAAAGCACTTAATTATGACGCGGAATAAACGGCTGGGTTTATTGATGGCTGCGGCGGCCGCAGCACAGGTACATTCTCTTGCAAAAAAATGGCGGTGGACTCGACACGCCGGTCACTCGCAAATATTGTAGACGGCGGAAACCTGGGCTCGTTGCGAAGGCTGAATTCAGCTGGGCGCGCCTTCAGGTTGTGGCACGATTTCAGACTAGATATCGGTATTTCGCAGCCAGTCAGCGGTAATTCCAACACCATCCTGAAACGAAGTTGCGCATCTCCAATGCGTCGCACTCTTGAGCTTGGTCGCGTCCAGCACGATGCGCGGTACATCAAAAGATCTCGATGGGAGCCAAGTCACCGAGGGCTCCACGCCAATGGCAGTATGGATGTGACCCAAAATCTCGCGTAACGAGAGCCCGGTGCCCGTGCCTACATTGTAGACGCCTGAGATCGGCTTCACCGTGGCCAGGTACACGGCATCTGCGACATCTCCTACGTAAATGAAGTCGCGTGTTACCGCACCGTCGCCCCAGATCTCGATTCCTTGGCGTTTGAGTGTTCGATGCAGAAAAACTGTGAGCGCGCCGAGCGCGCGCAGCGGACTCTGCCGTTCGCCAAAGGGATTGGCCAGCCGTAAGGCCACGTAGTCAAGTCCGCGCAAATGTTTGTAGACATCGAGATAGTGCTCGATAGTCAGTTTGGACACACCATAGGAACACATAGGCCGTACTGCGTGGCCTTCATCGACCAACTCCAAATTCCCGATGTCGCCATACACGGTTCCGCCCGACGACATAAAAACCAGTTTGCCGACATTGTGTTTGACACAAATATCGAGCAAGTACAACGTGCCAATGACATTCGATTGAATGTCGAATTCCGGCGATTCGTTGGAGCTCTTCGGTGTCGTCGTGCTGACGCAATGGATGACAGCATCGAACCCAGTGGCAATCAGTTCATCAAGGGCGCCGACGTTTCCAAAGTCCCCGGTATAGAACTTGATTCCGGCGGGCGAGCGGCGGAATCGCTCGGGATATAAATCATAGACCGCGACATCGTGCTTTTCAGCCAGGAATTTGTCGACGATATGAGATCCCAAAAAGCCCGAACCGCCGAGAACTAATATTCGCATGGTTCGACTTTAGGAAGCGCGAGTCTGTCGGATTTCTCTAAAGGAACCGTCAAAAAACATCGCGCCGCGTAACAACGCTGCGAAAAGTTCGCCAAAGTATCCGCATATCCGCTCGAAAATTGCGCCGCCGAATGTAATCCAAATCATATTCGATGGTCTCGCGTTTTGTGAGGCGGTCCCGACCCGTGCACTTGGATAAGCAGGTAACGCCGGGTTTGACCGACAGATACTCGTCTCGATATTTTCCGTAAAGCGCCATGACTTCTGGAATCTCCGGTCTCGGACCGACCAGCGAGATATCCCCTAATACGACATTCCAAAGATTTGGGAGTTCATCGATGCTGGTCTTTCTGATGAGTTTGCCGGCCCGCGTGACTCGAGGATCAACTTCATGATGAAAACAGAAGTCCAGGTCCTGCTTGTTTGAATAATCGTAGTAGGTGGGAAAGCGATCGCGCGCGTCCTTGAACATACCGCGAAGCTTCACAATCTTGAATGGACGTCCGTCCTTTCCCAGCCGCGTTTGCACGAAAAAAGGCGATCCCTTTGACTCGAGCCTGATCGCTGCCGCGGCAATCAATATGATGGGCGTTGCGATGACCAGCAACGCCGACCCGACTACAAGATCAAACGAGCGCTTGGCGGCATGATAAACAATCCGGGGTGTTTGCGCGCAGTCGGCGACCACCCGAAGATCATTCCTGGGTTCAACCGATAAGTAAGTCACCCGGTCGTGATCGTGGGTCTTGTGGGCCGCTGGGTTTGTCCTGGAGGCATCCGGATCGATGCGCTCCACCGGCGTGAAAGTTTTCGCATCCTTGCGCGCCCGAATTGCTTGGGAACTTGATGTCATTCGCAACTGGCCTGATCTTTGCTTGGCATTCAACTACTCCCTGTCGTTCTTGATGACGCTAGTACTCATGTGCTCACTCCAATGACAGCAAGCGCCACGCCAAAATTCAGTTTACTACCCCTGGTCTTGGTCTCCCCCCAACACCGATCATTCTTATCCGGCCCGACGCCCTAGGCATCGACTTGTATTCTAACGACATATTAGCCCATTCATGAACAAAGATCGCGACCTGTAGCACGTCGGCGACATCCATTCCCCCTTGGCTGGCAACGCAAACCCCCGACATCCGTTGACGCCGCCCAGTGGAATCAGCGAGGAAGCGAGGCGGGGAATTGAAAAACTTGCCGGATATTTGTGTATGTTTTTCTAGGGGGTGACCGCTGCGATTTATCGCTATAGACTGCAATTCAGCGTCAAAGTGTGCGGTGCATGCAACGCTGCGAATCTCGCAGTCAACCTTCCAAAGCTCGACCGCCGGTCGCCTCGGTGGAGGAAGTGTCTGAAGTTCATGTCGTGTGGAGGATGATTTGTCGAAAACAGCGTTAATCACAGGTATTACCGGGCAAGATGGAGCCTATTTGGCCGAGTTTTTGCTCACCAAGGGCTACGATGTTCATGGCGTCAAACGTCGTGCATCGTCCTTCAATACACACCGTATCGATCATCTGTACCAGGATCCGCACGAAAAGAACGTGCGCTTCGCACTGCATTACGGTGATTTAACCGATTCGACCAACCTCATCCGGATCATTCAGGAAGTTCAGCCGGACGAGATATACAACCTTGCCGCTCAAAGCCACGTGGCGGTCTCGTTCGAAACCCCCGAATACACGGCCAATTCCGATGCCGTGGGGACCTTGCGGGTCCTTGAAGCCATCCGGATTCTGGGGATGGAGAAGAAAACGAAGTTCTACCAGGCCTCTACTTCGGAGATGTTCGGCAAGGTCCAGGAGGTGCCGCAGCGGGAGACCACGCCGTTTTACCCACGTTCCCCGTATGGCGCAGCTAAGGTTTATGCCTACTGGATTACGGTCAATTACCGCGAGGCTTACGGCCTGTTCGCATGTAACGGCATCCTCTTCAATCATGAGTCGCCCTTACGCGGTGAGACGTTCGTTTCCCGCAAGATCACCCGGGCCCTGACCCGCATTCATGTCGGCCTTCAAGAGACGTTGCACCTGGGCAACCTGGATTCGCGGCGGGATTGGGGTCATGCGCGGGACTATGTCCGCGCCCAATGGTTGATGCTGCAACAACCCACCCCGGAGGATTTTGTCATTGCGACCGGCAAGCAGCATTCAGTCCGGGATTTTGTCGCGGCCGCCGGGGCTCGCCTGGGGATGAGAATCGAGTGGAAAGGCAGCGGCGTGGAGGAGGAGGGGATCGACAAAAAGACCGGACGCACCCTGGTTCGGATCGACCCTCGCTATTTCCGCCCGACCGAAGTCGAGAGCCTGCTGGGCGATCCGAGCAAGGCGAAGCAGAAGTTAGGATGGGCTGCGGAAGTCACTTTTGATCAGCTGGTCACCGAAATGGTCGCCGCCGATCTGGATGCTGCAAAGCGCGACGCCATGATCTCCAAGGAAGGCTACAAGATTTACAATCACCACGAGTAGCCCAGTGACGCTCGCTCAAGACTCAAAAATCTATGTCGCCGGTCACCGCGGTTTGGTCGGCTCAGCCGTGGTCCGTGCCTTGCAAGAGCGCGGCTACAACAATCTCTTGGTCGTTACGCATCGCGAACTGGATCTCACCGACCAGAAGTCGGTGTCGCAATTTTTTCAGCGTGAGCGCCCGCAGGCCGTGATCATGGCGGCCGCGCGGGTTGGCGGTATCAACGCCAACAACACCCGGCCTGCTGAATTCATCCGCGACAACTTGCTGATTCAAGACAATGTCATCGACGCGGCCCATGGCGCCGGCACTGAGAAATTCGTCTTTCTGGGGTCGAGCTGTATTTATCCCAAGCTCGCACCCCAGCCCATCAAGGAGGAGTACCTGCTCACCGGGGCGTTGGAGCCGACCAATGAATGGTATGCCATCGCCAAAATCGCCGGGCTCAAGATGTGTCAGGCGTATCGGCGCCAATACGGGTTTAACGCGATCTCCCTGATGCCCACCAATCTTTACGGCCCGGGCGATAATTTCGACTTGCAGAATTCTCACGTTCTTCCCGCGTTGATTCGGCGGTTTCACGAGGCCACCGTACGCGGTGATTCGACGATGTCTATTTGGGGCACCGGCACACCGCGCCGCGAGTTCCTACACGTCGATGATCTGGCGGACGCCGTGATCTATCTCATGTTGGCCTATGACCATGAGCAAATCATCAATATTGGCTGGGGCGAGGACGTGACGATCCGGGAACTGGCGGAAATGATCGCCGCGGCGGCGGGGTTCAAGGGCCGTTTGGTATTTGATTCAAGCAAACCCGATGGCACACCGCAGAAATTATTGGACACGTCCCGCCTGAGTGCGCTCGGGTGGAAACCTAAAATCACTTTGCAGACGGGCATCGCGCAAACTTATGAATGGTTCAAACGCCACGTCTCTGAAGCTCGATTGATCGCGTAATGCGGCGCAAACGAAGGGAGATGGTTTGAGTAACGGGGCGATTTTGGTGACCGGCGGCGCCGGCTACATCGGCAGTCATGTGGTGCGGCAACTGGGGGAGTCCGGCGAGCGCGTCGTCGTCCTCGACAATCTGGTGAAAGGATTCCGGCAAGCGGTAACCACGGGCGATCTCGTTGTAGGAGACGTCGGTGACCAGCCTTTGGTTTCCCGCGTGTTGGCGGAGTACCAAGTCGACACCGTCATGCATTTTGCGGCCCATATCAGCGTGGCCGAGTCCATGGCTAACCCATTGAAGTATTACGGCAATAACACCTGCGGAACCCGAGCGTTGCTGCAGGCCTGCGCCGAAAAAAACGTCAAAAATTTCGTCTTTTCTTCGAGCGCTGCGGTCTACGGAATACCGGCGGATGGTTATGCGGACGAAACATCCCCCACGAATCCCATCAATGCCTACGGCACCTCCAAGTTGATGAGCGAGTGGATGCTGCGGGATGTCGCGGCAGTGAACCCGCTGCGCTATGTCGCGCTACGTTACTTCAACGTCGCGGGTGCGCACCCGGGCGGACAGATCGGTCATTCGACCATCGGGTCGCACTTGCTGACCAAAGTCGCCTGTGAGGCCCTGGTCGGTAAGCGCCCGCACGTCTCGGTGTTCGGCAGCGATTACCCCACCCCGGACGGCACCGGGGTGCGAGATTACTTGCACATCGAGGATCTGGCCGCGGCCCATCTGAATGCCTTGGCGTACTTGCGAGGCGGCGGCCAGTCGACCGCGCTGAATGTGGGCTACGGTCACGGCTACTCGGTGCGCGAGGTGTTGGCGATGGTCGAATCGGTCGCCGGCAAACCCTTGAATATTCGCGAAGAGCCGCGCCGCGCCGGCGATCCTGCCTATCTGGTGGCGCGGGCCGACCGGGTGCGCACTGAGCTGGGGTGGCGGCCGCGCTATGACGATTTGCAGGCCATCGTTTCCAGCTCCGTCGCCTGGGAGCACAAGCTGCTCAAGGAGCCTTGGACCTGACTTTGATTCCCCGTAAACTGAAGCTTCCTCAGCTTTACTTGAACTCGCAAAACCGCTAGGCTTTCGCGCTACTTTTCCTAGCTAAATCAGAATATTACGCATGCGAATTACGATTTTCGGCTCAGGCTACGTGGGCCTGGTCACGGGCGCTTGTTTGGCGGACGCGGGCAATCATGTGTTGTGCGTCGATGTCGACGAGCGCAAAACGGCCATGCTCCAGCGCGGCGAGGTACCGATCCACGAGCCCGGGCTCGAATCGCTGATCCGGCGCAGCGCAGAGGCCGGGCGACTGCGCTTCACCACCGATGCGAAAGAAGGCGTGGATCATGGGCTGTTCCAGCTGATCGCCGTGGGCACGCCGCCGGACGAAGATGGGTCGGCGGACCTGCGCTATGTCCTGGCCGTGGCGCGCACCATCGGCGATCACATGAGCGACTACAAGGTCGTCGTGACCAAGTCGACCGTTCCGGTGGGGACCGCTGACAAGGTGCGCGATGCGGTGCGCGAGTCGCTCGAGAAGCGTCGCGCTCACGTGGAATTCGACATGGTGTCAAACCCCGAATTCTTGAAGGAGGGGGCGGCCATCGCGGATTTCCTCAAGCCGGACCGGGTGGTCGTGGGCACCGACAGTGACCGCGCCACGGAGCTCATGCACTCGTTGTATGACCCCTTTACCCGCAATCGCGACCGCATGATCGTGATGGACCTGCGATCGGCGGAGCTGACCAAGTACGCGGCCAACGCCATGCTGGCGACCAAGATCAGTTTCATGAACGAATTGGCGAATCTGGCCGAAAGATTCGGCGCCGACATCGAGTCGGTGCGTATCGGCTTAGGCTCCGATCCGCGCATCGGCTACGCCTTCATCTATCCGGGGGTGGGGTATGGCGGTTCGTGTTTCCCGAAGGATGTACAAGCCCTGCAGCGTTCGGCTGAAGAAGTGGGCTATGACGCCGGCATCCTCGCCGCGGTGGAAAGCGTCAACAATCGCCAGAAACGGGTCTTGTTCAACAAAATCAAGGCGCACTTCGGCGAGCTTCGCGGCAGGACGCTGGCCGTTTGGGGTTTGGCCTTCAAACCCAATACCGACGACATGCGCGAGGCATCGAGCCGCGTGCTGATGGAGTCGCTCTGGTCCGCGGGCGCCAAGGTTCGCGCCTACGATCCGGTGGCGATGCCGGAGTGCCTGAGGATTTACGGCCAGCGGCCCGATCTTACGCTGTGTAAAACCGGTCCCGACGCCCTGAACGGCGCCGACGCATTGGCCATCCTCACGGAATGGCACGAGTTCCGCAGCCCGGATTTCGAGGACATGAAACTTGCCCTGAATACGCCGGTGATTTTCGACGGGCGCAATCTATATGACCCCGCTCAGATGGCGCAGGCAGGCTTCAGCTACTATGCGATCGGCAGAGGAAAAGCACTGATTCCATGACCACAGTAATCCCCGTAATTCTCTCCGGCGGCGCGGGCACCCGTCTCTGGCCGCTGTCGCGCGAGATGTATCCGAAGCAGCTGTTGGCGCTGACCAGCAAGCAGACCATGCTGCAAGATACCGTTACACGCTTAAGGGGGATTGCCGGCGCCATCGGCCCCATCGTGGTCTGTAATGAAGCCCATCGCTTCACGGTCGCCGAGCAGATTCGTGCCCTCGATCTCACTCCCTCGGCGATCCTGCTGGAGCCCTCGGGCCGCAATACTGCGCCGGCCGTGGCGCTCGCGGCGCTCCAGGCCCTCCGCATCGATCCGGATGCCACTTTGATGGTGGCGCCGGCGGATCATGTGATTCGCGATGTGCGCAAGTTTCAGCAGGCCGCGGAAGTCGCGGTGTCGCTGGCGGAGCATGACAAGCTGGTGACCTTCGGCATCGTCGCGCATGCGCCGGAAACCGGCTATGGCTACATTCGCCGTGGCGAGGGCGGTGGACCGGCCTACCCCGTGGCGCAATTCATCGAAAAGCCGCCGCTCGATGTGGCGCAGCAATTTGTCACCACGGGTGATTATTACTGGAACAGCGGCATGTTCGTGTTCAAAGCCGGCCGCTATCTTGCGGAGCTGCGCAACTTCGCGCCGGACATACTGGCGGTCTGCACGGCGGCCTTTCAAGCGGCCAAGATCGATTTGGATTTTGTGCGCATCGACAAGACGGAATTCATCCAATGCCGCAGCGAGTCCATCGACTACGCGGTGATGGAGAAAACCCAGCATGCGCTGGTGTTGCCGCTGGATGTCGGTTGGAGTGATGTGGGGTCCTGGTCCTCGCTTTTCGATGCGCTCCCGGCGGACGAGGAGGGCAATGTGCTGCAGGGCGATGTCATCACTCATGACAGCCACGACTGCTATGTGCACTCGACCAGCCGCTTGGTGGCGGTTGTCGGCATGGAAGATCACATCGTGGTCGAGACCAAGGACGCGATACTGGTGGCGCCCAAGGATAGGGTGCAAGACGTGAAGGAGCTGGTGGCCAAAATCAAGAAATCCGGCCGCAGCGAATCGGCGCTGCATCGTGAGGTTTTCCGGCCCTGGGGCAGCTACGACAGCATCGACAACGGTGACCGCTTCCAGGTAAAGCGCCTGTCGGTCAAGCCGAACGGCGTGCTGTCGCTGCAGATGCATCACCATCGGGCCGAACATTGGATCGTGGTGCAGGGTACGGCGCGCATCACCTGCAACGATAAGACCTTCCTGTTGTCGGAAAACGAGTCGACCTACATTCCGATCGGCGCCACGCATCGCATCGAGAATCCAGGCAAGGTGCCTCTGCACATCATCGAGGTGCAGTCCGGCTCCTATCTGGGCGAAGACGACATCGTGCGCTTCGAGGATAACTACGGTCGCAAGGGAACCAACACGTGAGTTCGATCACGTGTTTCAAGGCTTACGATTTACGCGGCCGGATCCCGAACGAACTCAACGATGACGTGGCCTATCGAGTGGCCCGCGGTTACGCCCAATTCCTGCATCCAAAACGTGTGGTGGTCGGCCGCGATATCCGCTTGAGCAGCGCAGCTCTCACCGATGCGGTATGCCGGGGATTGACCGACAGCGGCGTTGACGTGTACGACATCGGTGTGTGCGGCACGGAAGGCGTGTACTTTGCCACCTTCGACGGCAGCTACGATGGCGGCATCATGATCACCGCCAGCCACAACCCGCCGGACTACAACGGTATGAAGTTCGTGCGCGAGGAATCAAAGCCGATCAGCGGCGACAATGGTTTGGCCGATATCCGTCGGTTTGCCGAGCGTGGCGAGTTCGCCACCCCTGCGCGCTTGGGTGTGCGGCATCGCATCGATACCACCGATGCCTATGTGAGTCATCTCCTGTCCTATGTGGACTTGCCGGCGTTGAAACCGCTCAAAATTGTGGTGAATGCCGGCAACGGCGGGGCCGGACTCATCATCGACAAGCTCGAACCGCATCTGCCGTTCAAGTTCATCAAAGTTCATCATCAGCCGGACGGGCATTTTCCGAACGGGATCCCGAATCCCATGCTGGAGGAGAACCGCAGGCCCACGGTGGAGGCGATCCGCAAGTCCGGGGCGGATTTCGGTATTGCCTGGGACGGTGACTTCGACCGCTGTTTTCTGTTCGATGAGCGGGGCGCCTTCATCGAGGGTTACTACATCGTCGGCCTGCTCGCCTCGATTTTGCTGCGCGGCCAGCCCGGCGGCAAGGTGGTGCACGATCCGCGCCTGACCTGGAACACGATCGAAATCGTCAAGGCCGGCGGCGGTGCAGCGGTCCTGTCCAAATCCGGCCACGCCTTCATCAAGCAGCGCATGCGCGAGGTGGATGGGGTGTATGGCGGTGAAATGAGCGCGCATCACTATTTTCGACGGTTTGCCTACTGCGACAGCGGCATGATTCCCTGGTTGGTGGTGGCGCAAATCCTGTCCGAGTCCGGCCAAAAGCTCTCCAGCTTGGTGGGCGAGCGCATCGGTTTGTTTCCGGTCAGCGGCGAACTCAATTACCGCGTGCCGGATGCCAAGGCGGCCATTGCCGCATTCGAGCAACGCTACGCGCCGCAGGCCATGGCACTCGATCGCACCGATGGCGTTTCCTTCGAATTTCCGGATTGGCGCTTCAACTTGCGCACCTCCAATACCGAACCGTTGATTCGCCTCAATGTCGAAGCACGCGGTTCGGTTGAGCTCATGCAGGCGAAAACTGCCGAGCTGCTCGGGCTGCTGAAATCCCAGGGCGCGGTCGCGGCCGACCATTGATCCTTAGCGTATGCGCACACCCAAGCTCAGCGTCGTCATTCCGGTCTACAACGAAGAGGCTGTGCTGCCGAGCCTGTTTTCGCGGTTGTACCCCGCGCTCGATGCGCTGAAGATTCAGTACGAAATCGTGTTCGTGAATGACGGCAGCAAGGACCGTTCGGTGGCGCTGCTGCGCCAACAGTTCCAGGAACGCCCGCGGGAGACCCGGGTGGTGTTGTTTCACGCCAATTTTGGCCAGCACTCGGCGGTGATGGCGGGGCTTGCCTACGCGCGCGGCGAGTACGTGGTCACCTTGGACGCCGACCTGCAGAATCCCCCCGAAGAAATCGGCAAATTGGTCGGCAAGCTCGACGAGGGTTTCGACTACGTGGGTACGATCCGCCAGCAGCGGC
>Ga0210406_10000129_pt1 | contig 113661 bp, 105 predicted proteins | sample IncBWC30MmetaG_FD_155454 | JGI IMG/M metagenome (GOLD analysis project Ga0210406, IMG submission 155454) | Forest soil microbial communities from Barre Woods Harvard Forest LTER site, Petersham, Massachusetts, United States - Inc-BW-C-30-M | ecosystem: Environmental > Terrestrial > Soil >... | reverse complement strand
TGCCCACGTGTTACGCACCCGTGCGCCGTGCGCCACCTGTATTGCTACAGGCGCGCACTCGACTTGCATGTGTTAAGCACGCCGCCAGCGTTCGTTCTGAGCCAGGATCAAACTCTCGTTTGAATCTGGTTGCTTGGCGAAAAAAAATCCCGGGATTTGCATCCCAGGCAGCCTGCCAAGCGAATTGTTGATCGCTCGATATTACTCAGACCATTGGCGCTCGAAAAGCTCCAATGGTTTCGAACAGATTCTGGCACATCGTATCGGTTGTCAAAGAGCGAAAGCCTCCTGTCCAGCAGAAGACGTCCTCACAACTGAAAGAGTATGCCAGCAGGTCGCGAAGAAGTCAACAGCAAGAAATAAAGAAATTTTTGGATTTTCCACAGGCCTATCGACACACCAGGACTGGCACTGAATTGCGCGCGTTTCAAACGCTTATCGGTGCATCGAATCTGTCCGCTAATTCTTGCAGTTGCACTTGCCGACAACCAATTCGCATGATCCTGATTCATCGCCAATTGGATGTCAATTACTTGAAATTCTGTCAGTTACCAGAGACGCACAGAATGACACGTCATTTGCGTATTCAAATTTCAATCCAGGGACGTATTCAGCTCAAAGACGGAGTTGGGCTGGTGCGGCTATCAAAAAAAGGCCCCTTCGCGGTGCAAGCATTTCGGGCGAAGGGTGCGCCCGAAGGAAAAATCGCGCCGATTGTGCTTTTCTGGCGAAAGGAGAAGCCGGGATGGAAGGTTCTGGCGGTCGGCACGATTTCGCAATAATTCTGGCCAATCACTGTGGCGCCGTGCACAGAGAATCTGCGTGCCAAAGAGAAGAAGTCAATCCGGGAAACCAGTTTGTGAAAGCCTTCATTTAGTCTTCCTTGCAACCCTGCTCTACTCCGTTCCACCGTCCAGAAAATGATACGATGCGCGGCGCAATCCATTGTTCGGAGTGGTACCGAACAGGAGGCGTGCCATGAGCCGTTGGACGAAATGCCTGCAAATGGCCGTGGCCTTCCTGGCGCTAGGGTGCGCAATTTGCGGAGAAGAAAACATGGAGAAACAAGGAGAAGTGCAACATGTAGCTGTTCCGGCGATTGCCCCCCGTAACGAGGACATCAGCACGATCGAGGGAATCGTGAAGGCGAGCTACGAGACAATTTCCGGGGGCGTGGGTGTGCCGCGGCAGTGGGGACGCGACCGAACATTGTTTGCGCCGAGCATTCGATACGTTTCTCTTTCCAAAAACAAGACGGGCGATGGGCGCGCGAAGACTTCTGACTATCGGGAATACCTGAATGAGAGCGACGGCTTCCTGGTGAAAGAGGGTTTTACCGAGGTTGAGCTCGGGCGAGAGATTAAGCGCTTCGGAAATGTGGCCACGGTGTTGAGCAGTTATGAGGGGCGGGTGCAGTCTACCGGCAAAGTGGTGACGCGGGGCGTGAATATTTTTTCGTTGTACTTCGACGGGAAGCGTTGGTGGATTCAGACGATGCTGTGGGACGAAGAGCGGGAGAGCAATCCAATTCCTGCCGAATTGCTTGCGGGGAAGAAATAATGTCGAGAAGGCTAATCGCTGCAGCGTTGTTCATTCTCCTGATGGCCGGGTCGCTCTCGGCGCAGGCTCCTCAAAAGAACGAGCCGGAGCAAGCGGGGCCGTATGGTTCGTTGGTGATTCGGGGCGTGACGATCATTGACGGGTCGGGCGCCCCTGCGTTTGGGCCCGCGGATATTTTCGTTCAAGGGAATCGCATTACGCGCGTCGCGCTTACGGATGCAATCACACGCGAAGAAGAAAAAGCGGAAGCTGCCGGCGCCAAACGTGCTACGCCGGATCGCGTGATTGATGGCAAGGGCATGTACGTGATGCCCGGATTGGTTGATCTACACGCGCACATCAATACGAATAAGGACGTTCCGGCGGAATACATCTACAAACTCTATCTTGGACACGGCGTGACGACGATTCGAACGTTCAATTACGGCGAGAGCGATCCCAAGCGAATGGTCGAGGAGAAGAAAAAGATCGCAGCGAATCAGGTGATTGCGCCTCGAATGTATGTTTACCCGTTCTGGCGCGGGAATGATCCCCGCCTTTCGAATCCCGACGGCGCGCGGCAGATTGTTGACGAATGGCATGCGATGGGAGTGGATGGCGTAAAAATACTCGGCAAGCCCGGGCTATGGCCTGATGTTTTCAAGGCGATTGCTGATGAGGCGCGCAAGAACGGTATGGGAGTGGCGGTGCACATTGGGCAGGACGGCGTCTATCCAATGAATGCCGTGCGCTTAGCGACGGACGGGGCTACGACGATTGAGCATCATTACGGATATTCGGAATCGTCGTTCAGCGGCCAGACGATTCAAGATTTACCGGCGGATTACAACTATTCGAATGAAGCGGACCGCTTTCTGGAAACGGGGCGTGTATGGCTGCAGGCAGATTTGGCGAAACTGCACGGCGACGTGATTAACGCGCTGCTCGACGCGATGCACAACACGGGATTCGTTATGGATCCCACCTTCAGCATTTACGAAGCAAATCGCGACGTGACCCGCGCCGCGAATTTGCCGTGGCACAGCGACTACACACTCCCGGCGGTGATGAATTCGTTTCTGCCAAGCCCTACCCATCATGCTTCGTACTTTTTTGAATGGACTTCCGACAAGGAGGCCGATTGGGCGCGAGCGTACCGAGTGTGGATGGAATTTGTGAACGACTACAAAAATCAGGGCGGGATCGTGGCGGTCGGATCAGACAGCGGATTTCTTTTCAGCATTTGGGGATTCGGGACAATCCGCGAGTTGGAATTGCTTGAGGAAGCGGGATTCTCTCCCTTGGAAACGCTTCACGCAGCGACGGAAAACGGAGCGAAGGGGCTGAAAAATCCGGAGCTGGGTTTGATTCGACAAGGATATCTAGCGGACATGGTGCTGCTGACGGAAAATCCTCTGGCGGATGTGAAGATTTTCTACGGCTCGGGCGTAACGCGCGCCGGTAAAGACGGCAAGCAGACGCAGGTGCATTCCGTGAAATATACGATTCGCGATGGGGTTGTTTTCGATTCGCAGGCGCTGCTTGCGGATGTGCGAGGGATTGTGGCCAAGGCGAAGCAGGCGGCGGCGAAGAAGGACTGAGCGAGGGAGTGCGGACGGAGTCTGCGTAACGTTTTAGATCGAAATGCGTTGAATCAGTTGAGAGAATATCTTGAGAGGTGAGCGGATGGAGCGGCTCCGACGAAATTGGCATCTCTGGGCCGGATTCCTTTTGTGTATTGCAGGTGTTTTGAGCTATTTCCTTCTCTTTGTAAGATTCCCCACTACGCGGGATGTCCCTTGGGCAAATTTTATTATTTTGGCGGCGGGAGTTTTGTTTTTGGCGTCCGGGTTGCGGCGAACGTTCGGGCAGCCGCAACAGTTTCGCGGAAGGATCGTGGGACCGATTTTGGCAGTGCTCGGTCTCGCCGCGGTTGGTTTTTTCTGCTTTTTGATTTTTTATGCGACGAAGCAATTGCCGAAATCAGCGGGCGCTCCCCGCGTTGGACAAAAGGCGCCCGATTTTGTTCTCAAGGATTCAAACAACAAAGAAGTGTCGCTTGCCGGCCTAATAAGCACACCGCTTCCTACTTCGCATGCGGCTCCGAAGGGAGTTTTGCTGGTCTTCTATCGCGGCTACTGGTGACCGTTCTGTCTCTCCGAGTTACGGGGAGTAGAAGACAGGCTAGATGAAATCGAAAAGCTGGGAGTGATACCTGCTGCGATCAGCGTGGATACGACCGAGGAGTCTCGCGATTTGTGTAAGAATGCCGGCTTCACGTTTCCGTTTCTTTCCGACCCAAACGCGACGGCAATTAGCGCGTATGACTTGTTGCACAAAGGCGCGGGAGTGAATGGCCACGATGTGGCACGCCCGGGAGAATTTCTTGTGGATTCGAGCGGCGTGGTGCGCTGGGTGAATTTGACGGAAGATCTTCGGGTACGCGCGCGGGCGGAAGAGTTCATCGCACAAGCGAAGCAATTGAAATAGCCCGCATCGGGCGTGAGTTTTTCGAGAACGGCTGATACCATCGGCCTGTGGCGCAGCGTTTTTTAAAACTCATCCTTTCAACGATTACAAAACAGGAACTGTTGCGGGCCGGCGATCGTTTGGGCGTGGCGGTGTCCGGCGGAGCGGATTCGGTGGCACTGTTGCGGCTGCTGGTGGAATTGCGTGTGGAGCTTGGCGTTGTACTGAGCGTGGTTCATTTCAATCACAAGTTGCGAGGGAAGGCTTCGGAGAAAGACGAAGCGTTTGTTGCGGAGCTCGCGGAAAAATTCGGGCTGACCTTTCATGTGGGGCGCGGAGACGTTGGCAAAAAAGCGAAGCGCGAGAAAACGAATCTTGAGGATGCGGCGCGGCGAGCGCGATATGAATTCTTTCGAAAATTGACGGAAAGCGGCTTGGTTGATTGTGTTGCGACGGCGCACACGGCGGATGACCAGGCGGAAACCGTGTTGGCACACATTCTACGCGGAACGGGGCTCGCGGGGCTTGCGGGAATTCATCCTGTGACTTCGGAAGGAATCGTTCGTCCATTATTGGGTGTGCGGCGAAGCGAGTTGCGGAAGTATCTTCGCGCGAAAAAACAAAGCTGGCGGGAAGATGCGACCAACCGCGATACGTCGCGTCAACGCGCGCGCATGAGGAGGAAGCTGCTGCCGTTGCTCGAAAAGCAGTTCAATCCGAGGGCGGTTGAACATTTGGGAGCGCTGGCGGAGTTGGCGCGACGGGATGAAGCGCTTTTGTCCGCGCTGGCTCGGGCGCGATGCGAAGTGTTGGCGAAGGAACAGGCAGGGGTGAAGAGGATTGAGGCCGGGAAACTTTTGCGGCCGATGGAGGAAGGACTTTTTAACCTAGAGGGCACAGAGAACGCGGAGAAGAGAGAGGAGAATTTGACCGCACTTAGCACGCGGATAGTTCGGCTACTTGTTGGCGAACACAAACGAGCGGGAAGCGAGCTGGCGGCAATTCACGTTGAGGCTGTGCTGCAGCTTGCTAGAAGCGGCGAAAACGGAAAAGTGCTGCAACTTCCGGGAGGAGTGGACGTCCGGCGCGAAGATGACTGGCTTGTTTTCCTGGCGCGAGCCTCGAGTGGCGCTCAAAGAGAACAACGGCGCGAATTTGCATATCCCGTCGAACTGCAAAGCGGCGAGACCACCATTTCCGTGAAGGAAATCGGTTGCGTAATCCGCCTCAGGTCCATTGACTGGCCCCTCGCGCAGCGCGAAACTATTAACAACGGCTGGGCGGCCCTGGACCAGCAAAAATTGCGCGCTCCACTTGTGCTGCGCAGCTTGCGGCCGGGCGACCGGATGCGGCCGATTGGGCATCGCGGTTCACACAGGTTGAAGCGCTTGCTGAACGAGAAGCGCATCAGCCGATGGGAACGCGAAGGCTGGCCGGTGCTGGAGAGCGGCCAGAAAATCGTTTGGGCACGAGGTTTCGCCGCGGCGGAATTTGCCGCGACGAGGGAAACGCGAAGAGCGATCCTGGTTAGCGAGGAGACGGCTTGAGCGCTGCAAAATCTGCGTCGTACTCCGCAGGGAGAATTGCCAAGAAAGTTGCAGAGGTTGGCCGTCAGATTACGAGAGATTACCGCGGACGCAGAATTGACGCGGTGGTTACCCTGGACCGAGGCTTTATTTTCGCGGCGGATGTTTTGCGGCACGTGCACTGCCCCGTGTATTGCCACTTCCTACGGGAAGAGGTTCGCGACGTGCAGCAGGGCGGGCATGTACGGCGCGAGGTTTTCTTCAGTGCGCGGCCGGATTTGAAGGGGCGCGACGTGCTTGTGCTGGACGCGGTGCTCGAAAGCGGCGTGACACAAGATTTTCTCCTGCGGCGGCTTGGCGAGAGCAAACCGCGCTCGCTGCGCCTTGCGGTGCTGCTGGACAAGCCCGCAAAACGCCGCGTGGGACTCGAGCCCGATTACTTTGGCTTCCGGACTGCATCTAAAGAGATGTGGGTCGGCTACGGTCTTGCGGCGCCAAACGGAACGGATCGCAACTTGAAAGATTTGTCTTCCGGGGCCTCCGCGGCGTCTAATAGAGGTAGGAGCCGCAAGCGCAGCAAGAGCTAAAACGCGCGGGTTGGTTCTTGGAAAGAATTTTGTGAGGCAACTGTGAACTCAAGCTCTACGGCAAAGACAATCTTATTCTGGCTGGCGATCGTGCTGCTGGGCGTGATGCTCTGGCAACTGGTGTCGAAGAACGGGCAGTCCGCACGCGAGCAAACGCCCGCCTACAGCGAGTTCATGGCAAAGGTGGACAGAGGAGAGATTAAAGAAGTGACGATGTATCTCTCGCCGAATGCTTACGAGGTGCAAGGCGAATTCATCACTCCAGGGGATCAGAAATTTCGTACAACCATTGCCAAGGAAGATGCACCGGTCGTTTCCAAGGCCCTGCGCGACAAGGGCGTAAAGATTACGGTGAAGGAAGTGCGCAGCAACGATTGGCTGATTCTTCTGGTGAACGCGGCACCGCTGCTGCTGCTTGCCGGATTTGTTTTCTTCCTGATGCGACAAATGCAAGCCGGCGGCAACAAGGCGCTGAGTTTTGGTAAATCGCGCGCGCGGTTGCTTTCCGCACAACAGAAGAAAGCCACGTTTAAGGATGTTGCTGGTACGGACGAAGCGAAGGAAGAACTTCAGGAAATTATCGAGTTCCTGAAAGACCCGCAGAAATTCCAGAAGCTTGGCGGACGAATTCCGAAGGGAGTGTTGCTCGTTGGGCCTCCGGGCACGGGCAAGACTTTGCTGGCGCGCGCGATTGCGGGCGAAGCCAACGTTCCCTTCTTCTCGATTTCCGGTTCGGACTTTGTCGAGATGTTCGTCGGCGTTGGCGCGAGCCGTGTGCGAGATCTTTTCGAGCAAGGCAAGAAGAACGCGCCCTGCATCATCTTCATTGATGAAATTGACGCCGTAGGACGCCATCGCGGCGCGGGTCTCGGCGGCGGTCATGACGAACGCGAACAGACGCTGAACGCGCTGCTCGTTGAAATGGACGGCTTTGAATCGAACGAAGGCGTGATTTTGATCGCCGCGACGAACAGACCGGATGTTCTCGACCCTGCGCTGCTTCGCCCGGGCCGTTTTGACCGGCGCGTGGTTGTGGCGCGTCCTGATGTGAAGGGCCGCGAGGAAATTCTTCGCGTACACACGCGCAAGGTACCACTTTCCGACGACGTGGAACTTTCCATCATCGCGCGCGGCACTCCAGGTTTTTCCGGAGCCGATCTGGCGAATTTGGTGAACGAAGCTGCGCTGTGGGCGGCGCGCCAGAACCGCAAATTTGTCATGCAAGTGGATTTCGAGATGTCGAAGGACAAAGTGCTCATGGGAGTGGAACGCAAATCCATGATCTTGTCCGATGAAGAGAAAAAGAATACGGCATACCACGAGGCAGGGCACGCGCTGGTTGCGGAGATGACACCCGGCGCCGATCCGGTACACAAGGTCACGATCATTCCGCGCGGAATGGCGCTTGGATTGACCATGCAGCTACCGACTGACGACAAACATTCCTACACAAAAGAGCATCTTGAGGGCATGCTAGCCGTTTTGATGGGCGGCCGCACTGCTGAGGAGATTTTCCTCGGACACATTACCACGGGCGCCGGAAACGACATCGAACGGGCGACAGACATAGCGCGCAACATGGTGTGCGAATGGGGCATGAGCGAACTCGGACCGCTGGCGTTTGGCAAAAAGGAAGAAGCGATCTTCCTGGGGCGCGAGATCGCGCAACATCGCGATTTCTCCGAAGACACCGCCGTGCAGATTGACAAGGAAGTGAAGCGGATCGTCGGCTCGGCTTACGACAAGGCAAGAAGTATTCTCGATACCAACCGCGATACGCTGGACCGCATTGCGAAGGCTCTGCTGGTCCGTGAAGTGCTCGATGCGAACGAAGTAAAGATGCTGATGGAAGACAAGGAGCTGCCGGAAAAGCCGCGCACGCCGCCGACGCCTCCACCGCAGGCTGCGACGAGCGCGGATCCGAAGGTGGTGCGGCCGGAGTTGCGGGCAGCGCCGGGATTCACGCGCGGGGATTCGCCGGCAAAAGCGTAGTAGAGAATTCTGATTTGTAATTGCGGGCGTCGCTCAAAGGCGACGCCCGTTCGTTTTTTGAGAGCGATGGCACCTCGCAGATTTTCCAGGACAGAATGTACAAGCCATGCGCACGTCGTGCTATTGTCCGGGATTATGACAATACTGGAAGAAATCGCGGAAGGGCGAACTGACCTTGTATTCGAATTCGTTGGCGAGGCACACTCCGCCAATTCGACTGACCACAACAATGTCTCGCTAATCCAGCATTGCGCGTACTACGGGGACGTGAGCGCCATGAAATTCTTGCTCGCGAATGGCGCGACACTCGATTCGCTTGGAGAGAACCTGGGCCTGCAGGGAGCGAGTTTTCACGGGCATTGGAGGCTTTGCAAATTCCTGCTGGAACGCGGGGCGGATGCGAACTTTGCTGCCGATGATACGGGTGAGACGCCGCTCCATTGTGCGTTGTGCACGCCCAACCGGATTGCACATAACCTGGTGGTGAAAGTTTTGCTTGCGCACGGCGCAAATTCGAATGCTGCGACGAGAGAGAACGTGGAAACCGGCTGCTTCATGCGCGACTGCCGCACGAAAGGCGAAACTCCCCTTCACCGTGCCGCCGCTTTCGGAGATGAAGAAGTGATTCAAAACCTGTTGGACGCGGGCGCTAAAATCGATGCGAAAGATATGAACGGAGATACTCCGCTTTCCTGGGCGAGTTGGTATGCGCGGCCGACCCCGATTCTTCGAAAGCTGCTCTACGGGAATTTTCGGATTCACCCCGACCGCGCCAGCATGGCCGTCTATCTTCAGGGCAAGCCCAAACTTTGAAAAAGGCGTAGAATATGGCCATGGGACGCAAAGACGGCGAAAATTTGAATGTTACGTGCCCGTGCTGCCAGGCGAAGCTGGTGATTGATCCGATTTTTGGCGCGGTGCTTTCCCACGAGGCCCATGTAAAGCCCGGGCCCGACGTGGATTTGACGCAGGCATCGAGCATTCTTGAGGAACAGCGGCGGCAGCGCGAAGACAAGTTCGCAGACTCCTTCTTTCAAGAGACCCACAAAGAAGATATCCTCGCCAAGAAATTTGAAGAGGCCATGAAGAAAGCCAAGGACGCTCCCGCTGGAAAACCGATTCGCGATTTTGATTTGGACTAGTTCCCTGCCATCACGTCTCCGCGCGCGCTACACTCTTTGGTTCCTATGATCCGCAGAAAAATTCATCGGATTAAGTTGCGCCGGGGCGAACTTCTCCTTGGGCGAAAAACGTTGGTGATGGGTGTGTTGAATGTGACGCCGGACAGTTTTTCGGATGGCGGCAAGTTTTTTGATGCGAAGCGCGCGGTGGAGCATGCGCTTGCGATGCAGCGCGGCGGCGCGGATATCATTGACATTGGAGCGGAATCCACACGGCCCGGATCCAAGAGTATTTCCGCAGCGGAAGAATTATCGCGGCTGCTGCCGGTGCTGGAAAGGCTGCGCGGGAAATTGAAAATCCCCATTTCCGTGGATACGCAGAAATCCGCGGTGGCGGAACTTACGATCGGGGCTGGCGCGGCGATGATCAATGACGTTTCCGGATTGATCAGTGACCCGCGCCTGGCAGAAGTTGTGGCGCGACACCGTGTGCCTATCATTCTGATGCACATGCGGGGCACGCCACGGACCATGCAGACGCGGCCGTTTGCAAGAAACGTGATGAAAGATGTAATGGGTGGGCTGAAGAAATCCGTGGCCGTTGCGCGCAAGGCTAGGATCGAGAAATCCCAGATAGTTCTGGACCCTGGTATCGGGTTCGGAAAAAGCTTTGAACAAAACTACGAGTTGCTCGCGAAGCTGCCGGAGTTGGCGAAGCTTGGCTATCCGCTGCTCGTGGGAACATCACGCAAAGGATTTCTTGGAAAGACGATGGCAAGGAACGGCAAACCCGCTCCTGCTGGTCAACGCATCTGGGGAACCGCGGCAACTGTGACGGCGAGCATCCTTGGCGGCGCTCACATCGTGCGCGTGCATGATGTCGCGGAAATGGTGCAAGTCGCGCGCGTGGTGGATGCCGTAGTGAATGGCCGGCACCGGTAGTGGGCCTGTTGGGTGATTGGGACACTTGGGACAGTCGCGCGGGAAGCTACAAGCTGCGCTCGCTATAATAGAAGTGTGAGTACATCACAGGGCTCTAAACAGGCAGCGATAAGCGGCGCCGGCGCGGCGATTCTCGCAGTGGACTACGGGCGTGCGCGGATTGGGCTGGCGATTGCCAGCATGGAAACGCGGCTGGCGCAGCCGCTCGGGACGCTGGAACGGATCAATCGCAATGAAGATATGCGCCGCCTGCGGGAACTTGTACGCGAACATGAGGTGAAGCAAATCGTGGTTGGGCTGCCACTGCTTCTCGACGGAACGCGTGGCGAAATGGCGGAAGAAGCCGAGCGATTTGCGCAGCGCGCACGAAAACAGATTGGCATACCCGTCGAAATGATGGACGAGCGGCTGACGAGCTGGGAAGCGGAACGGCTGCTCGAAGAGGAATTCGGCAGGAAATATCACGACGAAACCGAAAAGAAGAAAAAAAAGAAGGCGGCCGAGAAACCGACCGTGGATTCCGTTGCTGCCGCCGTGATTCTGCGCGAATACCTCGCAAAACACGAAGCACGGGAGCGTGCGTAAGTGAAGTACGTGCTCACCCTTCTCGTGGTCCTGCTGTTGATTGCAGCTGCCGCGGGAGCGTATCTCTGGTATGGAATTCAGAAGCCGTACAAGGCCTTCAGGAACGACGGCGTTTTCGTCACGGTTCCGCACGGTGCATCCGGCCGCAGCGCGGCGCGTATTTTGCAGAAAAATGGCGTGATTCGCAGCGCGCTGGCGTTTGAGCTCTATGCGCGCCACGCACACCGTTCGCCGCAAGCTGGGGAATATTTCTTTGACCATGCTACTTCCGGCAAAGAGGTTTTCTGGAAGCTCGTGCATGGCGAAGTCTACGTCCTACCGTTCACGGTCCGCGAAGGCGAGACGATGTTTGACATCGCGCACGAACTAGAAGCGGCAAAATTCCTTCCCGCCGAGGACTTCCTGCGAGCCGCTAGAGACCCCTCAAGCATCAAAGATTTAGCGCCCCATGCGGCGACGCTGGAGGGGTTTCTGTTTCCCGCGACGTATCAGTTGCCTAGGCATCCGGTGGCGACGGAATTGGCAGCGAACATGGTGCAAAAGTTCCGCGAAGAGTGGGGCAAAGTCGTAGCGTCAGATCCGGCTCCGGCCACCGCCGCCATGCCGACGATTTCCACGGTGACGCTTGCCTCGCTCGTCGAACGCGAGACACCTAAGCCGGAAGAGCGGCCGCTCGTCGCGGGCGTGTTCGAGAACCGTTTGCATAAAGGCATGCTGTTGCAGTGCGATCCCACGGTGATTTACGCGCTTGAGCAGGTTGGGCAATACAACGGCACGCTGACCGGCAAGGATTTGCACTACGACTCGCCATACAATACGTACGCGCATAGCGGGCTGCCACCCGGACCGATCGGCAATCCGGGCGAGATTTCGCTCCGCGCGGCGCTCGAGCCGGCGCAGACGGACTATCTTTATTTTGTGGCCAACACGCAGGGCGGCCATTTTTTCAGCGCAACGCTGGAGGAACACAACAAGAACGTAAACAGGTATCATCGTTTGCTGAAAGGCTTGCCAGCGGACCCGCCGCCGGCTCCTCCCGTGAAGAAACGGACGCCTGCTAAGACGGGGAAAAAGGCGAAGAAGCACTAGAGCGCATGACTGACGAGCTGAAAACAAAAAAGGCGATGATCCTGGAGACGGCGCACGAAATCGGCGCGGAAAAGTGGACCCCTGCGGAAATTGACCAGCTGCGGCGCAAGCTGATCGCGGAACACGGCGAAGAAGGCAAGACCGGCGCGGACTACGTGGCGGACGTTTTGAAAGCCGCCGGCTTGAAAGTAAATTTGTCGGTCCAGGAAGAAGTTGAGGATCAATTCGAAGAAGAGTTTGAAGACCTGCTGCACTTCAAGACGCTGAGCGACGCGGAAGTCAGCCTGATGCGTCTCGATGAGCTGTGGCGGCGATTTCAGACTCACGGCGAAAAAGCGGCTGGAGAACGGGTGCTCGACGTTGCGCGGCTCGGCAAACGGCGCGCAGAAATGATTGCGCGCAATCCGAAGGTCGAGCCACAGAAGCGGCAAGAGAAGGAAGAGATTGCCAGTTGGTTCCGCATCTGGCTGGAAACGCCAGACGCTTTTTTCGACTGGCTGGACGTGCGCAAGCAGTCGCCGGAATTCCGTGCGAAATTTCCTCACGCTGAAGACGAAGAATGAGCGAGCTGGACCTTCCCGCCTTTTCCCTGGACGTGGAAACTCTGAACCTTGGGCCGGATGTGAAGGCCATAGGCATGGAGTTGATTGAAACGGAGAGCCGCGAGCCGGTGCGCGGCCCCGATGCGACGGCGATCTGGACGGGTATTTTACCCGCCCTTGTTGCACAGGAACCGTTTGTGCTGGATTTCTTCAGCCATCTGGATCGCGTTCGCGATTTTTGCGTTTCGCGCAAAATTGTCTTTCGCGAAGCGGCAGGCCGCTGCATCGTTTTGCCGCAGCCGACCGACGAGCAGTTGCGCGATTTGGTGGAACGGTTTGCGAGTGAAACATTTGGCTTGCGCGCGGGGCCGGCAGTGCAGAACGAGGATGCCCCGCTCGAAGGCGAGCTTTCGAAACGCGGTTTGGACGCTTATCAGGCGGCCTACACGCGCTATACTTTTTGTGCGGTCTGCGAATTGGAAGATGGCTGGTTTACGATTTTGAGCGAGACGCTTTGGCCAAGCGAAGCAATCCGCCGCGTGCGTCCGGCAGTACAGCCGTTTGACGTGCACATTGCGAGGCCACATTAGAGGGGACGGCCAGGGCATAACTGCCAGTTGGCCGCACGATTGCATTGCATAGGGTTGAGAAGGATCCAAACTATTGATGAGACGTGTGTGGACATGTCTGGGATTGGCGGCACTGACGGCGCTGGCTGGCGGTTGCGCGAATGTCAGCAAGAAGCACAACATCCCTAAAACGCAAATTGCGGTGGCAAAGGACGCCACACGCGAAGAGCTAATTGAGAAATTCAACGCCCTTGCGGCGAGCGTGAAGAGTTTGAACGTGACTGTGGAATTGCGGCCAACGGCCGGCTCGAAATACAGCGGCCTCATCGAGGAATATCATGAAGTGAAGGCGTTCCTGTTGGCGAAGCGTCCGGCGAGCATTCGTATGATCGGGCAGGCGCCAGTGATTTCGAAAACGATTTTTGACATGACCAGCGACGGACAAACGTTTCGCGTATCGCTCCCGACCAAGAACAAATTTCTTGTCGGCGAAGTCAGCGTTGAACGCAATAGCGCGAAGCCACTGGAAAATCTGCGCCCGCAGCATCTTTTCGATGCCTTACTGTGGCCGGAGATTGTGAAGGGCGAAGCGGTTTTATTTGAAGAATTCAATGACGAGAATGCGCGCTACTATGTTTTGACGGTGCTGCGCGGCGGGTACACGACAGAAATTCGCCGCAAAATCTGGTTTGACCGCGCGGATTTGAGTGTTGTTCGGCTTGAAAGTTTTGGACCGAAAGGAGCGTTGCTTTCCGACGTTCACTATTGGGATTGGCAAGCGGCCGGCGATTCCACGGGAACGGCTACCGCGGCAGCGTATCCGCGCACCATTCGCATTGACCGTCCGCACGATGATTACCGCATTGACCTGCAAATCGCGAAGCTTTCGCTGAACGAAGATTTGCCCGCCGAGCGCTTCCAGCTTGCGCAACCGCCGAATTCCGAACTTGTTCGAGTGGGCGAAGAGAAAGACGCGCAGCCTGCAAAGGAATCGAAGCCATGATGGGCGAACTCGTTTTTCGCAATCTATTGCATCGCCCTATTCGCACGTTCATCGGTGTGGTGGCGATTGGCTTCGAAGTGATGCTAATCGTCTTCATCGTCGGCTTGACCAGCGGCCTGCTCGCGGAAACCGCAAAGCGGATTGAAGGCGTCGGCGCGGACATCATGCTGCAACCATCTTCCGCCGGAGTTTTGATTGGCATGAGCAACGCCCCAATGCCCATCAAGATCAGGGACAGACTCGCAGAACTCCAGTACGTGCAATCGGTCGCGCCGGTGCTGCTGCAATTCAATTCGTCGGGTGGCGTGGAACTCGTTTACGGCATAGACAAAACATTCGACGAAGTTTCCGGCGGGTTCGTTTTTCTTCAAGGCCGAGGCCTGGAAGGACCAGACGACCTGCTCATGGATGACTTGGCCGCAAAGTCAAAAAGCTCCCGCGTCGGCCAGAAGTTCAGGCTTTTTAATCATGATTGGAACGTCGTGGGAATCGTAGAACACGGTAAGGGCTCGCGCATTTTTGTGCCGCTGGCGACGCTCCAAGATCTTTCCGGTTCAACGGATAAAGCTTCTCTGTTTTTCATCAAATGTACGCGACCCGAACACACCGAAGACGTGATGGCGGAAATGAGAGCCATCCTTCCGAACTACACGGTTCGAGCGGTCAAAGAATATGTTTCCCTGATGACCTCCACGAACATTCCAGGCCTGAACGTATTTGTTGACGCGATGATTTCGCTGGCTGTGTGCATTGGCCTGCTGGTGATTTTCCTGACGATGTACACTACAGTCATCGAGCGCACGCGCGATATTGGCGTTCTAAAGTCATTGGGAGCAAATTCTCCCTTCATTGTGCGCGCTTTGCTTTTCGAATCGGCCGCCTTGTGCCTGTTCGGAATCATTGCTGGTGTCGGCCTAAGCTATGCGGCTCGCGCAAGTTTCTTGAAAGTATTTCCCACGCTTTCCATTCTGATTACGCCGGAGTGGGTTCTGCGTGCCGGAGGCATCGCCCTGTTCGGAGCGATTCTTGGGACCATATATCCTGCGTGGATCGCCAGCCGCCGGGACGCTGTGGAAGCGTTGACTTTCGATTAGTCAGATAAATGAAAGCTGAGGCACGAAGCTAGGCACAGATGGCAATCGCGGCTACAATTCCAAGCGCGCAATTTGGCGGGTTGCGCCCTGCGGAGAGCCAAGGGCTGGTAAATAAGAGCGTGGAGCCGATACTCAAAACGGAGAATTTGTGGAAGTTGTACAGGGCGGGCAAGGTGGAAGTGCCTGCTCTGCGCGGCGTGAATTTTGCCGTGCAGCCTGGTGAATCGGTCGCCGTTATGGGTCCTTCTGGTTGCGGCAAATCCACGTTGCTCTATGTGATCGGCGGCCTTGCTTCGGCTTCGCGCGGGACGGTTTTGGTGGATGGCAACGATCTCGCGGAAATGTCTGATGCCGAAAGGACAAAGCTGCGCCGGAGCAAGATTGGTTTCGTTTTCCAACGGTTCAATCTTCTTCCGACGATGACCGCGAAAGGCAACATCGCCATCGCCCAGTACATTCATGGCGACGGCTTCGACCCGCACCGCTTTGCAGTCGTCACGAAGCTTCTCGGCCTCGAAGGACGTCTGAATCACAAGCCTTCGGAAATGTCCGGCGGTGAGCAACAGCGCGTCGCGATTGCTCGCGCCATCATCAATGAACCGAAAATTCTTCTCGCCGATGAGCCCACCGGAAATCTGGACACGAAAAACTCGGATGTCGTGCTGGAGATGCTGCACCAGCTAAATAAAGAGCTTGGCCAGACGATCGTAATGATTACGCACAACCCGGAAGCGGTTACCTATTTCGACCGCGTCGTGCACATGCGCGACGGCGTCATTGTGGATGGGATTCCAGCGGACTGAAATGGCCAGCGGCGGACAAATTCTCTCGCGTATTTTCTTCTGGTCGTTCGAACGCGGCTCGTGGCAATACGACCTCGCCGTAATCGCCATTCTTATTTTCGTTTTTTTCATGCCGCGTCGCTGGCTGCACGATCAGCCGGAGACTTCCCAGCCGCAGCAGGCCCAACGGATTGAGCTGCTCTCCAGCACAGGGCTGGAGAGTGCGTACCGCGTGGACGCGCGCGTTCTGACGCCCCCCGACCAGATGCCGCAGCTTCAAAATGAATTGCATCGCGCCCTGCAGCGGGCTTTGCCGGACCTACAAAGCGGCCGCTTTGAAATTCTCAAGGTCGAAGCCCAACGCGATGAACACGGCGCAGTAATCGCCTATCAGGTAGCGGTGCGCCGCAAGTAAAAATTTCTCATTCGCGCTTACCGCAACGCGTAGCGAAACGCTATCCAGGACCGCCGCATCCAACTTTTAGATATACTGAAGGCACGCGTTTTTGCGCAGTTGAAACGTCAGGACAGGGGCTGAATTTGCTCGCGACGAGAAAATTGCTTTTGAGCTTAGTAATTTTGGCGCTTTGCATTTCCGCCCGCCCCGCCTCCACACAAGGCACCCAGCGATGGACCCCCGACGCGATCCTCACGATGATGGATCACGCCGCCCAAGATTTTCACAGTCTTACCGCGAACATCGAGCGCATTAAGTACACCGACGTCGTGAAGGACACGTCCACGGAGACGGGGCAGCTTTGGGTGCGCAAGGATGACAAAATGCGCATTCAAATCGCGAAGCCTGACCCCCGCACGGTTCTGCGCTCAGGCGATTTGCTTTACATATTCAATCCTAAGATTAATCGCGTGGAGGAATACGACCTCGGCAAGAACCGTGAGGTAGTGGATCAATATTTGGAGCTTGGGTTCAATACACGCGGTGAACACCTGAAGAAAAGTTACCTCGTGGCGATAAACGGCGAGCAGGAATTGGACGGCCGTAAAACCGTATTGGTCGAGTTGACGCCGAAGTCGGAGAAAACGCGCGAGCAGATCACGAAGATCCAGATGTGGGTGGACACCGGTTCCTGGATGCCCATCCAGCAGAAATTTTTTGAAGCCAATTCCGGCGATTACTTCATCATTCACTACACCGGCATGATGAAGAACCTGAAGATTGACGATTCGCGATTCAAACCGGACTGGCCAAAGAACGCCACGAAAGTGAAGCCGCGCGGCTAATTCACCGCGCCGACCTCCACCTTTTCCGTCTTCAGCAACTGCTCCTTGCGTTTGATGCCCCAGCGATAGCCCGCCAAATTGCCATCTCCGCGAATCACGCGGTGGCACGGAACCACGATGGACACGGGATTCGTGGCGCAAGCCCGCGCCACGGCGCGGCTGGCGCTCGGACGCCCTAGCGCGCGGGCAACTTGCGCGTAGGTGCGCGTTTTGCCCAGCGGAATACGTTGCAGCTCCTGCCAAACCCGTCGTTGAAACGCCGTCGCCAGCAAATCGAGCGGCAGTTCCTGGCGCGGCGGTTTGCCTTCCGTGCGTGCAACGATTTCCCTCACCCACTTCTCCAGCCCATTGCGCGCCGGAGCGATCTCCGCCCGCGGATATTCTTCGCGAAGTTCCGCGAGCAACTTGGCTTCGGAGTCTCCGAGATACACGGCGGAAACACCGCGTTCCGTGGCGGCCACCAAAACTTTTCCCAACTTTGCATTTGCGATCGTGAATCCGAGTTTCATTCCCTTTCCTCCCTTTTGATAGGTCGCCGGCGTCATGCCAAGCTGGGCATTGCTGCGCTCATAGACGCGGCTTGCAGAGCCGTAGCCTGTTTCGTAGAGCGCGTCCGTAATTTTTCTTCCCTGCCGCAGGAGTTTCTTAAAGCGATTGAGCCGCAGGGCTCCCGCGAGTTCACGCGGTGAAAGTCCCGTGACCTGGACGAACGCGCGCCGCAAACGACTCACCGAACTATTGAGCTTCTTCGCGATCGCACCGAGGCGCAGAGACTCTTCATCGCTCTCCGCGAGCAGAGCGGCGGCCTTCTGCACGAGCGTCGTGGCACTCGAGATCTCATTTGGCCGGCAGCGCAGGCACGGTCGAAAACCGTGCTGCTCCGCTTCCCTCTGCGTCGCAAAGAATTCCACGTTGCGCCGGAGGGGACGCCGTGCCGGACAGCTTGGCCGGCAATAGATCCGCGTCGAACGCACGCCAAGAAAAAACACGCCGTCCGAACGAGCGTCGCGCGCCACGGTTGCTTGCCAATATTGCTCCGCGATGCGCGAATTCATTTGTTCGGTTTGTTGTGTTTTGCTCATGGTCATTTGCAATGAGGCAAAGATAACGCGGGCCAAGAAACGATTCTATCCGGAAAGAACCGCCAAAGTAGAAATGCGAAAAGACTATCGCGGGCGATCAGGCTTCGCTGGCACTGGGTAGCGGGGCGGCTTCCATTTTTTGTTTCGGAGCGCGATGCGGCGCGGTGATTACGAGAATGACGGCGCCGAGAATTACTGTGGCCGCCAAAAGCGTCCGCAGCGTCAATGCTTCTCCCGCAAAAAACCATCCAAGCAACAACGCAACGACAGGATTTACAAACGCATAAGTCGCCACACGCGCGGCCGTACTGTTCTTCAGAATGTAGATATATGCCGTAAAGCCGATACCAGACCCGAAAACGATCAGGTATGCCACAGCAAGCCAGGAGCGCAGGCTAATCGCGGCAAGATGAAAGTGTTGCACTTCGCCGGTGAGAAATCCGCCAATCCAGAGCGCAACCCCGCCTGCCAGACATTGCATAGACATGCTCAGCATCGCGGAGCTGGGCAGCTCGCCATGCTTTGAATAGAGCGAGCCGCACGCCCAGGAAAAGGAGGCCAACGCCAGCACCCCAGCTCCAATAGGATCTATTCTGCCCGAAGAGCCGAGATGCGCCGGTCCTACGAGTAGTACCAAGCCCGCAAAACCTAGCAAGATGCCAAAGAATACTCTTGGAGAAGGCCGGAGGCCTCCTGGGCGCAGCCAGTCTATTAGGACCATCCAGAGGGTAACCATGGCCACGAGGAGCGCCGCTACGCCGGAAGGAACAGTCAGCTCCGCCCAGCAGACGCCTCCGTTGCCCACGCAAAGCAACAGGAAACCGGTGATCGCCGCCGTCTTCCAATGAGCGGCAGTAGGGCGAATGCCAGTCTTCCACCGCAAGATGGGGTAAAAAACGAGTCCTGTAATCAGGTGCCGGGTCCCCGCGAGCAAAAGAGGAGGAAAGGATTCATCTCCAATGCGCATCCCAAGGTAGGTCGAACCCCAGACCACGTAAACAGCCAGGAACGCCAGGATTAGCATTGAGGAACTGCGTGCGGGGGAATTGGGCATTGGTTGACCTGTCAAGCTAGTCCTGTGAGAGCGAAAAAACTATCCGGAATCGCTCTCCAAATTTGATGAACAAGGGTAAGAGGCCGGCACACAGAGAAGAAGCACCATTTTGGCAAACCGATATGCTTTGACGACCAGTGAATTCGCACAGAGTGCAGAAACTGAGGCAGTACTATAACTATCTAGTTGAAGATAGGACACTTCGTACGTTTTCCACAGATTGACGCCGTGCGCACGTAGTGGCATTTTGACAGTCCGTTCTTTTCCTTGGGAACCTGGGCCAAATAGAGTGAATTCTTGCGGCGGCTTCGCGGAAGTTCGTCGAGGCGTCTCTGGGGTCGAGATGAAAGCAACTAACAGGATTGCTTTACCTGAAACGCAGAAGGAAGTTTTGCTCCCGCGTTTCGTCGAAACCAGTGGGATTTCGCAATCACTTCCGGCCGCAGCTCCCGCGCCGACGCGCACTCCATCTCTGAAAGTAGTTCCTCTGCGCACGACAAATTCGATTCGTCGCTTCACGCGAATTCCAACGCATGCTGTCGGCGTTTTTCACGAGCAACGTGAATATCCCCGGGCGTCGCTGCGCCTTCCGCTGAGGTTACGCAGCGTAGGCAGCGTGCCGGAGGATTTTCCAATCACGCTCGTCACGCGCGACATCAGTTCGACCGGCGTTTTTTTCCTTTGCCCGAAGCGCCTCGAAATTAATTCCGCCATCGAACTGGAAATCATTCTGGTCAGCCGTCCGATGGGGCGCGGGAATGTTGTTGCCGTCACCGCTGCATGTGTTCGCCGCGTGGAACCCGCAAACATGCCCGGGTGGTTCGGCATCGCCGCTTCGTTCGACGATTTGAAGTTTGACCGCGATGATGGCGTTCCCACCCGTTTCCCTGCCGTTTGATTCATTCTGCTAGCTCGCGCTAACCATCAAAGTGTGGCGGCCAAAAAATCTGTCCACTGGATAAAAAGTTTCCACAGGCTCGCCCCTTGTGATTTTGCGTTCTCTTTGCGAAACTCTTCTCCATCAATAGCTAAAGCGTGCGTCTCCATCCTCTGGAGGAATTTCTTGCACGCAAGGCCAGGGGAAAGTGTCTGGGGGGAAAATGAAAAAAGTGTTCTCTTGCGTCTGTTTGTTGGCGTTGTGCTTACTATTTGCATCATCCAGTTGGGGTCAAGCGCAAATCACCACGGGCACCGTGCAGGGAGATGTTACGGATGAACGGGGCGGCGCCGTTCCAGGTGCGACCGTGGAAGCCAAGAATCTGGATACAAACTTTGTCCGCACGGAAACCACGGACAATGATGGTCACTTCACCTTCCTGAATCTCGCGCCGGGCCGCTATACGCTGACGATTAGCAAGAGCGGTTTTTCCACGATCGTCCAGCAAAACGTGAATCTCACAGTCGGTCAAGCGATTTCGATTCCAGTGACAGTGAAAGTTTCTTCGGTCGCGACACAAATAATCGTCACGGATGTGCCAACAATCGAGACTACTAAGACGGAATCCTCTTCCACTCTTGAAGAGAGCACAATTGCAAACACACCTGTCCTAGGGCGCAAATTTGAAGACTTGCTGACTCTCACTCCGGGTGTCGCGATTACGCAAGGCCCCGATGGCGACGAGATCAACTTCAACGGGCAGCGCGGCGTCTTCAACAACATCAGCCTCGACGGTGGTGACTACAACAACGGTTTCTTTGGCGAGCAGCTCGGCGGTCAGCGTGCAGCCATTGACATCACGCTCGATGCAGTGAAGGAGTTCCAGGTTATCGCCAGTGGCGCGAACGCGGAATTTGGCCGCACGGCTGGTGGCGTGATCAACGTCATCACAAAATCCGGAACCAACCAGATCCACGGCAGCGCCTTCGAATACTTCCGCACGGAGGCTCTAACCGCCGACACCTCCGATGGAAAACCGCTCAAGGACTTCAATCGCAATCAGTTTGGCGGAACGCTTGGCGGGCCGATCGTAAAAGACAAAATGTTTTTCTTCGGCGCCATCGAGCACATTCGCTCCAATCTTACTCGTCCAAACCTGAGCGAAACCCTTGGCAGCACCCCCTGCTCCGTCACCAATCCTGTCTTCAATTCCAACATTACCGATGCGCAGATTGAAGCCAATCCGGATTGTCAGCGGCTAACCTTGCTCGACTTCATGAATACCAGCGTGGGCCAAAACGAGGGCTTACCGATAAAACATCCTATCCGCAATACGGCCGTTCTGGGCCGCTTCGATTGGAATCTCAATAAGAACAACCAGCTGGCGGTTTCCTACAACTTCGACTATTCGAAGAATGAGAACCAAACGTTCGACGTACCGACTTACGGAACGTCTGCAAATGGAACGGAGGGGCCTTCTAAGATCAACGTCGTTAACATGAACTACTTCACGACATTTTCCTCAAACAAGCTAAATGAAGCACACTTTAGCTATCAGCGTGAAGTTCGGCCCCGTTCGGCAACTCAATCGAAAATCCCGGCCGATACCGCGATGGGATTTGGCACCACTTTCCGTTTCGGCAACCCGTTCTTTCTTGAGCCCAACGTAGACGAGACCATCTGGCGCACGCAGCTTCGCGACAGCTTCTCTCTAATTCACGGAAAGCATAATTTCAAATTCGGCGGTGATTGGCTCCATACAAACAATTCCCAAACCTTCCGTGGCTTCTTCACTGGTCGTTACATCTTTGACAGCGTCAGCGGCTTCTTGCATTACGCCTCTCCGGACGCGGCTGGGGGGTTTGGTCCGACCGTAGGAGAGTGCCTCAACAACACAACAGGAGCATTCACGGGATGGATCACGCAGGACCGGGGTGAAACATGCGCCGCTAACAGCAGTGTGGGTGGTCCATTGATCTTTTATCTCCAAGACGGCGTACCGACGGGATTGGTGAATATTCCTCCGGGAGCCTCGAGTATCAACAATGAGGACTATGCTCTCTTTGCTCAGGACAAGTGGCAAATTCTGCCGAACCTCAGTTTGAGCTACGGATTGCGCTGGGAGGCGCAGATTTTCCCGGGTGTAATTACGCCTCCAAGTCAGACAGCTTATGGCGAATTCTTGAGCAATCCTCTATTCCCTTCGGACGGAACACTTCACAGTGCGAAAAAGGAATTTCAACCCCGTGTCGGATTTGCCTGGGATGTGCTCAACAACCACAAGTCTGTTCTGCGTGGAAGCTACGGCATTTATTACGGCCACCAGAACATGCTCTCACAGGTAGGCTCCATCACAACGAACGGCGTGCAACAGAGCACTATCTTCACAATTTCCGGATTTGGCGGTGGTCCCGCTTGGCCCGGCGATTTCACCCCCACTCCTGGGGTCTCATCCTGTGGCACGAATCCATTCCCTTGTTTCACGGGAGTTCGTGTCTTCAGTAAAAATTATGAAAACCCGAAGATCTACACGACGAACGTCGCTTACGAACAGGAAATCATTCCTAATCTGAGTGCGTATGTGGATTTCACACTGTCGAAGGGCGTTCATCTCACTTCCTTTGACAACGTTAACGTTGGCGGCCTGTTTGATGCCCATGGTACGGAAGTCATCCCTCCTGCAGTGAATGGGGTCGGCTTCTTTGGCCCGGATTTGGGCGACGTGTTCGTGACATACAGCACCGCCAAATCTCTCTACCGTGGACTCACCATCGGCATGAAAAAGCGATTCAGCCAGCGCTTTCAGTTGGAATGGAACTATGTGCTTTCGGAAGACCTCGACAACGATTCCAATGAACGCGATCCGTTCACGGACCGCCGCCTCAATCCTGCAAACCCGTCGCTGGACTACAGCTTCTCCGACCGCGACGAGCGCCACAAGTTCAACTTGTTCGGTTACGTTGAGCTCCCAGGTGGCTTCAATTTCGATGGACGTCTCCAGGCGCATACTCCGCAACCCATCACGCCATCCAATTGCGTTTCAAATCTCGACTGCAAACGCAATTCAACCTGGAAAGACAACGAATACATTTCCTTCGATTGGCGTGCAACGCGTCCCTTCAAGCTTGGGGACCGTTTCACAATTATTCCCGCCGTAGAAATGTTCAATACCTTCAACAATAAGAACAACGTGAACCCGTTGGCCACTCCGGCGCTTTTCAACTTTGATGGATTCCTGCGCCTCGGCGTTGGAGATCCCCGTCAGGCGCAGTTATCTGTGCGATTCCAATTCTGAAGTTCCAGAATCTCGGTACAACACGGAAAGAGGGGCGCTTCGGCGCTCCTCTTTTGTTTTTGTAGAGGTCCTGTCACACTCGGATTGTTCCCAAAATGGCGCCGAAAAAGAATTTAGCTTTGCGGGGTGTGCTCTTTGATTGGGACGGCACACTGCTCAATTCGCACGCTGCAGATACTGCGGCCTACCTCGCCATGTTTCGCGCCATGGGCATTCCCTGGGGACTCGCGGAACTCGAACAACACTATTCGCCGAATTGGTATCGAGTTTATCGGGCGGCCAAACTTCCCAAGCACCAGTGGGGCGCTGCGGACCTAACTTGGCGCGAACACTATTCCCTTCATAAACCGAAACTCATCGCCGGTGCACGGCGTGTTCTGGCGCTCCTCGGAGTTCACCACCGCCTCGGTCTCGTCACGAGCGGCGATCGTGACCGCGTGCACCGTCAGTTGAAGGAATTCGAACTGTGGGACACATTCGCCGCGCGCGTTTGCAGCGGCGATACCTTGGAACGAAAACCGCATCCCGCGCCGTTGCAACTGGCGCTTCGGCGCATGAGGCTCGATCCTGCCGATACCGTGTATGTCGGCGACGCTCCGGAGGATTTGCAGATGGCGCGCCGCGCTGGCGTTCGCGCCGCAATTGGCGTGCTTGGAGCTTTTCCCACCGAGAAGGGGCTGCGCGCGGCAAAGCCAGACGTTCTGCTCGAATCAATACAGGAATTGCCGAAGGCGCTCGAGCGTTTTTTCTGAAGTTTGATTTGTCTTACGAAATTTTGCTACGGCTTGCTAGCAGTCTGCGGCGCGGCGGCGCCCCCGGAAGCCGCGGTCAACGGCTTGAATTCCGTCCATTTGATCACCACGCGCAGCGGCACGTCGCCATCCTGAAAGTGTAGCCGGTCATCCGACCGCGCGTAATTCGGAAACCAGTATTTCCCTTCCACATTTTCTCGATACGTTTCAAAATTTGAAAACGGCAATTCCGGCGAATGAAAATCTCCTAAATCTGTGACGAACTTTCCGTAACTCTTCACAATCTCGAGATATTTCACGTCAACCCACACGACGCCCTCGAACAGCGCGTTCGCGCGTTCCAGAAATTTCGGCTTTACCTGGAAGAGGTAGCAGTCCACTTCGTCCACAAGTTCCCTGGCAACATATGTGATTGTGTATTTTTCGATCTGCGGCAACGCAAGCGGGTAGCCGGGAATTTTTGACATGGCATTCAAATCTTCCGGCGAAAGCTTCACCGTGCGCAGCGTCGAGGGACCATCCGCCGTTACACGCTCATAAAGTTTGCCGTCGCTTGCCACAATCGGCGTGCTCGTGACGACGAATTCACCCATTGGGTTTCCGTCCGTTCCGTATTCTGTCAGGCGGATCGTTTTCTTGTAGCCATAATGCGTTCGCGCTTTGGCGTATTCCTCTTCCTTTTCCGCAAAATGCTTGATGATAAGCGGTTGCGGCATGGATGGCGGGGCCTCGGCCGTGGGCTGCTCGGACGTTACGCGTTTGACATCGTGCTCCGGCGGTGGCGTTTGTGGCCCTTGTTTTTCCTGCGCGTGCACAGGAGGCGCGCCACACAAAAATCCCGCGCCTAGAGCAACGCACAATATCGTTCGCTGCGTTCCCGCAGAGATTCGCCGCAATAGTTCTCCATTCCTCATGTTCATTCAGATGCGCGCCGGCAGAAAAAAGCGGCCCGCGGCCTCTTCCTCCAGTTTATCGCAATAGGCGCACCCTTCGCGTCCTGTCACCACAAACACTTCTGTTACAATACGGAGCTTTGTGGACAGCGAAAAACAAGCCAGAAGATATTTTGTTTCAGGTCTGGTGCAGGGCGTCGGATATCGTTACTTCACGCAAGACGCCGCGGATCGATTGCGCCTGACAGGTTACGTGCGCAATCTGCGCGACGGCCGCGTGGAAGTTTACGCCATCGGGGCTGAGGAACAGTTTGTGCGGCTTCTGGTGGCGCTTAAAAACGGTCCGCGCGGCGCGATGGTGAATGGCATTGTCGAAGAGCCCGCAGACGTGGACGCCCAGTACGCGGAAGAATTCAGCATCACACACGATCAATAACAGGAGCTGCCTGAATGGACGATTTGAAAAAACTGATCCGAGAAGTGCCGGACTATCCCAAGCCGGGAATTCTTTTTTATGATCTGACGACACTACTCAAGGACAAACAGGGTTTCCATTTGCTGATCGATCGCCTCTGCAATCATTACTCCGGCCACACGATTGACCTAGTCGCGGGAATGGAGGCGCGCGGCTTCATTTTTGCGCCCGCGCTTGCCTATCGCCTCGGCGCGGGTTTTGTGCCCGTTCGAAAACCGAAAAAACTTCCCGCAAAAACGGTCAGCGTCTCCTACTCGCTCGAATACGGCACGGATTCACTGGAAATTCACGAGGATGCTATCGAGCCGGGCAAGCGCGTTCTGATCTGCGACGACCTTCTCGCAACGGGGGGAACAGCGCTCGCCACGGCGAAGCTCATCGAAAAGCTTGGCGGCAAAGTGGAAGGCGCAGCGTTTGCCGTTGAACTCACCTTTTTGAACGGCCGCAGCAAATTACCAAACTTGGATGTTTTTTCACTGATTCAATACGACAAGTAATTTTTCATTTCTTTTTGCGCCGCTGGCGAACTGCTTCAAATAGAACAACGCCAGCCGCTACCGAGACGTTCAACGATTTCACTGGGCCGGTCGTCGGGAGCGATACCAGGAAGTCGCACCGTTTGCGCGTCAGCTCGTGCAGGCCATTTCCTTCGCCGCCCATCACGATGCCTGTCGGCGTCGTGTAATCCACCTCCGAATAGCTCCGGTCTGCGCGTTCATCTAGGCCCACGAGCCAGTAGCCCATCTCTTTCAACTCTTCCATGCTGCGCACCAGGTTAGTGACTTTCGCCACAGGTAAGTGCGCAAGCGCGCCAGCCGAGGCTCGTGCCACGGCGTCTGTCAGACCGGCCGCGCGGCGCTCCGGAATCACCACGCCGTGCGCACCCGCAGCGAGCGACGTTCGAATAATTGCGCCCAGATTGTGCGGGTCTTCCACACCATCCAACAGCACAATCAATCCCTGCTGACCGGGACTTTTGTTCGCATTCGCCACAATGTCTTCCAGGGACATCGCCGCGCGCGCCGCAGCCACTGCCATCACGCCCTGGTGATCCCGCGTGCTCGCGCTGCGGTCGAGCTGTGCGCGCTCTTCAAACCGCACCGGCACTCCGTTACGCCGCGCGAGCTGCACAATCTCCTCCATCCGGGTGTCTTGCCGCCCCTTTGCAATCAGGACGTGCTCCAGCGGGCGCCCGGCCTCAAGTGCCTCGCGCACCGCGTGAATCCCCGTAATCTTATCCATAAGCCCACAGTGTACCGTTGCTCTCGAGCCGTGCAAAACCACGCAGTTTCAAATGTTACGGCAGTGTGAACAAGACAAGACTTGCATCTGACAAAAAACATGGCAACATATGCACCGCAAAAGGGTCCCAAAAAAGTTGGCGAGATTCTGCGCTTGATTGGCGCAAGTGCAGCGGAAATTTTGTGCGCGGATTGTTGTCGGTGTACGACACGTCATCGAGGGAGGAACAATGGCAAGCGGCGCAATGGCTATTACGGCTGACGGAACGAACGAGAAAGGGTTGTGGAGAGTAATTCTGGCGTCCGCCGTTGGGACGATGATCGAGTGGTACGATTTCTACATCTTCGGAAGCCTAGCGGCCGTCCTCTCGCCAAAATTCTATCCGACAGGCAACGACACGTTCGCCTATATCGCCTATCTAGCTACGTTCGCGGTCGGATTTGTCGTTCGGCCCTTCGGAGCGCTGTTCTTCGGACGGATCGGCGATCTCGTGGGCCGCAAATACGCCTTCCTGGTCACTCTTACCATCATGGGTGGCGCTACGGCAGTTATCGGCGTCCTGCCCACATATCAGACCGCTGGCTGGTTCGCGCCGGTCACGCTCCTTGCTATTCGCGTTCTGCAGGGCCTTGCGCTCGGCGGCGAATATGGCGGCGCGACAGTCTACGTTGCGGAACATGTTCCCGACGGTAAGCGTGGCTTCTACACCAGTTTTATTCAGATCACGGCGACGCTTGGTCTGTTCGTCTCACTCGTGGTGATTCTGGTCACGCAGAACTACTTGAGCAAGGAGGCGTTCTCAAATTGGGGCTGGCGTATTCCCTTCCTCGCCTCAATCATCCTGGTCTCCATATCCCTGTACATTCGCTTGAAGATGAAGGAATCGCCGATCTTCAGCCAAATCAAGAGTGCAGGCATGACTTCCGTCCAGCCGCTCAAGGACGCCTTTGGAAAATGGGAGAACTTGAAGCGGGTGCTGATCTCGCTGTTCGGGGCGACCGCCGGCCAAGGCGTTGTTTGGTATACCGGCCAGTTCTACGCTCTGTTTTATCTCCAGACGGTTCTGAAGGTGAATACGAAGACCGCCAGCATCGTCGTTGCGGTCGCTCTTTTGGCCGGCATGCCTTTCTTCACTGTGTTCGGCGCACTTTCTGACAAGATCGGGCGGAAGTGGCTGATGATGGCGGCGTGCCTGCTTGCGGTCGTCACCTATATTCCCATCTACAAATCGATGGAAGCCGCCGCCGGTAATCACGTGATCGGCCTCAAGTCCACGAAGAACAAGGTGACCGGTGCCATCGCGCTCACGCCGCTGACGACAGACCCGGCTACGGGCGCGCAAATTCCTGCAAAGGAGGCTCCTTCGCCGAATGTGCCCAAGCTCATCCTGCTTGTGTTTATCCAGGTTATCTACGTCTGCATGATTTACGGGCCGATCGCTGCGTATCTTGTCGAGGCGTTTCCGGCGAAGATTCGCTACACATCGCTGTCTCTGCCATATCACATAGGCAACGGCGTCTTTGGCGGTCTTTTGCCGTTGATCGGATTATCGTTATGCGCCGCCACAGGGAACATAATTGCCGGCCTGTACTACCCAATGATCGTGGCGAGCATCACCTTTGTATTTGGAAGTTTGTTCTTGAAGGAAACGCACGGCACGCGTATCTGGGACGAAGTCGGTGGCGCGAAATAGCCAAAATAAGGCGTCGCAAATCTAACGGAACTTTCTGTTTGTGCCTTCGTCTACTATCTAGACCGAGGTCACAACATGCGCAAACTCACGCTAGTAGTTTGTCTGCTTTCTTCTCTCTGCTTGATCCAAAATTCTAGCGCGCAAGATTCGAAAGGGCCGCTAAGCGGCCGCTGGCTGGTTACTGCGGACTTCAAGGGCACGCCTCTCTATTTTCGCCTTAATCTGGAACAACAAGGCGCCAAGTTAGTTGGTGATTTTGATGGCGACAAATTGGAAGGAAGCGTCTCGGGCAATGCGGTTCGCTTTCTCGCCAAAGATGACCACGGCGGTTCCGAGGATGTGAAAGCCACGCTCTCGGGAAATTCCATGTCCGGCACTGTCATCTTCATCTATGGAGATAATCCAGATCATCCGGACGCCCACGAATTCACGGCCACGCTTGTTCCGGCCCGTCCAACAGGGCCTGCAATGCGACACGAATTTGTCCCGACAACGTTCTATCGTCAGTTTTCGCCCCACAACAAGCCGGTGCTCACAATCGCGCCGGGCGATTCGGTTCACACCACAACTGTGGATGCTGGTGGCACGGATGAAAAAGGCGTAGCGCGTGTCCTTGGAGGCAATCCAGAAACCGGGCCGTTCTACGTTGAAACCGCAGTTCCTGGAGACACACTCGTCGTGCACATTATTCGTCTGCGCCTTAATCGCGATTGGGCAATGAGCGACGACTACATCGTGGATCGTGGAATGGACCGCGACATGGCAGTCAAAGCCAAGGACGATGGCAAAAATGTTCGCTGGCACTTGGATACCGCCAAGGGCGCCGCCAGCCCCGAAAAACCGGGAGAACATCTCACGCACTATTCCGTACCGTTGCGGCCCATGCTCGGATGCGTCGCCACAGCGCCCGGCCCCGCGCAAGCCCCTCCCGGCACCGGCGATTCTGGTCACTACGGCGGCAATATGGACTTCAACGAAGTTATCGAAGGAGCGACGGTTTATCTTCCTTTCAGCAATCCCGGCGCTCTTCTCTATGTTGGTGATGGTCATGCGCTCCAAGGTGACGGCGAACTGAACGGCAACGCGCTTGAAACGTCAATGGACGTGGAGTTTTCCGTGGACATCATTCCCGCGAAGAGAATTGGCGCGCCTCGCGTCGAATCCGCTACGCACATTATGGTGGTCGGCCTTGCCGGTTCACTCGATGAAGCTTTCCGCATCGCCACGGCCAACATGGCGCAATGGCTCACTGAAGACTACAAACTGACCTCGTCGGAGGTGGCGCAGGTCCTAGGCACTTCCTCGGAGTACAAAGTAAGCGAAGTGGCGGATCGCAATGCAGGGATCGTTCTGAAGATCAACAAAGAACGGCTCGCTTCCTTAGCGCCAGCCCCGAAGTAACACTAATCCAGTGCGGAGCAGAATTCGAGGATTCGTTCGCGCGCCGTTTTTACCGCAAAATCTGCTGCGGCAGCTTCATCCAGTAGCAGAATTACGCGGTCCAATTCGCGTTCGCCGTTGCGCCCGGCCAGCGCTAGCCGCAATGGGTGAAACAATTCGCGACTGCGCACGTCCATGCCATCTTTCAACTGCGTAACCACTTCGCGGAAGCGATCCGTGGTCAGTTCCATTCCATTCAAAAGCAAGAGAGCCAGCTGCCGCAGCACGTCACGCGCCGCGGAGCGCGACATCACCACGTGTGCCTCCGTGGTCTGCAAAATGTTACGGGCGTCATAGCTGAAAACGAGCCTCAGGAGTCCCGCCAAAGCCGCACGATCCTGAGCCTGCGGTCCAAGCAAAGTGGCCGCGCGAACGCACCAAGCCGATTGCGCTTCACTCGGCTCACTGCTCAGCCAGCCATTCTCTTTCAGGATTGCGGCCACGTCCGCAGATGAAAACAAATTGACGTGTTCTGGTTCTTGTTGGGAATTTTCGCCGCTAATTGGAAGGGGTTCCGACACGACATGTTGAAAGAAATCAGTATGAACTCAGTGTAGCGGCGACGTGACAGGCAATCGCTTCTCCACGGCCAACTGCGTCCACGCCTTCGTTGGTTTTCGCTTTGAGATGAATCTTTTCCGCCGCAACGCTAAGTGCTTTCCCGAGCGCCTTGCGCATCTTTGAAAAATGCGGACCCAACTTTGGCCGCTCCAAAATCACCACGGCATCCACATGCTCAATCGTGAAGCGTTTCTCATCGAGCAGTTTCTTGGCGTGTTCCAGAAATACCAAACTGTTCGCGCCTTTCCATCTCGGATCCGTGTCCGGAAAGTGCGTACCGATATCGCCCAGCCCCGCCGCGCCAAGCAGCGCGTCACAAAGGGCGTGCGCCAAAACGTCTCCATCCGAATGTCCCACTGGACCCTTATCAAATGGCAATTCAATCCCGCCTACGATCAACTTGCGCCCTGTTTCCAGCCGGTGCAAATCGTAGCCGATTCCTACGCGCACACTCATGCCCAATGCGCCTTCTCGCGTTCCAGATAAAAGTTTGCCAGCTCCATATCAGCGGGCTTCGTGATTTTGATATTCCGCTCCGACCCCAGCACGACGTGTACTTCCTGGCCAAGCCGTTCCACAAGCCCCGCTTCATCCGAAGCGCTCACTCCGTCCGTTTCCGCCCGCGCAAATGCATCCTTCAAAATTCTTGTTCTGAACGCTTGCGGTGTCTGCGCCAACACGACGCGCTCTCTCGGAACCGTCATCGTAATCAGGGCCACGTCTTCAGGCAGGCTGGCCCGCTTCACTTCCTTCACTGTATCCATCGCTGGAATTCCCAAAATTGCGGCGCCGCAGCTTCGCGCCTCTTCAATCACACGCGCTATCTGTTCTCGCGTCACGAACGGTCGAACCGCGTCGTGTACCAGCACAATTTCCGTCCCATCCCCAACCTGCTTCAATGCCGCTGCCACCGACTCCTGCCGCGTATCTCCGCCCTTCACCACGCGCAACGTCTGCCGGAATTTCTCAGTGCGCAAACGGTCTTCAAGACGCGCCACTTCGTCGGCGCGCGTCGCAATAATGATGTCCGTCACCAATTCACACGAGGCGATTTTCCGGACGCTATGCACGAGAATCGGCGCGCCATCCAGTTCCAGGAATTGCTTGGGAGTTTCCGCGCCCATGCGCGTGCCGAGCCCCGCGGCAGGCAATATCGCTGTGATTTTGCTCATGAGAGTGCTGCTTACAGGCCGCCCTACCGGCAGTCTGCAAACATCAAAGTGTACCTTAACCGGAAGCGGGGGAAAACACGGCTAGCAGGTCGGCGAAGCAGAAGAGCTGCCACAATCGAATCGCTAGCTTGTCTCGTTGTCGCCGCGTTTTGCGCTGCGTTCGTTGGCAGGCGAGTCGGCGGCGCGCCCGCCATTCTCTGCGCGTTCTACCGCTGCTTGGCGCGCGAGCGGCCCCGCGGACTCTCCACGTTCTTCCATCCGCCCAAAAATCATCTTGCCAGCTGGCGTCTGGTGCACGGAGGTCACCGTAATATCCACGTTGCGGTTCATGGATCGCCGAGCCCCGTCCACGACGACCATCGTCCCATCTTCCAGATACGCGACGCCCTGATTCGCTTCTTTCCCTTCCCGCAAAATGAACACGCGCATCGGTTCGCCCGGCAATACCGCCGGACGCAATGCGTTCGCCAGTTGATTCACGTTCAGCACCGCGATGCCCTGCACACTGGCTACTTTGTTCAGGTTGAAATCATTGGTAACGATCTTTGCGCCAGTTTTTCGCGCAAGCTCCACCAACTTGCGATCCACTTCCCCTTCAGGAGCGTCATCGCCTTCCAGCACCCGCACCTGCAAATGCGGCATCTTCTGCATTCGCTGCAAGACTTCCAGCCCGCGCCGACCGCGTTGGCGCCGCAGCGTGTCAGAGGAATCGGCGATCTGTTGTAACTCGTGCAAAACGAACTGCGGCACCTGCAACGGGCCATCCAGAAACTGTGCCTCGCAAATATCGGCGATGCGGCCATCAATCAGCACGCTGGTGTCCAGTAGCTTCGCGCCGGCGGTTCCGGCGGTGGCACGAGTGTTCGCTGGAGCCGCTGGGGCAAGCGCGTAGATTGGCAGTTCGCTTCCTTTTGACGATCCGAGCAAAAGCCCAAGATAGCTGAAGCCCAGAAGTAAACCATATACAAGGAACGATTTTGTCGGCTCAGGTTCGGCCGTTCGCGAAATGACTAGAGTTACCAGGAGGGCGGCAAAAATTCCGATGCCCGTGCCGATTGCGCCTCCCACAAGTCCGCTGATTTCCGCTCGCCGCATTCGCAGCTCAGCCAGCATAAGCAGCAGCGCAGCAAGAAAACCTGCTCCCGCTGCGGCCCACCGGCTCAGGCCAAATGGCAGCCACGCCACGGCTAGCGCCGTCACGGAAGTCACAAGGACTGCTCTGGCAATCCAACTGCCGAAACTATTACCGGGATCGCGATGCGGTCCAGAAATATTTTTCTTTGGCGCGGATAAATTAGGCGACGATGAAGCAGAAGGAAGCGCCACCTCTATATTATTCCGGCTCATGCGACCTCACAGGACTTCGTCACTGCAAAATCGAACAGCCATCCGCCAAGGGACCGGCGCGGCATCTCGGCGGGAAAAAGGTCAAGAGTTAATGCACTTTGTATATACCTTCTACTTTTGTTACGTCAAGGAAGCATTGCAAGCAGAAACTGCCGAAGGGCATGTGTGAAGGGAGAAGTTACTAGCGCATATAAAAACGAGGCACGCGCGCGCTCACCGCGCACAAGAGGTCCGAGGTGACCGTTCCAATGCCACGTGCCACCCGGTTCGCGGGAAGAACTTCGCTCCCTGCAGTCCCATAAATTGTCACGGCATCGCCAATCGCCACGTCGGGCACGTCCGTGACGTCCACCATGGTCACGTCCATCGAAACAATCCCCACAATTGGCGCTAGTTTTCCGCGCACGAGCACACTGCCTTTGTTTCCGAGCGAACGATGAATCCCATCACCGTATCCCGCCGCGAGCACACCAATTTTTGACGGCCTCGTGGTAACGAATTTCGAGTTGTAGCCGACGCCCTGCCCCGCCGGGACATTGCGCAGGCTAATGATGCGCGCCCGCAAACTCATCACCGGCTTCAGCGGCAACTTTCGTTCGGATTCTTCGCGCAACTCCGCCGGATCGTAACCAGGATGATAGCCATACAGAATTGCGCCGGGCCGCACCATGTCCGCCCAAGTCTCTGGCCTCGAAGCAATCGCGGCGCTGTTCGCCAAGTGCACAATGCCGGGATCGATTCCAAGTTTTTTCACCCGTTCAATCGCCGCGTAAAACCGTTCTTCTTGTTCCCGCGTTTGTCGTCCAACTGCCGAATCCAGAAACACTTCCGACGACGCAAAATGCGTAAAAATTCCGCCAAGCTTAAGGTGTTTGCACTTCGCAAGCTGTCGCGCGAAGCACTCCACATCCTCTGGCGCAATTCCCAGCCGGTTCATGCCGGTATCCATTTTCAAATGGAACACCGCCGGTTTGCGCTTTGCATGACTAACGGCGGCACGATCCAAATCCTCCAGCTGTTCGCAGCGGTGCACCACTGGCGTCAGGTCATGCTTCAACAGGTGTGGCTCTTCGCCAGCGACGAAACTCGTTAAAATCAGCACCGGCTTTTTCACACCGGCTTTGCGCACGGCGATCCCCTCTTCCGTGCACGTCACACCGAACCAGTCTGCGCCAAATTTCTCCAGCGCCCTCGCCACTTGCGGTCCGCCGTGCCCGTAGCCATTGCCCTTCACGATGCACAGCACCTTGCGCGGCGCCGTGCGCTTTTCGCTCGCCGGATTCACGTAAGAACGAATCGCATGCAGGTTGTACTTGAGCGCCCCGAGCGACACCTCCGCCCAGATTGGCCTCCGCTCAAAATCAATTTTCGTTTCGCGCTTTTTCGTCATTCGAATTCCACGAGCATTTAATTTTACGCCATCCGCACACTTCGAGCGCCTTCGCCGAAACTCTGGCGCGTGAAAGACAACAGGTGGAAATGCACGCAAAAGACCGCCGGGAGAGAGATTGCGGCACAATGGCTCTGTCAGGGTAACGTCTTCGCTTGCCGTAAGTTACAGCCATATTGGGCTGTCTGCATTCTGCGGCTCGTTCCGTAAACCATTCAAACAACGTGGCCATTCTGCCGCGCTGTGGCTGCTCTTACATGTCGTCCGGAGCGAATTGCGAAAACGCATCCGGCGCGGCTTCTTCAAATCGCGTCAACCGGCTGCGAAATACGAATCTCACCTTGTCCGTTGGTCCGTTGCGCTGCTTGGCGATCTGGATCTCTGCCTGATCGCGTTCTTCCGGTGCGGCGTCCAGTTTGAAAAAATTCGGACGATAAATGAACATCACAACGTCTGCGTCCTGTTCGATCGCGCCCGATTCGCGTAAATCGGAAAGCTGGGGTCCGCGTTCCTCGCGCTCCGGCGCGCGCGTCAACTGGCTCAACACCAGCACGGGAATCTGCAATTCCTTCGCAAGACCCTTCAGGCCGCGCGAAATGCTCGCCACTTCTTCCTGCCGGCTATTAAACCGTCCGCGCGCTGTAATCAACTGCAAATAGTCCACGATGAGCAGGGAAAGTCCTTTGTCACGCTTCAACCGCCGCGCCTTCGCACCGATTTCCAGCACACTCGTCGAGCCCGCGTCATCAATCCAAAGCGGCGCGGACGAAATCGTTCCCAGCGCTTCCGTCATCCTCCGCCAATCCTCACGGGTCAAATGCCCCGTGCGAAACTTGTGTGCGTCAATCTGCGCCACAGACGCCACAAGCCGCTGCAGCAGCGATTCTTTTGACATTTCCAGGCTGAACAGCGCTACAGGCATTCCCGCGCGAATCGAAATGTTCTCCGCAAGGTTTAGCGCCAGCGCCGTTTTTCCCTGCGAAGGCCGGGCCGCCAGAATCAGTAATTCCGAATTCTGCAAACCGCTCAGCAGCTTGTCCAGCTCCGCGTATCCGGTCGAAATTCCCGTGATGCTTTTGCCTTCCCGGAAAATCCTTTCGAGCCGCTCGAAATTGTCACGGACAATGTCCTTTACCGGAATCAAGCCGGCTTTTACGCGGTCTTCCGCCAGCGCGAAAATCGAAGACTCCGCGTTATCCAGAATCATGTCCGCGCCGTCTTCGCCTTCGAGCGCGCGCTGTTGAATATTGTGCGTCGCGTGAATCAAATTCCGCAGCAGCGCTTTTTCCTTCACGATGCGTGCGTAGTGCTCCACGTTCGAAACGCGAGGCATCCCGTCCGCCAGCGCCGACAGATACGGTGCGCCACCCGCCGCTTCCAGTTCGCCGTGCCGGTGCAATTCTTCCGTCAGGGTCACCAAATCAATGGCCTGCTGGCTCTCTCCCAGCGCAATCATTTGCGTATACACGCGCCGGTGCTGGTCCAGAAAGAAATCTTCCGGCCGCACATTTTCAATCGCGGTGTTCAACGCATGGTTATCCAGCAAAATCGCGCCAAGAATCGAACGCTCGGCATCGAGGTTATTCGGCAGGGGGCGCTCTAAGCTCGTATCAATAGCCATCGACAGTCTTATTCCATTCGCCTTTTCTTCGCTTTATAGCACGCCGCCCCGGCCAAAGCAACCGCTTTGCCGCTTGCTCCCCTGCTGCGCGCCTTCTGTGCCAGGAAGATTCTCTGCATTGTGTCTGCGTGCAGCGCCGCCGTCAATCCGTACCGCTTGTGAATAACTTTTGCATCGGTGAAAAACTTTTTGCGCGTACTTGTGACAAGATAGGCCGCACATTTTTCAATATTCTGGAGCATTTTGCCATGAGCCAAAACAATTCGTCCGCTACAAATTCCCGCGCATTAATTTTTGTCACTTATCTATTGCTTGTTTTTTCCTCAAGCGCTCTCGCTCCTCGTCAATCCTTCGCGCAAGCAGCTGCAACGGTGCCTTCAACTACCTCTACACTTTCTGCAGGCGATCACGCTCAGGCGATTGCCAAGGAATGGCTCGCCCGTGGCATTCCAGGCTTTTCGGTGAGCGTCGCCATCGACGGAAAAATCGTCTATTCCGAAGGCTTCGGTTACGCCGATCTCGAACAACGTATCCCCGCGTGGCCGAGCACCAAATTCCGCATTGGCAGCGTCTCGAAGCCCCTCACCGCCGTCGCTCTGGTGAAGCTTGCGGAACAAGGTAAGCTCGATCTCGACGCGCCCATTCAAAGGTATGTCCCGTCCTTTCCGGACAAAGGCGTGCTCATCAGTCCGCGAATGTTGGCTGGCCATCTCGGCGGAATCCGTCACTACAAAGGCGACGAATTCTATATGCAGAAGCACTACACCACCGTCCTTGAAGGCCTAACCATTTTTCAAGACGATCCTCTTGTCGCGCCACCAGGAACAAAATTCAGCTACTCAAGTTACGGCTTCAATCTTTTGAGCGCGGCCATCGAAAAAGCGTGCGCCGAAGATTTTCTCTCTTGCATGCGCGATCTCGTGTTCGTCCCATTTGGCCTTCGCTCGACCGTCCCCGACCAGCCCTCCGAAATCATCGAGCAACGCGCTCGCTTCTATGAGCATAGAAAGGACTCCCCGCTGGCCAACGCGCCCTACGTGGACAACAGTTATAAATGGGCAGGCGGCGGCTTCCTTTCTAGCACCGAGGATCTCGCCCGCTTCGGCTCCGCATTGCTTCAGCCGGGCTATTTGAGGAAGGAATCTCTCGCACTGCTTTTTACTTCGCAGAAAACAAAATCGGGCGAAGAGACCGGCTACGGCATGGGCTTTGCGATTGGTAAATCAAAAAGCGGCCAGAGAATCTTTCAACACAGTGGCGGCTCCGTCGGCGGCACGTCACAACTCATTATTTATCCCGACCAGCGCCTCGTGGTCGCCATGATTTGCAATTACGAAACCGCGGGCGATAGCTGGAAATTCGAAGAAGTCCAGTCCCTCGCCGAGGCCTTCGAACCCAAGTAAAAAAAGTAGGGGCACAGCATGCTGTGCCCCTACTCGGCAAAATCTCAACAATCGTGGAAGTTTTTCTCTTACGCTTCCTTCTCCACCACGGCTTTCACATGCGCCGTCACGTCACGAAATACCCTGATCGTGACGTCGTGCTCGCCGATCGTTTTGATCGGATCTGCAAGCTGTACCTGGCGCTTGTCAACCTTGAATCCCTGCGCCGCCAGCGCTTCGGAAATATCCGCCGTCGTGACCGACCCGAACATCTGATCGTTTTCGCCTGTCTTACGCTTGAAGCTCACCGAAACGCCCGAGAGCAGATCGGCCTGTTTCTTGGCGGCTTCAAGTTCCGTCGCGGTCTTCTTCGCCAGAGAAGTGCGAATCCGCTCCAGCGCCTTCATGTTTCCCGCAGTGGCTTCAATCGCCAGGCTGCGTGGAAGCAAATAATTCCGCGCGTAACCCGGCTTCACGGTCACCACGTCTCCGCGGTGGCCCAGCTTATCAATGTCTTCCTGAAGAATAATCTGCATCCTCATATCCCTTCGTTCTGAATTCTTTTCCGCTGTGCTTAGCTCTTGTGAGCTTCCACTGCCTTCGGCGCCGTCGAACCCGCCGCGCTGCCCGCAAACGGCAGCAATGCGATGTTGCGTGCGCGCTTGATCGCGACTCCCAACCAGCGTTGGTGCCGTGCGCAGACTCCCGTCATGCGGCGCGGCAAAATCTTTCCGCGCTCCTGCACGAACTGCGATAGAATGTCCGCGCGCTTGTAATCAATCAGGTCCATCTTTTCCACGCAGAACTTGCAAACTTTCTTCTTACGGAAATATTGACGCTTTCCGCGGCGTGGTCCACCGGGACCTCCGCCTGGTCCACCTTCGCGGCGCGGACCGCCGCCTTCACGACGCGGGCCACCATGCCCGCCGCCCGGTCCGCCGTGTCCACCTTGACCACTGTGTCCACCCTGGCCCTGTCCGCCGCCTGATGCTCCTCCGCCTTCCGCGCGTGGCGCTTCGGCTGGAGCTGCTTGCCCTTGCTTCTGTTCCTCTGCCATCTCGTTCATCCTTTCAACAATTTCAGAAATTCGTTTTAAGTTCGCGCACTACCAGCTCAGCTAGCCGAAGCGTGTTGTTCCGGGGCTGGAGCGGGCGTGGGCGCCGGTGCAGCCGCAGCCGGGCGCCGCGGACGCCGTGCCGCGCGCTTCTCTCTTTTGTCGCCCAGCTTCTTCTGCCGCTTCAAATCTTCATCCAGACGAATCGTCAGGTACTTGATCACGGAGTCCTGCACGTGCAACCGGCGCTCCAGTTCGGTGATCAATTCGCCGTGCGTGGTGCGAATCTGGTGGTAGTAATACATTCCTTCGCGGTGCTTGGCCACGCGATAGGCCAGCTTCCGCGTTCCCCAATGTTCCGCTTTCTCGATCTTCCCGCCCTTTTCTGTGCAGGCGTGTTCGATCGAGCTGATGACTTTCTTAATCTCGTCTTCTGGCGTCGCGGGACGCGCGATAAAAATCAAATCGTACAGACGCTCTTCCATGGTTGCCTCGTTTCTCTTCCTAATCCGGCTCTGCTTTCGCAGGCAGCCGCGAATCTTTTATTCCCCGGCGTTTTCGTCCTCGGAACCTTCCGCCCGCCGGTTAAACTTATTCATCGCCGCTGCGATTCCGTGCGTCAACAGCAACTCTACGGCATCGCCCGCTTGCGCTACTTCTTCCGCTGCAATTTCCAATTCCGCCTTCTTCATCGGCCGCAGTACGTACTCTTTTCTGCTGCCCAGCGGATGATCCGGCCCGCAACCCAATCGCAGCCTTGCAAAACTCTGCGTGCCGAGCGACCCAATCACCGATTTCGCCCCGTTGTGGCTGCCGTCGCTTCCATCCGCCGCAAGCCGGATGACGCCCCACGGCAGTTGCACCTCATCCCACAGCACAAGCAAATCGTCCGGCGTCAGCTCGTACTTCCCAAGCAGCTCCCTGACAGAAATGCCGCTCAGATTCATGTACGTCTGCGGCTTTGCCAGCAGAACTTCCTGCCCCGCCAGCTTGCCGCGACCCACCAGCGCCTTGCCTTCCGGCCGCTCCACGCGAATCCCGCGGCGGTTTGCCAGCTCATCCACCGCGAGGAATCCCAGGTTATGCGGCGTCCACTGATACTCCGGGTCTGGATTGCCAAGCCCAACAATGAGCCACATAACTCTCGTTTCGTTGCGAGACGACGGTTACTTCTTCTTCTCGGGCTTCTCCGCCTCGGCCCCTTCTTCGCCTTCCACTTCTTTCTTACCCTTCTTGATAACTTCCGGCTCGGCTGGCGCAGCTGTTTCCGCCGCCACCGCATCCGCGGGCTTCTCTTCTTCCACACGCAGCGCAACCACGTGCGCAATCACGCGCTCGGCCTCGGTCACTAGCTTCATTTTTGCGGTGTCTAGCGGAATATCGCCGGCACGAACCGCCTGGCCGATCATCAAGTTCGTCACATCCAGACGGAATTCCGTCGGGATTTCCGCCGGCAAGCACTCGACTTCCACTTCGCGAGTGACGGTCTCAAAAACCCCGCCTTGCACTTTCACGCCTTGTGGCTCTCCGAACGTGTGTACCGGCACCTTCACGCGCATGCGGACGTCCATCGCCACGCGCAGCAAGTCCACGTGCAGCAGGTTTCCCGTCACCGGGTCCACTTGCCAATCCTTTACAATGGCAGGTTGTTCTTTGCCGGAGAGCGCCACCTGGAACAGCGTGTTGTGGCCCGTCGCGGAGCGCAGAATCTGCCCCACTTGCTTGGCGCTGACCGCGAGCGCTATCGCATCGCCCTTCGCGCCGTATAGCACCGCGGGAACCTTCCCGGTCACACGCAGCCGTCTTGCTTCATTCTTTCCGCGCGATTCGCGCGGTGCCGCTTCCACTACAATCTTCTCTGCCATTGCTTTCTTCCCTTCCCTGAATTCCAAATCCAAACTTTTCACTTACCTCAGATAAACAGCTCACTAATCGAAGTCTCTTCGTGAATCGAACGAATCCCTCGCGCCAGCAAATCCGCAACGCTTAAGACCTTGATCTTCCCCATCGCAACACCTGCCGCCGACAAAGGCACAGAATCGGTCGCAATCACTTCCACAATCTGCGATTTCGCGATGCGATCTACGGCTGGCCCGGAAAGCACGGCATGCGTGCAAGCCGCGTAAACAGCCGTTGAGCCTTCCTTGATCAGCGCTTCCGCGGTTTTCACCAACGTTCCCGCCGTATCAATGATGTCGTCCACGATCAGCGTCGTGCGTCCGCGCACGTCACCAATCAGGTGCATCACTTCGCTTACGTCCACATCCACGCGGCGTTTGTCCACGATCGCCAGCGGCGCATCGAGTTTCTTCGCAAAAAACCGTGCTCGTTCCACGCCACCCGCATCAGGAGAAACCACCGTCACATCCTTCAAATTCTTGTGCCGGAAGTAATCCACCAGCACCGGCGACGCATACAAGTGATCCACGGGCACGTCGAAATAACCCTGAATCTGCGGCGCATGCAAATCGAGCGTCAACGCCCGGCTCGCTCCCGCCGTTTCCAGCAAGTCCGCCACAAGCTTCGCTGAGATCGGAACGCGCGGCTTGTCCTTGCGGTCCTGTCTCGCATAGCAGTAGTACGGCAGCACTGCCGTAATCCGCCACGCCGACGCGCGCTTGAACGCGTCAATCATCAAAAGCAATTCCAGAAGGTGGTTGTCCACCGGAGCGTGACACGGCTGCACCACAAAAACGTCTGCCCCGCGTACATTCTCCAAAATCTGAAAGTAAATCTCTCCGTCGCTGAAGCGTCCCAGCAAGGACTGCCCCACGGGCACGTCCAAATGGCGGCAGATCGCTTCCGTCAGCACCGGATTCGCGGTCCCTGAAAAAATCTTAAATCGCTCGTCGTTCACGGATGTGCTCTCGTCGCGATTAGCGAAAATTTCTTTCTTTCGGCCCGTTGCTCTCTGCCAAAAGCAGCCGGCCCAAAGACACACTGGCCCGCCCTGCTGAAAACTGACGACTGATTACCGATGGCTTTGTTTTGCTGAGTCGCTGCGGTTCTCGAAGCGCGCGCACTTCAAACAGTGCGCCCACGCATCAGACGAAGGTACTTCGCACGCGAAACTGTCTCGCAAACGAACGTCTCGTCCAGAGGAAACCCTACAGCGGCTCGGCGCGCCTTTGCTGGGCTCGGGAAAACTCCAATCACCGCCGAACCGCTACCCGCCAGCAAGGCTTCTGTTGCCCCTTTTTGAAGCAACTCCCGCTTGATTTGATCAAGCCGGGCATGGTGCTGGAAGACGGCACCTTCGAAGTCGTTCCAAAGGCCGGTTCCCTGCACGCTCCAAGACAAGGCACAGAACTTCCAAAGTTTAGGGTTTCCCGTCGTTTTTGTCAATTCCGGAGCATTCAGCCAGCGGTATGCATCCGGTGTCGGAACGTGAATGTCCGCAGGCGAAACGATCAAAACGTTCATTCGTTCAACATCTGGCAAAGGATAAATCTCATCCCCGCGCCCAATCCCCAGCGCTCGGCCACCTTGCAAAAAAAAAGATACGTCCGCCCCTAGCGACGAGCCAATTTCCATCAATCGCTCTGGCGCTAGCTTCTTGCCAGTCAACCGCAAATAACCAATCATCGCCGCGGCCGCGTTGCTCGACCCACCGCCCAAGCCGCGCCCCGCAGGAATTTTCTTTCTCAGTCTAATCTCAACTCCGCCGGACACTTTCAATTCCTGCTGCAGAGCCCGCACCGCCCGGTAGACAAGGTTCTTTTCGGCAGGCTCTCGGGACAATGCGACATTTCCCTCTACGTTCAGGGAAATCCCTGGCTTACGTGCACGACGCAGACGCAAATCATCATGGAGGGAAACGGTTTGAAAAATCGTCCGCAGTTCGTGATACCCATCCGGACGCTTGCCTAAAATTTCCAGGCGCAGGTTGATTTTCGCAAAGGCGGGAATGCGGACTTCTTGCATCGCTTACTTCGGCTGTGCGCCCGTGGGCGCAGCTTTCTGGGCTACGCGATGCTTCGATTGGTTGACCTTCTTTTCCACTTCTGCAATCTTGTCGTTCTCAACGTCTGCAGGCAAAACGCGACGCCACTCCTCGAGCGACTTGTCCCACTGCATTGCTGCCATCTCCATGCGCCCCGTCTTCGCGTATACATCGCCCAGGTGCGAATGAATCGTTGGGTCGTGGCTCTCACGCTCGACCGCTTTGCGCAGAGTTGCTTCCGCTTCGGCAAGCTTTCCCTGCCTGAAATAAATCCATCCCAGGCTATCGAGATATGCACCGTTATACGCATCATCCGCCAACGCTTTTTTCACCATCGCTTCTGCTTCGTCCAAACGAATTCCCAAATCCCCAAGCATATAGCCATAGTAATTCAGCGCCGCCGCGTTCTGCGGATCCACCGCGAGTACTTTCTTGAATTCCACTTCCGCACGATCGTAAAACTTCTGCCGCTCGTAAATTGCGCCAAGCAAAAACCATGTCATTTCGTTCTCGCGCGGTGCTCCCGGCAGAGCTTCTGCTGTTCGCGCGGCCTGTTCCGCTTCCTTATAACGCCGCCCACGCTCGTAAACCTGCGCGATATTCAGATACACTTCGCGGTCTGCATCAGTCCCCTTCAATTGCGGCTTCAGCAACGCCAACGCTTCTTCCGTATGCGCCGCTTCGCCCAAAAGCAGTGCATGGCTGCTCCTGATCGAACTGTCGGTCGGATATTTCGCCAGCGCTTCCTTGCCCGTTTGCAGCGCCTTTGGAAGCTCTTTCGCTCCGCGGTACGTTTCCATCAGCAACAGCCGTGCCCGCCGGTCTTCGTCGCCCCCGAGTCGTCCGAGCTCTTCATAAGTAAAAACCGCTCCCTGAAAATTTTCCGTCGTGCGATAAAGCTGCCCAAGTTGCTGGTAGAGCACCGCAAGCGTTCGCCGGCGCGTCGGCAGCACTTCGGATTGCCCTTTCACGCCCTTCACCGCTTCGCTCAGCACCCGAATCGCGTCCTCATTCCGTCCTTGCGCCTGGTACAGCATCGCTTCGTTGTACATTACGTCCAGGCTACCCGGAGCATATTGCCGCGCCTTCGTCAGTGTCTCTTCAGCTTTATCGAGTTGATGGAGCTCGCGATAAATCTGCGCGATCCGTAAATACACGTCCGAATCATCCGGCATCAAATCCGAAAGCTTTTGATAAACTTTCAACGCCTCCGGATATTTTTCTTCCGAAAGCAGCGCCTGCCCCAATCCACGCTGGTGGCTCAATTCGCTCGGATCGAGTTCCGTCGCCTTGCGATACGCCGCTTCTGCCTTGGCCAAGTCCTTCGTTTGCGTGTACGCGTCGCCCAGCAAATCCAGCAGCGTCGGTGACGGCGATTTCGACGTGATTCCTTCCAGCAAGGCCACCGCTTCCGCCGATTTCCCCTGGTCCAGCAAAAGCTGCGTCAATTGTTCTACGCCGGCTTCATTGTCCGGATCGCTCTTCAAAATTCCACGCAAGACTTCTTCCGCTTGCTCATGCTTGTTCTGCAAACGGTACAAGCGTGCCAGCCACAATGCCGATTCCGTGTCCGCCGGATCGAGCCGCACAACCTCTTTGAATTGTTCCGCTGCGCGCGTTACCGTCTCCGTTTGCCCGCTGCCGTTCGCTTCACCAAGACTCCGCAAGTAAATGTGGCCAAGCAGCCGCCGCGTCTGCGCGTCATTCGGGTCGCGCTTCAGCAATTCCTGCGCTTCCGTCTCTGCCTCTCGCACCCGCTGCGCCTTCCAGTACATTTCCGCGAGCCGTTCGCCAATCACCGGCGATTTAGGGTCCAGCGCATAAGCCTTTTTGTAGTATTCAATCGCCTGCGTCGCGTACTCGCCGCGGCTCGTAGCCTCGTACTGCTGTTCCGCAATGTGCCCCATCGTGTAATTGAAATACGCATCCGCGCGCGAACTCGTCGTCGCCTGCGTCTCGCCGCCGCTCTGCGCAGAGTTCTCCGGAGCCTGTGCCCGTCCAGCCGCCGCAAACGTCGTTTGCGCGATCGTCGGGCTGCAGAATCCCGCCATGGTCCCCGAGGCCGCCAGGCCGATTCCCGCCACCAAAACTGCTCTCTTCTGTTTGAGTGCCATATCGTCCTTGAACTGAAAATTATCCCACGCACCCCAAACCTGGTCAAAAGCCATTCCACGACGCTTGCCCAACTTGCGCCCATTCGCGATTCTGCCCGGAAGTCGCTCCTGTAGGATATTCCCTTCGATGCTGGCCCAGAGTTCTGCGTTGGGTTGAATTTGGCTATCCAGTTTTCCCCGTATATGGAAATCTTTCCTATTGCTTTCCCATAGGGCTTGTGCCACTTTGCTATGGGATTCCCATAGGAACGCGGGGAGCACGAACTCAATGAACGAAAAGAAAGACGTCCTGCAAGGCACTCTCGCCCTCATGGTTTTGAAAACTCTCCAAGCCCTCGGCCCGCTTCACGGCTACGGCATCGCCCGCCGCATCGAACAAACGAGTGGCGATCTTCTCTCCCTCAACTACGGCACGCTTTACCCGGCTCTTCTAAAGCTCGAACAGGAAGGCTTCATCTCCTCCGAATGGGGTTTCTCCGACAACAATCGCAAAGCCAAATACTACAAACTCACCCGCGCCGGCCATCGCCAGTTGGAAAAAGAGACTCGCGAATGGCAGGAAACCTCTGCCATCCTCGCCCGTTTCCTTGCCTCTGGGGAGGAATGCTGATGTTCACTTTCTTCGGCTCATTGCGCGCTGCATTCCTGCGTTTCGCAAATCTTTTCCGGCAGCGGAATCTAGACGCTCAACTGTCCGACGAACTCGAAAGCCATCTCCAACTTCACATCGAAGACAATCTCCGCTCCGGCATGACTCCCGTCCAAGCCCGCCGCGACGCCCTTTTCAAACTCGGCGGTCTGCAAAACACTGTCGAAACTATACGCGATCGTCGAGCGATTGCTTGGCTCGAATCATTTTTTCGGGATCTTCAATTCACGCTTCGCCAACTTCGTAGGAAACCTGCTTTCGTTCTCACCGCGGTTCTGTCCTTCGCTCTCGGCATCGGCGCAAACGCCACCATTTTCGCCATCGTCAGCAGCTTTGTCCTCCGTCCCGCTCCCGTCGCCGACCCGAATTCACTTCTCTCGCTGAATATTTCTGAACAAGCCGGGTGCTGTAACCATTTCTCTGGCCCACTGTTCGAAGACGTTCGCAGCGGCGCTCAGTCTTTCTCCGGAGTCGCCGGCTATTTCGATCTTGTTCCCGCTTCCATCAGTGGAAAAGGGGAACCCGAACGTATCTGGGGCCAACTAACCACCACCAACTATTTTGATATCGCGCAAACGGGAATGATCCTTGGTCGAGGCTTTACCGCAGAGGAAGATCACCAACCCGTGGTCGTAATCGGCAATCGCATCTGGCGTCGTCGCTTCGACTCCGACCCCAACATCGCCGGCAAAACTGTTTTGCTTTCCGGCCATCCGTACACCATCGTCGGTGTGACGCCGCCTGCCTTTCATGGCCTCGACCTCATTCTCGACTCTCAGTTTTGGGTTCCTCTTGGCAACGCGGATCAAATCGCGGACCAGGTTCTGCCCGACACGCGGAGTCGAAGCTCGCGCGAATACCACTGGCTCTCTGTCATTGCGCGTCTGAGGCCCGGTATCTCTCGCCCCCAAGCCGTCGCGGAACTCGCCATCCTGGCCCAGAACTCCGCTGCGGCCCACTCACAGTTCGAAAAAAACATCGGCTTCCGCGCCTCAACGGCGGGCTCGCTTCCGCCGCGAGATCGTCCCACAATCATTTTATTTCTCACGGCGGTCAGTATTGTTGCGCTTCTCGTTCTCTGCATCGCTTGCGCCAACGTCACCAATCTTTTTCTCGTTCACGCCTCTGCTCGCCGGCAAGAAATGGCGGTTCGCATTTCCCTCGGCGCTTCGAAAATTCGCTTGCTGCGGCAGATCCTTACCGAAAGCATGTTGCTCGCCATCGCCGGTGGCTTACTCGGACTCATCATTTCTCTCTGGGCCACCAGCGCGCTTTCCTCTTTTCGGCTCCCCGTTCCAATTCCTCTCGACCTCTCCGTTTCTCTGGATTTGCGCGTGCTCGCCTGCGCATTCGCTCTCACAGTCGCCGTCGGTTTTCTCTTCGGCTTCGCGCCCGCGTGGAACGCTTCGCGCCCCACCGTTTCTACCGCCCTCAAAGGTGAAGAACTTGTTCTTCGCGCCGGACGCTTCTTCAGCCTGCGCAACATCCTCGTCATCGCCCAAATCGCAATGTCCATCATTCTTCTCTGCGCCACAGGGCTGTTTCTCCACAGCCTGAAAAACGCTTCTGTGATGGATATCGGGTTTCGCTCGCGCGGCGTCCTCGCGATGTCCGTTGACCCACGACTTCATGGCTACACGCCGGAGCGCACGATTCAATTCCTCGATCAATTGCGCGAACGCGTCGCCGCCCTCCCCGGCGTCGTCTCCGCCGCTTATACTGACGTCCTCCCGCTTTCCATGGGCAATCGAAGCGATGGGTTCACAGTGGAAGGACGGTCGGCGCCATCCGATTCCCCGCCTTCCGTTGAGCTGTACATGGTTTCTTCCGGTTATTTTGACGCGATGGGAATTCCCCGCATCGCCGGCCGCGATTTTACAAACGACTCTGCAACCTCACCCAGAGTCGCCGTCGCGAACGAACGTTTCGCTCGGCTATTTTTTGGCGAGGGCAGCGCACTCGGTCGGCGCGTGAACGGTGGCGGAGTCACCTACGAAATCATCGGCGTCGTCGGGAACATCAAGTCCCGCACGCTTGGCGAGGAGAATCGTCCACTTCTCTTTCGCGCACTTTCCCAAAGCGTCGCCGGCGATCCTTCAATGCTGGGTTATTCCATTCTCGCCGTATATTCCGGCGATCCGTCTTCACTTTCCCAGGCTGTCCGCAGCCAAATTCATGCCCTCGATCCGTCGCTCGCTATCTTCAATTCCAAAACGATTTCCGAGCAGGTGCGCGACGCTCTCTTTCTCCCCCGTCTCGCCGGCATCCTCTTTGGACTCTTCGGCATTCTCGGCATTCTGCTGGCCACGCTGGGCCTGTACGGAGTCATGAGCTATTCCGTCAGCCGCAGGACCCGCGAAATCGGCATTCGTCTGGCCCTAGGTGCTCCTGCAAATAACGTTCGCCGTCTCGTCGTCACTCATGGCATGACGCTGGTTCTTATCGCCCTCCTCATCGGGTACCCCGTGGCATTCGCCGCCGCCAAAGTCGCGTCGTCATTTCTTTACGGCGTCCAACCGCACGACCTTTTCACATTTGCCTTCGTTCCCATCTTCTTGTCGGCCGTCGCCCTTCTATCCTGCTACTTTCCGGCCCGTCGCGCGGCCCGCGTCGACCCCATCGTGGCCCTTCGCTATGAATAATTTCTTCAAATTTCATCAAACTTTCTCCCCCCTCCTTTCGTCTCTACCTGTGGGATGGCAACACATTCCCTGTGGCATTCGCACAGGAGTACCAGTATCGTGCTGTGGTCATAGCACAGGAGTGACAAAATATGGCACCCGCTGAACCGAAACTCGATCTTCTCCAGGGCACCCTCGACCTCATGGTCCTCCAAACCCTGGCCACTCTCGGCCCGCAACACGGCTACGGCATCGCCCGCCGAATCGAGCAAGTCAGCGGGGACGCCATCCTGTTGAATCAAGGCACAATTTACGCTTCGCTCGTCCGCCTGCAGCAGCGCGGCTGGATCTCCGCCGAGTGGGGCACCTCGGACAACAATCGCAAAGCCAAGTTTTATTCCATTACCAAAAGCGGCCGCAAACAGCTCTCGACCGACGTCTCCTACTGGCAGCGCCTCACTGGCGTCATCGGCCGCGTTCTCGCCATGCAGAACGAAGGAGACAACTAATGGCCTTCTCCTTCCGCGAATCGCTGCTCCGTATGCAATCCTTCGCTCGCAAAGGAACGCTCGATCACGATCTCGACGAAGAAATGGCGTCGCATCTTCAATTTGCCATCGAAGAAAACGTTCAAAAAGGAATGTCCCCTCAGGAAGCCGAACGCCAAGCGCGCATCAGTTTCGGCGGCCCGCAGCAATCAAAGGAATCGCACCGCGAATCGCGCGGCCTTCTCTTCCTCGACACTCTTCTCCGCGACATTCGTTACGCGCTTCGCACGCTCTGGCGAGACCGCGCATTCGCCGCCATCGCTATTCTCATTCTCGCTCTCGGCATCGGCGCCAACATTGCCGTCTTCAGCATCATCAACACGCTCTTGCTTCGTCCGCTTCCTTTCGCCAATTCAAACGAACTCGCCTGGCTCGATTCCAATCGCGGCGTCGGCGGCCTTTCTTCCCTCACCTACAAGATTGATGTGTACGACGAATATGCAAAGCAAAACCGCTCTTTCGAGCAAGTCACTGCTTATATGCCATTTTTCGGGCAGGGTGGATACTCTCTAAGCGGCCGCGGTGAGCCGTTTGCGCTCACCGGGGTCATGGTGGACTCGAATTTCTTTCAAACCCTCGGCGTCCAGCCGCAATACGGACGCGCATTTCTCCCAGGCGAAACCGCAAAAGGCGCCGCACACGTCGCCATCCTCGACAACGCTTTTTGGCAACAGCATTTCAACTCTGATCTCTCCGTCCTCAATCAGCCAGTCACAATCAACAAACAGTCCTACACCGTGGCCGGCATCCTGCCGCCTTCTTTCGATTTCGGCGCTGCCTTCGCTCCTGGCCAGCGCATTGAAATGTTCGAACCCTACCCTTGGGACGACATCCGCCAATGGGGCAACACCGTCTTCATCATCGGCCGCCTCAAGCCCGGTGCCACCGTCCAAAGCGCGCAAAGCGAAGCCGACCTCCTACTGCCGCAAATGCGCGCCGCTCACAAGGATTGGTACAGCGGCTACGCCACGCGCGTCTCAAGCCTCAGCAATCACGTCCGTGGCAAACTCCGCACTTCGCTCATCGTTCTTTGGTCCGCCGTTGGTCTTATCCTTCTCATCGTCTGCGTCAATCTCGCCAATCTTCTTTTCGCGCGTTCCGCTGCTCGGTCGAAGGAATTTGCCACGCGCACTGCGCTCGGCGCGGGCCGTTCACGCATCGTCGGCCAGCTCCTTACAGAGAGCGTGATTCTCTCTGGCGCGGGCACTGTTCTCGGTCTCGTTTTCGCGTACGCCATCGTCTCCTTCGTCTCACGCCAAGCTTCGCTTGCGCTGCCGCTTCTCAGCTCCATGAGAATTGATGGTGCTACGCTTCTCTGGGCCTTGCTCATCGCAGCGCTTGCAGCGGTTCTTTTCGGCCTCGCTCCTGGAATGTTCGTCGCGTCCGCAAATCTTCGCTCGGGCCTTGCAAACTCAAGTCGCGGCACCACCGAAGGCCGCCACTATCACAGTCTCCGCTCGCTCCTCGTCGTCAGCGAAGTCGCCCTTGCCTGTGTGCTGCTCGTCGGTGCCGGTTTGCTTCTCCGCAGCTTCATCCGCGTTCTAGACGTAGACCTGGGCTTCCGACCCAGCCAGGCTGCCGCATTGACGATCGGCTACGACGACGATGGTACGGCTGAGCATCGTGTGCCGATTCTCCAGGAAATATTGCGCCGGGTTCAGCGGATTCCCGGCGTCGAAGCCGCTGGCATTTCCGACATGCTTCCGCTTGGCCGCAATCGCAGTTGGGGCTTCACTGCAGTGGGCCGCGCCTATTCGAAAGAGGACGGTCCGGACGCTTATGACGCATATATCCGCATCGTTACGCCGGGCTACATCTCTGCAATGGGAATGCATCTTCGCGAAGGCCGCGACTTCGATTGGGCCCTCGATCGTCCCGATACACAGAGCGCCGTAATCATCAACGAAGCCGCTGCCAAATTGCACTGGCCGGGTCAGAATCCCATCGGAAAGCTGGTCAACTGCTGCAACAAGAATCCCGGCGTGATCATTGGAGTGATTTCCGACGTTCGTCAGAACAGTCTCGAGGATGCCTCTACCCCGGAAATGTTCCAGTCGTACGCTCAGGCTGGCCCCGAAGGCTCCGAACTCATCGTTCGCACAAAGCTTCCACCGGAAGTCCTTGGCCCCTCCCTCATAAAAACAGTGCGCGACTTCAGCCCAAATCAGCCCGTCGGCGAATTTCGCCCATTGCTGCAGATCGTCGACACTTCCACTTCACCGCGCCGCTTTTTCGTTTTGCTCGTGGGCTCTTTCGCCACGCTTGGCCTGATTCTCGCCGCGCTCGGCATCTACGGCGTCATTTCCTACATGGTTACGCGCCAGCGCCAGGAAATCGGTATTCGCATGGCCCTCGGCGCCAGCCGCAGCCACGTTCTCTTCGGCGTCGTCAGCCGTACGCTGCACCTCGCTCTCATTGGCATCGCTATCGGCGCCGTCGTTTCCTTCGTCGCTGGAAAATGGATCTCCTCCCTTCTCTTCCAGACCCAGCCAGGCGATCCCATGACCTTCGTCGCCATGTTCGTCATCTTCGCCGGCGTCGCTCTCCTCGCCGGCTACATTCCCGCGCAACGCGCCTCGCGTGTCAATCCCCTCGTCGCGCTGCGATACGAGTAAGAGGTGGTCCATGTTCGCTAATCTCCGCGCCCTACTTTCTCGGATACGAAATTCCTTCAGCGATTCCTCGCTCGATCGCGAGCTCGAATCTGAAATGGCCACTCATCTTCAATTCGCCATCGAAGACAACTTGAAGCGCGGGATGTCCCAACAGGAAGCCCAGCGCCAGGCCCAACTTAGCTTTGGCGGCCCTCAACAAGCCAAAGAAAACCACCGCGATTCTCGCGGCTTGCCGCTTCTAGACGCGGTTTTGCAGGACCTTCGTTTCGCCCTGCGGCTCTTCCGCAGAGCCCCCTCGTTCTCCGTCTCCGCCATCCTGACGCTCGCCCTCGGCATCGGCGCAACCACTGCCATTTTCAGCGTCGTCTACGGCGTCCTTCTCCGCCCGCTCCCCTATCCGAACCCCGATCGCATCGCCCGCTTGTGGGAGCAAGGCGCAGCCGGCAACCGCATGAATTTTGCCGACCCGAATTTTGAAGACATTCGCTCACAGAACAAATTTCTGCTCGCCGTCGCTGAATACAACTCCCTTGTCTCCACCGTCGCTGGCTCCATCGAGCCGGCTCGCTTGAACACTGCCTCCGTTTCCAGAGACTTCTTCGCTGTCCTTGGCGTTCATCCCGCCTTTGGCCGCTCATTTGCCCCGGAAGAACAGAAGTTTGGCGCTTCGCCGGTTGCTCTCGTAAGCCACTCCTTCTGGCGCCAATCGCTCAATTCCACGCGCGATCTTTCCTCTGTTCGCCTGAAAATCAATTCTCAACTCGTTTCGATCGTCGGAGTCCTGCCGCCCGACTTTCGTTATCCCGACAACTCGGATATCTGGATGCCGCGCGAGATATCGGAGCGATTCCCCAGCCGCAGCGCGCACAACTGGCAGGTCGTCGCCAGGTTGCGCGATGGCTCCACGCTCGCCGAGTCTCGAAGCGAACTTTCCACCATTGCTGCCCGCCTCAAACAACAATTCGGCGACGACACCGCCATGGTCGCCATCGCTATGGAGCCACTGCGCAACTCCATCACCGGCAACGTTCGCCCTGCGCTCATCCTCCTGCTCGGTGCATCCAGCTTTCTTCTCCTGATCGCCTGCGCCAACGTCGTCAATCTCGCTCTCGCGCAAGCGGCAAAGCGCGAGCGCGAACTCTCCACACGCGCCGTGCTCGGCGCACATCGCGTCCGCCTTGTCCGGCAATTTCTCGCCGAGGCCTTTCTCCTCTCATCGATGGGGGGCGCGCTCGGTGTTCTCCTCGCCCATTGGGGCGTCGATGCGCTCCTTACTTTCGCTCCGTCGGGCTTGCCGCGCCTCGAAAGCGTTTCCATCGACAAGACCGTCTTGCTCTTCTCCGGTGCCACCGTCTTCTTCGTCTCCATCGCGCTCGGCGTCTTCACCGCTCTTCGCGCTGCTTCCGTCGGTGATGGGCAACTCGCTCTCCAGACTCGCGGCCAAACCGAATCGCGCGAAAAGCAACGCGCTGGAAAACTTATTTCCATTGGCCAACTTGCCGCTGCACTGGTTCTTCTTATCGGCGCAGGTCTCCTCGGCAAGAGCCTCCTCCACGTCCTCTCCGTCGATCCGGGCTTCCGAACCGATCACACTCTCACGATGTCTTTTCAGCTTCCCTCCTCGCCCGACAAGAATCACCGCGCCGTATTCTTGCGTGAATTGATCTCCCGTCTCCGGGCGCAACCCGGCGTCGAAGAAGTTGGCGGCGCGAACAGCATTCCTCTCTCCGGCGATTCCCTGTCGGATGGGACCTATGTCCTGATGAGCGAGGCAGACGTCACGCCGCAGACTCAAGGCCTGATGAAGCGCAGCGCCACTGCCGACCTGGACAAAGATCCCGCCCTCCTTGCCGAATTTACAAAGTTCTTCGAGGGACTCCTTCGCAATAAATCCCGCCTCGGCGACGCTGACTATACCGTCGCCACCGAGGGCTACTTCAAGGCGCTCGGCATTCCCGTCCTCGAAGGCCGCCTCTTCGATGACCGCGATACCGCCGATGCTCCTCACGTCGCTCTGATCAGCCAATCCCTCGCCGCCGAAAAATGGCCCAACCAGAATCCTCTGGGCCGCAACATTGAATTTGGGAACATGGACGGCGATCTGCGCCTCCTTACGGTTGTCGGCGTCGTGGGTGACGTTCGCAACCGGACTCTCGAAGTTCCACCGCGTCCCACCATTTACGTCAGCGGTCTCCAGCGCTCGAATGCCGCGTGGCGCTTCACCATCTTTGCGCGCACCTCCGCAAAGCCGCAGTCCACGTTTGCTGCTGCACGCGCCATTGGGCACAGCCTCGATCCGGAAATGCCCGTCGAATTCGGTACTTTGGACCAAACCTTCTCGACTTCCCTTGAATCCCGTCGTTTCAGCCTGATTCTCATCGGCTGTTTTTCGCTCGCCGCTCTGCTGCTTGCTGTCGTCGGCGTATACGGCGTAACTTCCTATTCGGTCACGCGCCGCGTCCGCGAGATCGGCATTCGCATGGCCCTGGGCGCGTCTGCGTCACAGATTCTTTCCATGATACTTCTGCAAACCGCGGCAACTTCGGCGATCGGCGTCTCTCTCGGTACTCTCGGCTCGGCCGCTCTGACGCGTTGGATTCAATCGCAGCTCTTCGGCGTCAGTCCGCTGGACCCCACAACATTTATAGCGGTCGCTGTCCTGCTTCTGCTGGTTTCTCAAATTGCGGGATTGATTCCCGGCCAGCGCGCAAGTCGCATCGATCCTGCTGTAGCACTTCGTTACGAGTGAACCAAACATGGACATTGCTATTCCCCAAAACGAACACGCTAAAACAATTCGCAGAATTGTCATCGCTGCAATTGTTTTGTTATTGGTTGCGACCGTCGCCTACGCGCTGTCGCGGCTTCGTCCCGCCGCGCCCAGCGTCGAAGGCGCATCTTTGTTTTCTGACACTGTGAAGCGCGGTGACATGCTGCGCGCCGTTCACGGCGTCGGCACTCTCGTACCTGAAGACATTCAGTGGATTCCCGCGCTCAACACCGCGCGTGTCAGCAAAATAGTTCTTCACCCTGGAGCTACGGTAAAAACGGACTCCATAATCCTCGAACTCACCAATCCCGAGCTCGAACGCGACACGCTTGACGCCGAATACCAGCTCAAAGCCGCTGAAGCGCAATGTCAAAGCGTCAGAGCGCAGATGGGCAGCGACATTCTCAATCAAAGAGCCGCAGCCGCCGCGGTGCGCAGTGAATACGAACAGGCGAAAATCCAACACGCGGTAGATGAAAAACTGGTCACGGAGCACATCGGCGCGGAAGTTACCGCGCAACTTTCCAAAGTAAAAGAAGACCAGCTCGGCATTCGCGCGCAAATCGAGGAAGCGCGCGCGAAGAACGCGGAAGACACCGCCGAAGCAAAAATCGCCGCGGAAAAATCCCACGTGGATCAGCAGCGTGCACTCTACAATTTGCGCCGCAGCCAGCTCGATGCGCTACACGTTCGCGCCGGAATTAACGGCGTTCTGCAGCTCGTTCCCGTCGAAGTCGGCCAAAGCGTCGCTCCCGGAACAAATCTCGCGCGTGTCGCCGACCCGAAAAAACTGAAAGCAGAAATAAAAATCTCCGAAACGCAAGCGAACGAACTTTCTCTCGGCATGAAATCCACCATAGACACGCGCAACGGAATCGCGAACGGCCGCGTTTCGCGCATTGATCCTTCCGTGCAGAACGGCACCGTCACGGTGGACATTTCTTTTGATGACCCTCTTCCGAATGGTGCGCGGCCCGATCTCAGCGTGGATGGAACAATCGAAATCGAAAACATGAAAAACATCTTATTTGTTGGCCGTCCGGCCTTCGGCCAGCCGGAAAGCACCGTCGGGCTCTTCAAGCTAACCGGAGATGGCTCGGAAGCGACGCGCACATCCGTCAAGCTAGGACGATTTTCCGTCAGTTCCGTGGAAGTTCGCCAGGGATTGCGCGAAGGCGACCGCGTGATTCTTTCCGATACTTCCGCCTGGAGCAATTACGACCGGATTCGTTTGAAATAGCTTTTCCGCAAAATACTTTTTCGAGGAGAACCCATGAGCCCGACTCAGCTCATCAAAATGGAAAGCGTTACAAAAATATTCCGCACGGAAGACGTGGAAACCCACGCGCTTTCCAATATCGATCTCACGATCGACCGCGGCGATTACATTTCCATCGCCGGGCCGTCCGGCTGCGGAAAATCCACCCTGCTTTCTTTGCTCGGCTTGCTCGATTCTCCATCCAGCGGAAAATATTTCTTGAACGGCAAAGACGTTTCTCAAATTACTCCCGCCGAGCGCACGCGGATTCGCAATCGCGAAATCGGCTTTGTCTTTCAAGCATTCAATCTAATCGGCGATCTCACGGTTTACGAAAACGTTGAGCTTCCGCTCACCTACCGCAATATGGGTGCCGCAGAACGTAAGGAAAAAACAGAACACGCACTAGAACGCGTGGGCATGTCTCACCGCAAAAAACATTTCCCTGCGCAGCTTTCCGGCGGTCAGCAGCAGCGCGTCGCCGTCGCCCGCGCGCTCGGTGGGGATCCGCTCATCCTCATGGCCGATGAGCCAACCGGAAATCTCGATTCGCAAAACAGTGAAGCCGTAATGCAATTGCTTTCCGATCTTCATCAGAACGGCGCGACCATCTGCCTCGTCACCCACGACCCGCGCTACTCTCGCTTCGCCGACCGCACCATCCATCTTTTCGATGGTCGCATCGTCGCGGAGCCGATGAGCTCCCTCGTCGCGACCTGAGTTACAGCACATCCTGGCAAACAATCCTTTGAGTTTGGAGATCGCTGGCCTGTGCCCTTCTCCCTGCACACCGTCCGTTTTTCTTGCTTGACGTATTTCTATATTTCCGCGATTATCGAAATATAACACGCCGTCCAGATCCTCTCCTTGTCACTCGCTCCGCGGATCGCTTTTCTGCGCTCGGCGCGGAGCCCCGTCTGCAAATCATGCGCGTTCTGCTTGCCTCTCATCCCGGCGGAATGATCGCCGGCGAGGTGCAGGACGAGCTTGAAATTCCCGCATCCACGCTTTCGCATCATCTGGAAAAGCTGAAGCAAGTCGGCCTTGTCAACGTCCGCCGTGAAGGAACTTTTCTCTGGTATTCCGCGAACACAGACGCTTTGCGCGAAGTTCTTGGATTCTTGTATGAAGAGTGCTGCACGCGCAGCCGCGCCGTCGCTCCGGAAGAAATTATTCAGATTTCAAAGTAAGGAATTGGAAAGCGAGAAAAATCATGAGCACCGAAAATCTGCAGGAGGTTATAAAACAAAAATACGGCGCAGCGGCAAAACAAGTGGCCTCAGGCGGGGTCGCTTCCTGTGGTGGCGGAGGAGAACTCAGTTGTTGCGATCCGATCACGAAGGATCTTTATGATGCCTCGCAAACTTCCATGCTCCCCGCCGAAGCGGTAGCCGCATCCCTCGGCTGCGGTAATCCGACGGCGCTTGCAAAACTGCAACCTGGTGAAACCGTTCTCGATCTCGGCTCCGGCGGCGGCATTGACGTTTTGCTTTCCGCGAAACGTGTCGGCCCCACCGGAAAAGCGTATGGGCTGGACATGACCGACGAGATGCTTTCGCTCGCGCGTCAAAATCAGAAGAAAGCCGGCATAGAAAATGTCGAGTTTCTAAAAGGCGTGATCGAAAATATTCCGCTGCCGGAAAATTCCGTTGACGTGATCATCTCCAACTGCGTCATCAATCTTTCCGGTGATAAAGACCGCGTCCTGCGCGAAGCATTCCGCGTCCTGAAGCCCGGTGGCCGCCTTGCCATCTCCGATGTTGTCGTCCGCGGCGAAGTTCCCGCCGACATTCGCAAGAGTATCGAGCTTTGGGTCGGCTGCGTCGCAGGTGCTCTCGAAGAATTTGAATATCGAGACAAACTTTTCATCGCCGGTTTTGAGAACATCGACATCGAACCGACGCGCGTTTACAAAGTCGAGGAAGCCCGCGATTTTCTTTCCGCCGCCGGACTCGAAGTGGACAAGGTTGCGCCGCTCATCGACGGAAAATTCATAAGCGCTTTCGTCCGCGCCACAAAGCCTGCACAAAGAACGCCCTGCTGTGGCCCGTCTTGCTGCGCCCCGAAAGCGTGAAAACATGCAAGGACCGTACAACGTTCTATTTCTCTGCACGGGTAATTCGGCTCGCTCGATCATGGCTGAGGTCATCCTCAATCACAGAGGCAAGCCGAAATTTACAGGTTACAGCGCCGGCAGCCATCCCACTGGCCGTGTGAATCCCTTCGCGCTGCGCCAACTCGAGACCGCAAAATTGCCGACGACCGGACTAAGAAGTAAGAACTGGGACGAGTTTGCCCAGCCCGGCGCTCCTGTAATGAATTTTGTTTTCACCGTTTGCGACAACGCCGCAAGTGAAGTTTGCCCCGTCTGGCCAGGCCAGCCGATGACTGCACATTGGGGGGTTCCGGATCCGGCAGCCGTTGCTGGCACTCCGGAGCAGATTGAGCGAGCGTTCCGCGACGCTTTCGTTGTGCTGGATCGCCGCATCAATCTCTTTCTGTCCCTGCCGATTGCGAGCCTCGATGCATTGGCAATCAAGAAAGAAATCAACCGAATCGGAAAACAATGACGACTTCTCTGAGCCGTCGTCTCACCGCGGAATTTCTCGGCACTCTGTTTCTTCTCGCCGCCATCACCGGTTCCGGCATCATGGCCGAGCGCCTCTCCGGCGGCAATGTCGACATCGCGCTTCTCGCTAATTCCATCGCAACGGGCGCGGCGCTTCTGGCCCTGATTCTTACCTTTGGCTCCCTTTCTGGCGCGCACTTCAATCCCGCGGTTAGTCTTGCCCAGGCTTTTCGGAATCAACTGAGCTGGAGCTACACTTTCTTCTACATTACGTCGCAAATCGCAGGAGCTTTCGTCGGAGTTTTCTCCGCCCATCTCATGTTTGGTTTGCCGGGCTTTTTCATTTCGCGTCACGCGCGCAGCGGCTACGCCCAAATTTTCAGCGAGGGCATGGCTACGTTTGGATTGCTTTTGGTCATTATGTGCTGCAGCCGATTTCGAGCTTCCACAACTCCACACGCCGTGGCCGCGTATATCACGGGGGCGTATTGGTTCACCTCTTCCACCTCTTTTGCCAATCCTGCCGTGACTCTCGCTCGTTCCGTGAGCGACACCTTTGTGGGAATCCGCCCCTCGGATGTTCCTGGATTTCTGCTGGGCCAGTTCGCTGGCTTGGCCATCGCTGTTTTCTTGTGCCGCTGGCTGCTTCCGCCCGAAATCAGTGGAGGAAGTGGCGAAGGCCGGTAAAGACCATCGCGAGGCCGAGACGGTCGCAGGTGGCGATGACATCGTTGTCTCGCACGGAGCCGCCGGGTTGAATAAATGCCTTGGCTCCCGCCTTCGCGGCTTCTTCCACGCCATCGGGAAATGGAAAAAACGCATCGGAGGCGACGACGCTGCCTTCGAGCGATGACTGCGCCTTCATCACGGCAAGTTTGACGGAGTCCACGCGGCTCATTTGTCCTGCGCCGACGCCGAGCGTTGCTCCATTTTTCGCAAAGACAATCGCATTGGACTTCACGTGCTTGGAAACCTTCCACGCGAATTTCATTGTGGACATTTCTTCTGCGGTCGGCTGACGCTTGGTGACAACCTTCAATTTATCGTCTTCCAGTTCGCCGAGATCGGGTTGTTGAATGAGCATGCCGCCCAGAATGCGCTTGAGTTGAAGCTCGCGTTCCGGATCAAGGCCGTTTTCCGGCAGTTCCAGTAGGCGAAGATTTTTCTTTGCCGCGAAGATTTCCTTTGCCTTCGCGTCAAAACCAGGCGCGGCAATGCACTCGGCGAAGAGTTTCGCGACTTCTTCTGCTGTGGCGGCGTCCACGACGCGATTGAAGGCGAGCACGCCGCCGAACGCAGAAATTGGATCGCTTGCAAGCGCCTTCAAATACGCGTCACGCAGCGTGGATTGCTCGGCCGTGCCACAAGGATTGTTGTGTTTGATGATGGCGGCGGCAGGCTGCTGGAATTCGGCGGCTAGACTACGCGCGGCTTCAAGGTCCACGAGATTGTTGTAGGAAAGCTCCTTGCCTTGAAGCTGCTTGGCTGCAGCGAGGCCGTCTGGAGTTTTTCCCGCGGGAACGTATAGTGCGGCAGCCTGGTGCGGATTTTCTCCGTAGCGCAATTCCTGTTGAAGGCGCAGAGAGATGTGGAAGCGTTCGGGAAGAATTGGTTTCGCGGCAAGCTCAACCTGATTCCCGCTGGCGGCCAGACGTTCGAGTTCCATAGTGATAAGGCCGTCGTAGCGCGAAGTAGTGGCAAAAACTTTGCGGGAGAGTTCAAGGCGCGTGGCCAGCGAAGTATCGCCATTGGTTTCAAGTTCGGAAGCGACGCGATCGTAATCGGTCGGATCGGTAACGACGGTGACGCTTTCCAGATTTTTTGCGGCGGAGCGCAGCATGGTAGGGCCGCCGATATCAATGTTCTCGATGAGCTCTTCGGCCTTAAGGCCAGACTTCGCGGCGGTAGCTTCAAAGGGATAAAGATTAACGACGACAAGATCGATGGGCGCAATACCGTGTTCCGCGGCCTGCTTCTGATCTTCGGCATGATTGCGGCGGAATAGCAACCCGCCATGCACTTTGGGATGCAGCGTCTTCACTCGACCGCCTAGCATTTCCGGCCAGCCGGTGAATTCCGAAACATCTTTCACCGCTACGCCAGACTCGCGCAGCAATTTCGCCGTTCCACCAGTGGAAAGAATCTCGATCTTGAGCGCGGCAAGTCGTTTGGCAAAATCAAGTACGCCGGTCTTATCAAAAACACTGATCAGCGCGCGTTGCACTGCTGCCATGCATAGCCTCCCGAGAAATTAAGAACAGACAGTGTAACGGGAGCGCGACGGTGTGGCCAGTGAGCGCGCGGGAATTCCCGCGCGTCAGATAGTCAGTTGGGAGAGATGCCCTAGGCCAGATATTTGGTTAACCATAGCCACCCGCCTCCCCTCTGTTTTTCGTAAGTGTTGAAAACAAAGGAACTTTAATTCAAGTCCTTTGCGCCACAAGTGTTCATTCTGCAGGGGTTGCAGTCGCATTTTCTGCAAGTGCTCATTATGAAGGGGTTAGAGAGTTGGCGGGAAGCTGAGGAAATCGTGGGATGCCCGGAGGCTAAACGAAAGCGTCGAACAAGCCACACCCCATAGCAGCCCACAGGTTTACTTTGTCAATAGAGGTACCAGATCCAAACAATACTTGGCGAAAGTCGTAATCGGAGAGCTATCTGAAGACACTAGGGCCACTGGACGTCGAGCGCGTAGAGCTCGGTACTGCTGATATCGCGGGCGAACAAAGGTGACTCGTCGGGCGTAAGTCCAAACCAATCGGTAAACGTTCCGATTGTCATGCGTCCGACGTTTTTTAGATCCACCACGGTTTCCACTTTGCGATCGCTCAATCGAAGGCGGAGGATGCTCTCGTGACCTGGTGGCGGAGAACTCACCAAAGATTCAAAGTAGATGTATTTTCCATCGTTCGACCAACTTGGGTAGCCTGTGCCTGAGCCGAACGCCTCCGTCCACTTCTGAGTTACAAAGTCAAAGATCATCAACTTAAAGGCAGAGTCAGCAGTAATTGCGGCGATGTACTTTCCATCGGGCGACCAGCGAGGGGAAAACAATCCGACCGAGCCGGGCAAGGAAGTGACCCCTTTGGTCCTGACGTCTAAAGTGTAGATTGGCGTGTTGGGAGCGAAAAGCGAACCGAAGGCGATGGAGTTGCCATCCGGCGACCAGCTAGCGTCCACCTGGGCTTGTTCGCTGGGAAGCAAGCGTTCCGGAGCACCGCCTGCGCTCGGGATGACATAGATATTCCAAGGAAGGTCGGGACGAGTTGCATTAAAAGCGATTTGTTTTCCATCTGGCGACCAACGAGGCAGCAGCACACGCCAAGGAGGAAAAGTGAGTTGCAGCCGCTCGCTTCCATCCATTTTGCTCCGCCAGAGGGTGCCATCGGGGTAGGAAGCATAAGCGACCCATTGCCCGTCCCGGGAGAAGGCCAAGCCTTCCGCGGAGATTCCGGAAAGGTACGGCACGAACTGGCGGCTGTGCGAGTCGTAGCGAACGACTTCCGCACGGGGAGATTGGCCGATGGCAAAGAGCTGCTTGCCATCCTTGCTGGGCACAGGGACGACAAAATTCAGCGGGCCGGCGGTCAGCTGGATTGGCTTTTCGTCCCTGTTTGGCCAGAAGAATCGTCTGGCGTTGGATGTGGTCCAGAGATCGACTCTACCGTTGAGCCGATTCTCAAAAACAAAGTGGCGTCCATCAGCAGTCCATTTGCCGCAGCATCCCGTAAACAGTTTGTGCAGATTCGTCCCATTGGCTGCCGACTCCATAATTGCGATGGAGTCATTTTCGCCATTCTCGAGGCTGAAGCGCAGAACCTTTGCGTCCGGGGAAAAGCGAAAGGAGTAGGGAAAGCTGTCAACCGTGAAGAGCTTCTTGGATGAGGAACCGTCGCGATCCACGGAATACACTTGGTTGTTGATCGTGTAAATGATGCTTGTTCTGTCCGAGCCAAAACGAGCTTCGACGGCAAGCACAGTCCCAACACGGCGCGGCGAACCACCCGCGACAGGTTGCAGCCAAAGGGAATAGACATCCTGCTCATTGTTTCCAAGCAAAAGCTCGGTTCCATCTCCTGAAAGATCCATGAATTGGGGAGCCTTGAGCGGCGTGGAGAGCGGGACCACTTCCCCGCCGTCGACCGCCACCTGAACGATGAGATTGCGCGGACCGGGCAATTGCTCGTTGAAATAGATGCGTGAGCCATCGGTCGCCATGGATCCGGATTTCACCTGGCCGTCATTGGTGAGCTGCGTGAAACGAAGAACTCGCGGTGCCCCCGCAGTTCCGAAGACCGTTTTCCAGAGGACAAGCGCAGCGAGTAGAACGGTAACTCCGCCGAGAATAGCGAGCCGATAGTAGAAGGGGATGCGATCGGCTGCGGGCTTGGCTAGGGGAGCTTGTCCGACGAACTGATCTGGGGCAGGGGCGCTTTCGGCGACGGGCACGATGAGACGGTAACCGCGGCGGGGAAGCGTCTCAATAAATCGCGGATTGTCCGAATCGTCGCCCAGCGCCTGACGAAGTTTTTTGACAGCGCTACTCAGACTGTGGTCGAACTCCACAAAGGTATCCGCGGACCATAGCTTTTGTCTAAGTTCTTCACGAGTCAAAACCTGGCCGCGGCGTTCGAGCAACAAAACCAGAATCCGGAAGGGCTGATCTTGCAGCTTGATTTTGAGGCCTGACTTGCGCAACTCGCCTGCTTGGAGGTCGATTTCGAAGACCCCGAATCGCATGACGTGGGGATTCTGCGCGGATTCCGGCACGGGAGCCTCAGAGCCGGGAGTATAGCACGGAAGAAAGTTTGCAAAATCAGGTCACACGAGCGGCAGAGCCCTGAATTATCAGCAAGATAGAGAGTCAGAAGCGCATCCCATCCAGACCACTTCCAGTGCATTGCCCGGGCATCGCGTACCGCGCGAAAGTGCGCCGAGACACGCCGAGTGGGCCGGCAATGCCCACAAAGAAAACGCAAAGGAGAACGGCAATGAGAAAGCAGTTACAAAGAGTCGCAGCGCTTTTTGTGGTTCTGGGATTTGCTATCGGTTCGGCAAACGGTCAGGCAGGAACACCGGGAATCAAGGTAAAAGTTCCCTTTTCATTTGCGGTGGGGCAAAAGACGCTCTCCGCCGGCGAGTACACGGTGATTTCGTCCAAAGAAAAAATTTGGGTACAAGAAGCAAACGGACGGAATATGGCGGTGTTGTTTACAAACTCGCTGGACGGAAGAGTTCCCGCGCGAGATGGAAGAGTCGTTTTCAAGTGCTACTTCGGCGAATGCTTTTTGTCCCAAGTGTGGATTGCCGGGCAAGAAGCAGGGCGAAGGTTGCCTGATTCCAAGCGACAGCTCCAACTGGCGAAGAAAGGGCCAGGGGAAGAATATGCTTTGCTGGGGACGGCCACGCAGCGGTGAGCAATTAAGGCGAAGAGACCGGTGCGAAGCCAGAATAGCGCCGGTCTCTATCATTCTGGGCCGAGGCTCTTTATCAATGCGTGGAAGATTCGGAGAGCACTGCCTCGATATGATCGATTGTGATAGAGTCTCGGCATTGATTTATGGCGCAGACGGCTTATTTGGATACAAGGGCATCAAATACTTGCAAAAGATTACGGCCGTGGATTCACTGAAGAATGTCGGCGATGGCCGCGGGTCCCCCTCTCCTTCGGTCGGCTATTCGTGGTATGCGGGGATTTAGGATAACGTTCGTCATATCTCAGGCATTCAAGCCTGCCCAGATTTTTGCGATATGGTGGTCGTCGTGTTCGGCGACGAAGTAGAGATGGTCCACCAGACGCATCGGCTGTTTGAGACGAGGATGGAGAAGAGTCCGCTCGAACAGCGCGGGTTCGAGGGCGTCCAATTTAACCACAAGTGAAATGCGGGCATTTCTGAACTCAGCTAGAAGCTCCTCAATAGTTCGCGCGTTGTGATTCGCTTCGTGCGTCTTGCGATTTTGGAGGTCCGCCACCGAAAGCTGCGGTTTACCTTCGACGAAGTCATCCACACGGGCGCTCCATAACGCTTCCAAATCGAGCAGATGGCCGGCGTGTTCCTGTGCAGACCACTTTTCGCTACGACGCACAACGAGCAGATCGCGCGAACGTCCGCGGAGCATTTCTTCGAGGCGTGCGGGAGTTCCTCTGAGCCTCACACAAAGATTGGGAAATATGTCCGCGGAGAAACTGAAGTCGAATTTACGTTCGAACCATAAGCCCGGATCGCGCATGAAGGCAGTCTAACCGCAGACGCGATCGCACTGGGAGCGCAGACCGATGACACACTAACCCTAGTTCGCGCCAATTTGGTCTCGATGCGACGCGAACTGCTAGCCTTCTCCACCCTCTTCGCCCGGTTCGATCCCGCAAAAATGCCAATCCTCATCCTGCGCATGGGCGGAGCAGAACCAGCGCCCGCACCTATCGCAGAAAACGGAGGCAGCTTCGTTGCAGGGCTCATCCAGGCGCGAAACGCCTTCGCACGAGGTTTTTGTTTCCTGCTCGCGCGACTCTGTGCGTGCCGGTTGCGCTTTCATCCCGCACCTTGCGGGGATTGTACTCTTACGTGGAACGATCGGCGTAATTTTCTTGGCGGCCGAACGGCTGCGGCGTTTGGCGGGGCGGGGCGCGGTGTGTTAGGCTTTGGCTGCGCAAAAAAATACCCGGCAACGCGCCTCGCAAGCCCCAGCGTCGCGTACGTTCTCTTCCTCACGTTCTCTCCTTACTAAGCGGAAGGGAAAGGTTTCTTTGCAGGCCGAGCCGGTGTCCCCAAGGAAACAGAAGAACGACATGGCGGCACGAGAAGCAACGCAGAAAACTGAAAATCAGCCGGTGGAAATCAAACTGGCGCACTCGCCGGATTCTGATGACGCCTTCATGTTTTACGCCCTGGCGACACACAAGCTGGCCACTCCCGGTTACAAATACACACACATTTTGAGCGACATTCAGACGCTGAACGAAGCGGCGCTGACGGAAACGTACGATGTGACGGCGGTGAGTTTCGCCGCGTATCCTTCGATTCGAGACAAATATGTTTTGCTCGATTGCGGCGCGAGCTTCGGCGAAGGTTACGGCCCTGTCGTGGTTTCGGCGAAGCCGATAAAGAAGGAAGACATCAAGGGCAAGCGCATCGGCGTGCCCGGACTAAAAACGACGGCGTATTTGAGTCTGAAATTGTACGAGCCGGAGTTTGAAGCGGTGGTGATGCCGTTCGACAAGATTCTGGATGCGGTGCAGAACGAATTGGTCGAAGCGGGACTGCTGATTCACGAAGGGCAGCTCATGTTTCCCCAGATGGGCCTGCACAAGGTACTGGATTTGGGCGCTTGGTGGCAGGAACTGACTGGATTGCCGCTGCCGCTGGGTGGAAATGCCGTGCGACGAGCGCTCGGCCCGGACATGGGCCGGCTGATTGCGAAGACGATTCGCGAAAGCGTGGCATATGGGCTGGAGCACCGCGACGACGCGCTGAAGTACGCAATGCAGTTTGCACGCGACATGGAGACGGAACTGGCGGACCAGTTCGTGGGCATGTACGTGAATAAGTGGACGCTCGGCTACGGCGAAAAAGGCAAAGCAGCCGTAACGGAGTTGATCCAGCGCGGCACAAAAGCAGGATTGCTGTCCGGCCCGGCGAAGGTGGAGTTCCTCAGCGAGTAGCACTGCGCTGACCTCGAAAATCGTGACAAAACTAAGCGCGTAGCAAGTCTTGACGGAGCGTTTCTTATCCCGTACTGTTTTTGCGCAATCATGAAATTCGCTCGTCCTCTCCGTGTATGGAGTTCCCTGCTCGTTCTTGTTTTTCCGCTGACAATTTCCACGTTCGCGCAAAACGCGGCTGAGTATCGCGAGCGTTCCGAAACGGAAAAGTCGTGGCCGAAACAATCGGTGCGCGCCGCGCATGGCATGGTGGCAACGGACGAAGAGCTTGCTTCGCACGCGGGTGTGGAGATTCTGCAAAAAGGCGGGAATGCACTGGACGCGGCAGTGGCGACGGCGTTCGCGCTGGCCGTGGTTGAACCGGCAGCAGGAAACATCGGCGGCGGCGGGTTCATGCTGGTGCGGCTCGCCGACGGGCGCACAACATTCTTTGATTACCGCGAAGTGGCGCCCGGTCGGGCGACGCGCGCCATGTACATTCGCGCGGATGGAAAGCTCGATCCAGAAGCTTCGACACTCGGATACAAATCGGTCGCCGTTCCCGGTACTGTGGCGGGACTAGAGCTTGCACTGAAAACATACGGGACGATGAAGCTGGCTGACGTGATGGCGCCGGCGATTCAACTGGCGGAAAACGGATTTGCAGTCAGTCCAAAATTAGCGGCGGAGTTTGCGGAAGAGCGCAAGGACTTGCAGCGATTTTCAGTTTCACGACGAATTTTCTTGAAAGACGGCGCGATGTTTCACACGGGCGATACGCTAAAGCAGCCGGAGCTGGCGGCGACGCTGAAACGAATCGCGAAAAACGGGGCCGCGGAATTTTATCGCGGAGAAACGGCGCGCGTGATTGCGGACGACATGGTGCGACTCGGCGGGCTGATTACGCTGGAAGATTTAGCGAATTATCAGCCGAAGATGCGCGAAACGCTGCGTGCTCATTATGAAATTGAGGGCCACAAGTGGGACGTGATTGCGTCGCCGCCGCCAAGTTCGGGCGGGGTGGCTGTAATCGAAGCGCTGAACATGCTCGAAGGCGTGCCGTTGAAAGGCTGGGACGACGCAGAAAGCGTGCACGTAACGGCGGAAGTGATGCGGCGCGTGTTCGCGGATCGCGCAGCATATCTTGCCGATCCGGATTTTGCGAGAGTGCCGGTAGATGGATTGACGAGCTCGTGCTACGCGAAAGAGCTTCGCGCGACGATTGATGCATCCCACGCATCATCCAGCAAAACGATTCATGCGGGACAACCGCATGTTTGCGGGATGGAAGCAAACGCGGCCGCGCCGCAGGAGATCGGCTTGAATGATGGGCCGCACACGACGCATTTTTCCGTGGTGGATACGGCGGGAAATGCGGTGGCAAGCACATTTACGCTGAACGACAGCTACGGCTCCCACGTGACGTCCAGCGCGGGATTTTTATTGAACGACGAGATGGACGACTTCACAACGCAGCCCGGCGTGCCGAATGCGCTATTTGGGCTCATTCAATCCGAAGCGAATGCGATTGCACCGGGACATCGACCACTCAGCTCGATGACGCCAACAATTCTTGTGCGCGACGGCAAATTAAGTTTCGTGACGGGATCGCCGGGAGGACCACGCATTATTTCGGCGGTGCTGCTCTCTGTGATCAATTGGATGCGGCTTGGAATGGAAGCGCAAGCGGCAATCAACGCGCCGAGATTTCATCATCAATGGCTGCCGGATCGCATTGTAATGGAAAATCAATTTTCGCCAACCGTGCAGCATGCCCTAGATGCCATGGGGCACACCACGCGAAAGATTGGGCACATTGGCCTCGTAAATGCGATTGGAATCGACGTGCAGACTGGGGAACGACTGGGCGCGGCGGACCCGCGCGATGAAGGCTCCGCCGTGGGATACTAACTTTGAACAAATAGCTAAGGACTCTTGGACCACGCGAATGCAACGAATCCTTTCCACCTACCTATCGGTTTCACACAAATTGACGCCGGATTTTCTCAGCCAGGTCGCCGAGAATGGATTCTCTGCGGTCGAGATCTTTTGTTCCCGTGCGCATTTTGATTATGGGTCGAAGCAGGAAATCCAGACGCTGGCGGGGATGCTCCAACACCATCATTTGCAACTTGCATCGCTGCATGCGCCCACCAGCAAAGACACCAGCGCGATGCGCGAAAGCGGCATCCCGCTTTCGGTTTGCGAAGTGGAGCGCGTCCGGCGCATCGAGGCGATGGATGAATTCAAACGTGCAATCGACGTGGCGGAGGAATTGCCCTTTCCGCGCATGGTGTTGCACATGGGCGGTTCGCGCGAAACAGCGGACGCAAGAAAGCGGGACGCGGCATTCAGCACGCTCGAGCACCTCGTACTCCACGCGAAGCACGTGGGCGTGATGCTTTGCGTGGAAAACACGACCAGCGAAATGGGCCAGCCAACTTATCTGCGAGCGTTCGTAGACGAAACGCGGCTTACTGGCTTGCGATTTAATTTCGATATTGGGCATGCGCACTTGGGCGATGCGGCGGAAGCAGAACGTATCGAGAAAGCGTTCGAACCGATGCGCGACCTCGTGGCGAGCGTGCATTTGCACGACAATCACGGAGAAAAAGATGAGCATCTGCCACCCTACGACGGATCGATTGATTGGGAGAACGCGATTCCGGTCCTGCAAAGCGCCACAGAGAAGAATCTGGCAATTACGCTAGAGCTGAAAGAAAAAACCGGCCCCGACGCACCGGGAATGACGGAACAGCTCGCCTCTGCGCGTACCGCGATGGACCGGTTCGAAAAAAAGTGGGGAGCCTGAGTATTCGTGGTGTTTGAAATTCAAACCCAGGTTTATCTTCCCGCTGAAAGAGGCTTTCCATCTTGGGAGTTCGAAAATGAAACTGAATGAATTATTTTTGGAGCAGTTAGACGCGGAAACGAAGAGCACGCGGCGAGCGCTTGAGCGTGTTCCGGAAGGCCGGAACGATTGGAAGCCGCACGAGAAGTCCATGCCGCTTGGCTATCTGGCGGCTCTTGTGGCGAAAATGCCCGGATGGATCGCGATGATGATTAAACTGGATGAATACGACCTGAACACAAAGGACGCGAAGTTTCAGCCCAAGGACCTGAATACGAATCGCGAGCTGGTCGCGTCGTTTGACGAAGCAGTTGCCGCAGCACGAAAAGCTTTACAAGGAGCAACGGACGAACATCTTCACAAACGCTGGAAAATGCTGGTCGGTGGCCACGTTGTCAGCGATTCCCCGCGATACGTTTCAATCCGCGATGCCGTGTTCACTCACTTGGGGCATCACCGAGGTCAACTAACGGTGTATCTAAGGCTGAACGAAGCCGCTGTCCCGTCGATCTACGGCCCGTCGGCAGATGAGCGCGGATTCTAGTAACCAAAAGACGCTGAGGCCGCACTGAAGTATGGCCTCTACATAAGTATGGTCAGCGGACGAAAATCTGTGAAGTTTACGTGCCTACGTATTGGACGTGGACATAAACGCCAGTATGGATGTTGTAAAGCAGATACCAGCCGGGGTGGTCCGAATCTTCATACACGGTGAGATCGTCACCGCAGTCCCAGCACCAATCCGCGGCGAGCGGCCAATCCCAGGCGGCGATTTCGAAACCGAAACCTCCCGGAAACCAGAAGCGATGATGATCGCGATCGAAACGCAACACTTTGTAACGGTACGACGGACCGAAATGTTCGAAGCGACCATGTTCAAACGGATGCGCGATCACGTAGCGGCGGTCATTTGGCTTGTCGTGACCGTACCAATGGTCGTTGTTAACGTGAGGAATTGAATTGACGCGCCCTTCGTGACGTTCGATTTCGGGCTTGGCGTGCACGTCGCGTTTGGGCGGCGGGCCTTGTGGGATATGCCCCTGATTTGCGCGCGGATTCTCATGATGTTCTTCGGGGCGTTGGGCAAAGACTGGCACTGCAACCGAGAGAGCCAGAGCTACAGGAATTGTGAATCGAAATCTCACTAGTTCGTTCCTCCTTTGGTCGCAAGTAGCCTGGCACATGCGCAGCGAAGTATGAATGGTTAGACAGCCGCCACTGAGCCTTGACCAACTACTGGTGCGACGTATGTATTGCGACTTGCAGGTACACGAGGTTTTAAGACAACACTAGACTGGAGACTTTCTTAGAAGCCTGGAGGGCGCTCGCCTTCCACCTCGAAAGCGCGTTCAAGAGCGATGCCCGCTGTGCACAAAGTGCCTTCTTCGAAGAGGCGGCCGATAAGCGTGACGCCGTGCGGGACTCGGCGTGGCGGATTGAATTTCGGCAGGGGATTTTTTGGATCGGGTGCCCAATCGCTCCGAGCTTCGGACACTTCGACGAAGCCAGCGCGCAAGGTGAGCGACGGCTGGCCAGTGAAATTCGTAATGGTGAGCATTTCGTCGCGCAGAGACGGCACGAGAAGCAGATCCACCTCCGAAAAAACGCGGGCCATTTCTTGCGCGACTTTCCGGCGGAAACGGTCGGCTTGCACGAAATCCACGGCGGAGAGAAACCGCGACTGGCGAAAAAGATTGGGCCACGCATCGGGCACTTGTGCTTTCAACTGATTCAATCCGCCGCTGAGCGTGAGTTCTTCAAACGCTGCAGCCCCTTCGGCGAAGAGAATCAGTTGCAACGAGTCGTAAGGCCAATCGGGAATGGAGACTTCGACGGGCGTCATGCCAAGTTTTTTTGCTGTTTCGAGCGCTGCGCGGTCAACGCCCGTTGCGGGATTTTCTTTCATCCAGTTCGTGAAATATCCCACACGCAAGTTTTTGACGGATGCATTCGCGTCGAAATCGAGTTTGCTAGATACGCTGGAAAGATCGCCGGCATCGGGACCGGAAATTGCGCGAAGAACCAGGATTGCGTCTTCAACGGAGCGCGTCATCGGACCGAGCTTGTCGAGCGACCAACAAAGCGTCATCGCGCCCGTGCGCGGAACGCGTCCGAACGTAGGACGAAGCCCGGTGACGCCACAGCGCATCGCAGGACTGACGATGCTCCCGCCGGTTTCGCTGCCGATGGAAAAACCGACGAGTCCTGCAGCGGTGGCTGCGCCCGGGCCGGCGCTGGAACCGGATGCACCTTCCTCAAGTAGCCAGGGATTCATGGTCTGCCCGCCAAACCAAATGTCATTGAGCGCAAGCGCGCCGAGGCTGAGCTTGGCGAGGAGGACCGCCCCGGCATCGTGCAAGCGCTTGACCACGGCAGCGTCTGCGCTCGGAACGCGTGTACGGAATGGCTCCGCGCCGTAGGTCGTGCGAATGCCCGCCGTATCGAGAAGATCTTTTCCGGCCCACGGAATCCCGTGCAGCGGCCCACGGTATCTTTCCGCCGCGATTTCGGCGTCGGCTTGTTTGGCTTGCGCGAGAGCGAGGTCCTTCGTGAGCGTGATGACGCAGCGCAGCTTTGGATCGAATCGCTCAATGCGCCGCAAATAAATTTGCGTCAGGCGTTCGGAGGTGAGTTTGCGCTGTTCGATCCAACGGGAAAGTTTAGTGACTGGAGCGAAAGCGATGTCATCATCGTGCTCAGGAAGTGGACCGGGACCGGTTTTGGAACGGAGAAAATTTTCCCGCGCCGGACCAGTTTTTTGCCCGGGAAGAATAGGATTCCACTGCGAATATGGCGCGACAGAAGGTTCGATGCCGACTTTACGGGGGCCAGTACGGCGTTCGTACACTGCGGCCAAAGTTTTGCGCCAGCTCTCCGCAGCGACGGTTCGCTCTGCGGGAGTCATTTCAAATTGCACAAGTTTTTCGGCTTCGACAAAAGTGTTCGTAGAAACTTCAGGACCGAATGCAGGACCGGCACCGAATGCGGGTGGCGCGCCAGCGGGGGGCTCGGTTGGACCTTGCGATTGCATGGGCGACTGGCCACTTTGCAGGGCGGCAGCGGTTCCAATCAGACCAACAGAGGTTGTAGCGAGAAAATCCCTACGCGACTGCGATGATTGCGACATAAGTCCTCCGGGGTCGAACATTGTAACTTGCCGGAAGGAGAAAGCCAGATTCGCAAAGGATGGGCACGCACGATATCCTAAGAAGCTGGAAAATGGGCCGTGCCGACCACTATCGCAGCGAAGGACGCAATGACGACGATCACGATTGAGCAAGCGGGAAAATACGACGGGCAGGAAGTGACGATCAAGGGCTGGCTCTACAATTTGCGCGAGTCCGGCAAATTAATGTTTCCGATCTTTCGCGACGGTACGGGAATCATTCAGGGCGTGTGCGCGCTGAAGGAAAGCCCGGAAGCGTTTGAAGCATTGAAAGGCCTGACGCAGGAATCGAGTGTGATTGTGACAGGGAGAATTCGCGCGGAGCAGCGCGCTCCGGGTGGATTCGAAATGGGCGTCAGCAAAATTCAGATCGTGCAAAAAGTGCCGGAGAGCACACCGTTTCCGATTCAATTAAAAGAGCACGGTGTGGATTTTCTGTTGGACCACCGCCATTTGTGGATGCGCACGCCGCGCCAGGCTGCGATCCTACGCATTCGCGCGGAGGCGGTGCGCGCCGGGCGCGAATACATGGACAGCCAAGGCTACACGCTGACCGATGCGCCGATGTTTACTCCAGCGTCCTGCGAAGGCACATCCACGCTATTCGAGGTGAACTACATTGACGACCAGAAGGCGTACCTGACGCAGTCCGGCCAGCTTTACATTGAAGCGACGGCCATGGCACTCGGCAAGGTGTACACGTTTGGACCGACATTCCGCGCGGAAAAATCAAAAACTCGGCGGCACTTAACGGAATTCTGGATGCTCGAACCGGAAGCGGCCTACGCCGAATTGCCGGACATGATGAACCTCGGCGAAGGACTCGTCAGCGCGATTGTGCAGTCGGTCGTGAAGAATAAATCGCGCGAGCTGGAAATGCTCAAGCGCGACGTGACGAAGCTCGAAAACATCAAGCCTCCCTTCCCGCGCATTTCGTATGAGGAGGCGCTAGACGTTCTGGCGAAGGCTGGCAACCCGGCAAGGTTTGGCGACGATTTTGGCGGCGACGAAGAAACCATCATTTCCAAGAACTTCGACCGGCCGGTTATGATTCACCGCTATCCCAGCGCGATCAAAGCGTTTTACATGCAGCCAGACCCTGACCGGCCGGACTTGGCCCTGGCGTTCGACATGATTGCTCCGGAAGGCTACGGTGAGATCATTGGCGGTAGCCAGCGCATCCACGACTATGATCTTCTCGTTAAACGATTGAAAGAACATAACCTACCGGAAGAGCCGTTCCAGTGGTATCTCGACCTGCGGCGCTATGGCAGCGTGCCTCACGCGGGGTTTGGCATGGGTCTGGAGCGCACCGTGGCTTGGATCTGCGGTACCGAGCACATTCGCGAGGTCATCCCCTTCCCCCGCATGATTTACAGGGTGTATCCTTAGGTTTCCACGGAAGTTAGGAGTGGCGGGCCTTGGAATCGCAGGGGCGTGGGTAGCGCCTCGGGCGGCTCCGCAACGGGGCCTGCCGCCGAATCTGGACACGAAAATGTCTCAAAGAGTGCGAATCATTGGTGTGCCCATGGACCTCGGCCAGAGCCGCCGCGGTGTGGATATGGGCCCCTCGGCGCTGCGTGGCGCAGGCTTGCAGGCCTCCATCAAGAAGTTGGGACACACTGTCGAGGACATCGGCAACCTCGAAGTGAAGCAGCCAGAAGAGATGCCCGTGGGCGAAAAGCGCGCAAAATATCTTCAAGAGATTACGGAAACCTGCCAGGACATCTGCAAGACAGTGGAAAAATCGCTGGCCGAAGGATTCACGCCGCTCGTACTCGGCGGAGATCATTCCATCGCGGCTGGCGTGGCGGCTGGCGTGGCTTCACATTTCCGCAAAGACAAGAAAGAAATTGGCTACATCTGGCTCGACGCGCACGGAGACATGAATACGCCGGACTCGTCTCCCTCAGGCAACGTGCACGGGATGCCGCTCGCGGCGATTATGGGTTACGGCGCGGAGGAATTGGTGAATCTCGGTGGCTTCAAACCAAAGGCCGAGTCAGGAAACATCGTGATCGTCGGGGCGCGTGACCTCGATGCTCAGGAACGCAAAATCGTTAAGAAATCCGGCATTCACGTTTTCACGATGCGCGACATTGACGAGCGCGGCATGCGCGATGTGATGTCCGAAGCACTAAAATACGCCATGGATGATACGGCAGGCGTAGCCGTTAGCCTCGACATGGATTTTGTGGACCCGGCCGACGCGCCGGGAGTCGGCACGCCCGTCCGTGGCGGCGTCACTTATCGCGAAGCACACCTTGCCATGGAAATGATCGCGGACAGCGAAGCAATGGTCTCCATGGAAGTGGTGGAAATCAATCCGATTCTCGACGAACACAATCGTACCGCCTTGCTCGGTGTAGAGCTGGTGCTTTCCGCCCTCGGACAAAAAATCCTGTAAGTTGAGTGGCGAAAAATCTGAGTAATCAGTACGGAACGCGAGTCTACCGAATGAGTATCGTAGACGCGCCTCATCCCTTATAAATGAAGACGGACACCAAAGACCATCCTCATGACTCCCGAAAAAAAATTATTGCGTGTAGGTGTTTTGTTTGGTGGGCGAAGCGGCGAGCACGAAGTTTCGCTCGCGTCGGCTGCGTCCGTGATTCGCGGCCTTGATCCCGACAAATATGAAGCCGTTCCCATTGGCATTTCGAAAGAAGGCCATTGGCTGATCGGCGGCGCAGCACAGAAGATGTTGCCGGATGTCCTGAAAGCCGGCCAACGCGTGGTGATGGCTGCGGATCCCACCGACGCGGCGATCATTCCGCTCGACCGCAGCGGAGGCGGCCAGCGCATTGACGTTGTTTTTCCTGTGATGCACGGAACCTACGGCGAAGACGGCACGATTCAAGGCCTTCTCGACCTCGCGGGCCTCCCGTTTGTCGGTGCGGGCGTTCTCGGCTCCGCAATCGGCATGGACAAAGACGTTTCGAAACGCCTCCTGCAAACGGCGAAAATTCCAGTTGTTCCCTGGATTACCGTGCGCCGCTCGGACTGGGAGCGGGATCCGAAAACCATCCAGAAAGAAATCGAAACAAAATTCAAGTATCCGGTTTTTGTGAAACCAGCGGCATTGGGTTCGTCCGTGGGAATGACCAAAGTCCATTCGCGCGCCGAATTGGCTCCTGCGCTGAATCTTGCGGCGGAATTCGCGATGAAGATTCTGGTAGAACGTTCCGTGAACGCGCGCGAAATCGAAGTTTCCGTTCTCGGCAATCACGATCCAAAGGCTTCTATCCCAGGCGAAATCGTGCCGCACCGCGAATTCTACGACTACACAGCGAAGTATCTGGAAGAAGGCACAAAACTGCTGATCCCAGCTAATCTGCGGCCTGCCCAAATCAAAAAAATCCAAAAATACGCCATCGCCGCCTTTCGTGCGCTTGAGCTTTCCGGAATGGCCCGCGTGGACTTTTTCCTCGAGAAAAAAGGCGGAATGCTTTTCCTCAACGAAGTGAACACGATCCCAGGGTTCACCTCCATCAGCATGTATCCCAAGCTGTGGGAAGCGAGCGGAATTCCCTTCCGCGAACTGATTGATAAGCTGATCGAGCTGGCCATCGAAATTCATCGCGAGAAAACACGCACCAAATATCAAATCGAGCTTCCCGAAGGCGCTGGCGGTGCGCTGCAACCTTAGAAGAACCCGGGTCTGGCCTAAACTCCACCCTCCAGAACCACAAAGAACAACAACCACATCGCGCGGCAACTTTGTTACGATTTCGGTGTCTAACTGAGAGGCAGGACACTTGCAATGACACTCCTTGACCCGCCTGCCGAGTCGCAGGGTAAATCAAGCGCATTGAAATTCACGCTGATTGCCGTAATCCTGGCGATCATCATCGGCGGATGGTTTTTGTTCCGCTACTATCCGGAAAAGCGCGCTGTGAATCATTTCTTTGATGCCCTCGTCGCGGGCGACACTGCGCGCGCCTATCAAGACTGGAAACCTTCCGAGAGTTACAAAATGGGTGATTTTCTCGCGGATTGGGGACCAGGCGGCTACTACGGCCCCGTCAAGAGCTACAAAATCGTGCGCGCCGAGGCGCCGAAGAAGTCGAATGGAGTTATCGTGAGCGTGGCCGTGAGCCCCTTCTCGCCCATGCCGGAAGCGAACGACGCCGAAAAAAGCCGCCGCACAAAAGTGATTCCCATCTGGGTTGACACGGAATCGAAGGCGATGAGTTTTTCTCCCGTGACACCGGAAGAATAGTTCACCGGACGAGTAAGTCCGGCGTCAGCGCGCAAGATCGTCAAGCGCGTGCGCCAGTTCTTGCGGGCTGACGCTCGCCGTTCCCAACTTGCCTACCACAACGCCCGCTGCGGTATTGGCGAGCATCGCAGCGTCCGGAAGCGAAGCGCCCGCAGCCACAGCGGCTGCAAGCACGCTAAGCACAGTGTCGCCCGCTCCGGTGACATCGAAAACTTGTCGGCCGGTGGCTCCGCGTTCGATGCCCGCCTGACCGACGCGCGCGTAGGTCACTTCAAAACTCGTCGCGGGAATCGTTAGATGGCGCGGCGAAGACTCTTCAAAAATGCTCATGCCTTTTTCGCCGCGCGTGATGACCACCGCGCTGCACCCAAAATGCGCCAGCAGTGCGCGGCCCGCCTCTTCCACGGATTTTTCATCCCCCAGTGCGCGTGTCACGAAAAATCCAGCTTCCTTCGCATTGCAAACAATCGCCCGCGCGCCGCGGTAAGCGTAGAGGCGCGATGTTTTCGGTTTCACGAAAACAGGTAAGTTCAATTTATGGCAGGCGCCAAGCACGCGGTCGGCGAAATCGTCGTTGATGAGCCCTTTGTCGTAATCGGATAGAACCAAGGCGTCGAGCTTTTTCGCGGAAGCAAAAAGCGCACGAAGCAGCCTTTCCTGCATCTCCTTCGCCAGTGGCTCACGGCGTTCATGGTCAATCCGCACGATCTGTTGATGACGCGCAATCACGCGTGTCTTGACGGTGGTGACGCGCGACTTATCGGCGAGGATGCCCTTGTCGCCGATTTGGGCGGCTCGCACGCAATTGCGCAACGCACCACCCGGTTCGTCGTCGTCCGAAGCACGGCCACCGACCACGCCAAACATTTCCACATGCGCGCCGAGCGACGCAATATTTACCGCGACATTGCCCGCTCCGCCCAGGCATTCACTCTGCTCCACAAAATCCACGATGGGCACCGCGGCTTCCGGCGAAAGCCGGGAAGCCGTGCCCCACAAATAGCGATCCAGCATCAGATCGCCGAGCACGCCGATGCGCTTACCCTTGATGCGCGGAATCAGCCGCTTGAGACTTGCAATAGTGGAAGGAGCAAGACGAGACATGGCACGCAGCCGCGCGAAATTATTCAGGCGCGATTTGCGCCTCCTCGGCAAGCATGACAGGGATTTCGTCTCGGATGGGGTACACGCGGCGACAGGATTCGCACTTCAAGCCGGATTGATCCGCCAGCAAATGTACGCGCGCCTTGCAAACGGGGCAGCGCAGAATTTCAAGCAATTCCTGCGGAATGGGCATTTTGCTCTCGGAATAAATATTCTTAACTGACTCGAATGTAGCAGACACTCCGGCGACCGGCAACCGGAGTCAGAGTCCTTTCGCCTGCCGAAATTCGCGAACGACCGTCTTCACGTCGTGCTGGTCCGCATCCACTGCCGCATTCAGTCGGCGTATCTCCACGGCGGAGACTTTCCCCGCAAGCTCCGCAAGCGCGGCGCGAAGTTGAGGCACCTGCTCTAGCGCAGTGCGGCGAACAACAGGCACTGCATCGTAGGGCGGAAAATAATGGCGGTCGTCGTCGAGTGGAACCAGATGCAGCGCTTCGATCAGACCGTCCGTGGAATTGCCCGCGACGATGTCTGCCTGATGCTGCGTAAGCGCGCGATACAGGAGGCCCAGGTCCATCACACGCGGCGTTTCCGCGAACTTCAAACCGTAGGTCTGGCTCCATCCTCGAAACCCATCTGGCCGTTCGAGAAATTCATAACCGACCGCAGCATGCCAGTGCGGCGCGATAGCCGCTAGATCGGACATATTCTTCAAATGCAAACGCGCCGCATCCTCCGACCGCACAACCATCGCAAAAGTATTTTCAAAGCCAAGCGGTTCGGTGACTTCCAAGCCGAAACGCTGCGCGTACTGCTCCTTCACACGCTGGTAGGTCGCTTTCGAATCTCCTTGGGGAGTTTCACCGAGCACGGCTGTCAGCGCCGTGCCCGTGTATTCGACATACAGATCCAAGTCTCCGGCAAGCATCGCCTTGTGAATCAGAAGCGTACCGCCAAGATTCGTCTTGAGCTCGACGGGCACGCCGGTTCGCGCCTCGATATGCTGCGCAAGAAGTTCGGCGAGAACCACTTGTTCGGTGAAAAATTTGGAGCCGACGACCAGTTTTTTCGCGGGATTGTGTTTGCACGCCGAAAGAAATCCAAAAGAAGCAACCAGAACCAGTAGCCAAGTGAGAACGCGCCCCACGCTAAACTACCTTCATCCGGCGCTCGAGCAAACCAAGCGCGGCGTCCGCGGCAAGCGCCAGCAGCGCGGCAGGAATCGCACCAGCAAGGATGACGGCGTCATTCACCATCGCCACGCCGCGAAAAATAAAAGTACCAAGCCCACCAGCCCCAATAGCTGCCGCAATCGTCGCAACCCCAATCGTAATGACCGTCGCGGTTCGAACCCCGGCCAGGATCACGCTTAAGCCAAGTGGAAAGCGCACCTTGACCAGAATTTGCATCTCCGTCATGCCCATCGCTTCCGCCGCTTCCAGTACCGCAGGATCGAGGTTCGTTAACCCCACAACAGTGTTGCGCAAAATCGGCAGCAGCGCGTACAAGACGAGCGCAATCACCGCCGTGCGCGTGCCGATGCCGCCAAGAAATGGTAGCGGAATCAGAAAACCGAAAAGCGCCAGGCTCGGAATCGTTTGCATAACAGAGGCGAAACCAAGCGCCAGCGCGCGGAAACGTCTACGCTTCACAAGCATCATGCCAAGCGGCACGCCGACCAAGATCGCGATCGCCATAGACACAAGCACAAGTAACAAATGCGCGATCGTTGCATCAAATATTTCGGCGCGATGGCTGGCGAAAAAAGTCCAGACCCTCATGGGCTTGCCCCGTGCGCCATTTCGAACGAAGCTGCAAAAGCGCGCACTTCGGGATGATCTATTTTCAGAAACTCTTCCGGTCGCGCGTCGGCGACGATTTTTCCGGCTTGCAACATGACGATGCGCGAACCCAAACGAAGAGCCTCTCGCAAATCATGCGTGACAAAAACAATCGTCTTCGCGATCCGCCGCGCGAGTTGTGCAAATTCCCGCTGCAATTCTGCGCGAGTTACAGGATCGAGCGCGCCAAACGGCTCGTCCATCAGGAGAATAGGCGGGTCGGCAGCCAGTGCACGCGCAACGCCAACTCTTTGCCGCTGCCCCCCAGAGAGCTCGCGCGGTTTGCGCTGCGCATATTCCCGCGGCTCCAGCCCCACAAGGTGCATCATCTCCTCAACCCGCGCCGAAATGCGGTTTTTCTCCCAATCCTCTAACGCCGGCACCAGACCAACGTTTTCGGCCACGGTATAATGGGGAAACAGCCCAGCCTCCTGAATCACATAGCCGATGCCGCGGCGCAAGCGGATTGGATCGCCTTCTGCGACGGCATGACCGTTAACGTACACATCCCCGCTCGTGGGCTTGAGAAGGCCGTTAATTAGCCTGAGAAGTGTAGTTTTTCCACTCCCGCTGCGGCCAAGAAGGACCAGTATCTCCCTTTGCCTGATTTTCTGGGAAATATGCGAAAGGATTGGCTCGCGCGAATTACCAAAAATCTGGTATTCAACATCGCGAAACTCGATGGTAACCTCGCCGCGCTCTTCTTGTTTCGCACTCATTTCGATTGACAGCCCTTCGCCAGAGAGTGAACATCGTAACGTAGCCAAGCCTTCTGGCGTCTAATTTTTGGCGCATCCTTCTCACGGAAGCCGCATCCAACCGGAAGGGGAAATAGCAATGGGAGCTCCTGCCGCCGTCCGCATCCGTCATGACCTTCAAACACGATTGCTGCAAGCACGCTTACGAACCGACGAAATATTTCCTTTAATCCGCGAAGAGGCCTTATATGACAGGCCAATCGCCGAGCGGCACCGCCTGATTTTTTACCTCGGTCACGTGGAAGCATTCGACTGGAATCTTTTGGGCCAGCGGGCTTTCGGACTGCGCGCATTTCACCCGGAATTCGATCAACTGTTTGCGTTCGGCATTGACCCCGTGAATGGTGGACTCCCAACGGACGCGCCGCAAGATTGGCCGAGTCGCAAAGAAATTGAGGGCTATAACCGGCGCCTGCGCGAGGAACTTGATTCGGCGATTGAAATCGCGCTGGAGCACGCGAGCGAAGGCCATCCTCAATTGATGGAGATGCTGGAGACAGCAATCGAGCATCGCCTGATGCACGCCGAGACGCTGGCCTACCTCGTGCACCGGCTTCCCTATGAAAGCAAAGTATCAGGAAAAATTAATCTTCATTCACACGGCAAGCAGCCAAAGCCGGATTTGGTGGAAATTCCCGCCGGAGAAGCGACGCTAGGCCTGACTCATGCGGACACCGAAACTTTTGGGTGGGACAACGAGCGCGGCGAGTGCGTTGTATACGTCCCCACGTTTGCGATCGAGCGCCACAACGTCACCAACGGCGACTTTCTCCGCTTTGTTCAAGCGGGTGGATATAACCACCGCGCCCTCTGGGACAATGAGGGCTGGGCGTGGAAGGAAGCTGCGGGAATTCAGCATCCCGCATTTTGGCATCGCAACGGCAATATCTGGATGGCGCGTGCGATGTTTGAGGAAACTCGGCTGCCGCTCGATTGGCCAGTCTATGTGAGTCATGCGGAAGCGAGCGCCTATGCCCGCTGGCTCGGACGGCGTTTGCCGAACGAGGAGCAATTTCATCGCGCGGCGTACGGCACGCCCGCTGGCTCTGCAGAGCGACAATATCCCTGGGGCAATGAATCGCCTACCGCCAAACACGGTAATTTTAATTTCGAGAGCTGGGATCCAACTCCGGTAGGATCGCATCCGGCAGGCGCGAGCGCATTCGGCGTGCACGATCTGCTGGGCAACGGTTGGGAATGGACAAGAACCGTCTTCGGCCCGCTGCCCGGTTTCTCCGCAATGCCCTTCTATCCAGGCTACTCAGCGAATTTCTTTGATGGACAACACTACGTAATGAAGGGCGGTTCGCCGCGCACCGCGGCATGCATGTTGCGCCGCTCCTTCCGCAACTGGTTCCAGCCACACTATCCGTACGTTTATGCGACCTTCCGTTGCGTTGAGGACTGACGCAGCCCAAGCCAGGGAGAAAACATGCTGACTCAACCCCTTCTGAAGCCAGCAGTGTCCGGATTTGCGGAAGACGTGCGCGTTGGCCTCACTAAGTCCGGCCAGCGTGAAATTCTTTCCAAATACCTGTACGACGAAGTCGGCTCGGCGCTTTTCGAGGCAATTTGCCTTTTGCCGGAATATGGACTGACCCGCGCAGACACCAGACTGCTGCAGCAGCACGCCGATGAAATGGTCGCGCGAATGCCGTTGCCCGCGCATGTCGCCGAACTCGGCAGCGGTAGCGGTAAGAAAACGCGCTGGATTCTGGAGGCCCTCGCACGCCGGCAGCATACCTTTTACTATCCGATTGAATTTTCTCCCGCGGCGCTTGCGGCATGCGAAAAGGAACTCGGCCAGATTGATCTCGTGCACATCGTAGGTTTCGAGAAGCCGTATCTTGAGGGTTTGCAAGCCGTAGTGAACCGTCGCGAAGGCAATGAGCGAGTCTGCGTACTTTTCCTTGGAAGCACGATTGGAAATTTTGACCGTCCCGCCGCGGACGATTTTCTCCGGCAGGTTCGCTCCATCCTCGAGCCTGGCGATTCCCTTCTGCTTGGCACCGATCTCGAAAAAAGCGTTGCCGTACAATTGCTGGCGTACGACGACCCCGCAGGTGTGACCGCCGCGTTCAATCTGAACGTTCTGGCAAGAGTCAATCGCGAGCTAGACGCGAATTTTGACTTGAAGCAGTTTGCGCATGAAGCGCGATGGAATACGGAAGACCGGCGCATCGAGATGCACTTGCGTTCCTTGCGACGTCAACGCGTGAATATTCCCGGCGCGGGCTTGCAAATTGGATTGGAGCCGGGCGAAACAATTTGGACGGAAAGCTCGCACAAGTATTCGCCGATGGAGCCGATCGAAATGGCTTCACGGACCGGATTCCGCTGCGAAGCGCAATGGATTGATCAAGAGTGGCCCTTTGCGCAGAATTTGTGGATCGTCGAATGAATCTGCTTTTTCCTCAGGTCTAATTAAAACGACTCGATCCGCCACACCAACCGTACCGAAAATACCTTCTCCGTACTGATGCGCCAGCGGGCTAGAATCTGCGACCCCTGGTAGACACGCTCGAAGCCCTCTTCCGATTCCGAAACCGTTTCAATCGGGGCGATCCAGAAATTGTCTGTCCCCGGCGCGTGCAAAGCGATACGCACGCGCTGCCAGCCATCTTCCATCCGCAGAATCGGTCCAGGCAATTCCCCGCTGAAGCGCAGGTTCCGCGGCCCCTCGGCCGTTTCAAAAAATCGGTCGCCTTCCGTGGGCGCCAGCAAATTCACAATGGATTCGATCCCGAGAATCATTGCACGGTCGAGCGGTTGCTTTAACTTGATGCCAACTTCGCACGCAACTTCGCATCCCCGCGGGGCAGGGCCAAATGAGAAACGCTTCGTCAGCGAAAACAAAACGTCGCCGTCCTTCGTTGGCAAAATTGCCTCGCGAACAATTTCCACTTCATGCGGGCCGGAGCTGCGCACCGTGTATTCGCCGCCCGCAAAGCCCGCGTCTTCCTGCAACTGAAGTGATTCATAGTCCGCGTGCTTTCGAGAGGGCGCAAAAATTAGAATGCGAAATGCATGCCGCGCCCAGCGGTCATACCGCAAATATTTCTCCAGGCCCGGCTCTTTCACGCGAGTCTGCTCGTGAATCGAGGTAACCGCGCCGGCTTGCACGTTCGAAGCTTCCCGCAGCCGCGTGTGGTACGCCTCCTGCCGCCGCTGCATCGAGTTAATCAAAGTCGCCGCAGCAGGACGGAAGTCCAACGCCGCCATCGTTCCGCCGTCGGACGGCTTCACCAGCGCCTGACATTCCGGAGAAGTGAACAAAAGTTCATTCGCGCCGTCCGCGTCGTAATCAAGCATCTCCACGCGGGAGACAAGACCGCCGGGGATTTGTCGATCGGCAAGCATTTCCGCGCGGATAAGACTTTTCCAGAGCTCCGTCCGAAGATGTGGCGCGTACAAGCCGCCGAAAACTCCATGCCAGAACGCGTCGTTGCACTGGCCGCGCAAAAGCAGGTCGCGTGCTTCGGCAATCTCTTCGGCGGGTTTGACCGCGCTTCGTCTTGCAGGTGCTGCGGCCACGCGTGTCGCCACGCGCAACATTTTCTTGTGAAGCAGATTCGATTCGGCGTACTTGCGGAAGAACCCGCGCCACGAACCACCGCGCAAAAAGGAAGATACTTCGGGGCGCTTCGAAAACTCCTGCTGCACGGCGTGATAGCGCTGCCGCACCGGCGTGGGAAAGGCCCATTCCGTCATTTCCGGATACGAACCGGTGGGCAAGTCGGCGCGGCCAAGCGGTGTGTGCGTATGAACATAAGAACCCGGCGTAGAAAGCCTCAGCCAGTCGGCGTTTTCCTCGAGCGCCGTGAAAAAATCCTCAAGCCAGTGGTCGCCGTAGCAGTGTTCAAACGTACCGGGCCAGCAGCCGAACTTTTCCATGTCATCGCCCATCGCCGCCACACCGCCAGGATGCGTCGCTGCCGCGTCCTTTAAATATTTGATGGTGTCTTCCACTTTTCCAAACGGCAGAAGGTAACGCAGCGCTTTTTGTCCGGCAAATAGCCGCACGCTTTTTCCGCGATCTTCGGCAACGTAAGCGCCAAACAACTCGTCCGGCTCGAACCCGGCGGAAAGAAAGTGATAGTCATCCACAAGCGTGTAGTTCACTTGCGCGGAAGCGAGCGCCGAGGGCAACTGCGGCTCCCATACACGTTCCGCAAGCCACGCACCCGAAGGCCTTTCTCCAAAATGGTGCTCCAGGTATCCAGCAAGCCGTGTCACCTGCTCGATTTGGTCCTCGGGAGGAATCACCGCCAGGATCGGCTCGTAAAATCCCCCGCCCACCATTTCCACCTGGCCCCGCTTGATGAGGGTTCGCAGTTGGGCGAAATACTCCGGGTGATTTTTTTCAATCCACACAAGCAGAGGCCCGGAATAGTGCAGCCCCATCCGCACCACGGGGTGCTTTTCGAGCATTTGCACGAATGGCAGATAAGAACGCTGATAGCACCGTTCGAGAACGTCTTCGAAATTGCCGACCGGCTGATGCGCGTGAATCAAAAGGGAGAGATGAAAGTGGGGCGGCACGGGGACGCGTCTGGGCTCCATAAATCATGATACCCCGACGCGAAACATCGCAGAAACTCTGGCGCCTGTCCGTTTGCTCCCGATGCACGGGCTAGGAGGCGTTGTGCCTGGCGATCCAGTCCGCGATCAACTGCAAAACTTCCGGAGAAATGGTCTCCTGAATCGCGCCGTACTCCGCTGGTGTTCCGGATTCCGCGTGCTGAAAAAGATGATTTAGCCCGGGCATTTCTTTTGTCGTCGCGTTTTTGTTGCCGGAGTCATCGAGCGCCTTCTGTATCAGCGGAAGGTTATCCTTGGATATGACCTGCAGGTCTTTGTCGCCGTTGAGCGCAAGCACCGCACACTTCACGTTTTGCAATGCGGGGAGCGGATCGTAATCAAGAAAATAGTGAAACCACGCTGAACTCAGCATGTGAATCTGCGCCTGCACCGATGCAGGCATCGCGCCTTCCGCGATCCCGGAGGAAATCACCATGGCATCGAGTTTCTTTTCGAGCACCACTGAATCTTTCTCCTCGCGCACCATCGCATACGCTTGGCGATCGAACGCAAGGCTTTGCAAGACTTGCGCTTCCGGCATTCCCGCAGCGGACGCAATCGCCTGCGATTGCGCCAGCATCGTTTTCTCTCCCGTTTGCGCCAGACCTGCAAGCAGCACGATCCACGCGACGCCACCTTTTCCGGCAAGTATCGGTGCTATCAGCGCGCCTTCGCTATGTCCGATGACTCCGATCTTGGCGGATGCGATTTCCTTTCTACTCTCCAAATAGGCCAGCGCCGCTCCCGCGTCCGCCGCAAAATCCTCCGTCGTCGCGGGCGCGAAGTCACCGGTGGATTTTCCAATGCCGCGCTTGTCATATCGCAAAACAGCAAAGCCATTGCGCGTCAGATAGTCGGCAAGCACAAGAAACGGACTATGTCCTGCAAGGCTTTCGTCCCGGTTCTGGGGCCCGGAGCCTGCAACGAGGAGCGCAGCCGGAAATGGCCCCGCACCTTGTGGCGTCGTAAGCGTGCCAGCAAGCGTGGCTGCCCCCTTCTGAATCGTGAAGTGAACTTCCTCTTCCTTGTACGGATAAGGCTTCACCGGATTTTGCGGCCGACGCAATTCGAGCACCTCGTCCGAACGCGTGAAATCGAGCGCAACTGTGTCCTGATTTTGGGCCCACTTTCCTGTAATCGCATTCTTCGCGGGATTCAGCGTTCCGTCATAGGACCCGGAAACCAGCGCGATTTCAAAATGCACTGCGCCGTTCTTTTCGCTCACCTTGGAAGCGGGTAGCCCGTTCGCACCTTGATCCAGGCTGTCCAGTGTGCCGGAGAGATTTTTCTCCGCGTCGTGCGCAACGTGCAGTTGCAAACGAAACCGCATGTTCCCGTTTTCGAATGCACCTTGCCACGTTCCTTCCAGCGGCGAAATCGCGTTTGCTGGCCGTCGGCCCGCCGCCGAAGCGCTTTGCCGGTGAAATGCAAGCGGAAAGACCGAGCCGCCCTGCTTCCATGTGCCGGAGATCGTTCGCCCATCGGCGGAAACTTTGCCTTCAAAGGACGCACCTACGGAAGCAATTTCAAAACCCAAATTGCCTTGGTCGTGAGCGACGGAACTGGCTTTCAATCCATAGACTGCTTGATCCGGACTGTCCAGCCTGGCCCGCAGTTCGCCAGCTTTTTCGCCGCTGAGATGCAGCACAAGTTTCAACTGCGCTTCGCCAACTTGCAACGCGCCCTCCCATTCACCTACCACTCCAGCGGGGCGTGCCTGCGAGGCAGCTTGACTGGGCGTGCGTGCCGGTCCTTGCTTCGCCGGCGTCTGCGCATTAAGTGAGTTGCAAGCACAAGCAACCGCGAACGTGAGAAAACAACTGGTCATTGCCACGCGTTTCCGCAAACCAAGTCTCCTTCTTTCCTGCCTGCAACGTAGATGATCAGGTTCGTCTATTGGTTGGCGCTCTGACAATCGCAAAAAATAGCGGCGCTCCGAATTTCGAGCGCCGCGTGAAACTAGTTCATAATTTCTGGACCGAACTTACTTCTTCGCGTACCAATCCGCATTCCCGGCCGCATACGCCTGCCACTTCTCCGGCAAATCTTCCATCGCGAAAATGGCGGTCACGGGACAAACCGGCACGCACGCGCCGCAATCAATACATTCTATCGGATTGATAAAGAGCTGATTCACGCCTTCGTGCTCCCCTTCATCTTTACGCGGGTGGATACAATCCACCGGGCAAACGTCCACACAGGCGGTATCTTTCGTGCCGATGCACGGCTCGGCGATCACGTAAGCCATTCACGATCTCCTTTGCTCGGAACAGCGGCCGGAGGCTTTCCTGAAAGACTATTTTCCGGCAAAAATGCGCTGGGTTCTATTTGGCTTTTGGCCAGCGAACAATACCTCTTGATTGTACGTGGCGTGCTTGCGATTCTCAACTGCGCGGGAGGCAGGCCATGCGCACAACTAAGACCGTTCTTGTCCTGGTTCCCCGCCCATCGCTTGCGAATCGCCAACCCAGCGCAGGAGCCCATTCAGGAGAAGCACCATGCTCGACATGAAAGGCAATCGCATCACCTACTTTGGCCACAGCACTTTTTCGCTCATCACGCCGTCGGGACAGGTGGCGCTCATTGATCCTTGGGTCATGACGAACCCAAGGTGCCCTGAATCCCTCAAAAAGGTTTCGAAGCTCGATGCAATTTTTCTCTCCCACGCGCACAGCGATCATTTCGGCGATCTTTTGGCGCTCGCGAAACAGCATCATCCAAAGATCATCACGATCTTCGAAACCAGCCTTTACCTCCACAGCAAAGGCCTGGAAAAAGAAGCCATGCCCATGGGCAAAGGCGGCACGCAAACGGTCGGCGATTTCCAGGTGACCCTGACTCACGCCTTCCATTCGAATTCCATCGATTCCGCTGACCCACCTCTTTACGCCGGCGAACCCGCAGGCCTCATCATTCGACTGCCGGGCGGTTTGACCCTCTATCACGCAGGCGACACAACGGTGTTCGGCGACATGAAGCTCATCGGCGAACTCTACAAGCCGGACATCGCTCTACTTCCCATCGGCGATCTCTACACGATGGGCCCGCGCGAAGCCGCGTACGCGATCCGTTTGCTCGGCGTAAACCACGTCATCCCCATGCACTTCGCCACCTTCCCCTCGCTCACCGGCACACCCGAAGCCCTCCGCAAGGAAACGCAAGACAACGCAGGCCTCACCATTCACGCCCTAAAACCGGGAGAAAGCCTTCAATAGGAATTGTCGGAAAAAGGCTTACCGAAAGAAATTCCGCAGGAAGAAACCAATGTTGGCAGGACGCTCCGCAAGCCTGCGCATAAAATAAGGGAACCAATCCTGTCCATACGGAATATAGACCCGCACGCGATACCCATCGCGCACCAGTAGCCGCTGCAAATCAGTCCGAACGCCGTAGAGCATCTGGAACTCAAAATCTTCTTTTGAAATCTTATTCTCCGCCGCGCAACGTATCGTAGCGCCAATCATCTTGGGATCGTGCGTCGCAATCCCATGATAAAACCCGCTCGGCAGAAGCATCTTCACCAAACGAACGTAATTCGCATCCACATCCGCTTTCCGTTCGAACGCCACTTCCGCCGATTCTTTGTACGCGCCCTTGCACAGCCGGATACGGCAGCCATACGCCAGCAAGTCCTGCACGTCCTTTTCGCTTCGGTACAAATACGCCTGGATGACCGTCCCAATCGCGGGATTTTGTGCGCGCACGCGCTTCACAATCTCAATCGTTCGTTGCGTGTAAGTCGAACCTTCCATATCCACGCGCAAGAAGTTGTCATAAGCAGCGGCGCGCTCGACAATCGAAAGAGCCAGCCCTTCGCAAAACTCCGTGTTGAGGTCCAGGCCCAGCGCCGTCAGTTTGCAGGAAACATTTGCATTGATTCGGTTGGTTGCAATTTTCTCGAAAACTTCAAGGTACGCATCACGCGAATGCTGCGCGTCCGCCGTGGAAGCAACATTCTCGCCCAAATAGTCCAGGCTGACGAGCATGCCGAGCTCATTGCAGACGCGCGCTGCGGCAACGGCTTCATCCAGCGCCTCGCCGGCAACAAAACGATGCGCCATACGCCGGGTCCTGGCGTTGGTTCTGACCCAATTTGCGAATCTCTTGCTTTCAGAAAGCTTCAGGAGTGTCGAACGGAGCATACCCTCATTATTATGACTGCTTGGGAAGCCCCTTACGAGTGTGTGTGCCCTTCCAGGAACTTTTCCGCATCGAGCGCCGCCATGCAGCCCGAACCCGCAGCCGTCACCGCTTGCCGGTAACGATGGTCTTGCACATCGCCGGCAATAAACACTCCCGGAATCTCTGTCAGGCTGCCGTGCGTCGCCAGAAGGTATCCGTTTTCATCGGTCTTCAGCTTACCTTTGAACACAGTTGTGTTGGGATCGTGCCCGATGGCTACAAATACTCCGTCCAAAGCAATCTCCCTTTCCTCGTTTGTCTCCGGATTGCGGATTTTCACGCCAGTCACAAGTCCTTCCGGAGCATGAATTTCTTCCACCACCGCAGGCAACACAAATTCCACTTTAGGATTTGCTTTCACGCGGTCAATCATGATTTTGGATGCGCGAAACTCGGCTCGCCGGTGAATCAAATAAACCTTGGTTGCGTAACGTGAAAGAAAATTCGCCTCTTCCATCGCGGAATCTCCGCCGCCCACCACCGCAATCGGCTTCCCACGGAAAAAATATCCATCGCAGGTCGCGCACGTCGAAACGCCGCGTCCGATCAATTCTCGTTCACCCTTCAGCCCCAGCAGCCGCGCCGAGGCCCCCGCCGCCACGATCAACGTCTTCGTTTCCAGCGTCTCTTTGCCCACCGTAACCTTGAACGGCCGCTTCGATAAGTCCACTTCTGTCACGGCGCCAGACTTGAACTCCGTGCCGAATTTCTCCGCCTGCTTGCGCATGTTGGCAATCAATTCCGGCCCCATGATCCCCTCAGGAAATCCCGGAAAATTCTCCACGTGCGTGGTCAGCGAAAGTTGCCCGCCCGGCTCGTGTCCATCCAGCACCACCGGCTTCAGGTTCGCGCGCGCGGAGTAGATCGCCGCCGTCAGCCCCGCACATCCGCTTCCGATAATTACCACATTCTCCATTCGCTTTTTCTCCACCGCTATTAGATTCGCGACGCGCCATTCTGGATACAAAGACAGAAGATTGTAGCATTTACGGCCGCGGGAGCCGCGTGGAGGAACATCCACAAACGCTACTGCGAACGGGAGTTACGCGCGGATCGATCGAAGCAACTCGCGCAAGCCAATTTGGAGGCAAATCCTCCGCTCCGAAAATTGACCACACAATTTCCATGCGTTTATGCTTCTTCTTTCCGCGAACCATTTTACAAGGAGAGTTCTGCCCATGGACCCGCGTTTTCCCATTGGAAAATTGGAAATACCCACAACCGTCACACCCGCCCTGCGCCAAAGCGCCATCGCCACAATCGCGGCAACGCCTGCCAATTTCCGCGCTGCTGTGAAGGGTCTGACTGACGCCCAACTCGACACTCCCTACCGTGAGGGAGGCTGGACCGTCCGCCAGGTGGTTCACCACTTGCCGGACAGTCACTTAAATGCTTATGTGCGTCTAAAGCTCGCGCTAACCGAATCGAGTCCGACGATCAAACCGTACGCCGAAGACAAATGGGCGGAGCTTGCGGATTCGAGTTCCACACCGATTGAAGTCTCTCTGACGTTGCTGGAATCGCTGCACACACGCTGGGACGTCCTCTGGCGCTCACTCAAACCAGAGGATTATTCACGCAAGTTGATTCATCCCGATCACGGCGAGCGCACGATTGACTGGCTGGTTTTCGTTTACGCCTGGCACGGCCAGCATCATACCGCGCATATCACGGAGCTGCGCAAAAGGAAGAATTGGTAAGGTCAGCCGTTCTTTTTTTCGTCCGATTCCTTTTCGTTCAATTCCTTGATGAGCGCCTTCCCTTTTCGAAACCACGGCCGTTCATATCTCTGCATGTAGCGAGGCAGCGTCCGCTTCTTCGCCATTAAGGTCTGCGCCCATTGCTTCGCTTCATCCTTGCGCCCGGCCAGCTTCAAAAAAGTCGCGTAGTTATAAAGTATTTCCGGCGTCGTCGAAAACTGCACCGGCTCTGCGTACATCACGTCTGCGCGCACATAATCCCCAGTTTGAGCGTACGCATTCGCAAGCGTCGCCTCCGCCCGGTAGTAGTCATACTTGTGGTCGCTGCTCACTACGCGTTCCAGATCCGGTATCGCCCCCGCAAAATCATTCAGTCCCACCGAAGCCTTCGCCCGCAAATAAAATGTATGCGACGAATCACTTCGCGCTCCGATTGCTTTCGTGAATGCTTCGCGCGACTTTTCAAATTTCTTCTCATCTAGGTACAACTCCCCCAGCTCCTCAAAGTTCGCCGCCGAAGGATTATCCAGAATGTCTGTTTCCACCTTTTGAATCCGCGTCCGCCGCCCAAATCCATGGAACACCCCGCGCAATAATCCCAGGTCCGGAACCGCTTCCACGACCAGATACGCAGCCGATCCCACAAATCCGCCGAACAGAATGATGTAGAACCAATAGTTCTCCGGCCGCCGCCGCACAAAATGGATCAGCGCGACGATCTGCACGATAAATCCCCACGGATAGAAAAGATGACTTAGTCCGAACATCGTTCGAGGACGCGCTCCTGTTCGTTCGGAGGATTGGATTCTTGAAGAGATTATCTACGAAGTTCTATTAACTTGTCGCCGCCAGTTCGTACAGGTATTCCACGTGTGATAACGCGGCATCATCCATTCCGCGCACTTTCGGGTTCGATGATTCGATCAAATAATATTCGTCCGGCGCGTGCGCTCCATTGCCATGACCCAACCCAAAGTGGCTCGCGGGCATTTTCAACGGCTCGCCCGTAAACACGTATCCCGGCCACGAGCCGGCCAGCCGCGGCATCTCGATCGAATCAATTCCCTCTTTTTTGTAAACGGATTTTTCCGCGCGCGAAATCAGCGAATCCATCGGCGTGCTCGTGGGATCGTATCCGCCCGTCACGTTCACTTCGATATCGCCAAAGCCGCGCTTCGACAGATGCGCCTTCAACGCCGCCGCCGCTTCTTCTGCTTTCATGTCCGGCACGAGCCGCAAATCCATTTTTGCCACAGCGCGCCCGGGCAGTATCGTCTTGCCGCCCGGTCCCGTGTAGCCGCCCACGAGCCCTTCAATGTTCACCGTTGGCCGCGAAACCAGAAGTTCCAGTGACTCCTGAAAGCTCACGTCATGCACCCACTTCTGCACACCCATGGACTTCTTCACGGAGTCTTCCTTCAACCGATTCGCCGCCGCTGAGACCATCCTTCGTTCCGCGTCGCTAATCGGCCGCGCCTTGTCCGCAAATCCCTCAATCGCGGGATCGTTTCCGTCCGGCGAAACCAAAGTCGCCAACGCCTCCACCAGGTGCCACGCCGGACTGTCCAGCCGCGCCTTGTTGCTCGAATGCACATCCTTCTTCGGCCCGCGGCCCCATTTTTCGCCGCTTGAGATGAGTTCCAGTTCCACTACGCCTTTGGCGCCGTAGAAAATCGTCACCGTGCCGTCCAAATCCTGGGATGCAAACGGCATGTAAACTCCAACTGTTTTTCGCAGCGCCTCCAGCACTTCCGGCCGTCGCACCACTTGCGGAAAATGCGGCGAGCCAATCTCTTCTTCGCCCTCCGCGACAAGTACCAGATTCAGCGGCAATTTCTTCCCCGCGCCGCGAATCGCATGTAACGCCGCAAGAAACGTCGCTTCCGGCCCCTTTTGATTCACCGCGCCACGCCCAATCATTACTTTTCCGACGTTCGGCCGGTCCACAATCGCGGCAGCCAGCGGCGGCGAAGACCATTCCGCCGGATCGAACTGCTTCACGTCATACATAAAATAAAGCCCAAGCGTTTTTGGCGCGCCCGCGTCCAGCGTTGCGAAAACACCGGGATGCCGGTCCGTCGGCATCTTTTTCACCATGCCGAATCCTGCTTCGCGCAGCATCTGCATCATCAGTTCGCAACCTTCGCTCATGTTGCGATTTTCCGCCGCGATGCTCGGCAGCTTGATCCAATCCTGCAGCCGCTTCACCGATTCGTCATGCCGCTTGGTAATTTCCGCGCGTATTGCGTCAAACTCGCCAGCGCCCATCCACTCGGACCCTTTCGATTCGGCAAATGGCAATCCCGTCATCGAAAGCCCGGCCGCGCTCGCTCCCAAACTTGCAATCGCTCCCTGCAAAAACTCCCGCCGGTCCGCCATCGTCATTCCTCCCACTCGCGCGAAAGCCTACACGTTCTCGCATCGTTGGGCAAATCAATGAAGTAAGTCTATGATTGCCAAAACGTCTGAGTCCGAAGTTGGGTCTTAGAGGTCCGAAGTGCAATGCTCCGAAGTGGAATGCAAAGTGGAATGAATCCAGACGAAAAAACGCGCGGCATTCCCTTCGTGTTGTTGGCCGACTTGTTGCTGCTCTTGATGGCCGTGCTGGCGGGCGGCGCTGCACTGCGCGAGTCCGTTACGGTGGACGAAGTGTCGCACATCGGCGCAGGCGTGAGCTACCTGCAAAAGCTCGATCTCCGAATGAATCCTGAGCACCCACCCCTCCCCAAGGTGCTGGCAGCAATTCCACTGGTGCTGCGCGGCGTTCGTGCCGACTACACCCACATCTCGTGGACGTTCAGCGAAAAGTTCTTTCCTGCGTACGTGGGGCAGTGGGTCTTTGGGGAATGGTTGCTGGAGAAGTGGAACGAGCCGAAGATGGTGCTCGCGGGGGCGCGGTTTCCCATGCTCTTGCTGACTCTGGCGTTGGGATGGGCGGTGTACGCGTGCGCGAAGCAGCTAGGAGGCGCGTGGGGCGGCCTGCTCTGCCTCGCCGTCTATGTAAGCACGCCTGCGTTCCTCACCTTTGGCCCACTCGTCCACACGGATTTGACGGTGACGCTTTTCTCTCTGCTTTCTCTATGGGCATTTGCCGAACTCTGGCAGGAGCCCAACCGGAAGAACGCATTGCTATTTGGCCTGTGTCTCGCAGGAGCGTTGCTATCGAAGTTCACGGCGGGCGTTCTGTTCGTTGCGTTCCTGGCATTTGTACTGAGCATGCGCTTTCGTGCCGTTCCCGGGCAGCCTGAAAACAAACCAGAACTGCGCGAGTGGCGGCGGGCGCGCTGGCGGGCAACGTTCAAAGGCGTTTTGTACGCAGCGTTAGCTGTGTACGCTTTTTACTTTGTCTTCTCCTTGCATCAGCCGACCAATGCTCTTTACCGGATTGGGGATGGTCCACTGGCGCTTTTTCTGCGCCGTCTTCTGTTGCCCCCTTTGCTGTACCTGCGCGGACTGTTTTTGGTGGTGTTCTCAAGCAGACGGCCGACGTTCATCCTCGGTCATTCCTATCCTCACGGTGTCTGGTTCTACTTTCCGATTGTCTTTGTTCTGAAATCGTCTCTCGGGTATCTCAGCCTGTTATTTCTCGCAGCGGTCGCGGCCCTAATTAGGAAAGTGAATAGGAAATTGAATAGGAAAGTACAAGGTGAAACGACCGTTCCGGTGATCCCGCCACAACGAGCCGTGCACTGGCGCGTCCTCTGGGTGAGCTTGCTCGTGTTCACTGGCGTTTGCCTCCTCAGTCCGCTCGATATCAGCATCCGGCACTTCTCCGTACCCATAATGCTGTTGATCCTGATGCTCGCGCCGCTGCCTCGCCTGCTTGGGGAATTGCGCGCGCGAACAGCACTCGGAGCCAGGCTGGGAGCGGCGGCAATCGCCGCGCTTGCCGTCAGTTGTCTGTTCACCGCGGTGCGTGCGTATCCGTACTATTTTCCGTACATCAACGCTTTGAGCCTGGGACGTCCTGCCTACGCGCTGGTCAACGATTCCAATGTGGATTGGAACCAGTCGCTCCCGGAAGTACAACGCTTCGCCGAGCAACATCGCCTGCAGAGAATTGGGCTGGATGACTACGGGTTTTCGGATCCCACCGTATTCGTGCCACAGGCGCAACCCTGGAATTGCCAAAGGCCCGAGCCGGGCGATGCGGGGCAATGGGTCGCGCTCTCCGCCAACAATATTCTCGATGGGCATAATTGCGCGTGGCTGACAGAGTATCCACATCAGGCTTTGGCCGGCGGCAGCATATACGCAGTGCAACTGCCCGCTCCTATCCCAGTGGCCGGCAGCGTGGGTGGACCGCCGATGCCTTCCGACTATCGCCAATTCGGTGGCGCGCCCCTTGATATACGCGGCTTCTTCAAGCACGTGATCCAGCATCCGGACGACCTCCCGCAAGCCGTTCAATGGATGCAAACCGCATTCACGGCGTTGAGCAAGTCGCCAGGTCCACCTCCCAAGCCCCCCTGGGAACCCTAGCCACCACGAGCGAAACTCACCGACTTTCAGCAGACAAACCTTGCACGGTGGCGCGTCAAGCTGCGGGTCGTGTACGATGAACGTGCCGCACAAAAAAGGAGATTGCATGAGCCGTCCCGCAGGAACTTACGCGATTTTTGAAACTTCGCAGGGCAATATCGTTATCAAGCTGCTGGAAAAAGAAGCGCCGAACACGGTTGCGAATTTTGTTGGACTTGCCGAAGGCACGAAAGAGTTCATCAACGAGCGGACGGGTGCGAAAGAAAAGCGGCCGTTCTATGACGGGCTGGTGTTCCACCGCGTGATTCCGGACTTCATGATTCAGGGCGGCTGCCCGCAAGGAACCGGCATGGGAGGACCGGGCTACAAATTCGCGGACGAATTTCATCCTTCGCTGAAGCATTCGACCAAAGGAAAACTTTCCATGGCCAACTCCGGTCCGGGAACGAACGGCAGCCAGTTTTTTATTACTGTGGCACCGACGCCGTGGCTCGATAACCGGCACACCATTTTTGGCGAAGTGGTGGAAGGCCAGGACGTGGCGGACAAAATCTCCAAGTTGCCGCGCGATTCCGGCGATCGTCCGCGCTCAACAGTGACGATCAATAAAGTAAGAATCGAGCGGGTTTCGTAAGAGCGCCCTTCTTAAGGAACATTTCCGCGATGATGATTCCGCTGCGCTTTTTCATTGAAGTGATTCTAGCCCTTCTCGGCGGATTCATTCTCTGGCTCGCGATCGTCACACACAAATATCCGGACCGCCATTCGCAATCGTGGCTGATCGTAAGCGTGGTGGTAATGATTTGGGGCGTGTTCACGGTCCTGCGTGCCCGTGGCCTGCGCACCTACCTGGTGGATCGCGTCGGCGGATTCTCCCTGATTCTTGTCGGCGGACTGATGCTAGTGATTTCCCGCGCTCCCTTTGCGTGGGTCACGCCGCTCTTCGCGGCGACCGGCGGCCTTCTCGTCTTGCGCGGGCTGGTGGGTTGTGTGTTAGTCTCGCGGCGTTCCTAGCCCAGACCGCGCCGCAGTTCGCGACTCGCACGTCAGCCCGCACGAAGGAGACGCAGCATGCTCAAAGAATTCAAAGAATTTGCCATGAGGGGAAACGTTCTGGACCTCGCGGTCGGCGTCATCATCGGCGCCGCATTTGGAAAAATCATCGCATCACTGGTGGACGACGTGCTCATGCCTCCGCTGGGCCGCATGCTCGGCCACATGGATTTTTCCAACCTGTTTATCAATCTGAGCGACAAATCGTTTGAGACGATTGCGGCGGCAAAAGTGGCAGGAGCGCCGACGCTGAATTACGGCAACTTCATCAATACGATTATTAATTTTCTAATCGTCGCGTTTGCGATTTTTCTGCTGGTGCGCACGGTGAATCGCTGGACGGCGAAGCCCGCACCGGCGGCTGCGCCGACAACGAAAGATTGCCCGCAATGCGCGATGCCGATTCCGCTGGCGGCGAAGCGGTGCGGGCATTGCACCTCCCAGGTGTGAGAGGAAGCAGGAAAAAGAAAGAGCCCAAACACATTTGATCTTGCCGAGATGGGGCGCAATATATTGTGCCCCTACGTGCCGAGAACAAATGCCGGTTAGCTTGGTGGTGGCTTCTTTTTGTTGCGGTTCGCTGCCAGATGGGCGCGCAAACGATTGAGTAATTCTTCTTCTTTGCCGGCGTCGAGTTCGGTTTGCACTTCTTCCAACGCGAAATGCACCACGTCGTGATGGTGCAGCTCTTCGGGCTGAACGAGATCGCTAAAGCGCAGCCATAGCCGGTGGAGCAAGTTGACTTCATTCGCCGTCAAGTTCGGCGCATGCGGACCGAGTACTTTGAAGACTTTGTCGCCCGTGGGCAGGTGAATTTCCAGATTGAATTGCGGCTTTGGATCGCCGAGCCGCTCCCACGATTCGCCGATTTGCCGCGCTTGTTCTTCGCTCTGCCATTTGCCGGATGATCCCACGACGATCGTAGAAGATTGCAGGCTCTGGCCGGCGCGCAAAATACCATCCCACAAATCGTTCGCGGCAACGACGGCGAGGCGGATGGATTTCCCGCGTTTTTCCGAAAGACTTAGCGCTTGCGAAAACAGTTGCTGCTCGATGCTGCCGAAAAGCTGGTCGGCGTCGAGTTCCTGCTCGCCGGAAGCGGCACGGCGCAAAATGCGCACGTGAAGAACGACGACATCGCGGCGGCCGGGCTTGAGACGGTCCAAAACATTCGCAAGGTGATATAGATTGTACTGATTGCTGATGGGCACGAGGATGTTGCCGGGTTTCGTTCCGACGGCCTCGGGCGTAAGTTCGCCTTCAATTTCGAGATTGAATTGATCCATCTCCACGTGAGCGACGCCGGCGGGACGCGAGCGGCGCTCGGAAATGGTGAACACGATAAAGAGAAGAATAGAAAATGCGCCGCCGGCCATAGTGGCGATTGGTTTCGTAAACAAGTTGATGATGGCGATGGCGAGCAGTGTGAGCGTGATGAGACCGAGACCGAGAGGAACGTGCACGCCACGAATGGTGAAATTGAGCGGCACCTGAAATTCGCGCGCGCCGGGCCTGGTGTAACGCAACACGAGAACGGCGAGGCCGTTCATCGCGAAGCTCCAAATTACTCCGAAAGCGTAGAGGTTCGCGAGGAATGTGACATCGCCACGGCTGATGATAATGGTGATGATTTGCAGAATGACAACGATATTGATGATGCGATAGCTGGTGCCGAATTTGGGATGCGGCTGGCGAAACCATTCGCTTAGGACGCCGTCTTCGGAGACGCGGTTCAGAACTCCGTTGGAGCCAACGATTGCGGTATTCACTGCGCCGGCGAGAATCACTGCGCCAACCACCACGACGAACACATGAAAGATCAATCTCGCGATAAACGGCCCGGCGAGATTCATGGCGAGTCCGCCGATGAGATTTTCGAGGAAGCCCTGGCGGATGTCGTCCGGAATAATCATCACCGCGAAGAAAGAAACCAACGAGGTGAAGACCAAGCTGTAAATGAAAATGACGAGGCCGGCTTTTTTCAGGTTGGGGAGTTTCGGGTGCTCGATTTCGCGGTAAACCTGCGCGAGGGACTCTTCTCCGCTCATGGCGAGGACGGAGTGGCCGAGCGCGATGAAGATGGCAATGATCCCGAACATGTGCGGCAACGGACTATGCACCAACCAGCCGAGAGCACTGGGCGTGAGATGAAGATTTCTTGGATGCGGGAGCGGCGGAAGCTGGGAGTGCCGAACGATAACGGTGTAGATACACCATCCGATGAGGATCACCACCATGACGGTGACGAGCTTCATGATGTGCAGGGCTTTTTCGCTCGATTCGGGAATGCCTTTGGTGTTTTCCCACCAGAAATAAATCGTGACGATAATGGCGAAGCTGGCGGCGATTACGTCAATCAATCCGCCAGAAAAGGCGCTTTTTGTTAGATGGAAATACTGGGCGAGCTCGCTGAGGAGACCGCCGAGATATTGTCCCGCCGAGACGCCGCTGATGGGGCCGGTGAGAATGTAATCAAACATCAGCGCGGAGACGCTGAATTTGGCGAGTCCGCCGCCGAGGGATTGCTTGACGGCGCGATAGACGCCGCCGCGGACGAACATGCTGCAGCTTTCGACGTACACCGCGCGAACGGCGTACGAAAACAACATGATGGCGAGGATGAACCAGGGAGCGGTCTTGCCGATGTAGCCTTCGGCTTCACCGCCCGCGTAATAGGCGGAAGAGGCGAGGTCGTTCAGAACGATGGCGGCAGCTTTCCAGAAGGAAATAAAGGTCAGTAGCGCGGTGGTCGCGACTATAACGCGCGGAACTACTTTGCTGCGGCCAGCCTGGGCAGCAGGGCCATTGGGAATCATGTTCATGAATGGGTATTCAGACCAGCAGATTAAAAGATTCGCAGATTTTCAGGGGTAAGTCTAGAGAGAGGGGGCCATACGTAGTGGTTCAGTTTGAATTTCATCTCCTTGTGTCACGATTCAAGAAATTCAAATTGAACCACTACCGGGCCGTACTTTGCCGGTGGTATTTCCGGATTACGGCAGCTCGACGTCGAGAGCGAATACATCGTGGTCGCCGCGATTCAATTGGAAGAGAAAGGAGCCATCGGGAGCAAGACCCTCCAAACCACACCGCAGTACGCCGCCCTCGAGCAAAGTGGCGCATTCAAAAGAGCGCTCGATAGAAAGATCCTTTATGCGCAAATGGCGTACGGGTTCGCCCTCTTCCAAAATATCCTGAAAGAATAGACTAGTTGAATCCTTAGACCACATTACAGGACTGATCACCTTGCCGTGAGCAACCGATGTCCATTTTTTTGCAGCCACGTCATAGAGAGCAACAGAACTATTGTCAGTGCTAACGCTGGCAAGATATTTGCTGTCTGGTGACCAGCGAAATCTCCAGAATTTTTCAGAGCCCGGAATTTTATACGTCTCCCTGGATGCGAAGTCCATCACGTAAATGCCCGAAATCGGGTCATCATCTCCGTCGAGGAAGTAGCTGAGTTTCTTGCCGTCCGACGACCACACGGGGGCATCCAGAGGAAAGGATGCGGAAGCAACTTCGATGGGTGCTCCACCTTCCGAAGAAACGACGAAGATGCGGGAGACCGAATCGTCCCGACGTTGCCCTCGAAATGCGATGAGATGTCCATCGGGACGTATGGAGGGAATGGCAGGTTGCATTTTTCCACCGATGAGCTCGATTCGCGAAGTGCCATCGAGCTTCGCTTTCCAAAGTGCATCGCCGGAGCCGCGAAAAACTGCCCAATCCCCAGCGGGGGCAATACTGGCCCAAGCGGCAGGTTGCCCCCCCAAGAGTCCGTGAATCTGGTGCGTCTTGGGATCAACGCGGACGTATTCTGAGCGCGTTTTGTTGCCGAGGAGATAAACTCTTTTGCCACCCGGCGCGGGCAACACTGAGGAAACCGGGAGCGGATCCGTCGAGAGTCGGTACGGCTCTTCCTGGCGCCGAAAAATTCCATAGGGCTCGCGCAGAACCCAAACGCCGCTGGGAGTTTCCTGGCTACTCGCTAAAAAGAAAAAGTATCTTCCATCTGCACTCCAGCGACCGCAGCAGAGACCTTCAGCGCGTGTCCAACCCGGAAGAATCTGATGGAGATTGGTTCCGTCGGCGCGGATTTCCCATATGTGAGAGGGGCCACCTGGGGGGTTAGCCCAATCGAAGCGGAGGCGACTGCCATCGAGCGACCAGGCAAGGCCCCACTTTGACCCGGGGATGTTCGTCAGCTTGCGCGCATTCTGAGCGTCGAGGCCAACTTCAAAAATGCCCTCCTGCGTGGAATAAGTGATTTTTGTGCCTTCTCGAGTGAATGTAGCGTCGTTGACGACAATGTCGCCGAGCCGTCGGGGAGTTCCGCCAACGGAGGACATAAGCCAGACAGGAAGGGCAGGAGTGCGGGAATCAAAAGGACCGAGAGCGAATTGAGAACCATCCGGCGAAATGCTGAAGATACGAGCATTGGGAAATGGAATGGCAACAGGCTGAACATCACCGCCAGAAACGGGCATTTGCGCGAGATCCCATCGGTGGCCGCGGCGAAGCAGAAAAAACAAGCGGACGCCATCGGTTTGAAGACCACCATACAAATCCACGCGGGAGGAGTCCGTGAGGGGAACTGCCCGCAGGGCGCGCGGCGCGGGAAGAGGGCGAACGGCAAGCCAGAAGACGAATGCGGCTGAAACGAAAAGGGACAATGCGACTGCTCTCCAAATTAGGGGACTCTTTGGAGAAACGCGTGGCTTCTGGACGACTGGTTCCTGGGACTGGCCTGCTACGGGAATGGGCACTCCCATTTGGTAATCACGAGAACCGGAACTAGGCGGGAGGAGAGAACCGACGAAACGATAGCCGCGTCGAGGAAGAGTTTCTATGTAAGCGGGTTCTTCGGCGGAGTCGGAAAGAGCCTGGCGAAGCTTATTGATTGCTTTGTTCAGGCTGTTTTCAAAATCAACGAAGGTTTGTTGGGGCCAGAGACGCTGTTGTATTTCCTCGCGGGTAACAACCTGCCCCGGACGTTCGAGAAGCATTAACAAGATTTCAAAAGGCTGCCCGGCAAGACGCAGCTTCGTTGCACCTTTGCGGAGCTGGCCCGCGGGAGCGTCTGCGAGAAATGGCCCAAACCGGTATGAGCCAGGGGGCTGAGGCTGAACTGACATAGACATGGTATCCGGGAGCCTTAGCGAGATTCTATCGCGAGCCAGAAAATAGGGACAAACGAAAAAATGCGAAAGAGGCGAAATGCAAGAGAGCCTTGCTTCCGCTAGCGCAAAAATTGCATTGTCAATAAGTTGCAAGGGAATCCAAAAGGAAGAAAAGAAGTAGCGCCATTCCATTGCCGAAGACGAACGATTTTTCTAGTCTCTGCCAAGTCCTCGGTACTGACCAAAAACCTCTCCCTTAGTCATCGAGCGCACACGCGCAGGGCGTTTTCGCCAAGCGATGCGATGCGTGGGTGTGTGCGCTCGAAAGGCGTGGTCCGGGCCGAGGGCCGAAGTAAGCAAAATCGGAATTGAGGAAGGGACGCATGGCATCTACCAGTCTGGATAGGAGTTACATGCGCGGATTGGGCGCGAGCCTGCTGTTCTTGGCGAGTGCGACGATTTGCGCAGCGCAAAAAGACCCTGGAGTGCGACCTGGAACGCCGGGCGCAGGAACTCCGTTGAAAGGCCTAACGCCAATCGAATTGGCTATGTTCAATGAAGGATTTCAGAGAACGATACAACTTGAAGGAGTCTGCGATGATTGCAGCGACGTGACACTGGGTTCTTTCATTGACCCATCGCAGGCCAACCTCGTAACGAAAACCAATTCTTCCGGGTTGGGGATTCGATTTAATGGCGACCAATGTAGCGGGTGCCACAACCAGCCAGCGGTGGGCGGCTCAGGTGGCTTCATGGTTCCGAATCCACAGGATCCCCCGAATCTGCGGCGCGCTCCGGAAAACCCGATGTTTGACCTTATGCCTCATCGCAAGGGAGGGACGAATCCGGTTCCCTCGTTTATTGAGAGATACGGTCCGATTCGAGAAGTGCGATTCGCGAAAAAACCGGACGGCTCTTCGGATGGAGGAGTTCACCAACTTTTCAGTGTGGTCGGGCGCTCCGATATTTTTACCGATGGGCAGGCGCATTCGTGCTCGGCGGAGACGCTGCCACGAATAGACTTTGAGAAGGAATACCGGAGAGGAAATCTCCGGTTTCGAATTCCGCTGCAGCTTTTTGGATTGGGAATCCTTGACGGAATCCAAGACAGAGAAATTATGGCGCGACACCAAGCCACGGCGGCCGCGCGAGAACAGCTGGGTATCGGGGGCGTGCCCAACCGCAGCGGAAACGACGGCACAATCACACGCTTCGGATGGAAGGCACAAAACAAGTCCATCATGATTTTTTCGGGAGAGGCGTACAACGTGGAAATGGGCGTGACGAACGACCTATTTCCGCAATCAACAGATGAGACGCCGGAATGCCACCAAGGCGTGAGCGAGCCGAACGACATTTTCCGCAGTGATGCGACGGACGAGCGGAATCAAGAATTTGACAACCCATTTCACATTCTGCCGGACTGGCAGATGTTTGCGATTTTCATGAGATTCCTCGACGCGCCTCAGCCAGTGGAATTCACTCCGAGCGCGACGCGGGGCCAGCAACTCTTCGGAACGGGGCCTGAGAACCCAGGAATCGGGTGCTTCGCCTGCCACACGCCGACGATGGTCACGCCGGCCAAGAGCGAAACGGATGCCCTGCAGAGTCTGACTGTGCATCCATACTCGGACCTGCTGATTCATCACATGGGCAAGGGACTGGCGGACGACATCACGCAAGGCCTAGCAACGGGAGACATGTTCCGTTCAACGCCTTTGTGGGGAGTGGGACAGCGCCGGTTCTTTCTGCACGATGGAAGAACGGATGATTTGATAAAGGCAATTGAGGCGCACCATTCGCGCGGACAAGAGTGCGAGGATTCTTCGCACACGCCGTGCTACGGGCCTTCGGAAGCGAACACAACCGTGGAACGATTCCGAGGACTATCCGCCACAGACAAGCAAGCGATTCTGGACTTCCTGCGTTCCCTCTAAACTGGGGACGAAAGTGGTTATGACCGGCTCACAAGGTGGTGGCGCGCCTTGTGAGCCGCTTTATTCAGAATAAATCTGCCCGGAAAGACATTCTCGCATCCGCGCTACCAGATGCGGGATTCACGGACGCTTTAGACATATAATTCCGGCGATGGGAACTGGTCTCAGCGCCGTACATTTGAAGCCGGTGAAAGTTCGCGCAGAGATGCATCTGGGCGTGCACTGCGTGAACGTGTACGTGCGCGATCAGGACCGCAGCTTGAAGTTTTACGTAGAGCAGCTTGGGTTTCGCGTGGCATTTGACGCGAAGCTGCAATCCGGCGAGCGGTGGGTGGCAGTAGCGCCGCCTGATGGGTCGACGGTGTTGGCGCTGATCAAACCGAAACCGAAATCACAGGAAGCGAAACTGATCGGAAGATCAACGCAGATCGTATTTTTCACTGACGACGTTGCGGCGCGATTTCAGGAATGGTCAAAGCGCGGAGTGCGATTCTCGTCCGCGCCGCGATTGCGAAGAATCAAGTACGACGCGCAGACGCAAGCGACGGCGGCGGAACAATCTCTGCTGCTGGGAACTGAGGCGCCGATTTGGGGAAGCGCGGTTGCGCACTTTCGCGACGTGGACGGCAATTCGTTCACGCTGGCAAGCTACGACGAAGTAACGCACGCGATGGAGGCACAACGGCGTGCCATTGCTCAGAGACAGGAAGCAGAGAGGCGCGCGGCACGCGAGCTGGAAATTGCACGCGATGTACAGGCGCGGCTCTTTCCACAGAGTATGCCCCCGATGGCGACACTGGAGTACGCGGGTATGTGCATGCAGGCGCGACAAGTGGGCGGCGACTACTACGATTTTCTGGATTTGGGACAAGAGCGGCTTGGGCTTGTGCTGAGCGACATTGCGGGAAAAGGAATCGCGGGCGCGTTGTTGATGGCGAATTTACAGGCTAACCTGCGCAGCCAATGTGCGATTGCGGTGGACCAGCCGCAGGTGTTTTTGCGATCGGTGAACAGACTTTTTTTTGAAAACACTTCGGATGGTGCATACGCGACCTTGTTCTTTGGCGAGTACGATAATCGGCAAAAAAGGCTGCGGTATGTGAACTGTGGGCATTTGCCTGCGCTGCTGTTGCGCGCTGATCACACGATCGAAAAGCTAGAAGCTACGTGCACAGTACTGGGGCTTTTTGACAAATGGGATTGCGATGTGGAGGAACGGCAGCTGCAGCTGGGCGATACATTGGTGATCTATACGGACGGAGTGACGGAATCGTCTCACGAGCATGAAGAGCAATTTGGAGAAGAACGGCTAATCGCCACGCTCCAGCGCCATCAGGAGTGTGCTTCGCGCGAGTTGATTGCGGCAGTTATTGAAGAAGTGCAACGGTTTAGTCCACACGAACAGCAAGACGACATCACACTGATCGCGGCGAAATGCAGAGAGAGCTTACGTTAAGGAGAGCATGAAGACAGAGACGATCGCCGCGGACCAATTTGAACGCAAAGTCATTCGGAAGCTGCAGTGGCGGCTGATTCCCTTTCTATTTCTTCTGTACGTCATATCGTTTATTGACCGCGTGAACATCGGATTTGCCGCGCTGACGATGAACAGAGAGCTCGCCATCACCAGCGAGCAATTTGGGTTCGTAGCGGGCGTGTTCTTTTTCGGATACGTGCTTTCCGGCATTCCAAGCAATCTAATGCTGCACAGATTCGGAGCGCGCATCTGGATTGCCATGATTTTGATCGTGTGGGGAGCCGTGGCGATGATGATGGGGCTGGTGCATTCAGTACAGCAGTTGTATGTTTTGCGATTCCTGCTGGGGCTGGCCGAGGGCGGATATTTCCCAGGCGTGGCGTTGTATTTGACGTACTGGTTTCGGCAGCGGGAACAGGCTCAGTGCATTGCGCTTTTTCTTACGGGGTTGCCCGCAAGCAATATTATTGGAGCGCCACTTTCCGGCTGGATTCTCGACCACATTCATTGGATGCACTTGTCGAGTTGGCGCTGGCTGCTGGTTCTGGAAGCGGTCCCTGCGATCCTCTGCGGTGTTGCGACGTATTTTGTTTTGCCGAGCAGGCCCGTGGAAGCAAGATTTCTGAATGACGAAGAGCAAAATTGGGTAAGAGCGGAGCTGGAGCGGGAGGAAAAAGCCAAACGAAAGGCGAAACCAATCGGGGCGTTGCAAGCACTGGCAATCCCGCGCGTGTGGCATGCAGGACTACTCGTCTTTGCGACGAATTGCGGCGTGTACATGCTTTCGTTCTGGATGCCGCAACTGATCAAATCATTTTCGGGGCAGATATCAAATAGTTTGGTCGGATTTCTGGTAATGGTCCCTTACGCAGTTGGTCTGTTGGCGATGGTAGCTGTGTCGCGAAGCTCGGACCGGCGGCTCGAGCGGAAATTCCACGCGGCTTTACCGGCAGTATGTGCAGGGACGGCGATGGCGATTCTGGGAGCGCCGCATTCGGTGGCGGTGACGATAGCTTTGCTGGCGGTGGCGATCGCAGGAATGTGCAGCGTGTATGGGCCGGTGTACTCGCTGCCCAGCGAATTGTTGGCAGGTCCAGCGGTGGCGGCGGGACTAGGATTGACGAGTTCGATTGCGAACACGGCGGGATTTGTGGGGCCGTATGCTGCGGGATGGATCAGCCAACGAACGGGAACTCTGTATGGTGGGCTGGCGGCGGCTGGGATTTCGCTGTTTGTGTCGGCGACGCTTGCGCTGCTCCTGCCGAAGAGGACGCAGGCCAAGGAAGAGCCGATACCACGTTTTGCGAGCGGCAGCGTCTAAGCAGCCAAGAGGTGCGCCAAAACAATGAAAACAATGCGATCGGCCTGGACAGGAATTGCGATTGTGGCACTGGCGGCGGGATTTGTATGGGCTGGGCAACAAGCACCGGACACGGCGGCACAGAAACAATTTTCGGCGTGGCTGGCGGCGTTCGATAGCGGCGACCGTGCGACCCTGCTGCAATATTTGGAGAAAAACTATCCGGAAAGAGCCGCGGACATTGACGGAGAGATGGGATTCCGGGAAATGACCGGAGGCTTCGAATTCAAGAAGGCGGAGGAGAGCGCACCGACAAAATTTACGGCACTGCTGAAAGAGAAAGAATCGGATCAGTTTGCGAGAGCGACGATGGAGGTGGAAGAAGCGGAGCCGCATCAGATCAAGAGCATGGACCTGCGAGCGGTGGCGACGCCGGTCGAGTTCAAGCCCACGCGGAGGAGCGAGAGTGATGTGATCGCTGGGGTCCGGAAATTGGCGGAGACGCGTGCGGCAACAGACAAGTTTTCCGGGGCTGTGGCGATATCGAAGAACGGAAAAACAATTTTTGCTGAGGCTTACGGGCTGGCCGACCGCGAGAAAAAGACGCCGAACACGGTGAATACGCGGTTCCGGATGGGCTCGATGAACAAAATGTTCACGGCGACTTCAATCTTGCAACTGGCGCAAGCGGGGAAACTCAAGCTGACGGACCCGCTGGGGAAATATCTGACAGATTATCCGAACAAAAATGTGGCGACGAAAGTGACAATTCATCAGTTGCTGACTCACACGGGGGGAACAGGAGATTTTTTTGGGCCTGAGTTTGACAAACACCGATTGGAATTGAAGACGCTGCAGGACTACGTGAACCTGTATGGAAAGCGCGAGCCGGAATTTGAACCGGGGAGCAAATGGGAATACAGCAACTATGGATTTCTTTTGCTGGGATTGATCGTGGAAAAGGCTTCCGGACAGGATTACTACGAGTATGTGAGAGAACATATTTTCAGGCCGGCGGGGATGGCATCCAGTGATTCGCTGCCTGAAAGCGAAGCAGTCTCCGAACGTTCGGTGGGGTACACAAAATTTGACGGAAGCAAGGCATGGAAACCGAACACGGACACGCTGCCGTACCGGGGCACGTCCGCGGGAGGCGGTTACACGACGGTGGGAGATTTGCTGCGCTTTGGAAATGCGCTGCTCAATCACAAATTGCTGGACGCGGAGCACACAGATTTATTGACGACCGGAAAAACCGACACGCCGCGAGGAAGCAAGTACGCATACGGATTCATGGACAATACGGAAGGCGGAGTGCGATGGTTCGGACATGGCGGCGGAGCGCCGGGAATGAATGGCGATTTGAGAATATTTCCGCAGTCCGGATACGTGATTACGGCATTAGCGAATCTGGACCCGCCGGCGGCGGATAGACTTTCGTCGTACGCGGCGGATCGGCTACCCGAGAAATAACATATCTGAGTTTTACGATTTGGCAGCGGGCACGGTAGACCACGCAGCTACCAGAGCAATCATCGGCACGACCGCATTTGCGGCAGTCACTTCGGCGTGGACTCGCTCGGTGAGAGTTTCCAAATTGCCGAGCGCGTGGAGAGAGATGCCGTGCTGGCGCGCTTTGGGGAGCAGCGAAAACAACAGATCACAGATCCAAATAGTAAAGCCAGGCTGTGCGCCGAGAATCATTTCGATGCGCATATGGGGAGCCGGCAAACCTGCCTGTTGAAAAACGTTATGCAGAGAAAGACCCGAGTCCGTCCTCACGCCAGAACTTTGCATCGTGTTGCGAACGGTGAGGGCGCAGGCGCGGATCAGAGGCAATTGGCGCAAAAGATCCTGGTAAGGCTGCCACTGCGGTTCATGAAACGCGACGATTCCACCGGGACGAAGCGATGCAGCCAGGGTGCGGACAACCGAAACGGGATCGGGAACAAATTGCAAGATGAAGCGGCCGACTGCCGCGTCAAATTGTTTTTCGCTTTGAAGCTGCGTGATGTCCTTTTGTGAGAAAGACACGTTTCGAAATCCAGCATCGGCGACGCGCGCCTGGGCGATTTTGATCGAATCAGCATCGCGCTCGATTCCAAGAACTTGTCCGGACGGTCCGACAAGACGGGCCACCAGCATGGCGACGTCGCCCATTCCGGAGCCAAGCTCCAAAACACTATGTCCTGTGCCGACCCCAGCGTCGCGAAAAAATCTTTCTGTAACAGGAGCAAGCAGAGCCGCTTGGCGAATCAGGCGGCCGTGTTCAGCTTCCGTGTAGCCGAGCGCATAGGAAGTGTTCGAGTCGGCAGGATCCATTTGGCGCAGATGGTAACACGGCTTGACGCGAATTCAGGGTTTGTACGAGGAGAACTTGTGGTAAACAACGCGACAGGCTCATTGTCTGGCGGTGCGACGTTTTTCCTGCTCGATGGATTTGGGGTTGACGAGCCATTGCGCTTTGCCAGCGCGGCCTGGCTGCTTGCGCTTCACTCCGGTCAATCGGCCAATTTTCAAAAGCCTGCAGATGTCCGCACTTGTAGCGTCGAGAATGACTGCAGTTTCCTGCGCAGTGAGCCAGCGGGGATGGCGGTTGGGCATCCGAATTTTTCCTCCGGGGGATTTGCTGTGGGAGGGTCGGTTCACTTTAGCGGTAGCGTTGTCTTTTTGGCAATGGAAAAGATGCACTGCCGTGGAAAGTTTCCCGCAGTTGGAAAAAGGGACTAGTGCTGGTGTTGAGCGCTGCTTCCTCCTCCACCGGAAATTTTTCCGCGGATGAGGTCCTCGAGATCGTCCATTTGATCGCCAAGCGAGTTTAGCTTTCGCGAAAGGCCATGGATTTCCGATTCCGCGCGGCGATTCACGTCAAAATCGAGTTCACTGCGGAGGCGGTCTTTCGTGTCCTGGCGATTCTGACTCATCATGATGACGGGCGCCTGAATTGCGGCGAGCATGGAAAGAAAAAGATTGAGAAGAATAAAGGGATAAGGATCCCAAGATTTCACGCCGAATAAAATGCTGGTAATTGAATAAACGATCAGAATTGTCAGAAACGTAAGGATGAAGGTCCAGGAACCGCCGAAGCCGGCGACGGAATCGGCGATGCGTTCGCCGAAGGTGGCTTCCTCTTCGATCAATTCGTTGGGATTGCGATTGGCGCGGACGCGCACGAGCTGCTGCGCGGAATGGAATTGGCGGCCGAGCACCGTGAGCATATCCATGCCGGCGTGGGGCTTCTTTTGGAGCAGCACCATGATGTCGTGGCGATCCACTTCGAGACATTGTGTCTCTTCGAGAGCGACGGCGTTAGTTTGGTGCGGAGTTTGTTCAAGCATGGAAGCAAAGCCGAAAAATTCGCCATGCGAGGGCTCGTCCACAATGACTTCCTGATGGTCTTCGTCCACGGTGGTTACACGCACTTTTCCCGAAACCATCACGTACGCGTGGCCCTCCGTATCGCCGACCTTGTAAATACGTTCGCGTGGGGCAAAAGTTCTCAGCTCGACTTGGCTCGCAAGGATGGCGGCCTCGTCGTCATCGAGCAGGGCGAACAGGGGAACATTTTTGAGCGATTCTGGATGGCATGACATAAGCACCTCGCTTGATGCGTTACCTGGAGTCGAACGCCAAGAGAGGATTCCACAAAGAGTTAGGAGAAGACAACACGCACTGAGTTAATTGACAAAGAGGGCGAAACGAAGGATTTTACGAACTAAGTTTGGCCAAGGCGAGCCTTGGCAGAAGACCAATCCAAGGGGATTTCCGCGTGTGTGACGCCCCATTGCGAGAATTGCGATTTGCCCATGTGCGGAGCGAGGGCTTGCATAATCTGGCTATGCGGGATTTGGCGAACAAAATTGTTGAGGGATTGCTGGTCTTCCCAAACGGACAACGTCCAGAATTTACGTGAAAAGGGCTTTGCTTCGAGCGAGTAACCAATAACGCCTGGCGTGACTTTTAGCTGACCGCGAGTCTGAAGGCTGAAGCGGAAAAAATTTGGAATGGCGCTGAAATGACGAAGTGGAAGATAGGAAATGAGAGCGAGATAGGTTCTGCCTGGTTCGGGCGATGAGATGGTAGTCCAAGGAACCGTGGGCATGGCGGGATTGTAGCAAGAACCGCTTCGGAAAATTACGATGGCGCGATTGCGCGACGCAGGCGGAGCATTCGGAGAATCCAGTAGCCCGAAAGCGAAGCGGCGAGATGTTTGAGCGTGTGGCCGCTGGTGACGTGACCTAGGGCGTAGATTTGTGCGTCGAAGGTTTCGAGGAGTTTGGCGAGGACGTAGAAAGCGGCGACGATGGCGAGGTCTGAGCTGCGCGTGTAGCATGCTGGAAATAGAACGAGAAAGAGCGGGAGCATGAGAACGGAGCAGGCTTGCACGGCGGCGTAGAAACGGAGGTCGCCGTGGCCGTGAAGTTCGCTGACGTACCACTGGATGGGACTTGCTGCGCCGATGAGGAGCAGCGGTGCGAGACTGATGAGGCCGGCGCGGACGCTGATGCGTTCGGTGATGAGCGCTGCGATGATGCCCATGAATGCGACGGTCATGGGGAGACGATCCCAGAGGAGAGTCGCGTTGGTCGGATGCCAGTGGTAGTAGCCGGAGCCGAACGCAGTAAGAAACAAACCTAGAAAGACAAAAAAGTAAGGCCAGCGCTCGCGCGGATCGATAAACGATTGTTTGGCCGTGACGCTAAAAAGAAACACCAGGCCCGTCAATCCGAAGATGGCGAACGGAAGATTGGAAATGACATTGCCGAAGTTTGGAATGCCTAGCCAGGGGCGCTCATCGGCAAAATTGTGATAGGCGAGCGGCTGCGGAATGCGCGGGATGAAAGCTAACGAGGAGAAAAGAAGAATGGTGACGGCCGCGAGAACGATAAGGCCGGTGCGGCGCGAAACCATTTCAGGCTTTTGCGGCGGCGGATTGCACGCACTCAAAGCAGGGGCAAATCGAGCGCAAATGATCGTAGGAATAGATGCCGGTGGAGTGGCCGTCGGAAAAAGAAATCTGAATTGCGTAGTTCCCTACTTGGGTAGCGGCGGTAGCGCGCGCTTTGGGTTTGAACATGGGGAGCGCGGGCGAAGCAGCGAAGGTTGGAGATGCTCCGGCGAGGGATTCTTTCTTTTCCCGCTCGTCATTGCAGGTAGCGCAGGGGCAATGGTCGCGGAGATAGGGAAAATCGAAATGAGAGACATGGCCGTCGGCCCAGGTGATGTCCACACCCGCGTTGGTGGAGACGTGAACTTTTACGCTGGTTGGTTTGCGGCCGGCATGTAGGGGAATGGGCATTAGAGCAAGTCTTCAGTAAACAGTTGTCAGTCTTCAATTCAACCCTAAGAACTAATGATAACGCAGAGACGCTGAGTACGCCGAGGAGCGCAGAGAAAAACGGCTACGGTGTACAGGGCTTGGAATCGAGCGTGGTGCAGCAGCCGCTGGACGGGAAAGGCTTGCCGTGGGGGCAGAGCTTGGGCTGCTCGAGGAAGTTGCAGGTGGTGTCCAGCGTGAGATGGCCGTGGGTGAGCTCGATGCGGCGGCTGGCGTTGCGGGCGATGTCCACGTCGTGCGTGACCATGAGGATGGTGTGGCCGGATTTGTGGAGCTCGCGAAAAATGTTAATGACGATTTCTTCGTTGGCTTCGTCGAGATTTCCGGTGGGCTCGTCGGCGAGGATGAGTTTTGGCTGATTGATGAGCGCGCGGGCGATGGCGACGCGCTGCTGTTCGCCGCCGGAAAGATTTGCGGGGAGATGCTCGAGGCGATCAGCAAGGCCGACTCGCTTGAGCGCTTCGACGGCTTGCGATTCGTCGGTGACGGAGTGGAAGTATTGCGCGAGCATGACGTTTTCGAGCGCGGTGAGATACGGGACGAGATGAAATTGCTGGAAGACGAAACCGATTTTTTCGGCGCGATAACGGACGAGAGCGGATTCGTTGAGGCGGGTGATTTCCTGGTCATTCACGGCGACGCTGCCAGACGTGGCGGTGTCGAGTCCGCCGAGAATATTGATGAGCGTGGTTTTTCCTGAGCCGGATGGGCCCATCAATGCGATCCATTCGCCGGACGCGATGTTGAAGCTGACGCCATTTAGTGCGCGCAGGGTGCCGTATTCCTTGACGAGATTGTCGAGGACGACTTGTGGTGGCGTTTGCTCCGCGAGTTGGAGAGAGGCTGAGGGATTAACGAGCGGTTGAGTCGTCATACCTCACCTCGGAAGATGGTGGCGGGACGAACGTTGGCGAGGCGGCGCAACGGATAGGCGCCGAGAATGGCGACGATGATGGTGAGGGTCACGGAAATAGGATACACGATGAGGCGCGGAAGGGCTGCGACTCCGAAGACGGCTTTGCCGAGGGCCATGGAGAGCGCGATTCCGGCGGCGGCTCCGATGAGGCCGCCGATGAGGCCCAGGAGGACGGCTTCGGTGAGAAAAAGATTCAGGATGCCGCGAGCAGAACCGCCGATGGCTTTCATCATGCCGACGTCGTGTTTGCGTTCGGCGGCGATGTTGGTCATGGCGGCCATGACGCAGAGAGCAGTGAGGATGAGGATGATTGCAGTGGCGGCGGTGAGCAGGCCGGAGATGCGGGAGTAGATTTTGGCTTGAGCTTCGGTGAATTGGCGGAGGGGGCGGCCAGTTGCATCCGGGAATGCGGCCTGAAGTTTGTCCATCAATTGCTGAATTTGTTGAGGATTCCCCGGAGCACTAATTTGAATTAGGCTGACCGACTTTGGCCGCGCCAGCAAGCTCTGTGCTTTGTCCAGGCCGACGAATATCTGATTGTCTTCGGGCCCACCCGTAACTGGAAGCACGAAAATCGAGTCGTAGTCAGGCGTACCTCCGCCGGTGATTTTAATGGCATCGCCATCTTTCAGACCTAGCGCTGAGGCTAACCGTTGTCCAACAGCACAGTGCATGTTTGAGCTGAGATAATTGGATTTCTGTTCGTACTGCATAAGCGTCGCTGAAATCACCCTTTCGGGATGGATATACCAATGGACATAGCCGACGACGACCGCGTTAACCTGCTTACCTGGTTCTGCGGAATTCTCAATGTCAACCAAACCGTATAAGAAAGCGGCTTTGCCGATCTCGCCCGCCTCATTGTGATCTGGGATTTGATCATAAAGGGATTCGCTTAATAGATTGGAGTCGCTATTCGGTTCTCGCGGACTAATCACGACGTTTGGGCCGAAGGCGCGGAACTCAGTCGTGAGGCGGCGCTTGGCGTCGGTTTGGAGATTGAGGAGGGCGGCGGAGACGGCGGCTCCTGCGGAGAGGGCTAGAAGAACGACGAAGAGGCGGCCGCGGTTGGCGAAGAGGAGGCGGCGGACGAGGCGACGGAACATGAAGCGATTGGCGGAGGGACGGTTAGACATGAGCGTGCTCTGTCGGATCGGCTGTGTTCAACTCTAAGATCGAAGAGAGATTTCTCACTTCGCAACCCTTCAGCCTCGCAGGAGCGAGGCTGAAGGAAAAGGCGTCGGGCTGCTTCGTTCGAAATGACAGTACCGAGTTGTGCGGGAGGACCATCATTCGCCTCGGAGGATGGGAGCGGGTTCGCAACGGGTGGCGCGGCGGAGGGGAAGCGCGCTGCCGAGAAGAGTTACGACAACGGCGAGAGCGAGGATGAGGGCGAGAACGAGAAGAGAGGGCGCGGGTGGAACGCCGAAGATTTTTGTGCCGACGATGCGGGCGAGGAATAGACCGAGCGCGTAGCCGAAGCCGCCACCTACGAACGCGAGGAGGAGTTGTTCGGCGGCTAACAGAAAACCGACTGTGGTGGAACCTGCGCCGAGTGCTTTCATTAGGGCGAGTTCGGAGCGGCGTTCGATGACACTGGCTGCGGAGGAAGCGCCAACCGCTAGCGCGGCGGAGAGAAGAGCGGCGAACGTGACGAGCCAGAGCAAAGAGCGAACGCGCGTGAGGATTTGACCTTCGCCATCGGCGACGCGGTGAATGACGCGTACATCCGAGCCCGGGAGAACTTGCTGGATGGAATACGCGATGGATGAGACGTACGGCGAGCAGGACCAGCGTTCGAGTTCGTCTGGCGTCATTGTTTTAGGGTCGCGGCGCGCGAAATCGTTTTCGGGCTTCGTGAGGGCGGAGACGTAGAGCTTGCGATAGAGGCCGGGCTTGTGGGCCAGAAATTGAGCTTCAGCTAGCGGAACCACGATGGACTCATCTTCTGGACCGCCCGATGTGAGAATCCCCGTAACTTTGTGTGGAGAAGGAATCCTAGTGACGGCGCCAGTAGCCAGTGAGATGGAGTCACCGATCTTGATTTGGTTTTTCTTCGCGAACGTAGCACCGACCACACATTCTTTTGCTTCGTCCGTGAACCAGCGTCCTTCGATTTGCCACCACGGATTCGTTTTCGCAATTCCAGTTGAAAAACTCGCACCATCAGAAAGTGTGACGGGGTGATCGGCCCAAGTTCCGATCAGAGAAACATCCTCGATCCAATTCTTAAACGCCGGCAAGGCTTCGCCTCGGAGCTCAAGTATCGGTGCGAAGGCGATGATGTTGTTATGCCAGAAGACGGATTTGATTTTGGGGAGGCCGGATTCGGGGAGGTAGGCGCCGGAGTTGACGGGGCGGTAGTCCACTCCGCCGATTTCGAGCGGGAGAGAGTCGGCTTGGGGCGTTACAACAAGATTTGCGCCGAGGGAGCGAAATTCGGCGGAGAGGCGATCGCCGACGTCGAGGGAGACGCTGAGCGCCGC